>Ga0206939_10208_pt1 | contig 15617 bp, 6 predicted proteins | sample Alteio_BWOrgHeat_10_FD_152921 | JGI IMG/M metagenome (GOLD analysis project Ga0206939, IMG submission 152921) | Enriched cells from forest soil in Barre Woods Harvard Forest LTER site, Petersham, Massachusetts, United States -... | ecosystem: Environmental > Terrestrial > Soil > Temperate forest >... | reverse complement strand
GACATTGGAAAACATCTTATTCGACAAAATAGTAGAAGAATTGGCATATTGAACTCCGGTATTGTTGGAATAAAAATAGTTATTTCTAATGATGACTTGCGTAGCATTTTCAACTCCATAGAAAACATTACTTATGAAATGATTGCCGGAGATGACAACCCCTGCCGAGCCGTTTTGGGTATGTATGGCGTCACCACTGTTGGCGTAGAACACACTATTGGCCAACGTACTAGCCGACGCGCCATTCAGAAAGACAGCCACCCCGCAATCATGCAGAGAAGAACTGGAAATGGCTATTTTCCTTCCGCTAAACGGTAGAGTGATTCCATCATTACCAAAACCCCCGTCCATACTCCCGAGATAAGAAAATTCGCCGTTAGTAAGTGAGAAATTGGTTGCGCTATCGATAATGCCGTCAAGGATATAAGCGGAATTGCCGTTGACAGAATTGGTGACCGTTCCCGAGGAGCGCACAAGAACGTTGCGAGTGAGATTCGTGACATAGACCGTCCAAGTACTGTAATGCACATAGCTCAATGGTGCGCCACTGCCATTGTAGGACCCTAGCGTGATATTTCCGCCGGAGATCCCTGCGATCGTGCGGGCTTCAGTGTGGTTGGCACCGGGGATATCAGTAGCACTGATCGTGACGACATCTCCGGTAGACCAGTTCACCACGTCCGCCGGCACGACAGGAAGATTAGTTCCTGAAGGATCGCTTGTGGCCGTCGTGAAAGGTGTTTTGGCGGCCCCGTAAACTTGGAAGCTTCCACCGGCATTGACCGTCAACCCATATTGCCCCGCGTAAGTCCCTGACGACAAAATGAGCGCCGCGGTGACGGAAGTGATCGGACTTCCGGAGGTCCCCATATCGAGCACGCCGCCGGAATTCACCGTCATATTTCCGCCAACCATGGTCAGGGTTGAACTCGAAGAACGACTGAAAGCGAGCGTTCCATTGATCGTCACAGTACTTGCCGTGGCGCTCAAGATATCGACTGTTACCGTCTTGGCGGCCGGAATGACAACCAGATTACAGCTTGTAGGGACTAGCCCCACGTCCCATGTAGAAGCAGAAGACCAACTCCCACTAGAAATAGCGGTGATGGTGCTGCAATAAGTCCCGCTCCAATTTATTTTACTGCCGGGGTCCGATTGTTCATTGCCATTTCCTGTTAAACCGCCTGAATAGGAATAGTTCGTCCAAGAAAGACCGGTGCTGGAACCCAAAATGGTGTAGTTATACTTGGTCGCCGCGGCGCCACTCGACCCGTAGGTCACGCCCACCACATTGATAGTGCTTTGCGTGACGCCATTTAACGTGAATAAAGTCGCTGTTGACACGCCGGTCTGGGCGCCCGTAGCGTCAAACGTCGAATCATTGATGGAAAACGCCCCAGTGCCGCTTAGCTGGATGCCGTTTTCATCCATGTTAGTAAAGCTCGCAAACTCTACGGTGAAGACACCTGAATCAACAAAGGTATAGTACGTCGCGCTGGAGTTGATCCAACTGATGAGCGTGGGTGCGGTGGAGACGCCCACCGCATGAAAGCTACTTTTATTATCCAACGTAATTTTGGAACGACCGTTGTCGAAGGAAGAGGCTGACGGACCGAACAACAGCTTTTTCTGGACAAACTGGTCGCCAGCCCCCGTATAGGTTTCCGCATTATAATCTAGTCTCATTGTGGGCCCGGAAAGCCTGTAATCGCCATAGAGAAGAACGGTTCCGGTTGAAAAGTTTTGGTTGTATGACAAGAGATAGGTTCCGCTTGAGGTGAATTGAGTGGTATCGACTGAATTTGTGGAATAGACCAGTGCATTCTTAAGAGTAAGATTTCCCCCCTGCCCTGCCGCGACTTGCGCAGTGGTATTCGGGGAAGCCACCCCGCTCGGCGTATACCCAAAGGTGCAGAATGTGCAGATGGTTCCTGTCGAGCCCGAAATGATGCCCGTTCCCAAGTTCGCATAAAAACTACTTGAGGAAATCTGATTGCCCCAAGCGCCACTATGAATATAAAGCCCAATCCCATTACTGCCGGAAAACGTATTAGAGACGAGATTGTTGTTCAAGGAACCGTTCATCTCCATCGAGTAAATGGCATTCATATAAATATTATTGCCAGTCAGGGAATTTGAAAATGATTGATAAAGAACGATCCCGGACGCGGCGAGCGCGAAGTATGCGTTATTGGCCGTCAGTGTATTGTGGGATGAAGTCGACAAATAGATTCCAACTTGATCCCCATAAACATTATTAGCCGTCAGCGTGACATTCGAAGTATTATTAAGGTAAATTCCGTAAAATCCGCTGCGTGCCGTCGAACTCGAAATCGAGCCGGCCGCAGATTCGAAATCGATTCCTAACCCTTGATTCACGTTGGATCCCAACCCTACAAACTCTCCATAATTCACATTAAAGCTCGTCGTATTTTGAACGAGATTAAGAAGATAAGCGGAATTCGTCGCCAAACTGGTCCCCGAGGATTTTACGACGACGTTTCGTGAAAGATCATTCACTCTGACCGTGCTCGTGCTGTAATGCTTGAAGCTCAAGCCCGGGCTGTAATTAGAGATCGTGTTTCCACTGATCCCCAAAATCGTCACCGCTTCGTAGTCGACCGTGATAAGATCTCCTATCTGCCAACCTGTAGCATCACCCACGGTAAAGCTCGTCACACCGGAACCGACGTCCGAAGTCGCTGTCGTGGCGGGCGTTTTAGGAGCGCCATAGACAAGAAAATTTCCGCCATTATTGATAATAAGTCCATACTGATCTTGCTGGAGAGTCCCGTAAGCCAAAACCAATGTCGCACTGGAAGACTGGGGTACAGGAGAGCCCGCGGTCCCCATATCTAACGTCCCGCCAGAGTTGACTGCTATGTTGCCTCCCACCAAGGTCAGCGTGCTATTAACCACCCGGCTAAAAGAGAGCGTTCCATTAATGGTCGTCGTACTGGCGATTGCGGTTCCTGTGTCGATCGTCACCGTATTGCTCACGCTAATCGTCACAGGTGAACAACTGTCCGGGATGATCGCAGGATTCCAGGTAGCGGGATTCGACCAGTTTCCGCTCGCAATACTCGAGACGCTCCCACCAAGATTTAAATAAGCAGGTGATGGATTGAGGTAATTCGTCGTTCCGGAGTTCCAGAGACTTCCGATTCGGACATAGTAGGGACCTGTCGTCGAAAAACCTGTGAGAGCAAGACTCGTGGCCGCCCCATTGGTGGTTTTTGAAGAGACAAGAGGAGCCGCAAAGGTAGGACTGGTCGAGGCCTCTACCACATACCCCAAATCAGATGAAACGGAACTCCACGTGGCTGTGATCGTACTGCAACCAACAGACGCAATCGTGGGATTTCCGACTGGCGATTCGGTGGAGATTTTGACGATTTGCGAATCGCTGATGATCCCATTGGATTCGGCGCGCAGCTGATACCAGCCCACCGGCAGAACATTGGAAAGGGTCGGAAGCGTCAACGTCAGTTGGGTACCGATGGTGGACCAGGTGTTGGCGGCGTTCGCATATATATAGGTAGAGACATCTAAAAGATAGTTGCCATTGAGCGGGTCGATAGACTGAAGATAGATCTTGGGAGCGTTAGTGGGAGAATTTTGAACGCCATTGCCGCCCGATGCCTCTGAGACGCCCAGATAATTGGTCCCATTGATCGTCAGGCTCTGGCCGAGAGCAAGATCATGACTAGACACATACGTCACTGTAGGGCTGGAACCGTTCACCGGCACATATTCGGAGTAGTTGATCAACTCTGACGTCGAAAGAGCGCTGCCATTTGTGCCTCCTGCCACGAATACATTACCGTTCGGAAGAAGTGTCGCAGTTTGCAAATACCGCCCCGATGCCACGGATCCCACCGTCGACCAGGCACCGGATGCTGGATTGTAAAGCTCTACACCGGAGGTCGCCGAACCAAAATCATTCCCTCCGATTAAAAGGACATTCCCACTGGGAAGAAGCGCTGTATTATGCTGAAAGCGAGCTTCGGACATTAATCCCGATGTGGACCACGTCCCATTGGAAGGATCGTAAAGCTCAGTCGTTGAAAGCGGAACAGCCCCCGTAAATCCGCCTGCCACGAGCACTTTACCGTTCGGAAGGAGTGTCGCGGAATGGCCGAACTTACCTGAACCCATAGACCCCGTCGCTGACCAAGTGCCTGGTCCCGGATCGTATAGTTCGGCCGTCGAATAGCGAGTGGTTGAATTCACTCCGCCTGCCACGAGCACTTTACCAGAAGCCAAGAGTGTTGCCGTATGCGAATAGCGGCCCGAAGACATAGATCCAGTAGTTGACCAAGTTCCTCCATTGGGATCGTAAAGCTCGCTGGTTGAGAAATAGTCGGTCCCTGTTCCGCCTGTCACAAGTATTTTTCCGTTTGGAAGGAGTGTGGTTGAATGCGAATACCGGCCCGTGACCATCGAACCGGTGGCCGACCATGTCCCTGTCCCCGGGTTATAAAGTTCGGCAGTGATGTAAGGAGTGCTGCCATTCCACCCCCCAGTCACGAGAACTTTGCCAGTGGTAAGAAGGGTAGCTGAATGCAAATATCGTCCTGTGCTTAAGGAGCCAGTCGCCGACCAAGTGCGAGCCCCAGGATTGTAGAGTTCAGCCGTGGAGAATGTGGTCCCACCCGCATCCTGTCCGCCCGCGATGAGTACGTTCCCCGTGGGAAGCAATGTCGCGGTGTGGTTGTATCGAGTGGAAGCCATCGAGTTGGAGGTTGACCACGATCCCACGGTGGGATTGTAGAGCTCCGCCGCGGAAAGGGGAGTGCCGTTGGTTCCACCCACCACCAAGAGACTTCCGTTGGCGAGCATCGTTGCCGTATGACTTTCACGAGTGGTAGCCATGGACCCTGTGGCCGACCAAGTTCCCCCTCCAGGGTCGTAAAGCTCTGCCGTATTTGTGTCGGTTCCCCCCGCATTTCCGCCAGCGACAATAACTTTTCCATTTGGAAGAAGAGCCGCCACAAGGCTAATGCGGGCCGAGAGCAGCGCTCCTGTCGTAGACCAGGTTCCGGCTCCGGGGTTGTAAAGCTCTGAGGTGGAAAGATAGGTACTTCCAAATCCTCCCGTCACCAATACATTCCCTGTGGCAAGGACCGTCGCCACTGCACCGTCACGAGCTGTCGCCATGGAGTTGGTCGTCGACCACGTCCCGAGTCCGGGATTGTAGAGTTCCGCCGTAGAAAGCACATTACCGCCGTCGAATCCTGCGGCAGCCAACACATTCCCGTTGGGAATCAAAACCATTGCCTGGTAGCGCCGGGTCGTTGCCATGGAGCCTGTCGTCGACCAGGTGCCGGATCCAGGGTTGTAGAGTTCGGCGGTCGAAAGGGTCCCGCCACTGTTTAGGCCACCCACCACCAGGACGCGCCCATTGGGGAGAAGAAGCGACGATTGATTATCCCTCGCCGACGCCATGGACCCTGTTGTCGACCACGACCCAGTACCAGGATTGTACAGCTCGACCGACGAGAGCATGTTGCTACCGTCATATCCCCCGATGAGCAGGACGTTGCCATTGGGAAGCAGTGTCGCCGTGGGGAAAGCGCGACTGGAGGCCATCGAACCCGTGGTGAGCCAGGTTCCTGTTCGAGGGTTATAGAGCTCAGCCGTCGAGTAATACGTCACACCCGCATAACCTCCTGCGATCAGCACATTCCCATTAGGAAGCAATGTGGATGTATGAGAGTAACGCGCCGTAGACAGAGATCCTCCGCCCGCGGAGCTCCACGTGGGATCGATCAAAAGTGGATAGGTGAGACCGGAATCATCAAAAGAGAGCGAAAGACGATTTCCCGCCAAGTCGTAACGCGCGGATACTTTTTTGCCTGCGGCGTCAAAGACCACCGGAGCGCTGAGCTGGAGCACGGGCTGCTTCGTGCGATGGCTGATGACTATCAACTTTTCATTTTCAACCTTGAAGGACTCGATGTTCGTATTGCCTTCCAGCACACTTGTGAAAGTGCGGAGGTGTCCGGATGATAAAGAAGGAGCGCGGCGAATCAAGATCATTTTTTCCATCTCGCCGCGGAGGACCACGTAAAAGACATCCGCGTGGGAATACACATGGCGGTACGTCAAAAGCCCATTCTCTACTTCGGCCGGAGAAGACGATGCTCCGAGTGGAGTTTCCTTAATCTGATATTCGTTTGTGAGTTGGACCCCGACGGTGCCATACTTTTTTGGGAAGAAAAATTCAGGCGTCGATTGGCCGTACGATCCATCACGCCGGGCCAACGCTTCAAGCGCCGCACGCTCCGCAGGTTTTAACACCCCCTGCGGCTGCGCCGATCCGAGATAGCCCTCCTTTAACTTTAAGCCATCGGGCAGCGGTTCAAAATCAGAGCCGGCGGCCAGCGCCAACCGGGGCGCGATTTGAGGAAAATGGGCTTGAACGAACGGCACAATATCCGAGGCGCGCGGCGCAGAAACCGGGGGAACGGGCTGAGAACGCCACTTTTCTAAATTGCGTTCTACTTTATCCATTTCTGGATGTTTCTTCAAAATATTTTCAGAAAGCTGAATCGCTTTCGACAGATCTCCATTTGTCGCATAGGCGGCAGCCAGGTTGCTCTGCCATTCCGGATTCGGACGGCCTTTCACGGCACTTTCTAAAGCGCGGATCGCTTCCGGGATTTTTCCGCCTTTCAGATACGTCGTTCCCAATTCAAAGAGAGTCTCTGGAACTTGAACGCGCGTCTGGAGGGTCTGACGATAGTTCTGCAGCATCGCAGGATCGAAGTTTCCCTCGCCTGCCATGCGAATTAGATCGTTCGATGCTTCATCGTAGGCGGGATCAATCGCCAGACACAATTGAAATTCCGAGACCGCCTTTTTCCATTCTCCGCGACTGGCATATTGACGTCCCAATCCATAATGCATGCGCGCGCTTTGCGGAGCCGTTTTCAAGGTGGCTTCAACGAGCGCCATTCCTGTGCGCCAATCCTCTGAGCGTACCATCGTCAAAAGAGACAAACTTACGAGTGCCAATGCACTGATTTCAATAGTTCGGTAACGCAGGCGCCCCAGAAGATCAGCCGCGGCCAGACCCCATCCGATCATCGATAAATACATGAAACGTTCATTGATCACAGACTTGATCGGAATAAGATTGGAAACCGGTGAAAGACCGATGAAGAAAAATAAAATTCCGAAGGCCAGCACGGGACGGCGCCGCAGGTTCCAGATCGCCGTCGCCAGAAGCGAAGCCAGAAGAGCCAAAGACCTGAGAACGCGTGGATCGTTTATCGAACGGCTGACATCAAAAAGATATTCCACGCTTAGTGGATGCGGCCACAGCGCGAGACGTACATATTCGGCAAAACCGCGCGACATCGTGAGCATCGTGTGGTATAAATCACCGCCCCAATAGGCGGACTGGGCGACATGCCCTAGCATGGCGCTGCGCAGGCCGAAGTATAATCCCGCCACAAGAAAATAGGGCAGGGATTGCAACAGGCCCTTTTTCAAGCCACGGCCAAAACACACGTCCCACAGAACAATCACCCCGGGCAGTACGATCGCCATTTCTTTACACAGGAGAGCGCACGCAAAAAGAAGCACCGAGAAGTAAGAGGTGAGCTTCTCCCTTCTCCCCTCACCCCTCAGACAGAAGAGCCAGGAGCCAAGCATGAATGCCAGCGACAACAGATTGGAACGGCTAGACACAAACACTACGGACTCCACCTGGACCGGGTGCGCGAGGAAAATCGCGGCAGTGATGAAGGCAGGCATTTCGCGTTTAAAAATTCGCAATGCCAGCCAGAAGACCAGCAGCGCATTACAAATGTGCAGCAAAAGATTAAAGAGACGGTAGCCAAACGGATCATTTGCGCCTAAGGCATAGTTCAGGGCATACGACAATGTGACGAGCGGTCGATAATTGTCATGCGCGAGCTGTTGGTCCGACGCAAGCGTTCCCGGCTCGGTGAAAAATTTCGGCGTATTGCGCAGATCGCGGATTGCTTCATTGAGGACGACAAAAGAGTCGTCGTCATATACAAATTCGTAATGCAGGGTCTGGCCATAGAGCGCTAGACCGAAAACAATTAGGACGGCTGCGAACCAACGGCGAGTGACCCCCTGGGTTTTCTGCATGCCGGCATTCGCCGGAGACATAGACGATCGGTCCACCGGCACGGGAGTGGAAGTTGGGCGTTCTTCCGTTAGTAAATTACTGCCCATGATTTCCTTTCAGCCGGTAAATGACGTACGCCGCCTGCTGGATTTGCGAAGAGTTAAATTTCGCCGCCGCTTCGGGATCGAGGAAATAGTGCGCCGGCTGTCCGGGTTCTGAGAGGACCGCGCCTTCGAATTGGTAGCGCCCACTGGCAAGCCATGCATGACCTTTGTCGAGAATGTAGGGATCGGTTGTAGGACCGGCCAAAAAGCTGAGCGGGTTATTCACCCACACGATCACGTCCGGCCAATGCGCTTCGACGTCACGAGCGGCTTCTTCCTGAAAACGACGAGCTTCGGCGCGAGCCGACAGCGTGGCACGTTCGAGTGTCAGCGGGTAAAAGAAAATATGGCGCGTAGCACTCGCGCGCTGAGACAGAAAAAGTATCTCCGGTTCAGAGCCAAAGATGAGGACGCGATCTGACGCCGAGGTCGTTTCAGCGATACGGCGCGCCACCGGGACCGCTTCGGAAAAGTAATTTCCCTCGTAAGCCGAGCGGGAGAAAGCCTCGGGCGCGCCGCCGAAGAGATAGTCGCGGTTGATGGTGAGATAGACACCGGACAAAACCACCACCGCCATCAAGGACATCCAGCGATGCCGCGGTATTCCTCGAAACTCCAATACGTAACCCGACAAAAGTGCAAACGCGGGTGCGAGTTCTACAAAGTAATGACTGGTGAAGCGGAAACTCACGCATACGCTGGCCAACGAGGCTATGAGCCACTCGAGCATTAATCCTGTTCCACGGTTTTTGAAACGGCAGACCGAAAGAAGCCCACCGAATGCTAAAAACCAAATCAACCCTTCCGCTGGGGCCAGCGCCCAAAGATGGTCTCGCAGCTGTCCAAGCCCCTCGAGCATATGGCCTCCGACTGCGACACCAGTCGAATGTTGAACGTTATATGCCCACACTTCATGAAAGAATTCTGTCCCAGCGCCGCGGCCGAAGAAATAAATCGTAAAGGCCGCAGGAATCAGCAGAATTCCGAAAAGGTATTTCGTCGTCTCTCGCCACGTGTTCTCTCGAGTCAACAGCAGGTATATGCCGAAAGCAAACCCCTGCAGAAGCGCTGTTTGTTTTGTCATCACCGCAGCGCCAACGAACAGTCCGGCGAGCCACGCGGAAGCAGGTAGCCACCAGACCGCCAAGAGAAGCGGGAGCAGAACAAGATTGCTGGCATTTCCTGCCGTGCCCACCGCATAAGTGGGTTCCGACGCTAAGAGTGCAAAAATAAATGCAGCGGCCAGCGCACTTTCTTTGCTCATCCATCGTTTCGCGATGCTGTACATCAGGCCTACTTGCAGAAGTGCTAACAAGGTGAAAAACAGATGCAGCGCTTCCGAAGTCGATCCGAACAGCGCAATCGCCGCGCCATACATCGCGTACAACAGGGGCGCTTTATTATCAAACGCATCGCGATAAGGCAAATGGCCTTGCAGCCATGTTTGAGCGATATATGCAAATCCCCCCTCGTCCCGGTCTAGCGGTACATGCAGGGCCGGCATGCGGAGGGCCAGTGTTAAAAACGCGAGAAACAAAAACGGAACAATTCGGGCGAATGCGGACGCGGCGCTTAACGACGCCGGTTCGGACGAACTTTTATCTATCAATCGGATAGAAGGTGACTCATGCACATATGCTTCTAAAGTAGGAAGGACGGTGATGCAAGGATTTTTGTTGTAAAAAAATTGAGACGAAAACAGATCTACTTATAGACGCGAATCAACATCTTGCCTTGCTTTGCGTGAGGTTTCTGTGAGGTGCGGCGAGGGCAAATAAAACGACCCTAGTTTTAGAGCGCTGGATGGCGAAAAATGACTTGGTGCTGGGGGTAGGATTTGAACCTACGTACGGGAAACCCGGGCAGATTTACAGTCTGCTGCTTTTGACCGCTCAGCCACCCCAGCACCAAGTCAATTTTTTTCCGAGAAGGGATTATATCATGGACTTGAGAAGAGGATTATGCGCACTCAGCCGATGATAGGACTTGAACCTACAACCACCTGTTTACAAAACAGGTGCTCTACCAATTGAGCTACATCGGCTGACTGCGCGCAAAATAAGTTTATCACACCTTCGGCGGTGAAGTCCTGATCCGTCTGGCATTTTCGTCTGGATTGAACAACAAGATCCACGCCACGAACCCGGAGAGCACAGTCCAATAAAAATAGCGGAAATCAAGCCCGACTCCATAAACCGCATACCCCGACCCGTACATCAAACCACTTAGCGAGACACAAAAAGAAAATCTGTTTCCACAGCGAACACCTGCCACTAAAAGCGCCGCTGCATTGACCGCTAAATAAAACCAGCCGCGAAAACAAAATGTATTCTGCCAGCGCCCTATCACCTGGAATATGGTTTTCATGAAAGCGTCGGGCTCGTACCGAAAATTCCAGGGATTCGGCCAGGTGGTGCTCTCAAACGGATAATGCACCTCCTCATGGGAGAGTCCCACTAGCCGCTTGAACCCCATCCAGCGATGCTTTAAATAGATGTCGGGATGACGAAGGATTTGTGCGAACCACGTTTTTTCCAAGAAGGACAAAGATCTCTCATCGCGAGAAAAAAGGAGAACGGGTCTCAACGGATCGGCATTTCCTGGACGATAAGCGTTCTCCAAATCGTGAATGCCCTTTCCCGGCCGCAAAAACTGCGCCGGAACAACGGACGCGCCTGTCCAAGCAGAGATAGCGGTGAGATCATGCAAAAGGACCGCCTGGCCAAAATGCGCACGCTGACTTACGAGATGCGATGTGATCATCCCTTGAAGTCCTAAAAGAAATCCGCATAGCACACAAGCCGCCCCTATTGTCTTGATTCCCTGTTTAGGAGGAGCGGTCCAGTTCCAAACGACGATATATAAAAGCGGCAGCGCCGCCGGCCAAGCATTGTGTCTGATGCCGATCCCGTAAAAAAATAGGCCCACCGCCGCCATCGCCACAATCGGATATCGTCGACGGTTCGCGAGAAGTCCGCAGCCCAGCAGAAAACTCGCGGACAGGCCCACGTCTTTCCAGATCACGCCCAATTGGGTGAAAATGGCGGGCCAACCGGTTACGAGGAGAATGACACTCACGCGAAAATAAACCGGCCAAGGCTGGGCCGTTACTAATAAAAAAAGTCCCAAAAAAAACATCGTCGTATGAAATACGAGCATGCCGGCAGGTCCGAAATAAAAATGGTTGAAGCCCTGCCAAAGAAAGCTCATCAATGGCGGATGGGCATCTTCGTAAATATGACTCTGGGCTTGAGCTAACTGTAGGATAGAATCATTCGTCATCAGGCCGGGGAAAAATAGCAGAATCACAATACCGCACAAACTCAAACATAAAACCGCATCGATCAGCCACGTCTGATCTGGATCAGCGGCGGCAGAATTCATAAATGAAAATGGCGGCGGTCGCCGCGACGTTTAATGAGCCAACTTTGCCCGCGCCAGGGATCGCTAAAAGTTTGTCGCACCTTTCTCGAACGAGTCGCCGCAAGCCCGAGCCTTCGCTTCCCAACACGAGCACAACGCGATTTCGGGCTTTATAATGCCCGATGGGCTCGCCCGCCATGTCCGCGCCGATGACTTCGAAGCCTTCGTCCTGCAGTTCTACAATCGACTGCGCGAGATTTGTAATTCTGATGAGCGGCACATGTTCGATCGCGCCGGAGGACACGCGCGCGGCGGTTTCTCCGACGGGGGCCGTGCGCCATTTAGGAACGAGCGCGGCAGACACTCCGAAAAATCCCGCGCTGCGCAGAATCGCTCCGACGTTATGCGGATCCTGAATCTCATCAAGCGCCACCAGAAGCGCAGGCGCCTCCGGCCTTAAACTGGAGAGGAACCCATCCAAGTCCTGAAATGACAGCGCCCCGGTTTCGGCAATGACCCCTTGATGGTTTCCTTGGATTTTCTGATCGAGGTGGCTTTGGCGCACCCATTCGACAGGAATGCCTTTGGTCTTGGCGAGCTGAAGAATGTCATGCACTTTTTCGCCGGCAAGGCCATCCTGCACATAGAGTTTGATGAGTTTGCGCCGTCCCGCTTTGAGCGCTTCCAAAATCGGCTGGCGGCCAAATACAAACTCGCTCATGCGCCGGCTTTCGGAAGGAGCCGCGGACCTTGCGGGGTGTCTTCGACAACGTAGCCGCGTGCTGAAATTTCCGCGCGCAATCGGTCTGACTCTTTCCAGTCCTTACGCTGTCGCGCCGCTTCACGTTGGTGGCCCATCTCCGTCACTTCCGGTGGAATGAAAAGTCCTTGGAGAAAAGAAAACACGTCAAGCCCTAGGATTTCTGCGCATTCGCGAATGCGAGTCATCATGTAGCGCACTGAACCGCGCGACACGGAATTGGTCGCGAATTGCTTTTCCAACGCATTGACCATCTGATGCAGAGCGCCGAGAGCCCCTGGGGTATTAAAATCATCGCGCAACGCCTCATGAAAATCGTTTACAAGCACATCGATCATTTTAGACGCTTCGGCTGAAGGCTTGTCGGATTCATCGACCCCGAATTCCTGTTTTTGCAGCACTCGGTTGGCGCGCGCAATGGAATCGCGCAAGCCGGAAAGCGCGTTACGGCTTTGCTCGAGAATATCCGGAGAGAAATCGAGCGGCGACCGATAATGGACGGAAAGAAGCATATAGCGCACAACCGCGGGTTGGTATTTGGAGAAGACCTCGCTCAAGCTGAAAAAATTGCCGAGAGATTTCGACATCTTTTCTTTGTTTACCGTCACAAATCCGTTATGCATCCAAACGTTCGCAAAGGGGACGACATGGGTGGCGGCTTCCGATTGCGCAATCTCATTTTCGTGATGCGGAAAGATAAGATCGAGGCCGCCGCCATGAATATCGAAACTGGCCCCGAGATGCTTCATGGACATCACTGAGCATTCAATATGCCACCCCGGCCGGCCTTTTCCCCAGGGGGAATCCCAAGAGACTTCCGGCGGTTCTCCGGGTTTCGTTTCTTTCCACAGTGCGAAATCTAAAGGATCTTGTTTTTCTTTATTAATATCCACGCGAACGCCGGACTGCAGTTCGTCTAAAGGACGCTTTGAGAGCTTTCCATAAGCGGGAAAAGATTTGACCGAAAAATAAACATCTCCACCTAATTTGTAGGCTGACTTGTTCTCAACGAGCTTGCGGATCAGGGCAATAATGTCGGGAATAGTGTCGGATACTTTTGGATACGCGTCTGCGCGATCGATACCGAGCGCGTCCATTTTATTGAAAAAATCGTCGATGTTGGCACGAACGAGCTCCGTGGTCTTGATTTGACGATCGATGGCACGCGCGATAATTTTATCGTCGACATCCGTGAAGTTCTGGATGTATCGAACTTTGTAGCCGTTGGCTTTTAAAACCCGCCGCACCATATCGAACACCACGTAACAGCGCGCATGGCCGACATGGCAGACGTCATAGGGCGTGATACCACAGACGTACATCCGCACAAGTTTGGGATCGGCGGGAGCAAATGGCTCCGAGCGCCCGGTGAGCGTGTTATGAATTTGAATCGTCATTTTTCTTCGAGAAGGACAACAGCTTCAGCCGCAATCGCTTCTCCGCGACCGATGGCGTCCAAGCCTTCGTTGGTTTTTCCTTTAATTTGGATAGAGGAAACGGGAATTTTTAAAAGCTGCGCGATTTTGGCGCGCATCGCGTCGCGGTGGGGAGCGATTTTCGGCGCTTCTGCAATCACAACAGAATCGACATTTGAAATGTGATATCCGGCTTGCGTGATTTCGCTGAGCGCTTTTTCCAACATCAAGGAGCTTGCGATATTTTTGATTTTGGGATCCGACGGTGGGAAATAATGGCCGATGTCAGGCAACGCGGCGGCCCCGAGCAAAGCGTCAATAATCGCGTGAAGCAGGGCGTCCGCATCTGAATGCCCGTCGAGACCTTGTTCAAAAGGAAGTTGAATCCCGCCCAACCACAACGGGCGCCCTTTTTTCAGGCGGTGGATGTCGTAGCCGATCCCGATGCGACTGCTCATGCACGCTCCTCTAAAATATGACGGGCCAAGACAAAATCAATCGGGACCGTCACCTTTAAATTCTCCGGAGAAGATTCTACCAACTTCACGCGGACGCCAAGGCGTTCCACGAGCTGTGCATCATCCGTCACTTTCGCGCGCTTGCCCTGTTGGTGAGCGCGCTCGAGTAGTTTGCGCTCAAAGATCTGAGGTGTCTGCGCCAGCCAAACGCGTTCCCGGGACGGGGATGATTGGACAAGTCCCCGAGCATTAGCGATTTTGATAGTGTCTTTGCTGGGACAGGCGGCGAGCGCCGCTTTTGTTTTTCGTGCCGCATGGATTACGGATTCAATCGTCCCCGGCGTGATGAGAGGGCGAACGGCGTCATGCACCGCAACATACCGCGCCGTTTCTGTAAGGTGAAGTAATCCCTGGCGGACAGAATCGGCTCGAGTGGCCCCGCCGGCTACAATGGCTGTCAATTTTTTAAAGCGCCACGCGCGAGATTGGTGAAGGAGCCTCTCTATATCATCGGATGGGACCACAACGGTGATAGAAGCAATAGAGGGGCTCTTTTCAAACGCCGCGAGCGACCACCAGAGCAGCGGACGGTTCTTCAGCAGGAGATATTGTTTGCGAACTCGTCCGCCGTACCTGAGCCCTTTCCCGCCGGCGACAATGATCGCCGCGGTATCGTTCATTCGCGCTCTTTGATTCTCGTGAAGATCATGCGACCTGCGGACGTTTGCAAGACCGAGGTCACGATGGCATCAATTTTTTTGCCGACCAGCCGGCGGCCTTCTTCCACAACAACCATGGTGCCGTCATCCAAATAGCCCACGCCCTGCTCTTTTTCTTTTCCTTCTTTGGCAATGAAGATCGACATCGCTTCGCCAGGCAAAACCGCTGGCTTCAGCGCATTGGCCAAGTCGTTCACGTTCAACACCGTGACACCCTGCAACGAGGCCACCTTATTGAGGTTGAAGTCGGTCGTAATAATTTTCCCATCGAGCTCACGCGCCAGCAGCACCAATTTGCCATCGACATCTTTGACCTCAGGATAATCCTTTTCATAGACCTTCACTTGAATATCAGGATGATCTTGAAGTCGCTGTAGAATATCCAAACCACGCCGCCCGCGCGCGCGCTTCATGGTGTCGCTCGAATCGGCGATGTTTTGAAGCTCTTTTAGAACAAATCGACCCACAATCACGGGCCCGGTCAAAAACTTCGTCTCAAAAACATCGGCGACGCGACCATCAATGATGGCGGATGTATCAATAATTTTCATCTCTTGGCCCCGGCGCTTACCGCCTTTGAGAGGGATTTCTCCTCGGTCCAACTCCTCGACTTCCTGTTGTCGCCTAACCGCAATCACCGCCCCCAAATACGTGAGAACGATATAGACATAGGGCGCTGTTTTCCCCATCC
>Ga0206939_10207_pt1 | contig 15677 bp, 15 predicted proteins | sample Alteio_BWOrgHeat_10_FD_152921 | JGI IMG/M metagenome (GOLD analysis project Ga0206939, IMG submission 152921) | Enriched cells from forest soil in Barre Woods Harvard Forest LTER site, Petersham, Massachusetts, United States -... | ecosystem: Environmental > Terrestrial > Soil > Temperate forest >... | reverse complement strand
CGGAAACGCGGATTTTGGCGGAGCAGGAATCGATAACGATGTTCGGTCGTTGTCCGCCTTCGACCTTCAGGAGCTCCATGTCAGCGCCCTTGTTCAGCGGTACGGAGATCTCTAGGTTGGCGATGCCTTTCTCGCCGTGGACGAGGGGCCACATCGAGTCCGGCGCGACGCCGAACGTGGGAGCTTCCTCAGTTTCCATGTACCGGGCGACGCAGCCGAAGCCGGACTCCTCGTTGCAGCCGAACACCTGGCGCATGCGGGCGTTGAGGTCGGGGACGCACTCCTTGATCGCGCGCATGGCATAGAAGGAGGCCATGGTCGGACCCTTGTCGTCGGTCGAGCCGCGGGCGTAGATGTAGTCGCCGTCGATCTCCGCGCCGAACGGCTCGTGCTTCCAGCCTGGACCGACGGGCACCACGTCGAGGTGGCCGAGGGACATCACGAGGCGGTCGCCGGCGCCGAAATCGGCGTAACCGATGTGGCCCTCCAGGTCGGTGGTGGCCATTCCGTACTTCTGGGAAAGTTGCAAAGCGAGGTCGAGGGCCTTCCGGTTCTCCGCGCCATAGGGGGCGTTCGGTTGGGCATCGCTCTCCAGCGAGGGGATGCGCAGCATCGCGATCGTATCGTCCAAGAGCTCCTGCTCATGCGCCCGAAGCCAATCCTGAATCTTCACCACCACAGGGTCAAACGAACGTGGGTCCAGCATGCGCGGGAGGTTACCTTCCGGCCTTGCTTGATGACCGATGCGGCACGGCCTGGCGGCGGTGGTATCGTCCAGGGATGCGATTTCTCCTCGGTAAGGCGGTTGGCACGACACTGGTCTTGGCGGTCATGGCGTCGTCCGCTTTGGCCGGAGACTCCGCTCACGTTCCGAAGGGACGTTTCCTACTCGTTTCCGGGCCGGAAGCGAAGCTCTTCACCACGATCGAGCTGACGCACACGGTGGTAAGTAACGGTAAGGTGACGAGCACGACTGAGAAGGTAAAGGTCCACTTGGAGAAGACCCTGACAATTGACGGCAAAGGCGGCCTCTCCGAGTTTAAGGCGGGCAAGGAGTATAAGGTGCCTTTCAATCCGAACCCGGTGAAGGGAAGTTATCGGGAGTTGGGCTCGTCCCGTTTAGAGATTATCGTTGGCTGCGAGAAGAGAAAGGTGTCGTTCCTGTACTCCGACGACAAGCTCACGCTGATTCCGCCGGATGGCAACATCGAGGTGTACGAGAGACAGAAGTGACTGCTGTTGCCTGCCTTGACCATCCGACTTCAATTTCGGACAGCCTCGTCGTGTGGATGAGCAGGGAGCGTCCGACGCCGCAGGTTGGTAGACTCCCCATGTCGTGTCGCAAGGACCGTTTGTTCAATCCCTTGAGCTAAAGGACTTTACCGCCTTTGGTGAGGCTCGCTTCGACTTCGTTGGGGCAGGGCTGAACGTGTTCGTTGGCGAGAATGGCACTGGGAAGACCCACGCCATGAAAGCCCTATTTTGTTGGCTATTGGCAACCACTCCGACAACGCGGTACTTGATGGGCTACTCCGATTTGCTTGGCCTCGCTCTGCAAACACGATCTCCTCAACAGTTTCGTCGCTATGGCGCGGTAGGAAAGACGACGGTAACGGTTGAGATGAGCTCCGGCCAAAGAGTGGATCTCCTCGACTTTGAGACGTTACCAGGGCCAATCAATATCGGAGATCCTGAATACCACTCACCTCGCCCGGTGTTTATACCTGCGGTCGAGATGATGGGGCACCTAAAGGGTTTTGCTGAGCTTTACGACGAGTACGAGTTGGACTTCGACGAAACGTTTAGAGATATTACCGGCTTACTTAAGATTAGGAGGCGTACGCCTGCGCCCGGATACGAGGCAGTTGTCCGGCAAATTGAAACTCAAGCGCTTGAAGGAACGGTTGTTTTCGACGAAGAGGAAGATCGATACTATCTTACGCGAGGCGATTTCAAACTCGCGATGACACTTGTCGCGGAGGGTCTGCGCAAGATCGCTTCTCTTCACACTTTGCTTGTAAACGGATCTATAAAGCAGGGCACGATTCTGTTTTGGGATGAACCTGACGCTAACCTCAATCCGGTTCTCATGGATGAGGTTGTTCAAGCCCTTGTGGCAGTCGCCAGGACGGGTGTGCAAGTGTTTATTGCGACTCATAGTTATATCTTTCTCGAAGAGATTGCTGACGAAACGAAGAAGGGTGAGGTCCGATACTTTGGATTCGAAAAAACCGAGAACGGTGTTACCGTGAACGGATTCGATACGCTGCCTGAGCTGCAACCCAATCCCATACTTCGCCAATATGAGAGCCTTTACAATCGGCAGATCGAACGTGCTTTTGCTGGGAATCCGCCGCAGTGAGCCAACTCTTCTGTGAGAGCTATTTGCGTTTCGCGCTTCCCGACGGTTCTCGGCATCATGAGGATGTTAACCCGGGTAACACTGGCGTTGATCTTGAGATTGCTTCAACTCCCGCAATATGGTTGGAAGTGAAGAACTGGGATTCTTTGGTAATTCCGGAGTGGGAGCGGGAGAAGCAGGAAAAGCGGTTACCGGACAGAACCAAGGTGAACTCGGTTTTCTGGAACCAGTTGTTGCGGAAGTTCGAGGGGACATATCGTTGTTTGAATCAACTTGGCGAAGTGCCAGACATCGTTACCTTGGCAGTACTTCTTCAGTCGCGCCTGATTACCGAAAAGTCACTTGCACCAATGAACAGTATTCTGCAATCCAAGATCGCCTCATCGCCCGCTCTATCCGGTAAGTCTGTTATCGTCGTCGATATTGCACAGGCAAATAGAAGCTTTCCAGAAGTCGAGGTTGCAAACTGCTCGGGATCTGGAATCGAGTTGCAGTGGAAGTGCTTGGAACCATTACCTAGCTGCTCGGTTAAGCGAAGAGACCACCAATGAGTGTCAACCTATTACGCCCGCCGCGCTTAAGCCGTGGGGACACGGTCGCTGTACTGTCCCCATCATGGGGCGGGCCTAGCATTTATCCGAACGTGTTCGAACTTGGTCTTCGAAACTTGGAGAACCTGTTTGGGCTGAAGATCAAGGAGTATCCGACGGCTCGGATGGCGGATGCGGAGATATACGCGAATCCGAAGGCGCGGGCAGAGGATATCAATCGAGCGTTCGCGGATCCGGAGGTGAAGGGGATTATCGCGAGTATTGGCGGAGACGATTCGGTTCGTATCCTCCCTTATCTCGACCTCGACACCATCTTCGCGAATCCGAAGATTTTGATGGGTTATTCGGACACGACGACGCTGACGAGTTATCTCAACCAGAATGGCTTGGTCACGTTTAACGGCCCGTCGGTCATGGCCGGGTTTGCCCAGATGAGGCATCTACCGGCGGACTTCGTCTCCCACGTTAGGGAGATCCTTTTCGAGCCGACGGAACGGTACGAGTATCGGGCCTACCCGGAGTGGGCGGACAAATATCGGCCGTGGCAGACACCGGACTATGACGGCGAAACGGAGGCCTTGCGGGCCAACGAGGGAGCTAGGTGGTTACAGGGTGAGGACGTCGTGCAGGGCCGGCTCTTTGGCGGCTGTATCGAAGTTCTCGAGTTTATGAAGTCGACGCGATTCTGGCCGGCGGAAGTGTTTTGGGATGGCAAGATCCTCTTCTTCGAGACCTCGGAAGATAAACCGACCGTCCCAATGGTCAAGTACATGCTCCGAAACTACGGTTCGATGGGGGCGTTGGATCGGATTGCCGGAATTCTCTACGGGCGAGCGCGAGCGTATACCGGTGAAGAGAAAGAATCGCTCTACAAGATGATGGTGCAGGTGGTGGCCGGCGAGTTCGGGCGACGCGATATGCCCATCGTCGCCAACATGGACTTTGGCCACACCGATCCGCAGTGGGTTATGCCCCTTGGCGTGATGGCCGAGATCGATCCCGTGCGGCGAACGCTTTGCCTGGTCGAGTCGGCGGTTGACTAATGGCTGCCTTCGATCTTGTCGCGTAGGGCTTTGGGCAGGGAAGCGTATGGGCCAGGTGCGGAGCCGGCGGTGGCCGTCTCGTCAGACATTGCAGCGCTGAAGTCGTAGCTGCCGAAGCTACCGTCTGGATAAGGAAAATTCAGACTCGCCATGGCAAAGAAGCTTCGCGCGATGCCAGGGCGAAAAGTGTACGCGGCGGCGAGGGTCGGGTCTATCCTTCCATCTTTCCCGCAGTACTGGAGAACGTCACGGGGAGCGGCGGCGAATTCGTAGGGTCCACCGATCTTTCGAAGGATGACCCGATCTTCCGTAACGACGCGCAACTGAGCCGTGCCGGCGGGGTTATCGGAAAAGAGCATATCGGAAAAGTCCCACCGTACGCCCGGCTGAAAGAGGTAGTCGGATCCCCGACCGGGTCCCCAGCCGGTTGTCGGGACCGGCCGGTTCAGGACCCAATCCTTGATGGCGGCGCGCGACGAATCGGACAAGGTGGAGAGTGCGACGGGACCTTTCGCCATCGCCGAGATTTCGTCCACGGAAAGCCTCTGCCACACGTGGATAGCCGGTCCCCCGCCGAAGACCGGTTTGTCCCAAAGTCCGTACGCAATGGAGGGATCATAACCTTGCATCCAAGCCATCTCAAGGCCGTATAACTCGCCCGGAATCTTCCGCGTGAGCGAGAAATCGCCAACCGCCTCAAGGCAGAGCCCTCCCCGGTCGCGGATCGACCGCATGAGTCGACCCAAGGCAGGACGATCGGTACGGTCGAAGGTGGATGTCCCCGGCTCGAGCGGAGAAACGACGATGTCGTCGCTCTCCTGAAACTTCAGATCCATCTCTTCCGCACGGCTCGCGAAGGCGTTGAGGTCGACGGGGTTTTTGAAGATTTGGATCGCCGGCGAAAACGAGCTGTCGGGCAGGCAGGCGACCAAGCCTTTTCCCTTGGCGCGGGCAAAGGCGGCGAGCGGCTTGCCTAGCGCCAGCTCGAGTGGATCGTTCTGTTCGGGATTGCAGGCGATCCCGGAGACGAGACCCGATTCGGAGGTCCGATCGCCGTCGTCGCCCACGCGGCGCCCGAACTGGGTCATCTCTTGGGTCGGTTTGAACTGGCCGAGCGGTGTGCCCGCAGGGACTCTCGGACTGATAGAGGGCGTCAGCCTCACCCAACCCTCGCTCGATTGAGAGGGATTTTTGCCTTGAGCGAGAATGTGGAGGTACACCGGGTCGGATCCAAGGCTCCTCGTCAAGATGATCAATGTTCGCTGAATTTCGACGGGAGCTGAGGGCGGCGGATTCTTGGCGGCGCCGAACTGTCGGTCGTAGTTCGTTCGGAACATCCTGGTTTCCTCGCTGAGGCTCGCCCCGACCGAGTCGAATCCGCGGGGAAGCGCCCTTTGATTCGGGTTGGATACCGTCGAAAATACGACGCGTTCTCCCGGGCGTATATCTCCGATGACATCCGCCCCCAGCCGTGCGGCAGCCCGCACACCGCCGCGTGGTTCCGCACCGAGGGTCGTGCCGGGATTCGTGTCTTCGGTTACCACCGCGCCGGCGCCTTTCCCCTGGGCGAAGAGGTCGGAGACCGACCCATCCTTTTCGATGCGCTCGCTCAGGGAGGCGAGGGTTTTGGCAAATCGAGCGGACCGGTACTTTGCCTCGCGGCTCCAGAGTTCCTTGATGTCCGTAGCCCGGTATGCGAGGCGGAATCCGGTTTTGGTGGCGCTCCAGTGAGCTCCGGTTGCGGTCGAGATTTCCTTGAGGAGCGACTCTTGCGAGACCCCAGAAACCTGGATCAGCAGCACTTGCGCGGCGGCCGTCTTATCGGCTTCAAGTGTAATACCTATTGCCTTGCCGAGGTTGGCGAGAACTTTGGACGCCGGGGCCGCAGGGGCGGCGAAGCTAACCGGCGGACCCGCCGCAATATGGCCGGACGAGATGGTGGAAATGAGGGGCCAAATCGGCATTGCGTTCTTCCAACGAGTGGACAGCTCATGAGTTCCTGCCGATCAGCAGTCAGGAGCCCATGAAACGGTCTACTTCCAACTGGCCGACATATCGACTTCGGCTTCCACAACTTGCTTCTGGCCGTATCGCGACGTGGCGATTCGCTCCTTTAGCGCGGTTTCGTAGCCGTCGGCATCCAAGGGGACCGAGACGGTTGTGTCCGTCCACGCGGAATAGAGCATCGCGTTCGCCAACTCAACCGAACGGATCCCTTCTTCGCCAGGCGCGATGAGGGGCGTGCCGTCGAGGATCGCGTCGACGAAGTTTTGGATGATCTCCAGGTGCTGGCCGCCGTGGCCGCGTACGGGGACGTCGCACTTCCAGTTCGGAATGGAGGCGAACGACTGCTTCGAATTGCGCAGCACGTCGCGTACGGAGTCTTCCGTGCGGGTGACGGTGATCACGTCGTCTTCGAAGACGAGTTTGCCGCGGTCGCCGACGATCTCTAGCCGGTTGGAGCCGGGCTCTTCGCCGGTCGTCGTGACGAACATGCCGTTCGCGCCGTTCGGATACTCCAAATAGGCGGATACGTCGTCTTCAACCTCGATGTCATGGTGCTTGCCGAAGCCGCAGAAGGCGCGCACCTTGCATGGCATGCCGCAGATCCATTGGAAGAGGTCGAGATTATGTGGGCATTGGTTGAGCAGAACGCCACCACCCTCGCCACCCCAGGTGGCGCGCCAGCCGCCGCTGGCGTAGTACGCGTCCGTCCGGAACCAGGTTGTGATGATCCAGTTTGTGCGCTGAATTTCGCCGAGTTCGCCCCGCTGAACGATCCGTCGGATTCGCTGGTAGTGCGGGTCCGTGCGCAAGTTGAACATCGCGGCGAAAACGCGGCTCTTGTCGGTGTGGGCGTCGATCAGGCGCTGGGCGTCGGCTTTGTGAACGGAGATCGGCTTCTCCGTAAGGAGGTGCAGCCCATTCTGGAGGGCGTCGATGCCGATCGTGGTGTGGCCGTAGTGGGGGACCGCGATGAGGAGGGCGTCGATCAGGCCGCTGCGGATCATCTCCGCGCAATCGGTGAAGCGAGCGTACGCCGGGTATCGGTCGAGCTTCGCGGCGTCAATGTCGCAGACGGCGGTGAGCTCGCAACGCTTGAGCTTTGGGGCGTTATCGCGCACATGCGCGGAGCCCATATTTCCGAGACCGACGATTCCAAGCCGTACCATCGCCGGTAGCTTACACTCCAGAAAGTGCAGGGCCGCATTGTGGCGGCCCTGCACCTAAGAGACTAATCGACGGCCTGAGTAAAGACGGCCTTGATGACCTCGTCGGGCGTGGTCCAGCCCGCCATAACCTTCGCCTTTCCGTCCTCAAGCATGGTGCGGTAACCCTGCTTGCGAGCGACGGTGGTGAGCTCATGGAAGTCGACGCCGGTCGCGATCGCCATCCGGAAGTCCGGGGTGCCGAGGACGAGTTCGAAGACGCCGACGCGTCCCTTGTGGCCGGTTCCCCGACACTCGCTGCAGCCCGCGCCCTTGGCGAATTTGCCTTGGGCAAGTTCCGCCTCGGTGAACCTCAAGGTCGCGATCTCGTCGACGTTGGGCTTGTACGGCTGCCGGCACTTCGGACAGTTAAGGCGAACGAGGCGTTGGGCGAGAATCGCGACGAGGACGCCACCGATGAGGTAGCGCTCGGCGTTCATGTCGACCATACGACCGATCGTCTCGACTGAGTTGTTCGTGTGGAGGGTGCTGAGCACCAAGTGGCCGGTGAGACCGGCTTGGATGCCGATCGCCAGCGACTCAGGGTCGCGCATTTCGCCGACCATCATGATGTCCGGGTCTTGACGAAGGAAGGTGCGCATGACCTTCGGGAACGTCATGCGCTCCGTCACCTGGACCTGGGCGATGTTCTTGTCGTACTCGTATTCGATCGGGTCTTCGACGGTGACGATGTTGCGCTGCTTCGCATCCATCGTCTGGAGCGAGGCGTACAGCGTCGACGTCTTACCGGAACCGGTAGGGCCCGTGACGAGGATGAGGCCGTAGGGAACTTGCAGGGCTCGCTTCCACTTGACGAGCACGTCCTCCGGCATTCCCAGCTTCGTCATGTCGACCTTCATCGCGTTCGGGTCGAGAAGTCGCATGACGAACTTTTCGCCGTTCAAACATGGGATACAGGAAGCGCGAGCGGAGAGACGCCGCCCCATGTATTCCATGTCGATACGTCCGTCCTGCGGCTCCCGGTTTTCGTCGATGCGCATCCCGGAAGCGAGCTTCAGACGGGCAAGCACGTTCTGCGCCTGCTCGCTGGGGAGCTGGCCGGTATCGTGCAGCACGCCGTCTTGGCGGTAGCGAATCTTGAGCTGGTCGCGTTCCGGCTGAAGGTGAATGTCGGAGGTGCCGGTGTCGAGCGCATTCATGAAAATGGAGTCAGTAATGCCGACCGCGATCGACATCTCCTGGCCGCCCATTTCACGAATGTTGCCCTGCTCGCGCAGGACCAAGCGGAACCGCTTGGCGGCTCCGTAGTTTGTGTGTGCGTAATCCGATATGGCCATCGTTCTCTTGCCTAGACGTCACTATATCGGGCTTTGGTGCGGCGATGGTAGTAGCTTGTGGAAGCGGTGGCCGTTTGAACCCGGTTTCGGTCGGTACAATCTTAAATTAGAGTGTCCAACGAAAACCTCGAACCCCAACCGGAACCGACTCCCACCTCCACCTCAGCCGGCGACGCCGCCAAGGCCACGTCCGAAGGCTTTTCCGCCGTTGAACCTGAATCCGACGCTCCGGATTCCGCGTCTTACTCCGCCGTCGAGGAAGAGATCTCGGTGCTGAACGCCCAGATCGCGGACTTGCAGACGGAACTCGCCTCGATGAAGGACCAGTTGGCTCGCTCGATGGCCGAGTTTCAGAACTTCCGCCGCCGGAACCAAGAGCAGGCGGTTCAGCTTCGCCAGTTCGCGACCGAGAACTTTGTGACCGCGTTGCTGCCCGTCCTCGACAATTTCGAGCGCACCGTGGCCCATGCGCAACAGGGCGCCTCCGCAGAGCAGCTTGTGGTCGGCGTGGCCGCGGTCGAGCGGCAGCTCAAATCGATTTTGGAAGGGCAAAACGTACGCCGCATCGAGGCGGTCGGCCAACCCTTCGATCCGGAAGTTCACGAGGCGATCGCCATGGAAGCGTCCGAAGAGCACGAGGCGAATACCGTGATCATCGAGGTCGAGGCGGGATATAAGATGGGAGATCGCTTGATCCGTCCGTCGCGAGTGAAGGTGGCACAACCCACGTGAGTAGAAGGCACTTTGGGACGGATGGCGTCCGCGGTATCGCGAATACGAAACTTACTCCGGAGCTGGCTTTCTCGCTCGGGCAAGCCGCCGGGCGGTGGTTGAAGTCGACCGGCCAGCCGATGCGCGCGGTGGTGGGCCGAGATACGCGGCGCAGCGGCCCGATGCTGGAGGCTTCTCTAGCGGCAGGACTCTGCTCGGTAGGGGCGGACGTCGTTTCCGTCGGCGTCGCGCCGACCCCGGCAATCGCGTTCGTGGCTCGAACCGGTGAGTACGGCCTGGGGGTCATCATTTCCGCCAGCCACAACCCGGCGCCCGATAACGGCATCAAGTTCGTCGGCCACGACGGACGCAAGCTGCCGGACGAGGAAGAGGAGACGATCGAGAGCCTGATGTCGCCGCCCGAGGTGCGCCCTTCGGGGGCGGGGGTTGGTGTTTATTCGACGAACCTCGATGAGTTAGCGGCTTATCTCGACTACCTTGTCGCGATTGTGCCGGAGCGTTTGGATGGCATGCGGGTTGCCGTGGACGCGGCCCACGGGGCGGCGTACGAGATGGGGCCGGAGGTTTTGCGCCGGCTCGGCGCGGATGTCGTCGAGATGGGCGTGAGCCCGGACGGAATGAATATCAACGCGGTCGGCGGCGCGACAAAGCCGGAGGCGGTTCAAGAGTTCACGAAGGGATCGGATGCGGCGATCGGGATTGCCTTCGACGGGGACGCGGATCGTGCCGTCTTTAGCGACGAGCAGGGACGACTGATCAACGGCGACAGGACGATTGGTATCTGGGCGGCGCACTATCAAAGCCGTGGCGAGTTGGATCCGCCGACCGTCGTCGGCACGGTCATGAGCAACGGCGGCTTCGAGGCGTACGTTACGAGCCGGGGAATCAAGCTGGAGCGCACGCCCGTCGGCGACAAGTACGTGGCCCAACGGATCGTCCAGACGGGCGCGCTGATTGGTGGCGAGCAGAGCGGGCACCTGATCTTCCCGCGACGCGGGCCTACCGGCGACGGCTTGGTGACGATGCTGGAACTGTTCCGGGTTTTGAAGGTCGAGGGCCGGCCGGCGTCGGCGTTCTATGACGACTATCAGCCGTGGCCGCAGATCATGATCAACCTCGCGGTTGCGTCGAAAGATGGCTGGCAAGAGAAGGTGAAGGCGGAGCTCGAGGCGGGGGAAAAGGCGCTCGAGGGACACGGTCGCTTGGTGGTTCGGCCGAGCGGAACCCAGCCGGTGATCCGGGTGATGGTGGAGGCGGACGACTACGGGCTGCGCGACGAGGTCGCGGAAAGCATTGTCGTCGCGATGCAACGGGAACTCGGCGGGCACGTCGAGGGCCGGGTGGACCTCACCTATGCGCTTGGCGATTGATGTAGGGAACACCCACACCGTCTATGCCGTTCACGACGGCGAGTCTTGGCGTGCCCGCTGGCGCCGGGCAACCTCGCCCGACGACACATCTGATGTCGTGGCGGTTTGGCTGCGCGGCGTCTTTGAGCTTAGCGGGCTGCCGTTTCGGGTGGACGGGGCATCGTGCGTGTCGGTCGTTCCGTTCTTGGACGTGGTATTGGACCACCTGTGCGAGCGGTACCTGAACGTCCGGCTTCTATTTCTGCGGTCGGAAGACGATCATGGCTTCCCGATCGACTACGATCCTCCGACCTCTCTCGGCGCGGATCGGATTTGTAACTGCCTGGGCGCTCTCGCCAAGTACGCACCTCCGATCTTGGTGATCGACTTTGGCACGGCGACCAAATTCGACGCGGTCGACGCTTCGGGTCAGTTTGTCGGCGGTGCGATCATGCCGGGCCTGCGGGTATCGAGTCAGGCGCTTGCGGAGCATGCGCCCCGGCTTCCGGTGGTTGGTTTGCGACCACCCAAACAAGCGATCGGTAAGAACACCAAGGATGCCCTCCAATCCGGGATCATGCTCGGCTATGCGGGCGCGGTGGATACGTTGGCCCGCAAGATCCTGGAGGAGCTGGGCGGAGGATTGGTCGTCGCCACGGGCGGTCTCGGCTCACTGTTTCTCGGGGTTTGCGAGACGTTCGACACTTATGAGCCCATGCTAACGCTTGACGGTTTATTGGCTTATCATCTCAGATAGGTCAACCATGAAAGTCCGGCGGAGCAATGTCTTAGTGGCGGCCGTTGCAATCGGTTGCATTCCGATCGCCTACCCACACGTCGTCCATCATATTGACCCTCAATTGATCGGCGACTGGGAGGATGTGAGCCAGCCGAAGTTGCTTTCCCTGCGGGAGAAGGACGGTTTTGTCAGCTTTTACGATTCGGATGCTCACGAGTTTGGGGGCGCCTTGCCAATTCTCACCTGGTACACAGTCGGATCGACTCTGGCACTTGGCCGACTAGACGGATCGGATCTGGAAGGCAATTCCGCCAACTTTTATTACGACGTGACCGGTGATCGCCTTACTATCCGGCGCGGTCCCGGGAAAGGCTGGACAGATATCGTCGGGACGTACGAGCGCATCCCGCTGGAACGACTCAAGGCCGCCTACAACGACCATTCGTTCCCCCGGGTAAGCGCGCGGATGATGCCACGCCATCCAAAAATAACGGGTTCCGTTAGCCCAAATTGAAGCCGGGGCGGCTCTTTTTACGGCCAACCCCGGCTCCCTACCTACTTTCGCGTGAGGCAGCCCTTACGGCTTAACGACCGTCGGGTAGTCGTAGATGTCCTCGGTGGGGATGGCTTTGCCGTTGATCGTGACGGTAGTCACCACCCGCTGGGGAAGGGACGTGTGGACGTCGACGTCCATCTCCATGCCGGTGTTCTTCGAGCGGTAGTGCTCGATGAGGTCGCCCTTGCTGCTCGACTGGCCGCCGCTCGTCCAGAGTTCCGTGTTTGCCAACTGCCTCTGCAGGCTGCCGACAGAGTAGTGGACGGAGGCGAAGTGGCTCACGGTGGTGCCGCTGGGACTGTGATCATTGGTGATGATATTGATCTTCGGACCGCTCGGGCTCTTGCCGTCATCGGTCATCTTCACCACCACTTTCTTCTCGGACGTCACCGATGCTCCCTTGTGGTCGGCAGCGAACTTCGCCGGGTCGATGTCCTTGATCTTGAGAATTCCGTCCCGCAGCTTCTCAGGAAAGTTGGGATCGTTTTTATCCAGGCTGGCGACGAGTTCTTCGATCTTTTTCTGCACCGCCGGGTCGGAGACGCCGTTGATCACCGTTTTGACGACCGGCTTGCCACTCGACACGCCGTTGATCGACTTCGTATCTTGGGAGAAGGTAAAGGTGGCGCTAGTCGAGTGATCGCCGGTCCCACCGCCCACGGCGAGGACGCTGCTGCCTTTGCCGACCATCCCGACTGCATCGTCACGGTCTATCTTGGCACCCTTGGGGGGGAAGATAACGTCGCCGATATCGACCGATTTGCCGTTCTCGTCGTACATCCGCGTGCGGAATTTGTCGCCGTTGACCCATGTTTCGGAGTTCAGGCGGCGCTTGCCGTCGATCGTCCAGTAGGACTTGACGTGATAGGAGTTGGTGGATTGGAACGCCTTGGCGATCTTCTTGATGTTGGACGCGAAGGACTCGCGGGGGGCTAGGATGGCGACGCTTGCGATAAGTGCGGCCGCCAGGGTGGCGGTGCTGAGGCGGATAAGTTTGATTCTCATGGAATTTCCTCGCGGCTGACGGAGCGCGTCGACCACCTTGGCGTTCATGCGACGCGCGGAGAGGGCGGGATCTCCTTCCGGTTCAACGGAACGAAGCTCCTCCAGCGCTAAATCGAAGCTAAACGGGTCATGTGGCATACGCGGTCTCCTCTCCGAGCAAGGTTCGCAACCGTTCGCGGGCGGTGAAAAGGCGGCTCTTGACCGTGCCTTCCGGCACGTTCAGGGTTTCGGCGATCTCCGGGATCGTCATTCCCTCCACATGATGGAGAAGAAAAACGCCCTTCGCATCGTTCGAAAGCTTGGCGAGCGCGTCCAGCAGAGCCTGCGCCTCGACTAACCTGCCGAACGGGTCGTCTCCCGTCGGTCGATCTCCGAGCAAGGGAAGCCACTGCCGGCGCCTCCGCAACTTGCAGAATTCGCGAAATGCGATTCCGAAGAGCCAAGTTCGGAGCGCGGCGCGCCCATCGTAACGATGGATCGCCTCGATCGCCCTTACCAGGGTCTGTTGCGTGAGGTCCTCGGCGTCTTCCGCGCAGCGACTCAAGCCGTAGAGGAACCGGTACAACCCGCGATGATGCCGGGTGACCAATTCCTCCATTGCCGCGGGATTTCGGTCCCGCAGACGCTCGACAAATGCCTCGTCCTCCACGATATTCGGTTTCGTATCTTGCTCGGAGCGCCCTTGTATAACCATGGGGCGCCCGAACGGTTCAGAGGATTTTCAAACTCTCACCAAAACTTCTTCCCGGTTGAAGAGGAAGACGGTGAGACGGAGGGCGGCGAGGCCGATTACGAGGCTCACGGCGACGGTGACGGCTACGGAGGCGAAATCCGTCTTGCCTAGCAGCGCCATTCGGATACAGTTGGCCGAATTGAGCACGGGGACGAAATTCACCCACATGGCATGAGCGGCATCCGTAAGGCCAATGACCTGGCTGAAGATTGCCGGGAGCATGACGAGGATACTGAACTGCGAGAGGTAGGTTTGCGCTTCCCGCGGATTTCGGGCGAAGCTGCTGATGGCGATCAGGAGGCTCGCGAAGAAGATGACCAGCGGAAGCAGCACGACGAGGATGATCCCGAAAGTGATGGGGGTTACTCCGAAGCCGTTCTTAAATATTTCCTCCGTTCCGGGGATATGGAGTTGCGATGCGATCATCAGTCCCACCACGGTGCTGAGGCTGCTGGAGAGACACAGCGTGCCCAGAGACAGAAACTTTCCGATCACGATCTGCGTTCGTTGCGCGGGCGAGATGAGGAGGGTCTCTAGAGTGTTCTTTTCCTTTTCGCCGGCCACCAAATCGCTTGAGATGCTCATTCCGCCGAAGAACGCCCAAATGACGATGAGGTAGGGAAGGAAGCCGACGAGGAAGTCCCCGGCGCCGCCTTTGTCGCCGACCTGAACCTCGTGCCGAACCACTTTGATCTGTTCGTCGGCGTCAGTCGGCAGGCCCTTTTCCGCGAGGAGCGCGTGAAGATGCGCCTTGTTTTGCGCGCCGTAAGCATGTTCTACGACCCCGACGGCAAGCTGCCCAAGCTGCTCCTTCGGATCGAAATAAGCGTCGACCTCGGACGAGCCGTCGGGCTTCGGATCGCCGAACTGAAGGACAACGTGGGCCTCTCCCTTCTTAATGAGCTTGGCGCCCTCTTCCGCCGACGGCACGAAAACGACGTTGTTTGCCTTCTTCAGCAGGGCTAATTCGGGGTTATTCGTTTGAACGACGTAGAGCTTTTGCCCTTCTTGCTTCTTCACTGTCGAGGTGATGAAGCTGAGGAAGGTAATCATGACGGCGACGCCAACAAAGGGACCAATGAAAGCCGCCGAGCGGGCTCGCTTGTCCCGAAACATGTCGCGAATCTCTTTGCGATATACGTGAAGGATCGTGTTCATGCCACCCCCGTTCCGGTTACCGCGGTCTCGTAGTTTGCTTGGAAACCGACGAGGCTCAGAAATGCTTTTTCGAGGGATGTCTGACCGGTCGACGCCTTGAGGCTCGCTACCGTTCCGCTGCCCTTGGCGACGCCGTCGTGGACGACGACGATCTCATCGCAGAGTCGCTCAACCTCACTCATGATGTGGGTGCTAAAGACGACGGTTTTGCCATTATCTCGCGCCTCCTCGATGAACTCCATGACGCTCTGGCTGGCGACCACGTCGAGTCCGGCGGTGGGCTCGTCAAAGAAGAGCACGGGAGGATCGTGGAGGATCGTGCGGGCGATGTTCACTCGTTGCTTCTGGCCGGTGCTCAATTTGTCGCAGAGTCGATCGGCGAACTCGTGAAGTTGGAGCTTCTCGGTCACGTACTTGACTCGCTCTTTGAGCCGCTCCCCCTCCAGGCCGTACAGGCCGCCGAAATACTCGATCAGCTCGATGCTGGTGAGGCGGCCGTAGAGGGCGGTTGAAGTCGACATGAATCCGATGCTCGCACGTACCTTCTGCGGATCGTTGACCACGTCGTATCCGGCAACCATCGCCGTACCGCTGGTGGGGCGGATGATGGTGGACAGCATGCGCAGGGTGGTCGTCTTGCCCGCGCCGTTCACGCCCAGGAGCCCGAGGATTTTGCCCGGCTTGGCTTCGAAGGAGACCCCGTCCACTGCCTTCTTCACCCCCGTCTTTCCGTCTTTAAAATGTTTCTTCAGGTCAACCGTGCGAACCATGTCCGTCAAACTACGCGGTTTGGCGATTTCCGTGGCGGGTTGCGCGCGGTATTGCCCGGATTTGGTCAAGAACCGGCGGAATCACCTGGCGGCTTTTAGCTTGAAGGGAGATATTGGTTGTTGGGGACCCCTTGGATACTTCATTGTGCTTGCTATAATTGGGCGACCTTTT
>Ga0206939_10206_pt1 | contig 15706 bp, 17 predicted proteins | sample Alteio_BWOrgHeat_10_FD_152921 | JGI IMG/M metagenome (GOLD analysis project Ga0206939, IMG submission 152921) | Enriched cells from forest soil in Barre Woods Harvard Forest LTER site, Petersham, Massachusetts, United States -... | ecosystem: Environmental > Terrestrial > Soil > Temperate forest >... | reverse complement strand
CTCGTCCGGGAAATTCATGACGGCATCCGGGACTGTTCCTTGCGGCAGGCATGTTTGAGATTCGGACCCCGGTGACTTTATCCATATGCGATTGAAAAAATGTCTTTGTGACGCAATGGGGCCATACTGACATCTGACAAGACTAGAGATCTGACCCGCCGTCAGGAAATAAGACTGTTACAGCCATGTGAATTCCTTGTTAACTTTGTGTAACGCGGCGGCTCAATTTTTTTATGGGCTTTTTGTTTCTTTTTTTTAGCCTTTCTCTCTATAGTTCTTTTCTGAGAAAGGTCTTAAAATAAATACATGAAAACAGAATACATTAAATCGACAGTAAGTCTGGTGCTGTTGGGCCTTTTAACGACGACGTTGACAACGGCTTACGCCGATAGCGATCTTTTTGGGTTCGGCGGCGTTGTAGAGCCCGCATTCACCGCTCCCTCGGCACAGACGTCTGGTTCCCCCATGAGTCGTTCCGAACAAGAGCGCCGTCTTACATTAACGGTTCAAGCCACCGAGTTTGTTCATGAGCATCACTTGCCGATCGAGATTGCCGGCTTTTCATCGGACATGAGCTCGAATGAAGACTATGAGCTGTACCGGGGCCGCCAGCCTGGCATGGGCGCGATTTTACTCAACCCTCATCTATGGATCGACCAAAGGCTGGATGAGAATCACTCCTACCTTTATTACACGCTCTTTAGGGCCGCCGCCGACTACTACTATCGTCGAACCTATGATGGAGACCGTTGCGCATGGGTCGTTGCTAGCCGCGAAAACCCTGCATCGCCTGAGGATTGGATGCACGTCCTTAAGAGTGAATTTAGTCAACTGGATCAAAATTTCCGCAATCGCATGGACCCACAAGGAAACCCCGACAAAATTTTCACAAGCCTCGTTCACTATGCGTTAAGCGCTGTAGAGCAACGGAGAGCTGATCTGTGGGCGTTAGCACTTTATCGTCGTCACGTTTCATTTTTTGTCCCGGGCGCTGTCCAAAAGCGGATGGATGAGCATGAACGCGTCTTGGCTTCGGACTATGCGCGCGCTCTGTACGCCATGACTCTGCCAGAACGCCAAAGTTTTCGCCAAGTCGTGAAATCCCCAGAGCTCTACCAATTCCAAGTCTTGAGCGCTTCCGCCTCAAGGCCAACGGGTGTCGAACCCGTCTCCCAACCTTCCGACGAAACTGAATCCGCCGAGCCGCTTCTGGCGCTGGCCTACTAGCTGGTCGGCTGGGATACTCCGAAAACTCTTGCCTACCGGCAGGCAGGCTCGGTAAGTGGCGGCGATGGCTGATGATTTGGGACCAGGTCCAAAGGAGCGCTGCACCTGGAAAAGGGGTAGTGGTCGCATTTCACGTTTGACGACGTAGAATAAATAAATGGGCTGGATTTTGCTCTAAGGTATGTATGAATATAAATAAATCCGGAGTCGCATTTTTGCTCCTGTGTTCTATAAACTGCGCTGCACATTTTCCATCCGAGCCCTCCGCCGAGGCGTTCCGGGAAGCCGATGCGCATTTTACGTACCACCATAAAATGATCAATCCCTATCTGGTCGAACTCTTTGAGGGCTGGGTCTCCGATTCCGGTGTCCCGACCGTGGTCAGCGTCGACATCTCTGCGGCCGACCAAACGAATCAATTCGGGGACAATGAGGTTATTTACAACGCCGCGGGCGCCGCGTGGACCGTACAGGACAAGAACGCTTCCGTGCCCAAGCAATTCAACTACCGTTGGATAGGACGCTTGGCCAACGGGCTTCACGTGGTGGAACTGAGCAGTTCGGGGGGCGGCGGCACGATGGTCGCAACGACCCTTTTCTTTTTTAGATTCTCTGAAGGGAAGGGTTGGCGCCCAAGCCCGCTCGAAGGAGACAACACTCAGCCCTCCAGGCTACTCGAGGCGGGGCGAGTGGCGGAAACCCCCTACCGACGATTGCTGATGTCGATCGAGCGATACTATATTCTAGGGGATCGAGTCGCTGCAGCCTACGCGATTCATGGGAACGATCTCACCGTGAAATTTACAAATCAATCGAAGGCCGTCGAAAAAGTGATCCACGGGACGGCTGCCGGAGAAGGCAAAGGGCAAAACGTCTCTGTTCCTAAACAGGAATAGTGACAGGAGAAAACGTATGAAAACAGTATGAGTTGGCATCATCGGCGTATTTTTAATGGCTTCTTTGGCGGCCTCCAGGGCGGAGGATATGCCGGAAGTGGTCATATCCACGAGCATGCGCTACGAATTGAATGATGTCATTGTGACCAGTTTCCAAAATACCGGCACCGCAAGAACCAGCGAAGATATCCAAGATGCCGTTACCTTTGCTTACAAATCCATGAAAATAGAGTGGACGAGCGCTCATTTCAAGAGCACGGCGACTCTGATGAATTGAGTACCCGCGTCCGGGAACGTATACATGAAGATGAATCGAAGGAACCGACGGGGGGGTGGGGATGGAATGGGGGACGTTGGATGAAAGACAAAAACCGCATCGAAGCGATTCTCTCCATGAAAGGGGGGAACGAGCGTGCTGACGCCTATATTGAACTCAGTCTCCAAATGCCGCAGGACGAGGAATGGGATTTAACTCTCGCCGAAATGGAATCGGTCACGGCGGCCTTGGCGAAAGAAACGCGGCTCAATGAATCCCTCCTCTGGGGCTTTCTGATGAATGCTCCGGCTCATCCGGGATTATGCCGAGCCGCCATCAAAAATGTGCTCGATCCCTCCAAAAATAGCGGTCCCGAGTGGAATTACCTGTGTAAGCGCTATCCGAAAATCAAGGCTATCCTCAATCGGAGCGGCGCATCTTCGGGGTGGACCGATAAGCAGTGTGATCATGCGCTTCGAAAATATTTGTGACTAACCTATCATGAATGTAAGACCAAATCTTCTTTTTCGAAGATATAACGGAGAAAATATGAGCTTTCATTGTGGCGGATGGAATAACTTGAAAGGTCAAGTTACTGTCGGCTGGATTTTTCTCGTTCTCCTTGTCATATTCGTTTTAATCCCGGTTATGTATTGCATGAGGCACGGCGACATGAAAAAATGCTACTTTTTCTCGTGAGACAATTTTTCATTGTGCCCATACCGTGAAGAAATTAACTATTGCAATCAAGTTGTTCTTCGCGATTCTTCTTGTAGGGGGAAAAATCTGGGCTGCACAGTTTGACGGCCAGACTTTTCAGGTCCGGTTAATCTTAGACGTAACGGTTTTTCAGGATACCTTGTCATTTTTTGATGGCCAGCTGGCCTCTCAACACTTCGCAGGCCAGGAGTTTTCTCCTTCATCCTACTCCGTCAGACATCAACAGAGCTCATCAGTGCTGCTGTGGGAAAGCCACGGAAGCGGAACCCGAGGAAATCTCGATTGGACTGGCACCATGGATGGAGGAAAAATCGACGGCACGGTACTATGGCATCCTGCGTCTGGAGGGGTGCTGACGTATCGTGTTGAAATGGTACCCCCGCTTGCCGCACCATCCGATGGGCCCGTTTTTTTCAGGCTTTATCCCAATGCCCGTTTGGATAACAAAAATATCCTGGCATTGATAAAGGCTCTTAAAAAAGCGCCTGTAGCCAAACAGGACTCTTTTATTCAGTCGTTGGCTGCCTATGGAGCGGAAGTACTTCCTTATGCATTAGATTTAGCGGAACAGCATCACGTCCGATTCGCTTATCCCACGCATGATGTCATTTTGCCGGTCGCTTTCCCTCAGGATTATCGAGTCCTCGCGCTTGGCATCATTGAGTCCATCCGTGACGTACAAGCCATTCCGGATCTAAAACGTTTTCTACGAGAAGACATTGATCTGGCGGCTGCCGCGCGAGACGCCCTGCTCCGGATGCCCGGGCCGCTCCCCTCTGACGTTCAGCGTGCCCTGGATGATCGACATCTCTAGCCTGCCTGCCAGCAGGCAGGGTCTGAAACTCGGGTGTTGGGCGGGGATGGGGGGCGGTGAGAAGTGAACACTCTGCGTTTGAGCGGCGGCGGGCCCCGGTTCAAGCACGACTATGACGCGGGGGTGCGATGGTTCTTGTTGAGACACATTTTTTCGGCTTGCGTTAATGGTGGATAGCTCCGCAGAATGTTATTAAGCAGGAGGCCTATATGCGAAATGGTGTGCTTTCGGTTGTTGCTGGGATATTCTTAGGGGGTCTGTTTTTAAATGGATATGCAGCGACCACGTCAATAGCGAATGCCCCGGTCGATGTCATAAAGGCGGTCAGGAAAACCTATCCCGATGCAGTGATATTGGCCGCGTCACACCCGTGTAATCTTGGAGAAGCGAAGCAAGACGCTTTCGGGTTATTGATAAATACAAGTCCCAAAACATCTCAGGATCAAAAACCGCTTCCAATCATTATCGTTAAGAAGGAGGGAGCCTGGGATGTGAACGAAGTAACAAAGATCGTTGAGAGTTCGAAAGCGCCTTCTTCGGATTCCGTCCTAGCGTATCAGCCAGATATCCGGTGCATCACTCTTCCAAATGCCGAACCCGCGATAAGCACAGAAGCCCATGGCGTGTTTGTCGGGCCTTTCGCAAAGTCGCATGATCCCCAAATGAAACACCTCTGCTTCAATGCTGACGACACCTACAATAATTGGGTTTGTCTAGCGATTCATCCTACGACAAAAAGCCCCGCGTTATCCTTCATTCAAATTAATGCTGATTAGTTCAAAGACCGCGCTATCGAGGATTGCATGCACCGGTTAGCGAGTTGTACGCATTAATCTCATCAAGGGAGCAATCCTCTCGGAGTTTCAAGTTTGAAAATCATTCTCATCATTATTTTTGCCGTTATCGATTTGGTTGTCGCCGTGAGGCTGGTGAATAAGATTTTCAATAATAATGTGGTGCCAGATAAAAGGGAGACAAAATGCGGTCGCGAGTAGGACTCGACAGGATGATTTTATTTGCGGGGATAGCCATGATGTTTTATGCGCTGCGAGGTGAATACCTTCTAGCGCGTGATATAGCTTTGGCCGCGGGATCTGGGATTCTCATGAATGCTTTTCCCAGTATGTGCGTATGTTATGGTTTACTTTTTGGAGCATCATTGATGTCGTTGTGGCAGGGTTTGAGGTTACGCCTTACAGCAGGTTTTGGAGCAATTCTAACTGCCGTTCTGTCGCCGGGGTTCAGGTATACTTCCGGAAATTTTGCGTATTTTCAAGGGGAGCATGGCATTGGACTGGCTCTTGGATATTACCTCCCATGGCTCATTTGCGTAGTCACGCTAATTGTCTTTGGAATTGGCAGCGTGATTTGGATGTATCGCCTGCTTAGAATTCATCAAAGTTAGGGATGACAAAACGGACGGTGCTCGGTAACTCGGGTGTTGGGCGGGTTCTGCTATCGCTGACGCCATAAGGAGTCTCACGATATGATTTGGCAAGAAACTCTCATCACCCGTTTGGTTGATCGGATTGAAAACCATCATTTGCTTACGGATATGGAACCCTATCGACAGCGTCTCGAGGTCGCCGCCATTGAAACTCCGGCGAACGCTGCGGTGCTGGCTTCGATGCATCGAAACCTTTGGCAGCTGTGGCAGACGGGTTTTACTTCTCATTCGTCGATTATTGATGATTCTGTGCGCAAAGAGTTTCGAGAAGGTGTAATCGACAATCTCGCAAAAGATCTCGAGAGCAAAGTTTCGCCGGCGCTTTTCAAAGGCACATCGGTGTTGCACAATTATTGGATTTTGCTCGCTGGTATTCATCAATATGAGATTCGGAGAGATCATCCGCCGGAGGCCGCGCCCGATGAGCCTTCGAGACGGAAATAGGGCCGAGGTCCAATTTCGACTATGACGCACCTTGACGTTTCTTCCTTCAAGCACTACGCTATCCAGTATGAGAAGGGCCATCCATATTCTGCTTGTATGTCTCTTGGGCGGCACAGCTTCATTGCATGCCGGAACGGAAGGGGTTATTTTAAATAAGAATGATTTTCTGACCTGGCCGCGGGCTGAAGCCGATCAGTTTGGTTGCTTCCTTGAAAAATCTTTTGGATATCGAGACCAGCGATTCAATTGCAATTTAAAGAACTACCAGAATAAAGGGGACCCCTGCCACAATACCAAGGCCTACGCAGAAGGCCCCACGTTTCCGACGGGCATCGCATCAAAAGTGTTTCCCGGTGTACAGGACATTAGGCTCACATGGGAACATGGCGAATTGCAAATGGTCGTCATTGAGCTGAAAAAGGTTATGAGTGACCACGAGGCGCGCGCTTTTTTAAAACTTCCCAAACAGGACAGCCAGCTTGAATCGAACGTGATGAGTATCAGTGTCCAGCCGCAACGAAACTCCACTTCCGTCTTACTGCAAGGCTTCGACCACATGGGTTCCGGTGATATCGATTGCAGTGAATCTCATTAATGAGAAAAGCGGGGGTACGTTAAGCGGCGTGTGCGAGGATGTTCTTTGAAGGAATTGGCGTGTAGGGTGTTCCATAGGCCAAGAAGTGTATGAGTGCTCTCCACCCCACCGTGGCTCGAATTTGCTCTTGAAGCATTGTCCCCTGAATCGTTCGATCGAGAGCGATCGTGCGAGGTCCGACATTGGAAAACAAATGAGGTGACTTCAGGCTTTGGTCATTCAAAAAGATAATTTCAGTTCCAACGAGCTCGCGCTTGAGCGGTTCGGAATAGGTCTCAAAAGAGCGGCGTAGTGTAGCGGCCTGCGCGGGCGTTGCCGCGGTTAAAAATACCCCATAATGATCAGCCAGAAATTGCGCATCGCCGACGATGTGGGTCCGCTCAAATTCGCGTATCGCCGGATGGCCTAGTTGTTGACGGTAATCACGAGAGCTGCGCAATGCTTCTTGAATCTTGGGGTCCGTATAGAAGGCTTCATGAAGAATGATGCTGTCAGGATCGGTTTCCCAGCGTTGATGAATCTCCCACTCGATATAATTTCGGTAGGTATTTTGCGCCAGCTTATAGCTGTCAAAATCTTTTCCAGTGAGCCGTATGGGAATGTACACGAAGGGCTTTGATTCCTGCGCCCATTTTTTGGGGAAAGTATTGGGCCATGCGAAGGTGAGTGGCTGTCCAAGATGCTTTTCAATTTCGACCGCAATGCGTCGTTGTAGATACGGGTCCTTATCGATGGCGATATTCCAAAACAGGTGATCTGCATGTTCGAGAAGAAGCCGCTGGATCGATGGTTTGAGCGCTTCGTCATACGCGGCGCGTAAAGCCGCCAGACTGAAACCGTCGTGATTAAAATGGATCTCTATCTCCGGAATAAACGAATGCAGAGCAGGGGGGCTCATCAAACGGACGGCTTGTGCCGTTGTTTTTTTCCATAGGCGTTGAATGGTTTTTTCAATGAAACGATCGGCGTCATCCTCTGTGAGAGACGCGGCGAGTTGGGCCAATAATTGTTCTGGGTGTTCTGTCCAGGCGCGGACAATTTCTTTTTCGAGTGAGTTCATAAAGATTTTTCGGGCGCCGGCATAGTGCAGCGGCTGTTCGTCGACTGGATCGAGATGGACGGTGAGGCCATAGCGATTGAAAAGAGGGTTTTTTCGATGTTCCGCGTGGCTGAGAAAATGCTCGGTCCAGAAGCGAGCCGCCGGATCTTGCGCCAAGACGGGCTGGAGAAAGAGTTGTTCAGGATGCTCGGTCCACAGTCTTCGCATCGCCATGGCTTTTTTATGCGACGCCAGAAGTCCTTCGTAGGTCGACATGCTGGCATCCCACGGCACAAACATGTACGGAACGACCGTATCTCCGACAAGTTCCGGATAGAGATACGTTTGCAGATGCAATTGCTTGTCTTTGATAACGATATACGCGCGAGACACGACTTCAACAAAATGCCGAATGCCAGGGCTTCGTCCAATCCCGGATTGTTCATCAAACAGCACGGAGGGATTGGTCACCCATAAACGAGCGACTTCCGCCAGCGCCTGATTGGCAGTATCTCCGGGTGTTTTATTATTGGGATCACCTGTTTGGGCATAGGGAGAAATGTATTTACCAAAATCCTCCGCATAGCGTTTTTGATCCTCCACAAGCGATGCCCTTTCATTGTCGGATAATTCTTTCCAAATCGAATGACCCATTTCATGCGCGAGGACGGCTAAGCCTTCCGAATGGGCAAGCACGCCGATGGAGTCATTGGCTTCGCTAAAATAACCGTCCGCGGTGTCGCCGTGATCGATTGCCCTTGCCATTTGGTTTTCATTAAAAATGAAGTAGGAATTAAGCCGATTCGCCATCGCCGGTCCCAAATAGTCAAATCCCAGCGAATAGATATAAAATCCGCGAACATCCCAATTTTTATAGTCCATGCTGAAGTCCGCGCTGAGAATGCCGTGGCTAATGAAATTCGTGCGGGCGACACTAGCGAGGTGAAGTACATCGGCGGCTTGTTCGCGGTTCAGATGCAGCCGATTCATGAGTTGAAGGGCGCACACGGCGAAATATTCGCGGTCCATGCGCGACGCGGATGGATTTTGGACCGCCTCCCAAAGCGCACGCAGACCCGCCACCGTCCCATAGTTGGCCAGGGTATAGCCGGCATTTTCACGCAAGAACGGTTCGCGGTGCGAGAGCTGCCGAATGACATCGGTTTCGGGACGATTGTGGATCTTTTTGGGCGCTGCTTGAAGAGAGAGGGTTCCAGAAATCCAAAAAAGAGAGATGGCCATTGGGATCAGGACGCGAGCTAGGGAGGTTACCGTTTGAACCTTGAGTACGGGACGTACGGCCTCGATGAACGTCACAGCCAATGCTTCCGATTCAAAACATGCTGAATTCTGAGCATGAATAGAGGCGACGGGAATGACCGCCCATGAACGGTCGGTTCCCAGGTTCCAGGTCAATAAAAAAAGAAGAACGATCGAAATAATTTTTCTCATGCGCATTAGGCCATTTATCGACGATATAGTGTATCCGGGGGATGTTACAGCGAGGTTACAGGTTTAGATTTATCTGAAGCCAGGCACCATTACGATTTTACGGATACCAAGTACATGTCGTTTCTGCTTCAGAGTTCGAGCCGCAATAAGTCGTTCTTCTTTTCGCCGATCAGGATCTGTATCGCGTACGAAACAGGAAGCATGATCTATGGCGTCTTTTCTGCTACCAAGTCTTAGCCATGGATTCCGATCCATGGTCGTCGGAAACTCGGGTGTTGGGACTATCCATAGCGGTTCATGTTCTGCTCGTGTTTGTGAAGCCAGGAGAGAGGACCGAATCGTTTTTCTAGACGTTCGCCTTCCGGTGGAAGCCACGCCGAGACTATAACACCGGCGTCGTACCCGAGTTGTTCGCTGACATCCACCGGATTCCCGCTGAAATTGGCAAATTGGAGTGCCGAAAAAAGCTTCGATTCAGCCATCATCTCTGCGGCGCCTAGCCCCAGCTGATTTTTCTTCAATGACAGCCAGCGAAGACCAGCGACCTGTCCTGCGTCGATCACCCAGCGAATGTGCGAATCGTGGAGTCCACATTCATCCATCGCCAGCGAGCGCAGACGGGAAAACGTCTTTAATGTGAAGAAGCGTTGGTCCATGTCGCCACCCTTCGTAAGGTCCAGGTGCCGGATGGGAGCCGCGTCGAAGACGACGGCCGAATTTTCCGCAAAACCCTTCGCGGACATCTTCACGAGACCGACAAACCCACGTTCAAACTCATAACCATCCACAAAGGCGGCAACGCCATTGGACCACTCGGTCCCGAAACGCGCCAAGGCTCGCGAATGCAGTTCTCGCATCCAGGCATACTCGCCCGATGGGATGGCTCCAGGCTCGGCGCGCGCGATTTCGATTTGGCCGCGAATGAAGACGGCGTGCTCCCGGTGCGCCTCCTCAGGCTGCTGCGCAGCCCAATCCGCATAAGCGAAACGGGGAGCGTCGGAGTCCGGATCTTCAATGACGCTTCGGAGCAACGTCGGGTTCATAAGTAGATAGTAGCTGATGCGGGAACTCTAGTTCGCATGAATCTCATTCCGCGGAAATCGGGTCCGAAAGGCCGCAAAATGTTTTAATACCGCTGGTTATGGAGAATCAGCATTTTAGAAATCGGTTTTGGGTGTTGGTTATTGTTCTGTTGGGTTTTGGGTATTGGTTCTTTTTGCCATGGCTTAACGGGAGATTCGTCGAGAAATTTATGAAAGCCGGTCGCCCCGGAGACGTTTTAGATCTGGCCGCCTATACGGACTTCCCTTGGACTCGCCTGTATGTATTCTCGCCATACACCCCGCTGAAGACGTCCTTAGAAAAGCTCGGCGTCCAATGGCCTAGCGCTTTCGTTTCCAGTATTGAGTCGAGCGATAGCCGCTGCCTGTTGATTTTTATTGATGGGAAACGCGTAAGGGCGGCTCTGGAATATCCCCGTCAGCGCGGCGACTTTTCTCAACTCCCCGCCGGGAAAGCGTATTCTCCTCAAGACGCAATGTTTAAAATCGAACAAAGAAAAAATGACTCTTGGCCTATGATGGTGCCTTGGGAGGGAAAATCTACGCCTCTAAGCTCAGCCGAAGATGCCGTCGGAAAAGTCATGCATGTTCCGGCGGTTCAAGAATGGATCCGTCTTTTTCCAAATGGCACTAGCGCGACGACTGGCGGACATCCCGCTTTTAGCGTAGTTTCCGAATCCTCGAGCACCTTTACAGTTTGGGTGTATGAAGATCTGCCAGAGCGAGCTCAGACGTTCGCCTATTACAGCGTCCAAAAAAAGACGGGCGCTGTTGATCAGGAACTCTAAATTATGAACCTGTAACGGTTCGTCCTTGGAAATTGTGCGGAGATGACCTAAATGACTTATCTCAGCGATAAGACGCTCGATATGTTTAAGGATCTCGATCGCGCTTGGGGTCTAACGGAAATCCCCTTGCCTGTTCGTGTGGCTTATATGGTGGACTGTCTCGATTTGATTGCCCCTCGTCTGCCGCCCAGCGTACGCAAGGAATTTGAAATCGTCAAGAAAATGGTTCCCAGTGAAACGAGCAAGACAGCATTAAAGAATGTGCGTCGACGATGTCAAGACTGGATTCTCCAGCAGACAAAGCGTTCAGGCGGTTGGGAAAAAAGCGAGGTTTCCGCTATGGAAGCGCTGGTCGATATTCTTGATGAATTCCAAAGGATGGAATCTGATCCTAGAGCGGGGCATTTTCATTTTTATCTGGCAATCATTTTAGACATTGATGGAACGTTAAACAGGCCGATCGAAATACTGACGCAAAAACATTTTTCGCCCTACTTCGCAGCAGATGAAGAGGCATAAGGGCTCTGCGTTTGAGGGGCGGGAGTCACGCCGCGTGTGCGAGGATGTTCGGTTATAATAGAGACCTCATGAATCTTGTCATCTATCTTTTCATCAATACGCTGGCGGTGCTAACCGGCACTTACCTTCTCAGAGGGGTTCATGTCGACGGAGTTAAAACGGCGCTTATCGTGGCGATTGTGATCGCTCTCCTCAATACGATCGTCAAGCCCATTCTCGTTATCCTCACGCTTCCCATCACGGTCTTAACTCTTGGGTTATTTCTTTTGGTGATTAACGCGGCGCTCATTCTTCTGGCAGCTAAACTGGTTGATGGATTTCGTGTTGACAGCTTCTGGTGGGCCTTGGCGTTCAGCATTCTCGTTTCTCTCGTGGGTTCTGTCCTGCAATCCCTTCTTTAACGTGATCTTGCCAAGATTTATTTTAAACAGGTAACCGCGAGGTTGTTTATGAGGCGTGAAGCAATAGGAGTCGGCTATAAATTCGTTTATGTGATGAGCGTGGGGATGCATACGCATGAATGGCTTCATCCAACTCGGACACTAATTGCTCGCCTTCAGCCGTTAGAATATCTTTGCCAATGATGGATCGCAGAGAATTTAAGATACTCTGGTTTCGCTCTTTATAAAACTCTTGGTCAGATTGTAAATACTTCTCGTCATCTGAAATTCCATGCGGCCAATCGTGAAGGATTTGCAGGAGCACAAGTCCTATATGCAATTCCTGGATGTATGCCAAAACCGAATGATCTTGCCCATAAACGGCTAGCTCCGCCTCAAACTTGAATTTAGAGTCTTTTATAAGTTGCTGCGAGATCTCCCAGTCTTTGCTCCATAAATGATGGATCGCCTCTTCGAAGAGTGTCGTCAGAATTTCTACCTTGTGAACAGCATTCTTTGGGTCGAGGTAGGTATGTCCCGCTTTGTGCGAATAACTTTCTCCGTAATTGTCTTTCAAATCTTTTAATTCAATCACTGTCGTATGAAGAACAATAAATTCGAATAATTTGGGATAGTGTGATTTCGCGAAATATAGACTCTCCTCAAGAAGACTTCGGTACGCGATCCCATCCGAATACTTCCGATGGCCTAAAAGTCGGATCGACAAATCGGCCACAAAAGGAAGCCGATTGATAAATTGGTAATCTTTAATTAGACGCGTTCTCAGATCAACTATTCGAAGATTCCGAAACCACTTTAAAAGCGACTCGTCGAGCCAAGATTCTTTAGACCCAAGCACACCCAGGGTGTATCGTGCTGCAGGCCATTCTTGGTATAGAAAATTTATCAATGATGTGGGGGCTTGACTAAGCTCTTTTATCGCAGCTGTGACTAGCGCTATGGCGGTGGATCGGTGTTTATCGGAAATCTTCTGCGAGCGTCTAAGCGCGGTCTTTGTCTTCTGGAGGGATTTGAGCAGTTCTTCGAGGCTGAAATTCGCATCGTTATCCTCTGCTGCGGACGGCTCAATGCTGAGGAAAACAGGGAGTTCCATTTGACGAGCTTGAGTTCGGTTTCCCATCTGTCGACGAAATGGCTTGGATGGCCGGGGCGGTCTCTTGGAGTAAAGAGGGATTCCCGTCGGTGGCAAAATACAAATTCTTGTACGGGGCAACGCAAGTGCGGTTTCCTCAAATCCTAAGGGTGTCTCAAGTGAATTGTGCAATTCTAATTGGGCCAGCCTTTGTAGCAGAAGTGCACAAAAAAAGACATATCGAATTTGAATGGCTCGCATGCCTATCATTTTAATTGGATATAGCGATATTCCAATGGGGCAAAAGTCATAAAAAAACGGCTAATAGACCCTTCTCTCGTGGGCCCCCCTCGTGATGGCTTGGGCGTAAGAAAAAAGGATGACTGCGGCAGTGCCTACGGCTCAGTCGCCGCAGGCACTCCGTCCAATCAAGCCGCAGTTTATTTCACAGCGTCCACATAATCCAATCTTTCCTTGACGGATATTCCTTCAAACACTACGCTATACGTATCTTTCTATGAAAACGGATCGCCGAGGATGCGATGAGAGGATGAAATTCTTCGGGGTTATTTTAAAAATAACGACCTGCATGCTTGTGTGCACGGTGTTGGCACGGGCCAGCGACGTCCCGCAGGAATGCAAGCCTCCGTTAAAAAATTATCGGGCATTTGTCATCGTTAAGGCTGTTGAGGCTCCGGACCGGGGTGGCTGGGAGCTCTCGGCTCCTGTCGGGGACACACCGGATGTGATCAATTGCACAGATAATATTTATTGGACTCTTGATGTTGTCCAAGAAAACCCTCAGGCTCGTATTTTTCATTTTCCCAGTCGAGAGGCCTGTAACATTGCGTTAAATAAAATAAAACGGGCTACGAAAGATATCCCGGTTGTTGTGGTGATTGATAAGAACTGCACAGCCACCGCGGCAGACGATTAATGGTCGGGCAAGTGATTCGATGTCTATTCCTCAGTGTTCTGTATTGGGGATGGGGTGTTGGAAGCGTGCTGCCAGCAATGGCCGAAGAGAAAAAGATAATGACCTCGATGCCAAAACCTTCAGAAAACGTCATTCATCCCGAGATCCTGGGCCGCTATTGCCATGAACCTTATCACTACTCGGTTACAGTTTTGCGAAATGATGCAGGACAAATCGGTGGGTATCGTGTGACGGAAACCGTCACGGATTCTCCGGTCCGATATTTCGATGCCCATGTCCATCGGGTGGGCACATTCCATGTGTTGGATTCGCCCGAAGAAAACGCCAAATCCAAAGCGGCGATCGACGATTTGCTCAAGCATTTCCCTGTTCAGCAGCCATTAGATTGCCGGAATGGTGAATAGCAAAAATAAAAGACTTCACTGAATACAGCACTATGTTCCGGGATCTACATCCTACGAGTGTTTTCTTTTCACTTTTGCTGGCGCTCCACAGCCTGCCCAGCTCCGTCTGTTCACTCGCATCGCATGACGAACGATTTCCGTACAGAGAATTTTTTCAGGCTCAGGCACTCAGCCAACGCGTGATCAGCACAGACACACTTTGGAAAGACATGGCAGAAAGCCGGCATTTGCGTGCAGGTCTTATGCTGGAGGCCTTTGATCGGATGAGAATCTCCACCGATCCGCCCGGCCCCGGACAGGACCTTTCTCTTTATGCGCCTGATATAACCGATGATGAAATTAATCAATTGCAGGATTTCTTAAACCGAGAAGGCTTGCGGGTTCCTAAAGAGCATTGGTCACTGCTTCCGTTTCCCCCATCACCCGAGCTATCGGAACCAGGCCCGTTTATCCCTCGCAGTCCCTTTATGGTCGAATTTGTGAATGCCTATCACTTGGCCTGCATGATTCACGGATCACCAGCTATCGATGATCCATTGAATGATGTCATCGCCAAGCGATATCTGCGCAAAAACAACGCCCCTTCCATCATCCATCCGATGTGGGTGGTCTGGATGGCTGTACAAGTCGCCGGTATTCGTAACCCCCATAAATTAATTCATGCGATTCTGCACGACGCACCAGAAGACGGCGTTGAATATCTTCAGAAAAAATATCCTGATGACCCACCTTCTGATGAAGAGGCGCTCTCATTGGTTTGGTCTGGATTTGAATACACATTTTTCCCCTCTCTCTATCGCATGATTCGAGCTGGCGTCATGCAATTCGTACGCGGTTCACGGACCTACAAGGATTATCTAGATTCCTATAAAGAGGCATCCCTGGATGACATCCTCCTCAAATTCATTGATCAAGCCAGCAATCTTCAGGACATGACTCTTCTGGTACGGCAAGGGAAAGAGGATATAGCCCGCAGGCAACTGAGCAAAACAATCCGTTATTATTCAGATCTTCTCACCTTGGATCGGTTCAAAGACGAGCCTCGGTATCAGCGCACCGTTCGTTATCTTGTCAAAACCCTTATTCTGGCGAGCGAAGAAATACGTTATTTGGAACCATACTACGAACGAAAACACGGTGAAGAAAAACCTAGCGAAAACGTCGAGGCGGCTAATAAAGCTATTGTGGAAGGCGTTGGAAGAATGGTGGCCTGGATGAAGCAGCCGACTGTACGAATCAGTTTGGACCAGCACCAAAGTATGTACGAACCTGCCATCGATGCGACCACCGTTGACCGGTTTCAGCGTTGGATGGAAGCGGTTATCAAACGCATTAAGGAAGGCAACTCCCTTCCATTTCATTATGTGCCCAAAACGTCGTGGCAAGAACGCGGTTTGCAGCCCATCCTCTATCGTTTAACAGTGACCTATGCCTTGGATCCCACCCAGCCTACGATGCTTTCTTGGAATCCTATCCAACAGGCGCTGAAAGACGCCGGCATATATGTAGAAAATCCATTCTGGGTGGATCGAGACAAAAGAGACTATATAGTTTTCTATCATGCGGATGTACGTCTTCCACTTGGCGCAGCGACTGCAAAATACAAAAAAATCCTTGAGGAAAACGTTAGCCAA
>Ga0206939_10203_pt1 | contig 15716 bp, 8 predicted proteins | sample Alteio_BWOrgHeat_10_FD_152921 | JGI IMG/M metagenome (GOLD analysis project Ga0206939, IMG submission 152921) | Enriched cells from forest soil in Barre Woods Harvard Forest LTER site, Petersham, Massachusetts, United States -... | ecosystem: Environmental > Terrestrial > Soil > Temperate forest >... | reverse complement strand
GTACGACACGCCGGGCAATTTCATCAAGCGGACGCCGGAGGAAAGCGGCAAGAGCGCGTCGTCGCGACAGGTTTCAGCGCCACCGAATAGTGTGGCGGCGGCTCCGATTTGTTTCTGTGGGCACCCGATGAAACAGGCTGTCAGCGGTACGCGCGCAGCGGCGGCTCGATCTGGGGTTGTGTAAGTTCAGCTTTTTCATCGATATCCGTGCATTTGTCCCGGGCGCGTCGGCTTCGGCCGACGCGCTTTTTTGTTGGGAGGAGTGGTTGCTCGATGCGAGGGATTACTCTTTGGACACACAAGCCCCCCCCCACCCCGGGTTGTTTTCCTAAGAGTGTGGAACTTATTGATTCTGCTATAGTTACGAGGACTCATTTTTAAAGAGTGTGGAATCTATTGAATACAAATGGCTTAATAGCGACCATTCATTCGCTTTTTGTTCGCAAGCTAAACTCTGGGTCGGGAGTGGGGAGGCAGGGTTTCGGGCTATTTGCGTTGCGGTGGACGCAGCTTTTTACGGCAACATTATAACATGTGGATTCCAGGGATTCGGGCGTTTTGGAGCGCGCTGACGGTGCTATACTCCTCTGCCTAAACGAGATAGGTCTTTTTTTGCCTGAGGGTGAAATGCCAAAATTTGCCAAAATCCAAGTCCCTCTTGCGGGCATTTTGCGGCGGGGTGTGGCCGGGGAAACGCTGGCGACGACAGCCCCAGAGGCTGAGAGCTTGCGGACATGGGGCGCTGCAGCGCTGCGCCAGTACAAAACCGCGCTGCTCATTCTGTTGATGATATCGGCGGTCGCTCCGTGCGCTTGGTCGCAGGCCTCGACGACGGCGAGCAGACCCGATGAAACTGCACCGACATCCTCGGCCAACCAGCCGGGGCTTGCGCCGATCCACAAATATATAGCGGAGGGTTGGGACACGCTGACGAGGTCGCTCGATGAATGTAAATCGATCGTCGATACGAAGGTGACGACGACTTCGGTGCTTTACCTCCCGGCGGATTTCGAAGTGCCTCGCGCGGTGCAAAACCTCCAGGCGCAATGCAATGTGCAGGCGAAGCATTTGCCTTCCGTGATTCACAACCTGGGTGAAGTGGACGAGTCGAAGATCGATCCGGCGGGACTTTTATATTTGCCGCACAAGTACGTGGTGCCGGGCGGGCGATTCAACGAGATGTATGGGTGGGACAGCTACTTCATCATTCGCGGGCTGGTGCGGGACAAGCGCATCGAGCTGGCGCAAGGGATGGTGGAGAACTTTTTCTTTGAGATCGAACACTACGGCGCGATTTTGAACGCGAATCGCACTTACTACCTGACGCGGTCGCAGCCGCCGTTTTTGACGTCGATGATTCTGGATGTGTACGACGCGAAGAAAGAGGCTGGGCAGGAAGATCGCGCCTGGCTCGAGACGGCATACGGGTACGCGGTGCGCGATCACAATTTGTGGACGCGAGAGCCGCACCTGGCGGGAAACACGGGGCTGTCTCGATATTTTGATTTCGGGACCGGGCCGGCTCCCGAAAGTTTGAAAGATGAGACCGGGCACCTCGCGCAAGTTGCGGCGTACTTTTTGTCGCATCCGGATGTCGGGCGGGAGTATCTGATTCAGAAAAAATCGGGAGACAACGCGCAGGATAATGTGGGTCCGCTCTTCGCGATGCAGGTTTGCGAGAGCACGGTGTCGACGATGGGCAAATCGGAGTGCGCGTCGGCGGGGGGAGTGTCACTGAGCGCGGACTATTACAAGGGCGACCGGTCGATGCGGGAGTCGGGTTATGACATTTCATTTCGATTCGGGCCGTACGGAGTGGCGACGCATCACTACGCGCCGGTTTGTTTGAACAGTTTGCTGTACAAAGCGGAAGAAGATCTCGCGCGGATGGCGGACATGCTGGGGAAGAAGAAGGAATCCGCGGAATGGCATGAGCGCGCGAAGAAGCGGAAGGATGCGATCAATAAATATTTGTGGAATGCGAAGGCCGGAATGTTTTTCGATTGGGATTTCACGAAGAACGAGCAGTCGACGTATGAGTATGTGACAACGTTTTTGCCGCTGTGGACGGGGCTGGCGACGAAAGAACAAGCAACGGCGGTGGTGAAGAATGTGGGGGTTTTCGAGCGGCCGGGCGGATTGATGATGAGCCCGAAGGAGAGCGGCGGGCAGTGGGATGCGCCGTATGCGTGGGCGCCGAATCAGTTGATGGCGGACGATGGGATCCGGAAATACGGGTTTACCGAGGTGGCGGATCGGGTTTCGTATGCGTTTTTGTCGAACGTGCTGGAGAATTTTCGGCGGGACGGGACGATACGGGAGAAATATAACGCGGTGACGCGGTCTTCGGAGACGGCGGTTACGGCGGGGTACAAGGTGAATATTGTGGGGTTTGGGTGGACAAACGGGGTGTTCCTGGTTTTGTCGCATGAGTTGCCGGAGGGAGTGGTGGAGAAGTTGGGGAAGGAATGAAGAAGGATTCACCACAGAGGGCACAGAGCGCACGGAGCAATGACAAAACGAAGTTAGCGCGGAGCGGAAGGGGGTTTCAGGGGTACAGGCGTCCAAAGCTTCGACGTTCCGATTGAGTCGGCAATAGGTGCAAGCGGCGTTGTAGAGAATCGAAGATTCATCGGCGCGCAGAGTGAAGACCAGGCCTGCGGTGTCGTTATTCTTCGGAGCTGATGGCGCTGCGGATTTGTTGGAGGTAGTAGTCGTCGCGCGGAGGGGTGGCGCCGGTTTGGCTGGCGACCCAGGCGCCCATGCGGTTGGCGGCTTCGTTCATGGTGGCGAGTGAGGCGCGGCGCAAGTAGTGGTAGATGAGCGCGGCGGTGAAGGCGTCTCCGGAGCCGACGGTGTCTGCGACGACGACGCGAACACCGTTGTGCTGATTGATTTCGTTGGGGCCGACGAGCAGGCTGCCCTTGGAGCCGCGCGTGATGCAGACGAGGCGCAGGCCGAACGTATCGCGAATCCATTTCGCAGAGCGCTCTTCGTCGGTGAATGTGCCGCCGAGCGCTTTTACAGCGATCGCCAATTCATCCTGATTGAACTTGACGATGTCGGTGAGTTTCAGCGAATCGCTGAGAATTTCGGCGGAGTAGAAATTCTGGCGCAGATTCACGTCGAAGATGCGCGTCGTGCCCCGGCCTACTTCCTGTAAAAACGAGCGAATGGTGGTGCGCGATTGCGGGGAGCGCTGCGCGAGCGAACCGAAGCAAACGGCGTCGGCGGTGGAAGCGAGCTTCTGCCACTCGGGAGTCCATTCGAAGAAATCCCACGCGACATTTTCGATGATATTGAAAGTGGGCTGGCCAGCGGGATCGACGTCGACTTTGGCGGTGCCGGTGGGGTGTTGCGTGTCGATCTGGAGAAATTTGCTGCGCAGGCCGATGCGCTCCAGGCGGCGTCCGGCGGTGCGGCCGAGCGCGTCGCTGCCGACGCGGCTGGCGACGATGCCGTGATCGCCGAGAAGGCTGGTCATGTAGGCGAAGTTGGCGGGGGCGCCGCCGAGTTCTTTGCCTTTGGGGAGGACGTCCCAGAGGAGTTCGCCGAGGCCGACGATGTTGTAGGACTTAAGCGGCATGGAGGCAGCTCATTCGAGTTGAGGATGAGGTTCTGTGGTGTGGCCCGAGGAAAAACCAGATGTCGTCGAGTCGGGGCGATCGTGCGGACTTGGGGCGCAGCCGTGCTGCGCCCGGACACGTGCTCGCACTTGAGTTCGGCGGTGTGGAGGACGGATGAGATCCTTCGCTTCCCTCAGGATGACACATGGTTTCTATTTGAGGATAAATCGCGCGGGTGAAGCGGTTAACGGGCGACGCGGAACGGCGAACGGGTTGGAGTGGCGCGGTCATGGCTTGGGGTTTTGGCGCTCTCCGAGTTCGCCGGCGGCGCTGAGTTCGCGTGCGGCATCTTCTTCGCGGCCCATTTCGCGGTAGGCCTGACCGAGCAAGTGGTGCGTCATCGGATTGTTGGGATCCATGGCGACGGCGCGCTGCAAAGATCGGACAGCCAACTCGGACTCTCCCTTTTTCTGCAAAACCTTGCCCATCAATATATACGGTCCGGTGGAAGTTGCATCCAGCCAGATGGAGCGCTGGAGGAGTTTCTCAGCCTCATCGAATTTTTGAATGTGTGAATATGCGTCGGCGAGCTTGTAGTAGGCGGGCGCGTAACCGGGATTGAGCGCGAGCTCTTTTTGAAATTCGGCGATGGCTTCGGGGATTTGCGAGTGAAACAGGTAGATTTCGCCGAGCAGATTGTGAGCGAGAGGTAGCTTCGGATCGATGGATGCGGCCTTTTGCGCGTACTCTTCCGCGATGGGACCGAAATCCTGACGGAGCAGCATGCGCGCGGTGAAGAGATACGCGGCGGCGGAATCGGGCGCAACGTTGAACATCTTGGCGAACGCGCCGCGGGCCTTTGGATAGTCTCGAGTCTGGATATAGCAGACGCCGAGGATGTAGGCGGCGTCAACATTGGCGTTGGGAAACCACGTCTGCACTTTTTCAAGCGGCGGAATTGCTTGATCGGGGCGACCGGCGAGATACGCGGAAATGCCGAGGAGCTGCGTGGATTCGGTGTCTTTCGGATTTTCGGTTTCGGCTTTCTTCAGCGCGGCGATGGCTTTGAGATAGTCGCCTTTTTTGTAGTAGGCAACGCCGAGCTCGTGGGAGAGGCCGGGCGTGGCGGGATTTCTAGTCCGAAGATCCTCGAGCGTGGCGATGGCGTCGTCGAATTTTCCTTCGCGCAGGAGTTTGCGAGGCGCATCGAATTCCGACGCAGGAGCGTCGTCGGGAGCGGCCGCTGTTGATGCGTCGCTAGCGGAGTTGGTCGATTTGGGTGCGGGAGCACTTGGTTTGGGCGCAGTTTGAGTCTGAGTCTGAGCGAAGACGAGCGGCGAGCCGAGACCAACGAAAAGAGCGCAGACGGCGCAGCGAGATTGGAACTTTGATCGGAAATCGAACTTCGACATTGCGAATCTCGAGATAAATCGAACCAAGATTAGAACATAAAAAACGGGGAGCCCGCGAGGGCTCCCCGTCTTGTTTGGGGTGTGGTTGCTTTTCTTTGTTAGAAAGTCACGCGCAGACCGAACTGCAACTGGCGCATGCCGGTCGGCGAACCTGGCGAGCTGTCGGCTTCGATGTCGGTAATTTGACCGGCATTGCCGCCGCAGTCGACGCAAGTATTGCCCTGGTTGGAGTTGAAACCCAACACAGGATGGTTGAATACGTTAAAGGCATCGAAGCGGAACTGAGCCTTGATGCGCTCCGTGATGCCGAAGGTCTTGGAGAGGGCCATGTCGGAGAAGAACCCTCGCGGACCGAAGAAGGTGTCAAGGCCGGCGTTGCCGATCTGACCGCAAGCGGGCAGCGCGAACGCGCCGGACGTCGGACGAGCCAAGGTGCAGGAGTCGACGCCCGCCTGGGCCGGACCTACGTTATAGGCCAGAGGAGCAACCGGCGTGAAGTCGTACCACTGCCCGTTGATCTTCTTGGGACCGACGCTGAACGACTGTCCTGGAACGAGGTTCGGACGGCATGGGCCGGTATCTTCGATCAAGCCGCATTCGCCGATGCTCGCAGTCCATGGGAGACCGCTGCTGTAGTTCAGTGTGTTGGTCAGCTGCCATCCGCCGACCAGCAGGTTCTCCAAGCGGTTGGCGTTGCCGAGCATCCACTTGCCTTTGCCGACCGGGAGTTCGTACACCGTGCTGATCACGAAGACGCTGCGGCGGTTGTACTGATCGGGACCGTACGCAAGCTTCGGATCGACGGAGTAGTAGTTGGAGTTGTAGGCGTTCGAGTGGCCGTAAGTGTAGTGGGCCAAGAACTGGAGGCCATGGCTAAAGCGGCGCTCGACCTTGATTTGAAGGGCTTCGTAGTTGCTGCTGGCGTCGTTGCCGAAGTAGGTCAAGTCGACCGCGCAGCAGGTGAGCGGAGCACCCAGCGGTGTTGTGTAGCCCGGATAAGTGAAGGACGGCACACCGTTCTGGAAGAACGGACGGCGATCGGCTTGCGGAACGAACGGAACGAATCCGCTCGGGGCGCAGGTCGTCGCGGTCGCGCACGCGATTGGGTTGGTGCCGCCGCCAGCCGCAGGTGCGTTGATGTTGTAGGACGGGCCGTCGGTGTTGAATGTGTGCGTGCCCTTGTTGCCGATGTAAGCGATTTCCACCGACATGTTGGAAGTCACTTGACGTTGGATAGTGGCGTTCCAGGCGTCGAGGGTCGGCAAGCGCTGAATCGTCGGACGAATTCTGGAGCTCGACGTGCCGTCGGGGCCGAGAAGCGGCAAAGTGCCGGCGGACGAAATGCTCGAGATGACCGGGGCGAAGTTAAACGCTGGTGCGCCTTGAGCGAGGGTGAAGACGGGGCTCAGGTTGTTGGTCGCGGCAGGATTTAGGTTGGTGTCCTGAATCTGCTGGTTGGCGAGAACCGGCAAGTTCTGCGTGACGACGTGACCGAAGTTGGAACCGAAGACACCGATGTCGAAGCTGCGGCCGTAGCCGAGGCGAACGACGGTCTTCGGATCGAACTGGTAGGCAACGCCGATGCGCGGAGCGAACGCCTTGAAGGTGTTGTCGATATTGCCGTTGAGTCCGACGTTGCCGTAGCCGGCGACGCGGATCACGCCCTGGTCGAGGTTGGCGAAACCGCCCTGGCCCTTACCGTTGACGTATTCGGGATCGTAGATTTCCCAGCGCAGACCGTAGTTAAAGGTCAGCTTGGTGCTGATGCGCCAGGTGTCCTGGCCGTAGAAGAACCAGCGCTTCTGGCGCTCCGCCGCGTTCAAGCTGGTGCTGACGAAACGTTGAAGCTCGTTGACGTCGCCGAGCAAGAACGTGCCGAGGACCAAGCCGCCGTTTCCGGCCAGCGAAGTGTCGTTCGCGTCGAAGTTGAGTTCACCGGTGCGGTTAGCGTCGGACGGAACGCGGAGGTTCATCGCGTAACGGATGTCGGCGCCGAACTTGATCTGGTGATTGCCCTTGATCTTGGTCCAGTTGTTGACGAACTGGAATTGCTGCTCGCTTTCGGTGAGCGGGCAATTGCAGCGGCCAACGTTGAGACCGTCGCCAAAGTTCGGCAAGCCTTCGGCCTGAGCGTTGGAGCTGTTGGTGCCATTGATCGTCGGGAAGAACGAGGACAAGCCGCCGGTCTCGGTTGTGCCGAGGTTCATTCCGGGAATGCCGAACGCGGTCATCGGGTTGGTATTCGCGTCGGAATAGGCGGTTTGCGGGTTGTATTTGAAGTAGCCGAAGCGGAAGTCAGTCAGCAGGTTGGTGCCGATCGCTTTGTCGAAGCCGGTAGCCAAGCTGTAGTTGTGAACGGTGGATTGGCCGTTGAGACCGCCCGGGCCGAACCCGACGCCACCGAGCGAGCCGAGGCTGCCCTTGCCGTTCAGATTGAAGTAATCCAAGCTGAAGCGTCCGAATACTTGGTAGCCATGCGGCGCGTTGTAGTCGATGCGCGTGTCGAAGGCGTTCTGGTTGAAGTTACCCGAGCCGGAGCCAACGAAGTTGTTGGTCAGCGCCGCAGTCTGCGGATTTGGGAACTCAGCAAGGATCGCGGCGGCCTGCGGCGAAATCATGCCGATCGGGATCATGTTACCGGCAAAGGCTGTGCGACCGGTGCCGTCTAGCGGATTGCCGGTTTTGGGGTTGTAGATTTGACCGCCGCCCTGCACGTTGCCGAGGTACTGGCTCAGGTCGCAGAAGCCGGGAGTGGCGCTCGTGCCGTTCGTGGCGGGATTGCAAGTGCTGAGAACTTCGGCTGTCGGGATCGTGAGCTGGTTCGAGGTGCCACTGACTTCGCGAACGCCCTGATAGTCGCCGAAGAAGAAGAGTTTGTCCTTGATGATTGGGCCGCCAGCGGCAACGCCGAAGTCTTTGTAGCTGAACAGTGGCAGCGCAACATCGGGAGCCTGCGTGAAAGGATCGCGAGCCTGTTGGCCGTCACCACGGTAGTTGTAGAAGCCGCTGCCGTGAAGCTCGTTGGTGCCGGACTTGGTTTGGACGGTGATCACGCCTGCGGTGGCTTTGCCAAACTCCGCATCGTAGTTTTGAAGGGCGATTTTGGTTTCCTGGATGGCGTCGAGGTTGGGATTGACGACGATGATTCCCAAAATGGGATCCTGGTTGTCAGTGCCATCGAGTTGGAAGGACGTGCCGCTGAAGTGCTGGCCGTCAACGAAGATCTGCTGAGCGCCCTGAGGATTTTCAGTCGCGGCGTGGCTCCAGCCGACGATTTTCTGGGTGCCGGGCGAGAGCAACTCAAAGTTGGTGAAGTTGCGATTCAGAATCGGAAGATCTTCGACGTATTTCGAGTTGAATTCGATGGAAACGTCGGCGCGGTCGGTCTTGAGCTGTTCGATTTCGCCGCTGACTTCGACGGTTTGCGTCACATCGCCGACGCTGAGCGCGGCATCCTCGCGGGCCGAAGCGTCCGCCGATACCTGAATGTTCTTGACCTCAAATACTTTAAAGCCCGTAGCCTCGATTCGGACGTTGTAGAGGTCCGGAATCAAGTGCGTAACGGTGTAGTTGCCGGTTTCGTTGGTGGTCGTCTCCTCGACGGTGCCCTTGGCGACGTTGGTTACCGTGACCTTCGCGCCGACAACGCCTGCACCTTGAGGATCGGTGACTGTGCCGAAGATGCTGCCAAACACGGCTTGCGCAGCCGTTCGAGGAACGTGCAAGCCCACTACTAAAGACAAAACCAGCAATCCCACCCAAAAAGATCGCCTAACCATCTCTCCTCCTTGCGGAACGGAACGAACCCAACACCCCAAACAGTGAAGAAAAATTCCGGAACGCGGTCTCGATACGGACACCCCGCCGCGGGACGGAAACAATAGTTATGTGATGAACGTAATACCGAATGGTTGAGGGAGAAATGGACGGCAGACACGCCCTGACAGTGGCATGTACATCGGGACATCCTCCCAGACGGACAACTGCCTCGACACGAAAAGCACCCCAAAACGCAATTCGTCCGGGCTCTGCTGCTTCGCCGAAAAAGAAACAGGAGGCTCGGGCCCTCGACGGGCCGAACTCGAATACACCGTGCCTACTATTAAAATTTTTTCTATGTTAGATTGAAGTCTCAGCGCGTCTGATACTGTTACATTTCATAAAGCCCCGGCTTGCAAGCACATGTGAGGGTTGTTACACTCCGGTTAACCATGGGTGTCACGAGGGGCCGTTGACAGAACGCGAGCAAAATCTTAGTCAAATCGATCGGCTAACGAACAGCCATGTGCTGCACGGGTCGGAATCCCTGTGCAAACTGCTGCGATATTTGGCCCGCCACGTCCTGGATCACCCAGGGACTTCCATCAAGGAATATCAAATTGCGACGGAAGTGTTCGGGCGGTCGGCAGACTTCGATCCCCAACTCGATTCCATGGTCCGGGTGCAGGCTGGACGGCTGCGGGTCAAGTTATCGGAATATTACGCAGGGGATGGGGCTGAGGACCCGATCATTGTCGAGCTGCCGAAAGGGACCTACGTACTGGCGTTCCATCATCGCGCTACAGTTCCGGCGCGGTCGACAGCTCCGGGTAACGGAACGCTGGGTGCGCAGCCGGCAGCCGAGACAGCGGCACCTCGGGGAAAATGGATCTTCGCGGTCGCGACTCTGACGTTCTTGCTTGCCATAGCTGCCGTCGTAATCCTCAGCCTCGCTTCAAACCGGAACTCTGCGCAGGCGGGAATTTCTCATGACGAGACCGGACCGCCAGCTGCGATGAAGGTTTTCTGGAATGGCTTCGTCTCCGGGCAAGACGAGCCCTGGGTGATTTTCAGCAATGCGAAGTTTGTCGGCCGACCAGAATTAGGGCTCCGGTACTACGACTCGGAGAAAGACAAGAATACGACTATCTTCGACCAGTACACCGGGGTCGGAGAAGTCTTGGCGGTTCACGCGCTGGATCACTTGTTCGAGAGTTTTCACCGGGAGATCCGAGTCAAGCGTGGAAGTCTGTTTTCGCTGGACGATGCGAAAAACAACAATCTGATCTTTGTGGGCTCGCCATTGGAGAATCTGACGCTGCTGGAGGTTCCCGGCACCGAAGATTTCGTATTTCATCGGGTTGCGTCGGGGGCTCGCAAGGGTGATCCGGAAATTTTGAATGTGCATCCGCAACCAGGGGAGCCGAAAGAATTTCTGGGGACGCCGGTCGGCGAACCGCTGACGGAAGACTACGCCGTCATCGCGACGGTGAAGGGACTGGAACCGAGTCAGGCGGTGCTCATTCTGGCGGGTGGGACGACGATTGGGACGCAGGCAGCGGTCGAATATGTTTGCAACAAAAATTCGGTGGAACAGCTTTTGCTGCGGCTCTCGACAGCGCAGACTGGACAGCTTAAACCGTTTGAAGCAGTAATTCGCGTCAAGGTGACGCGGGGCGTTCCAGTGTCGACCGAACTGGTGGCGCTGCGCACGACAAATTGATCGCGCGACTGGTTCGGCGTTCTGCCTGGAGTTAATTCCCGCGAATTCAGTGCGATGCCGGCGCCGACTTGGGGTCCAAATCGGCGGCGCGCTGAAATTCCTTCGTGGCTTCGTCTTTTTCGCCTTTTCGCTGCAACGCCAAACCCAATTGATAATGAGCCGGCGCATAGTTTGGCGTGGCATTGATGGCTGAGCGAAACTGCGAGATCGCGCCGTCGAGATCTCCGGCGTTCAGGAGTCGCTTGCCGGAATTTGTGGCGAACAGCGCAGCTTGCTGGTTTGTTTTTTCTTTCCCGATCTCGATCCCGGCTTTGGCTTCGCGCGCGGCGCCTTCAGTGTCGCCAAGCTGGCGCAAAACTGCTGCGAGCGTGGTGTGTGCGCCCGCAAAATCAGGTTGTAAGCGGATCGCCTCACGGAGAGCAGTTGCGGCATCCTGCAGTTTGTTCTGTTGTTTGAGCACGGTTCCGAGCGTGTAGTACGCCTCTGCATAGTCGGGCTTTACTTGCACAGTCTTCTGCAATTCTTCCGCCGCCGGCTGAAAGTCGCCCTGCTGCCAGAGCGTCACGCCGAGCGTGTAGTGAACGTCGGCTTGCAGCGGATCGATTTGCTCCGCAGTGCGAAACTCGCCTGTCGCTTCGGGCAGCTTGTCCTGCAGTTTGAGCGCGAGGCCCAGGTCGTAGTGGAGCGTCGGGTCCTGCGGCGTCGTCTTCAAAGCGGTTTGAAATTGCGTAGCGGCCGCAACGAAATCGGTCTTTTGCAGATAGGCGACACCGAGATTGGTCTGGTAACCGGGATTACCCGGCTTTAGTTTCAGCGCGGATTGAAACTCCGTGATGGCGGTGTCTGCGTCGCCGGTCTGCAGCAGTGCGAGGCCAAGGTTATTGTGGGCGTCGGGATTGTCGGGCTGCGCTTTGATGACTCGCCGAAACGATTCGAGCGCGTTGTCGACGTTGCCGCGGCGTTGCTCGACGACGCCGAGCGCGCTCTGCGCGTCGACGAGACTTGGGTCCAAGTTTACGGCAGCGGCGAACTCGCGCAAAGCGCCATCCTGATCGCCTTTGTCGCGCAGCGCCCTGCCGAGATAAAGATGTGCTTGGGGATCGGCCGGGGCGAGTTCCGCGGCCTTTTCGAGGTGAGGAATCGCGTCCTCGAGGTTTCCGTCCTGATATTGAAGTACGCCGAGATGCAAATTCGCCGGCGGGTAGTTGGGATTGATGCGAAGCGCTTCGGCGTATTCCTTTTCAGCGTCCTTCAGCGTGACCGGAGGAGGCGCGGCCGCTGCTTCCGTCTTGGCGGAAGAATCAGCTTCAGAATTTTGAGGCGGATTCGTCGATGATTTTGGTCCGGTGACGCCGCCGATTTTTTCTTCCATGACGGGCGCGGACTTCGCGCCTGAGGCCGCCGCCGCTTGCAGCGACACCTGTCGCACCATCAGGGTGCCCATCTCATCGAGGAGATCGAAACGACCTGGATCGAGATCGAGCCCCTTGCGCATCTGCTTGATGGCGCCGGCGGTGTCGCCCGCTGCGTCCAGACAACGTGCCAGCGTGCGATAGGCTTCAGATTCCGTTGGCGCAAAACGAATGGCTTCACGCGCGGAACGCGACGCCTGCTTCGGATCGCCCTTCGTCAGGTACGCATTCGCCATGTTGATGTGCGCCTGGAAAAAATCGGGACGAAGATCGAGAGCCGCTCCGAACTGCTTGATCGCAGGATCGACTTGCTTTTGCGCGAGCAGAACCCAGCCGAGCGAATTGTGGGCATCGGCACTGCGCGGCTGAATCGCAACAACCCTCTCGAAGTCTGCCTTCGCAGTCGCGAGATCGCCTTGCTGGAGAGCCGTAATTCCCTGCCCATAGATTTCGTCAGCCTGCGCGGCCGAATTCTGGGCGGTTGCGCGAAATGGCATCGCGAGAACGCCAACGAGTGCGGCACCTAGAACGAACGCCCCTTGCGCCGAAAAAATGGACCGTCGATTCATCCAAAAATCGTAACACGCAAGGCGGATTCCGAGGGTGGTGCGGTCGCGCGACTACCTTGACCGGGTCGCAGCGCGCACCTACCATCGAAGCACGACATGAAAATTTCCGATCCTCGCCAAAGGCGCGGAGTTGCGCGCTGGCCTCGCGTCGTTTTTGCGATGGTGTGTTTCGCGTGCGCAGTGATCGTGGCGGAATCACATCAGAGTGCGCAACAAAAGCAGCCGGCAAAACCCGTCGCTTACTTCACCGACATCGCGAAAAAAGCGGGACTGACGATGGTGAACACGTTCGGCGGTGTCTCCACGAAGAAGTACATCATCGAAACGACCGGAACGGGCGTGGCGATTTTTGACGCCGACAACGACGGCTGGGCCGACATTTTCATCGTCGACGGAACGACGTTGGACGGGAAGGGGTCGGCCACAAAAGGCAAGAGCGTAGTCGCGCCCTCGAATCATCTGTATCACAACAACCACGACGGCACGTTCACCGACATCACGGGCAAAGCCGGCCTCGTCCACACCGGCTGGGGACAGGGCGTCTGCATCGGCGACTACGACAACGACGGCTGGCCCGACATGTTCGTCACTTACTACGGCAAAAACGTGCTGTATCACAACAACGGGGACGGCACGTTTACCGATGTGAGCGAAAGGGCCGGAGTCGCGGGGACGGGCAAAGCGTGGGGCACAGGCTGCGCGTTCGTCGACTACGATCGCGACGGCCATCTCGATCTGATGGTTGCGAACTACGTCGATTTCGATCTCGCGAGCACGCCGGCTCCCGGCGAACGCGTGAATTGTTTGTGGAAAGGCGTGCCGGTGATGTGCGGCCCGCAAGGATTGCCGACTGCGAGCAACATCCTTTATCACAATCGCGGCGATGGAACGTTTGAAGACGTCACAAAACAAGCGCACATCGACAGAACGAGCGGCGCCTACGGTTTCAGCGTGACGACGCTCGATTACGACGACGACGGCTGGCCCGATATTTATGTGGCATGCGATTCGACGGCCAGCATCCTTTATCACAACAATCACGACGGCACGTTCAAAGACGTCGCGGTCACGGCGGGCGCCGCGTTTAACGAAGACGGCCACGCGCAGGCTGGGATGGGCTCGACCACAGCCGACTTTAACGGCGACGGCCGCCTCGATATTTTCAAAACAAATTTTTCCGACGATACCGCGACGCTCTATCGCAACAACGGCGACGGAACTTTCGACGACGTGACGTTCGCCGCCGGGCTCGGACTGCACACGCAATATCTCGGCTGGGGCACGATGTTTTTCGATTTCGACAATGATGGCTGGCCCGACCTGATTCTGGTGAACGGGCACGTTTATCCTGAAGTCGATACGCAGCACCTTGGCAGTAATTTTCAGGAGCCGCGGATTCTGTATCACAACAACGGCAACGGGACGTTCGCGGATATTTCGGCGAGCGCGGGGCCGGGTATCACGAATGCGAGTTCATCGCGCGGGCTGGCGATCGGTGATTTGTGGAACGACGGAAAACTTTCGGCCGTTGTCAGCAACATGAACGCGCCGCCGAGTTTGCTCGTGAATCAGGTCCGCACGCCGAATCACTGGGTGGCGTTTCACCTGACAGGTCGGTTCCCGAAGCAGCTCAAACGTAACGAAGAAGAGGAAAAACCCGGCGTGTTGCAGTCAACGCGCGATGCCATCGGCGCGCGCATCACCGTGAAGGTTGGCGGACGAGCTCTGGTCGATGAAGTCCGAAGCGGCTCGAGCTTCATCTCCAACAACGACGTGCGTGTCCACTTCGGCCTCGGCTCCGCGACAAAAATCGATGCCATCGAAGTGCGCTGGCCCGACGGATCGATCGAATATTTTCCGCACGGTCCAATCGATCGGGTGCGGGAGTTGAAAGAAGGAACAGGAATGGCGACCTACTAAGGTAGGCTAAATCCGGCGCCGGTTCACGACGTCGATCTACTTCACGCCCGGTATGAGCGGCAGCAAAAATTCCTGCAAGCGCTGGCTTTCCGCCATTTCCAGGCGGCCGAGATGAATCCCCATTTGATTACCCGCGCTGAGACGCACGACGCAACCCGCGCCGACAACCGGCCGCATCCCATGGGATAAATGCATCGCGACATTGACCGATGACCCCACCGGAAATGCCTTCGTCGCCTTTACCAGCACACCTTCCATGCTGACGTCGACGCTCTCGCCATCAATCTGCTGCGAGCCATGCGACAGCGACACGCGCGATTTGACCGGGACGCGCCGCGTGCGCCGCCGCTCGTGCTCGGTCGCAGCCTGCGTGGCGCGCACCAGCCGCAACAGCCGCTCTCTATCGATCGGCTTGTAGAGAAAAAAACTCGCGCCGGCTTCAAACCCTTGAGACACCGCCGTCGGTCGCTGATCGTCGCTGATCAAAACCACCGGCGTCATGCGATTGAATGTCGAGTCGCGCATTTGCCGCGTAAGCTCCGGCCCGTCCGGCGAAGTCATTCGCACGGCGAAAAACGCAACGGCAAACTTCCCTTCGCGCAAAATTTCCGGCGCTTCGGAGCTGCGATTGAGCGTGAGCGAATCGATCCCAACCGACGTCAGAACTTTTTCGATGAGGTCGCATGTTTCCGTTTCGGTATCGACGATCAATGCTCGCTTTTGCATCGGAGATCTCGCTCGCTTTCGTGACGTCTCAGGCTGGGCAAGTGCAGAATTTCGTTCGACGGTCAGTCACCTGCGCGACGATCCAGCGATTCGGTGATGCGCAAGCGCGCCGCCGCCGGAGCCACAGGCAGCAACGAGCGCGCCGTCGCGCCGCCAGATAGGGATGCTGAAGCCGCCGCCTTGGCAGACGCGCGCTTGTGCACACCTTCGATCGGCAAAAACTCCGCCGCCTCGAGCATCAAGTCCACGCGGCCGCGTACTTCAAATTTTTCCAGCAACGTGGATACGTGAAACTTCACCGTGCGCACCGAGACATTCAGCTTCGATGCGATTTCTTTGTTGCTGAGATTTTGCGAAATCGCGGCAAGCACCTCGTGCTGCCGGCGGCTCAGCGGCATCCCTGCAACCTTGAATCCCGAGCAGCTACGAATCAATTTATTCGCGCGACCGACGATGCCGTCGACCAGATCCTCGCCCGCAGCGATCATCACGTCGAAATCGCGCGGCTGTTGCTGTCGCGCGACGCAATGAATCGCCAGCAGACTCGCCGCCTGTTCCGTCGGCATCCGTCCATCGTCGCCAGCCCGGACGTCGAACCGCCGAATCCCCGACTTCTTATCGAAAAACAC
>Ga0206939_10118_pt2 | contig 15729 bp, 19 predicted proteins | sample Alteio_BWOrgHeat_10_FD_152921 | JGI IMG/M metagenome (GOLD analysis project Ga0206939, IMG submission 152921) | Enriched cells from forest soil in Barre Woods Harvard Forest LTER site, Petersham, Massachusetts, United States -... | ecosystem: Environmental > Terrestrial > Soil > Temperate forest >... | reverse complement strand
ACCGTTGAACGCCAAGGACGTTGTGGTTCAATTGCGCCGTGCGGAAACAGGCTTGGTGGTTGACACTACGACTGTACAAGACCCGTTTGGCGGGAGTTCTTGCTCATTCCATTCGACCGGCAAGCCGGACCTCGGCTCGTTCTGGATGGCCGCAGGCAACCCCGACATGGTGCAAGTCTATTGGCTGCAAACGAATGACAGCAGATTCGTCTGTACGATTGAGGTCAAGCTGAGAAATGCGATCCCGCCTGTCTTCTCGCCGAACGGCGACGAACTGCTGGTGGTAAATGCGGACCAGGCCATCTGCAAGTTCGCCTATCCCACCATGCAACAAGTTGGCCTACCGTTGATGTCAGGAGACGAAGACAACCCATTCGTTGAGTCTCTATGCTACCTAAACGACCGGCAAGCACTTGCCAGCACGAACGAGCAACGAATCTTCGTCGTCGATACCGTTCAGATGAAGGTCGAAGCGGAAGTTTCCCTTGAGGGCCATGAACCACGACCTATCGGCGTGTACTATCCGAATTTGTCGAAGGAGGGCGGGCTGGGGACCGACATCTCTTGGTTCACGAGGCATGGGGATGTCATCTTTTTCGTTTACCGCCGTGACCGCAACACCGGCTTGGAAGGCTGGAAGGATACGCTGCTTTGGCTGAGGGCCAAGTAATGATTCGCACCAGCGTTTTTGCTGATCTGGTTGACCGTGCAGAATGGGGGAACCACATGAGCCAAACCGTTGAAGAAGGCGACCTCGATTTCGGGCGTTTTCGCTGCTGCGGTGACGAAGACCTGTACCCGTTCGGGTGTCCTCGCTGCGGTCGGCTGATGGTGTTCTGCTACGAGTGCGATACACTTCACGGCGATCTGAACGACCTGGGCCATCCGGGGCGATGGGCGGTCAATAACTTCAACACGTCAGCCCCGATTTTCTCCTGCCCTCAGTGCGCCTACCCCTTCGAGTATTTCTTCATCCGGGATGGGAAGTACAAGACCTCATTCGACCAGTGGAGGCGTCAGGGGCTGAGCCACCTGCTTCGGTCGGATCGCCAGCTATCGGATGCAATTGCGCCTCAAGGGTTGTCGGTCGAACTTGGCGGCGTGTCGGTGGACTTGAACGCAGGGATGATCCAGGCGGTCATGAATCCGCCACAGGGGTTCATCTCGAAGTTCTCGTTCCAGGAGAGCGATCTGGCTTCCAGGGCGAGGACGATTCAGTGGTTCGCCCGCTGCGGCCAGTCGCTCGATCTCGGCCTGACAATGCCGACCGAGCGAGTCGCCGACTGGCCGACCGCCATCGCATCCTGCAAAGACCCGGTGTGGGAGAACGTCGAACTGGAAGCACAGAACCAGTTGACCCTTTGGCTCCATACCAATGACCGGACGGCGTACCAGAAGTGGAACGACATAGTTCTCGCTCACAAGGCTTCCGTGGTGAACCCGCTCGTCGAACAGACGGTCATTCCTTACCAGGAGAGACACGGGCTGGACATCGCACTGGTCCACAGCGTCCAGTGGGACATCCTCGGTGCGCTGATGGAGAACTCGTACCTGGGCAGCGGCCACAAGGCGTTTTTCTTCCTCGAACTGTTCATCGTGTACGAGGCCGGACATTTCCCGTGCGGGTGGGTCGGCGAATGGCCGCAAGGGTCGTTGCGGGTGTTTTGAAGAGCAGGCGGGATGGCAGGACTGGAGAGAAAATGGCTGGCAACTCTGATGGACTCCGCAGCCTGGTGAAATACTCGAAGTTACCCATCGAGCGAATCAGGTATTTGCCCGAGGCCGATGAGAAGGTCATCAAGGAAATCTCACGAGGCATTCTCTTCTTGATGGCGTTCTGGAGCGGCCCCTCAGTCAAAGCATTTGCAAAGCTCACGGAGGTCGTTGCCACAGTGGACAAAGCGGAAACATTGGAACTTGTTGTCGTTGACGTGGATGGGTCGCCGGCTTTGTACGAAGTCCCTGAGTTCTTCGGGAAAGTTCACGGTGCCGGCGAAACGGCGTGGGTGCGAAACGGGTCAATTATCGCAACCAGCGGCCTTGGCTTGAACGTCGAGTGCTTTGTTCCGAACACCATGATGCTTCTGGAATCTGCATGACGAGGCTGACGCATGAATACCACCAACCCGGCACGTTACAAGGATCGGGTTCGGTAAGGAAACCACGACGATCTTCAACGATGGCAAGACGCTGACGATGGTGGTCCGTGGGGTTCGGTTTCAGGGGAGCGACTTCGACAGCTTCGAGCCGCAGGACGTGTCGGACCCGGCGCAGCTTGCGTCGTTCACGTTTTTTCATGGGAGCCTTTGCAACTGCATCATGGAGGCCGACATCCCCATTCCGGTCATGACGCCAGCCGGAATCGCAGACGGCCTGCTGACGTTTGAGCTTGAACTCGGCGAGCCGTTGCCCACCGGACAGATGGATCGAGAACGACTCAAGGTCTGGATAACGTTCAACGGGCAGAGATACGTCTCGGAGGGCAAGACCGGCTGGTTCGAGGATGAGATGTTGGACATGCAAAAAAAGCTGCCACCTGGCACGTTCATGAAGGCGTGCATCAACTGTGCCTTCTCCGACTACAGCCCGGCCGGCCACGGCATGTTCGGCGGGCTGGCCTGCTTCCGGGAGAACAAGGCGGGCTACAGTGGCGTGCGGGCCAAGGCTGGGCTTTTCGCTGTATGGGACACGAGGACCGAGTTCGTCCAGGAAACCCATCTCTGCCCGGAGTTCGAGCGGCGTGTGCCGGGGACGGGGTATCGGGGGTGACGACATGCCAAGCACGATTAAAGACATCCCGCCACTCCTGCACGACGCTCGTTTGAGCGACTGTCGCTGGGACCGCCATCTCAAGACGCTGCACTTGTGCTTCCAGTGCCTTCGGCGCAATGTCGATGGGACGCCTACCGAGGATGGCACCGTGGACCTCAAGCTGGCGGGCGTCGAACGGATCGCTGCGTATTACTCGCCCGCCAACGTCCTGGTGAAGCCGTCCGAGTTCAAGCCGGGTTCCTGGATCACCCTCGCCGATCTTGAAGACTGGCCGCACGGGCCGGTCGAAGCCCACCTGGCGATCAACTCGCCCCAATCCGAGTTCGAGGCGGCGACTTCGTGCGTCCGGGAAACGCTGTTCGGCGAGCCGGGGGATGCCTTCGGAGAATGTGAATTGCAAGTTCATGTCTCGTTCGAGCCACACGATTACGGCCTCCATGCGGCGACGACGAGCCTGTGCATCATCTGCGACACGCTTGAGCCGGTTACAAACGGCATTCCCTTCGACATCGAAACGTGGCAGAGCCAGTTCGAGGCGTGGTGGAAAGGCTGGCGGGATCACTGGTCGGGGAAGGGACAGAACGAAGCAGAAGAACCGGAACCGGCTTTGGAGGATACCGTTATTCCGGCAGGGCAGCTTGACCTGCCGGATTTGTCTTACCGACCGCCATCGGCAGCGCCGTTTTTGCTCTCGTCGCCGACCGCCCCAGTGGAATTGCTCAAGCCGATTGAAGACTACCATACCGGCTTTCACGAGCGGGACTGGCTGAAGGTGGCGGCGGCATACCCGTTCTTCGACCAGGAGCCGGACGAGCGTGCGACCCGACTCCGGGACCAGTTCCTCGGCTACGCTTTCGGGCGGTGGCAATACGTCCGACACATTGACGGGTGGTGGTGCGAAGGGGACCGAGCCTGCGTCATCGTCCGAGGAATCGAACACGACATGGGCGACGACGAGTCCCCGGTCAGGAATGAGGAAACCGTCGTCACCTACGGCCTGCGGAAGTTCCGCCAAACCTGGATAATCGCTACATGGTCACAAGGATGGCCCAGGTTCGGGTCTGCGGAAAAACTCCAAGAGCCTCAGACCTGGAGGGATGGCTGGAATCTGGCCGAGTAGTTCCACTGTTGCAAGGAGGAACGGCGAACTATGAGCGCCACCACCTTCACCCCAGGTCCAACCCCAAACACCGTCCGATCTCCCGATGGCCGAATCCTGACCGCACCGGAAGGCTGGGTTCTGCTCCCTCCCGGTGACGCCACCCTGACTCGCCGGGTGAAGGACGCTGGCGATCATTGGGTGGTGGCCGAGAAGAAGGGCAGAAAGGTCTTCTTACGAGGCGTGTGGGCATCGGCGGCGACCATTGAGCGGATTCGAGCCGACTTGAATGCCGAGCGAGCCACCGAGGGCTACATCAAGCGGAAGAAAGCCGATGCCCGCCGCCGTGACCAGGCCCAGGCCGAATACGTCGAGGACTTCTTGGGAGCGGTACTGGCGTTCCTGGCCTTTCATGCAAACCACGCCGATCTTGCCAACCGTCTGGCCCGTGCCGTCACCGCTCATGCCACGCCGGTCGGAAGCGGGACGGTGGCCAGGACGAAGCGCATTCCGGTCGAGCAGCGGGCCGAAGCTGCGCTGATCGCCTGGATGCGGCACCAGACGACCGGAAATGACGGATGGTCATTCCACGGGCGAAGGGGAAGCGTCGAGAGGTCCGACCAATGCCTGTTCGCAAGGGTCCAGGCAGGGAAAGGGCCAGCGATGGGCTTGGAGTGCCCTCAGTGGCCCTTGTGGATCGCTTACTTAGCTGCTTCTTTGTAATCGTCTTCGTCTTCCTTGTGTTGTCGGCTTAAAGAATCGTCCTTGGTCGAGGGTGCGTCAACCTTGCCCTCAAAGGTGGCAATCCTACACGCCGTTTGGAGTTTTGCGATCTTGTTTTGCTTCTGCCTCTTTAGCTCCTTCAACAAGATCACCAACTCCCGCTCAGGCAGGTCGGTTATTTTCTCCACCATCGACTCGAATCTTTTCTTTGTGGCTTCTGCTTCTGCTTTATCTTTCTCCACTTTGGATTTGCCTGCCTCCTTCAACGTCTTGATCGCTTCTAGCATATGTTTGATTTCCCAACCCTTCTGAATAGCATTGCTCACGAGTTGCTCGCACAGTGGTTTAGCTCCATGTTCGGTTTCGTCTTCGTTCCACTGCGCCTCGCCATCACCTTTCCATTTGACCATCACAAACTTGTGGAGCTTCTCGGCAACGCCCGCATTGAGTTGCTTGGCTTGGGGGAGCAATTCGCAGAGTGCCCATTGTTTGCATGCTCTCGTAAAATTGTAATTCTTCGTGGTTATCCCCCTCCGTTTGAGCGCCGTCCTGATTTCACGAAATACAACTTGCGGCGACCCCGCCTCTCTTTCCAACGATCCTCCAATGGATACTTGAAGGAAAGGAATGTCTTCGACCCTCTCTTGATGTTTGCGTAGCTCCAAGACGGTTGCCATTCTCGTAAGATAGAAGTTCCGAACCATCTTGCCGACATTGTAACGGAGTTCCGCCGCATTCACCCCGGCGTTCACTCCGGCATCTAGGTCGGCCTGGATCGTGTCAATCACGGTGCCGAGTTCAACCTGCTCAAAGGTGGCTCCAGCGATTTCCCTATTCACCCATTTTCTCGCCTCCTCAAGCGTAGGTACAATCATTGGGAATTCCTTCTCGTCATCCCCAGGATGATAGACGCAATAGACCACCTCGCCGTCTCGCTCCTCAAGGTTGATTAGCCATTCTCGATAAATCTCCTCATGGGGCTTAACAGGTTGCTGGATGCCAATCTCTTGTTCGACGGGCTGCGCTGCCAGGTCCGGGGGGGCGGTTTTCCTCTTAGCCATGTGAACACTCCCAAAAGGATGTCCACACAGGGACGGCCATTAAACAACAATAGCCGTACTCAACCCCGTGTGGGATTGAGCCGGCTTGTTACACGTCAAGACCGTAAAGCGGACAATCTTAGTTTGGGCCGCCGTGATTGGCGGGCATTTCGCTCTCAGCTTCCGTCCTCGGTTTCCCCACCCTCCGGCGAAGGCGCTTTTGTCGCAGCGGCACGGGGGAGAACGGAACCGGGTCCGCACTCACCCCAGATTGTCCCCATAAACACCCCCTTTTTCAACCTGAATTTCAGAACACTTCCAACAAAAGACGAACGTGTACACCAGAACACATGCAGGATTACTCACGAGTAATTCCGGCATCTCTGCGCCCGTCTTCGCCAATCCGGTATCGAGCGGCTATAGTCCGTGGGGCGAGGTATGGGATCAGAGGAACGACACGTCTATCCGTTGCACGACCAGAGCCAGCCGCACGCAGGCTATTCATGCGATTCATATGCGAGGCATTAGGGTTATTTGAGGGGCCGATCTCAACCGCTTTTGTTGTCCATGCGCAGGATCGATTCGGTGGCCGGGGAGGCAGTTCGGGACAGCCTGGAAACACTTGCAACAATTCGTGCAGCGGATTTCACGGTGCTTCCGAGTCGCCTGGAGATCGCTTCACTTGCTTGGAATCCGCTGTCACGCACATTTTGCCATGCATCCGCCTCGACTCACGCTGCCAGCCGTCGCTTTTGCTCAAAGATAACGCAAGTTCTGGTCAGTAGCCGCCTCATCAACCTGCTTTCCTGCTTCTGGTGCTGCCATGAAGCTCTGGGCCGAGGGCAGTCGTCGAGGATGGCAAGGTCTGTTTCCGTAGAGGAAGTCTCTCTCTCTTCTTCCATCATTTCCATAAGTCTCGCTGAAGCACGCCATTTGCAGGCCATTCCAGCACTGTACGTCTCGTCTTCCCATTCCAGCAGCGTTTCACCCTCCAAGATGAGCGCAGACAGGTGATTTCTGATCGATGCGAACCTCTTGGGGTTGAAAGCACGCTCGGTGTCGCCCGCCTGATATAGTGCAGTCCAAAGCGCCTCGAACCTGGCCCAAGGAAGCGTCCCATTCTGGTTCATGTTGATCGTAAAAAAGCGCAGAAGCAGCAAGAACACGGCCACATCCTCGACCGTGACCGCAACCCTTCCGCTGCACTTGTCCTTTGGCAGACCCAGCATGAGCGCCACCCTTCGCAACTTGGGCATGTCAGCGAGATCGGTTGGGGTGATCGCCTTTGGACACCACGATGCCGACGAGGAGCCTGGCGAGCACTTCCGCACCACAGGCACAATCTCGGGCACCGGCACGAACTTGGCCAAGTCGGTGATGACGATGTGCGTGGTGGCTCTGATGTCTCCTCTGGGCAACTTTGCGTTCGTTCCAGACTTCACACTGACCAGCCTTTTGTCTTTCCACTCGAAGACCGGACAACTGCCTTTGACCTCCACGCCCTCGATGTCAGCGCCAACCCTTTTCGCTTCTTGCTTCAACCATTGCTCGAACGTCCGCAGTTGGGCGTTGACGGTTTTGGCAGAACAGCCCAGCTTATGGACAACGACATAACCGTGCATACCATTGCCGTTTGTGGAAGGCTCGAAGCGAAGGTCAGGGAAGTACGCCTCTTTCAGGTGGTCGGCAAAATCCTGGGCACCTTCCTTCGAGCCAATCCCGAGGCATTTCCGGCAATCAATGTCGATCATCACCAGCGTTTCAGCGACCGAGGCTTGTCCGCTGCCCTGGAAGTAAAAGGTGTCAATCCCTTCCATGTGGTAGTCGTAGCACTGGTTGGTCAATCTGGGGAGGTATCGCTTTTTCCACACGAACTGACCCTTGCTGCCATGTGCGACCGTGTAGAAGGCCTTGTCAAAGAACTCAACAAGCTGCGCATTGGTGAGCGCTGGACGGACACCTACGTCTGTCAGCATGCCAAAGTTGTGTGACGCTGTTCGCTTTCTCAGCCAGGTGTAGTAGGGATTTGTCTTCATGGGCGCTAGTGGTTCGTATTCCCAGCCAAGCTCGCTGTCTCGTACAGGAACTCGCTGGCCAACATTATGTAGTAAGCTCCGTCGAAAAATTCTGGGCATTTTTGGAAAAAATCTGAACCAGCACCTTACATACTGCAGGCACACGTTTTTCGGGAGTCGAACATGAATAGAAAAGATTACCGCCGCTTTTTCCGAGAGGGAGGGCGCACTTTCACCCTTCACCTTGCCCCTCCGTTATCGACCCAAGCCGAGCAAGCCGCCGAAGCCGAGTCACGGACCTACAAGGAGGTCTTCCGGCGAGCGATAGAGGAATACCTTCGCAACCATCATCCCCGCTTGCTCGGAGAGGAGGCGCACAATGGCTAAATGGTTTGACACTTTGAAAGAGCAGAGAGAAGCGGAACGAGACTCGGTAACTGTCGTGGACAGCGTTGACAACATTCCCGAAGACGCCTCACCGGAACATGGCTGGGTGTTGTCGCTCAGCGTCAAAAAAATCACGCCACGGCTTACAGTGAGTGGCCAAACCTACTATTGGCTGCTGGTAAAGGACAAGGGCGGGCATGTGTTCTCTATTGTCGTCTGGGATCGTCAGTGGCACGCTCTTGGAGCAATCGAAGAGGGTGAGACACGAAAGCTGACGGTGAGAGTTCCCCAAGGCGACTATACGGCATGGAACCTCTTTTGAGCCGGCACGATAAACCTTCGAGCCATAAGCGAATGAAACACCCCTGATCGCCAAAAGGGGTCTTCATGGACCGGGACAAACTTGTTGCCATCGCCGGGGAGTTGTTCAAGCAGCACGGCTTGGACGTTCAAGGTTGGCGGCTTGAGTTTCGGAATTACGGCCAGAGATTTGGTTGGTGCTGCTCTCGGCGGCTCGTCATTGCCTTGGACACCTTTTATGCGAAAAACAACGATGAGAAGCTGGTCCTCGACACACTTACCCATGAAGTTGCGCACGCCCTGGTCGGTCCCATTCACGGTCACGGGCCGATCTGGAAGGCGATGGCGATGAGACTTGGCTGCATACCCAGTGCTTGCGGCAACCCCGAAGTAGTGCTGCGGCCTGGGAAGTGGCAAGCGTCCTGCCCAACATGCTCTCGACGTTTCCACAAATTCCGGCGTCCGAAGTACGTCACCGGCTATTACTGCCCTTCTTGTGGGGAGGGCAACGGCAAGCTGGTTTTCAGTGTTCAGGGCAGCGAGGTAGCGTGAGTCACTTTGGTCAACCACAGAATTGGGTTGGCGTCAACAAGCACTTGATGGCCCGGTTCCCTGCAATGCCTCTCAGACTCACAGGAATGCCTCCAGGCGACTTGAGGCCCATCAACAGGGCTTTGGGTCGCTTGTGAGGCAACGAAAGCCGAGAAGAGGCAAGGGGGAGGCGCTAGACGTGATAGTTGGTCGCAGGAGTGCGTGGTATCGAAGCAGACGGTTCTTAAGGCTGACCAACGCAGCTCGTGGTCAGGTTGCAATCAGGGCATCCGGGAGCTACACTAAGAGGCACTTTCAGACTCCGCCTCGACGATGTTAGTTTGCGGAGATTAAGACTTCAAAGTCGTTGGGAAGCCTTATCTTGATCCGTTGCCCTCGGTCAATTTGCAATTCCTCTCCAGGCACCAGATCACGCTTTCCTGGCTCCAAGAGCACAGTACCATTCACTGGGGGTCGATTTCCTCCTCCTCTTCGTGGCACCCCATTGACGAAGAGGATTCCAAGCGGCGAGCCAACCAACGTGAAATGCCCACGACTTACACAGCGATCTCTTCCTTCACTAGAGTTGATTACGATTCGTTGCTGCGTTCCAGGCATGCGTTGAGTCGGTCGATAATGGGGGTCAAGATAATCCGTCCCGCCGCCCTCCTGACGACCGATGACAATTCTTCCGCCGTGCGCCAACGCTAGGGAATGGGCTTGTGTTTCTTGGTTGGGCAAATCACACAATGTACCATCGTAGATTAGCAGATCAACCGACGAAATCCCCAAGCCGGGCATCCCACCCCGGTCTACGTCGCATGCGGGTGCCATAGGGCTGGCCTTGTGGGACTCGATGATGACCGTTTCATTGCTGTCCTTTTCCTCGTCGATCATTGCGGCCCTATCTTTCTTGCCGGGGCGTTTCGCCTTGCGACATAACGGCATTATAGGCCATTGACCTACCTCAGGCTCGTTGGCTGCGTGTCAAAATGCAGGCTAAAACGCATACCTATACTTCGTGGGGATGTAGCCAACAACTGAAAGACTTGGCTACACCCCCACAACCGGCAATGCCCAAACACGCCTAGCACGGAAGGCTATTTGATGCTCTTAGTGATCTTCTCCTGTTCATCGTAAAACTCGATTTGTTGAACACGAATTTGCCAGTTGTTTCCCCGTTCCAACTTGCAAGTCAACCTGACCATATAGTCGCCAAGCGGAGCGCCAAGAGCCGACACGCCGTTCTTCATTTCCTTTCCCATGCTGGCAGACACGACCAAGGCATTCCAATCTTTGCCAAGCTTGTAAACATACTTCTTGTCACCCATATCGACTTTCATGACATAGCCTGGATGCGCTTGCTGCTTCATGATTTCGCCAGAAATCATCACACGATCAATGATGAATGTGGCGTCCTCATACTTGAGAGGGGCGTCCATCACGTTTTTCAAAGCTATGGGTTTCAACGTCGCAGGTACGAGAATAGTTGGATCAATGACTCCCTTCAAAACTTCGGCTTTAGGAGTCAATTTACCTACTAATTCCCTCACAAGATGGGACGTGCCATCATAACTCTTCTCAGTCCCGCCTTGCTTGTAATAAAACGTGTAACTGATAACCAATTCCTTGCCGTCTCCACCGAGTTTGCACCTTGCTCGGTAGCGCATGTTCTCATCTGAGCCATCGGTTTCCCAAATCAACTCCGTATCTGTCAAGCGAACACCGCTCTTAATCGTGTGCCCCGCCCACTCGCCTACCAACTTACCATCCTTTAGTTCCTTGACATAAAGCCAGTCTTCACCAACCAAACCTTGAAAGTCATTCGTGCGCTGTCCCTTCCATTTGCCCGAGATGCCGTCCTTCTTGATGTCCTCATCCTTTCCTGGCGGCGTAGCATCTATCGATTTGCGAACCTTACCATCTCGATCATAAAGGTCAACTTGCATGACTTCGGCAAACCACTGCTTTGCCTGCGCTCCACGAGGCTTGATATAGCAGGTGAGCTTGGCCGAATATTCATTCTCAGGCAGCGTCTCTTTTTCGAGATTGGCTGCCAAATTCGGGGATGCCGTAAAGGTCAATCCATCGACATGAAAGGTAGCCGGGATCGTTGTACCTGCCGTGGTTTTCACATTGAGCAAGGAAAACTTCTCCTTCTTGCTCAAGTCACCAGAAACCTTAACGTTATCGAACACCAATGTTTTTCCCTTGTACGCACTCGCATTGGCTCGGACCTTCTCGATGCTGGGCGGCGGCTCCTGGGCCGACACGAAAGTGTTGGGCAAACCGACGATGAGAACCGCAAGCAACACGTTGTACTTGAGCAAATCAATCTCCTAACACATGGGGCGATTCAAACAGGTCACACTCCAAGGACGATGTTCAACACCCAAGGCAGCCAATTCGTCAGGTCCGACATTGACTGCGCTTGGAAGGAGCAAAAGCCGCCGACCTTGCTAGATTGCGGCAGATGATGCCCTGAGCGGGATCACGGATTTGCCGCCCACAGGCGCAGACAGCTAATCGCCACAATGCGGTTCTCTTCCGGTCATTTGATGCTGAGCGGCTCGGCGTGGAAGAGTTGCCATTCAACCCAAAGGTCGTCCTGCTGGTTCCCGGCGAGGATTTGCTCGGATGACGCCAAAATGCTGTAGGATACAGCTTTCGGCGTTTGTGCGGGAAGGCAGGTTGCCATCATCTAAAGGAGTAGGTCAAGGGAACCGTTGAGTCAAAAAGACGCAGGTTTCGTCGTCAGGTACAGATTGAGTCGGTCAACAAGCACGCTATGACCCGGTTCCCTGCAATGCCTCCCAATCGCTCCAGATTGCCTCCAGGCGATTTCAGGCCCACCAACAGGGCCTTCGGGTCGTTTGTGAGGCAACGAAAGGCGTCAGGGCAAGGATTCTGTGGTTGGCGTGGTTGGCCAACGGCTTGAATGCGTGGTGTCCGAGCCGGGGGAGATCGGAGCTAACCTGCGTCGTTCATGGCCTGGTCGCATTCAGCCGCAGCCGGAGCAACCCTTTGAGCAGTTATCCGAGCCGCCTGCCCCGTCCGTGTGGTTTTGGTGGTTACGGGCGAGGTCGATCAGTCTCTTGGGGCTTCCAGCGTCCCTCCGATTTGCGGCCTGGGCGGTTCCGGATTGTGCATTCCGACGACCGGTCGGTACAACCACAGACCGGCCATTTGCCGCACGTCGTTCAATTTGATCCTAGCACTGCACCCACAATGGTTTGTTGCTGGGATTGCGCAAGCCCCAGCGAGCGTTGGCAATGAGGCGTTTGCCCGCTTGCCATTTGCCACATTCCTCGTCAAGGACATCGCCCATGACCTACTCTTATGCGGATTGACCTACCATTTATCGCTCATGCCAATCCGTCCGACTGAACGGAAATCAAAGCAATAGACCGCTTTGGTGAACCGACCAAGTGGGGTGGCGGCAAGGAGCTAAACCATCGTTGATGGAATCGTGGTCTGATGGCGATGCTGCTCTTGCATGAAGACCTCCCGCATCAAACTCAAGAAAGATACCTTCAATGCGTCCAATCGAAGCGCCGATCAGTCCGCCGTGTGCCATTCCGGTCGAAACACTGGCGTCCAGCGAAGGTACTCAAACTAGCCTAAGAGCGCTGTCAACTTCCAAAGCAAACTCCTTCTTTTCCCTGCCTCTGACAGATAAACACTGGACGCTTTTCTGGTTATTGGCAGTCTGGTTCCTTATCGTGGCCGGTTGGGTGTTTGGGGCAATTCCGTGCGTGATCGCAGGTTTATTTTCCATCGTTGCGGCAATTGTAATCAAGCTCGTAAATGACCACTGGAAGGCAGCCAACACGCCAGTTGTATCTTCACCTGTGCCTTGCGCAATATCGGCTAAGCCTGAATCAACCGAATTCAAGACGTGCCCTTTCTGTGCGGAAGTCATTCGCCATAAGGCGACCCTTTGCCGCTTCTGTCAAAAGGACGTGTCAAAGGTTGCAGGGATTGCTGTTGATATTTGTCTTAATTCTGGATCGCAAAATGAAAGCGGAGCGCCCTTGGCAATGCCCAGGAAAGCAGAAATGGGCTTGTTGTTGTTTCTTGGAATAGTTATGTTACTCGGTGGCGCAATCGGCGCAGCTTTTTACATTAACATGGATACAACATTGCCTGTGTCGGGTGGTTTTGGTTTCAATGCAGTTCACAACGCCGGCTTAATGCAAGATCGGTTGATTGGAGTGATTGCAAGCGTGGCTACTTGCGGCATCGGACTCGCCTTGGCAATTGTTGGTCAAATGAATTGCAAAGGCAAATGAGCGGGTAGAGCGTTGATAGGAAATCAGCTTCGGTCTTCCGTCGAGGATTTCAGGTTTACCGCATTAATTGTTGGCGTGGGGACGGCAATTTGTGTGGCTTCAGGCAACGGCGATTAATCCTTCAACAACAGCCACCTGCCACCATCGCCGAGGCAAGCTCTCGCCTAACCTGTCGGAACGATGTGCGCCGAGAACTCGCACACTCCCGACCTCGCAAGCCGATTGAGAATTGCCTCCACTCGGCGGTACACCACGTCGAATGCCACAATGCCCCGTTCGGCGTCAATGGCAACTGGCTCGTGCCGGGTTGCGTGGACCAGATGCCGCACCGATGCCCGTTCCTTCGGTCGAACAACAATTCGGACGATCACGCTGCCACCCCCCTTTGCCATAGCCGCTTCCCTGAAAGCTGCGGCACCCCCGGCAACTTCGTGGCGGCTCTCAAAGCCCGCAGCGACCAGGGCGAGGAATTGGGCCAGGGGTGCCGGAAGTAAGTTGGCGTCCTCGAAAGCCTGCACCACCTTTGCCGCTGACACTTCTGCATGTCCATCCCTCACTCCCCCGATGGGTTCCGCCACGCAGGCACCACTTGGCCATTTTTGAGTTGCGTGCTGATAAGGGGTGTTTCATTCTCTGATTGCAACTTCCAGGGCAGGAATGCTGAATTGCGCAATGAAAAGCCAGTGAGGGGATGAGCCTCACTGGCTTTGGGATTTAGACCTTGGCGGCGAACTTGGACAGGTTTTCCAGCCCACCAACCTGTTCCGCCATCTTCTCGACTTCGCTGGCATTGGCGATCATGGCCAGCAATTTGTTTTTCCCGCCGTGTTGCTGTGCGAAACCCCGGACCTGCTCCAGCCGCACCAAAATCTGGTCGAGGTCCATCTCTGGCTGACGCTTTCCTTTGGGCCGATTGAAAAGGTTCCAGGCGTAGCGAACGATGTACTCGCAGTCTTTGTCGCTTTGGCACCACGGCACACCCTGCTCCTTCAGTCGGGCCACGATCTTCTTCGGCTCGGTTTCGTTGCCCATTTCCGCACTGACCCTGCGGATTGTGGCTGCTTTGCTGTCGTGGCCGTTGGTCGCAGGTGAAGTAGGCAGCGATGGACCCTCGATCACCGGAGCAGGCTGGACCGGAGTGTTGAGTCTTGACGGAGTACGCTTTCCACCCATTGGAGTTCTCTTTCTGTGAAACGCCTCGGGCCTCGGCAGCAACTCGGCCACTTACGAAGTCCGTGCAGACAAGGGGTGTTTCATTCACAGGGGAGCAATAGCGAATGAAACACCCCTTGTCGGCGTAACGAACCGCAACACATAGCCGAGGAACGAAAATGGCAACTTGCATCAACTGCCGTCAAGAAATCGACGCCCGTGGCATGGTGTGTCCGTTTTGCCACACCAATCCCTACTTGTTCGGCTCGCAACCGTATTCGGGTATTGATCCAAATATGTTCGAGGGTGATGGTAGTCCTATCGCTCTGTCCGTCATTGGTGGCGTCCTCGGTGCGATATGCCTGCCAGCGTTCCCCATTGTCGGTGGCGCAATAATTGGGAGCAGCATCCTGTACGGTATTTGGTGGGTGATAAAGGGATGACGCCGTGCCGCTTTCCACAGCGTCAATGAACACTCCAAGGTGATGAAAACAGTCGAGTTGACCGCAAAGGAAACAATCATGACTGATCCGACTGAACCGATTCGCCGAGAGCGTTTGGCCGAGATCAATGCCGAGCCAGGCACAAGGGAAATTCTGGAGGCGCAGTACGGCAAGGTGTGGACGACCGACGAACTCGCTCTTGACTTCGACATCATCGGGTTTATGGCCCCCTTCGTTGTCGGTCGGCGGAAGTCAGATGGAGTGAAAGGCAGCCTGGAGTTCCAGCACAATCCTCGATTCTACTTCAACTTCCAACCGCACCAGGGGAAATGACCATGACAGCCACGAAGTTCAACCTCGGGCAAATCCTCGCAACGCCAAGTGCTCTCGAAGCAATGGAGGTAAGCGGTCAGACGCCAGCCTTTTTCTTGGACCAGCACCATGTCGGAAATTGGGGGGACGTTAGCGCAGGGGATTGGAAGCTGAACGACGAGGCCCTCAAGGACGGAAGCAGGATTTTGTCGGTCTATCGGACGTTGGGAGGCAAGAAGCTGTGGATCATCACCGAGGCCATTGACGACGCAGGCCAACGAGCGGCAACAACGATCTTGCTGCCCGAGGAGTATTGAACAGGCACCGACCGGCCACTCATTGCACCCAACGCCCACAAGCGCCGATTTCCACCCAATGAAACACCCCTCCACAAGGTCAGGTGAGCCAGACCAAAACACGCACCCAAGCTCAACCCAATCAGCAGTACCGCATGCACCAAACCATCTCTGCCATGACGCTACCCGCACAGACTGACTCGTTCACCTGGGCCTACATCGACTGTGCCTTGTGGAGCAGTCTTGATGACGATGGGGTGCCGCTCGACACCAACCACGACGCTACCGACTTTGATCCCGAAACGCTGGAGAGGATGAAGGCGGATTGTGCGGCATTCAAGGAGCAGTGTTGGGAGTCCATTTGCGG
>Ga0206939_10202_pt1 | contig 16016 bp, 15 predicted proteins | sample Alteio_BWOrgHeat_10_FD_152921 | JGI IMG/M metagenome (GOLD analysis project Ga0206939, IMG submission 152921) | Enriched cells from forest soil in Barre Woods Harvard Forest LTER site, Petersham, Massachusetts, United States -... | ecosystem: Environmental > Terrestrial > Soil > Temperate forest >... | reverse complement strand
GTTCCCGTGCAAGCGATGTATGCGGGGCTAATGCATAGCCAATATTTAGTTTGGGACCGTCAACATTCGACGCAATCATGGTTGCAAAAGAAGGCTCTCTTGCGAAATACGGGATATGACCGCGTGGCCTGGCGTTTGCTGAATGCCTTGCGCCGTAATCCTGTTTTGATGGTGATGTCCGGTGGTATGCCATCAAACGCCCGTCTATTTTATGCCGCGCGCGAATGGGCCAGTAGCTTAAGAGATGCCCGGCATGTCCTGTCAAAGCATCAGATTCGCTACCGCGCCATGGATATTCTATCGACTCCTGTCGAAGGTCATTTGCCGACCGAAACGGGGGCCATTTTCGCGCAGACCCAGCAACGGCTGAATAAAATGCTGAATGAATTGGGTTATTCAGACGCTGAACAGAGCGTTTTAATCGAACGCCTGTCGACCGATTTCAAATTAGAAATTCCGTTACGCTTGCGCTTGTGAAGCTCAGCGTCGCCATCGGAGAGTAAAGACCGGTATCATTGGCAATTTTACTGAAAATGCTTTCCGCGGTCACAGAAATAGGACGGACATCATTCTCCCGATATCCATGCGTCGAAAAATGGGCGGACGCCACCGTAGCGAACGGCGCGTCAAGATCGGGATAGGAGGTACCTGCCGTTGGAGCAGCGGGCTGAGACGGCAAAGAACCCGGAGGCAATTGATCGACCGGAACGCAGGCTGCTAAACAACTCACCATCAGGAGCGTAGAGAGTGTTTCATTCATTTTTTTCTCCTTCTTCGGTGGTGCACCTCATTGAGCGAGAAGCCATCTCTAACCCGGGAACCAAAAAATACCCCCGGGAGATGCTCCATCGTAACTAATCCCTTCTTGGATGACAAGAAATCGAACATCACCCATCCTATTTGGTACGGCCAATTTGAGGTTCACCAGCGATTCGCATGGTTCCCGATCGGCTCAACTCCATTTCCACAAGATAAAATCACTACCGTATCCCCGTGAGAAAAACAATCTTATCGTTATGCCTTTGGGTCGGATTGCTCAACGGCTGCGCCATCCAAAATCTTTTCTATTATCCCAACCGCACACTGTATGTCGATCCGGACCGAATCGGCCTATCGTACGAGATCGTTCATTATCCCACGCTCAATGGGCGTATGCTTTACGGCCTCTATTTTCCGGCGGTCGGACGCGCGAAGGGAATTGTCGTCCATTTTCATGGCAATTTTGGCAATGTATCGAATCATTTTCCGCTGGCGCTGTTTTTGGTTCGGCAGGGATTTGATGTTCTGAGCTTTGATTATGAAGGCTATGGCGCGTCCGAAGGACATCCCACCCCCCAACATCTTCTCGAAGATGGCATCGCCTCCGTGCGCTATGCACAAGCGCGCGACAAGATGTTGCATGTCGGCGTTTTCGGCCAATCCTTGGGAGGCTCGACAGCCATTCAAGTCACGGCATGCGTACCTCTGGTTAAAGCAGCGGTGATTGAATCCGCTTTTTCCGGACAACGCGCGATGTGACGCGCGGTTTTAAAACGATCCGTCGGACTTTGGCCTCTTTATCCCATCGCCCCATTTTTTCTTTCGTCGCGTTATGACGCCATCGATGTCGTCGGAAAAATAGCTCCGCGTCCGATTCTCTTCATTCATGGCGACGCCGACAAGGTCGTGCCCGTCGAAATGTCTAAACGATTATTCGCCGCTGCGAGCGATCCCAAAGAACTTTGGATCGTTCCCGGCGCCAATCACTTGGAATGCCACAAACGCGATCCGGAAGCCTATGAAAAACGCATCACCCTTTTTTTCGAATCCCATCTTCAATGAATCCCGTTGAACCACGGCTGGGGTCAGGTCCAATTTTGTTGCGCATGCACGGATTTTGGACCTGACCCCAGCCGTAAACGCTTACAAAAACCAAAACAATCCGACGCGCGCTTCTTTGTAGCGGTTCCACTCTTCCAGCGTGACGCGCAGATCTAAACGATCGGTCAGCGAGAAGGATGGAACGATTTCAGTATGCGTGGTGGAATCGGGATCGCCGACAACGTAATGCACCTCCTGGATTTGCGCGCGCAGACGTATGGCATGAGAATATTCCATTAATAAACCCGCGCTTCCCCCAGCGCCAAAACGACCGCCGGCACGCCAGGGGGAACCTGCGCCGCCATCGACGTCGGCGAGTATGAAAAAGTGAACGGGCCAAGGCGCGGGGACGCGCGCGCTCCAGCCCGGCCCAAAGTTCAACCCAAAATATAAGCTGTTTTCGGGGTCGCGATCGAGCTCCGGCGCTACGCGCGCGCCAAAATTGACTTTCCAGGAAGGCTTGCGCACCCACCGGTCCCATTCCGGCAAGGACACAATGTTGACCAGACTTAATTCTTCGAGATAGGCGGTGGCTCGGCGGTCATCCCAACGTAGGCGCGTGTTGAACATTTCCAGTTTGCTTCCCTCGAGATAACCCGCGGACGGATCATCTAAATCATGCAGAACCGGGCGTAGGCCGATTTCTTGAAATGCCGAGCGCGATGAAAAACCCTGCGTGACACTGACGCGACCCGTACGATGGCCCAGCTCCGGCGCGACAGACAACTCCGGCACTGTCACCCAAGACGGCGAGGAGACATGCAGTTGGCTGCGCCGAACCAAAAGATCCTGCTCTTTATTTTGCGTGGCCAAGGGCAAGTCCAGCGAGAATCCCTCGCGGTAACGCAAGAGGTCCTGCGCGGATTCGAGGATGAGGGCTTGACGATCCGCCGCGAAAAGAGACAACACGTTTTCGGCTGCTACGGAAGTTGAATTTCGCAACAGGGCTTCAACCGCGTCAATTTCTTTTTCATTTAAATGGGACCGATGCGCGATCATTTCAGCTTGTTCAGAGGGCCGGCGAATTCCCGGATCTGCGAGCCCCGGCCAAGATCGAATTTTACGCAGCGTATCCGAGGGAATCGTTTTTAAAATAAATCCTCGGCTTAATTCTAAATCCGGAGCCGCCGCCTCCAGGATCGGCATTAGCTGATAGGAGCAGTTCCGATTGAAAAAATAATAGGCCATGGACGTCTGGCCCACTTCCCACAAATGCCGCACTAAAAGATCCACTTGCGCGGGCGTCAAATGCAGCGGATATTCCCAGAGATCGCGCGATTCGAGATTGTTGTATTGCTGCACCTTGAGGTAATAGGGCAACGTCGAGAAGCGGCCACGGAAACGCCCAAAGAGTCCGTCCCAGGCATACAGAATGCCATTCGTCGTCGTCGCATCAGCCGCAAAATTTGCCGTGTAATCCAAGAGATGATAAGTGGCCGTCGGATCTTGCGGCGCGCGATTCAGGCGCAAAAACGTATGGCCATACATGGAAGCGGGGTTATTCATGTAGTACGAGGCGAAAACAAGACTGACGGAGCAAGCATTCATTTGTCGTCGCCAGGCTTCAAAACGTTCGCAGGATACTTCCGGTAATTCTCGTGGATCGAAATTTAATTGCTGGTTGAGCCACGCATAACGCGCGGGATAACGGCACTGCGCATGCGCTTGATGATCCCCGACGGGCAACGGATCAAAAAAAGCGCGCAAGGTCGCGGCAAGTTCTGCGTCCGGGTCATCCGAGCCGCGAGGCGCCAGGAAAAAATGGGGGTCATCGATTCCGCTCTTCCAATGACCGAACGCATTTTTTCGTCGATGCAACAGCTTCTGCCACCCGGCGCTTTGAGACAGATGCTGAGTTTGCGCTTTTTTAATCAGCTGACCACAATAGGAGAGGTTCGCGGCCGCGGCGGCCGATCCGCAGAATAAAAAACAATTTAGAAAAAAGAAGCCGGGCTGGAGCGTCTTTAGCAGACGGACCAGCCCGGCATTAGAAAAAGACCGCTGAACGACGTTTATCCCAGAAGTTCGGGATGTTCAGACAATTTTGCGGAAAGCGTCTGCAACATTTCCGTCGATGACGTGTCGGCTTTCGGAAAAAGAGCCGTATAATTTTTCTGAAAGAACGCCACCATTTGCGGCTGCGATGTTTCGGTCGCCCCAATCATGCGGGCAAAGGTGGTGACATATTCACCCTGACCCGTGGCCATTTGCTGACGAAGCGATTGCAAATTCACTTCCGCATAGACTTCTGTTGCTTTGGCCACCTTCACAGCGCCGTCCTCTGTACATCCTGAGGTTCCAGAGCTAATGCCAAAGGTTTGACCGCCTGTGGCATTGGTCGTTGCGCCCATGATCTGGGTCGATTTTTCATTATCTTTATTGGAAACCAAAATATAGCCGAGTCCGCAGCCGGCCATTGGATGATTACCTGTCGCTAATGCCAACGACGGAATGAAACCTGCAACAAGACTTAATGCGATGATTTTCTTCATGTGTCCCCCTGATTGAATTAGTAACTCATATACGACAAAACTTTTACTTTTAGGTTTCAAATGTTCACCTCCCAGGGCAGGACTCGAACCTGCAACCCTCCCGTTAACAGCGGGATGCTCCACCATTGAGCTACCTGGGAGATGGACATTCATAAACCTATTCTAAACGACATGGACTTGTGACAACCAGATGATTGTAGAAAAAATTAAATTTTAGTGGTCAGATTTTCTCGGCGGGCAGCAGCTTCAAGACGGTGATCGGCAGTGAGAAAAGCCAGCGGTTCCTCCAAAAGCGTTGAGATATCCAACGCGGAAGCCAATTGAATCGAGTCCAAAGTTCGTAAAGCATGCTTAGCAACCAGCTTACTGGCATGCACTAAAATCTTTTCACTCACTTTTGCTTAGGTGACTACAAAGACAAGGGATTAATTGGCTTCGGCGCGGGCGCAGAAAGCGACGAGTTTAGGCAGGATGAAGCGTTTGGCCATGCCACTCAACATCCAATCCGGCATTTTTCCTTTGGGCGCCAGCGTCGAGTGGAAGATCAATGTGGACTGCTTGGATTGCGGATCGCTTTGAATTTCAAAGGAGCCACGAAAGGTTTCGAAGTCGCCGGCAATACGTTCGAATTCAATGACTTTTTGCGCCGGACGCTCGATGATGCGCAGATGTAAATTAATTTTGAACACAAAAAAGGCCCAATGGGAAAGCGATACGGTATGAACAATAATGGCGGAGCCGTCTTGGCCTTCACGTTCACTTTCTAAAACATCCGGCACAAAAAGTTTAAAGCGGTCGTAACTGGTCAATGCCTCCCACAAGCGATCCGGCGCAGCCTTACTGGCGACTTGAGCCTGCAGTATACGGTCGTGGCCGCTGCCATGCTCCAATGTAAAATCGCCCTTCATGGCGGCCTGCGGCGTTGGGACTGGCGCCGACGCTTTTGTCTCGTCGGGCGTCGGCGCGTCCGAAGCCGAAGGAACGCGGGCCTTCGCCGTATTCATGTGCTCCATTTGTTCAAAAATCACGGGTTCTTTCACGGAATCGCTATTTGTAGACAACGCTTTCCCGAGTTGGGGTTCATGCTTCAGTTTCTTTTTAACGGTATCGAGATCAAACGCGCGCGCCACGCGTTCGAGGGCGGCAACATTGTACGTGGCCGCAAAATTACGCACGACTGTGTCTAAGGCCAATGGGGAAGCCGAAGGATCTGCCGCCATTACTAATTCTTCAACATCTTTGGCGATCGGGCGGCGCTCTTCTGGCGGTATGCGTGACTCGTCAAAAAAAGCATGCAACGTATTATTGCGCGTGCCCTCATCCCCTCCGGGTTCCACCGTGCCGCGCTCAAGATCCGCATTGAACGCAAAGCGCAGCGCCTTGCGCGGCGTGCCATCGTCTTCACGTCCGCCGGAGAAGGTAAGCCGCACTTCGTAAACAGGGCTGTCTTTAATGGAAGCCGACCAATCGAGGTCGTTATAAAGATAGGGACGTCGGCCCGTCTCAAAAGCCGTGTTATATTCGCGGTCGCGCAAGAGTTGCATTAAAATTTCCACGTTACGCTGCACCGTGCGCTGGCCGCCGTAGATCCGCGTGCGTTGAACTTGCCGTGTGGCTTGTTCCTGCTGCGCATTCCATAGCGTCTTATCCGAACGCCGTTTCTGCGCGTATGGAGAATCGATGGGCGAAGACTCCCGATGTTTAAGCGGGGTCGCTTCAGCGATCACGTGATAAGCCTCTGGCGGCTCCGTGGCATCCACCGGAGGGATTGCCTTGTGATGGCGAGCATGCGATTCTTCTGGCGAGGCAACGACACCGGGCAACTGCTCAACACCGGATGGAGGAGTAGTAACGCGATGAGCCCGACGCGAACGGTTTCCGGAGCTGTGTCGCACGGATTCATGCATTACGCTCTCGGCGGGAATTTGAAGGACGGGAATGGCATGCGCGTTCTTGAGCGTCTGATGCTTCTTCCAAGACCGCGCGCCGAAGAACCCTCCGAGGGCGAGAAGACCGACCACGACACCCATCCACAAACCGCGTAAAGGTGAAGCCGCAATGATTTTGTGCTCGAGAATGGGCGTGATAGGTTCTGGCGTAACCGTCGCGACGGCCGCGTCGGCGCTTTTTTTGTCGACGAGCGTATCGGCCGTTTCTGGGACTGGATCTGTTTTTACTGCAGCGATGGGCGTGCCGCATTTCATGCAAAGACTGACGTCGCGAGGATTTTTATAGCCGCACACATCGCAAAGCGCGCGTAAAGATCCCGGCTTTAACTCAGCGGCGGCCGGTGAAGTTTGAGCCGCGCCCTCTTTTTTACCGATGGAAGACCCCGCTTTTAACGGCGGCAATTCTTCCACTAAATTGTCCCCCATACTTAAGACCGCCAGCGGCGAACTTTGCGTGTGTGGCGAGGCGGCGGTTTCAACTTCGACATTAAGCGCCGTGTTTCCAACTTCTAATGCCAGTGAACTGACACGCGGCGGGGACAGAAAATAGGATTTGATTTCAAGCACGTCGTCAGCTAAGGACCATGTCTTTTGTCCTTCAAGACAGACTTGGGTTAATAGGTTAAAGCCAGCCGCCCTGCGCAGGCTGTTCACCTCGAAAGGCCCCTGAATTTTGGAATCGATATAAATCCAATAGCGTGACATGGGACTGTTAGAAGTCTAAGAGGAGTCTTACCCGATTAAAAGGGAAATTTTCAGCCTAATGAAACGGTGATTTCAACTTCAGACCCCGTCAAATCCTGCACGATTTTACGTGCAATCTTAACCTGGCGCGCATCCGTTACCGGTAAGGAGCGGCCTTGCAGGAGCACAGACTGTATTGTGTATTGGCCAAATGGTTTTTTTGCGGCGTTGACATAAATAACAGTCAATCGCTTTCCGGCGAACCAGGTGATGGCGGTGACGCGGCCCAACGCGCCGAATTCTTCCGGCATCAGCTTGGGCGCCAAAATCAAATCCCCCCAGGCGCCGCGAATGCCCAACACTTGCGTCAGTACGGTGAGCAAATACCAGCTGGCCGAACCCGTTAGGTAATGATAAAAACCGCGGCCTTCACCGTTAAAGTATTCCGGCATTCCCGGATAAATCTTGGCGGTTTCACTCGCCATACACATGTGATAAATACTCGACAGAACCTCATGACCTTCTTCAGCGAAATCGCGCGCATACAAAGCGTTCGCAAACATCACCCCCATGTGACTAAAAAAAGCGCCATTCTCCTTTTCACCATAGGCAAATGAAAAAGCGCGCCCCAACTGCAACTGGATGCCGCCAAAATTCGTATTGAGACGGTAGCCGCCTAATTTTTTATCTTTAAGCGTTTTGCGCGCCGCGGCATAGGCTTGCTGAACCTGCTCGTTCGTGGCCACGCCGGACATGATGGGAAAGACTTGTCCCGTTAAGGTCATGCGCGGTCCTTGCGGATGTTCGCCTTCCACGCGTGAACCATTGTTGTCGTAATATCCGTTGAACCAGGATTGACCGCCGGTCGAACGCACCCACTCCGAATCGCGAATGCGCTGCGCCAAGACATCGCTTTTAATGACCAGGTCTTGCGCCAAGGTGGCCGTATCCAAAGCCTGCGTTTTCGACACGCCGTTTTCCCGCAGTCGCCGACGGTACGTTTCCAGGCGTTGGCGCCGTTCCGCAGGATTTAAGAGCGGCGTGGCGCCGCTGGATTCTAGGAGCAGAAAAAGATCTTTGGTCAAAGAAAGCGATGCGAGCCCTGCATGTTCTTTCAAATGCAGAAGTGTTTCAGCCATCTGTTTTAAATTCCCGGCGTACATGGCGGTAAATGCCACGCTCTCGCCGCGATCGTGGGCCATATCCAATCCATCATTCCAATCCGCATCTTCCAGTCGAATATGGCCGTGCTCGCCGGCGTTGAAGTAGGCGACGAGATGTTGCACCAAAAGATGCTCCAAAATGGTGCCCGAACTTTTTTCGCCTTTATCTTGATCCATGAAGTACGGTGCTTCTTCTAGAAAAAAATTTAGGTCGCCGGTTTGATGAACATACAGCAACGTCGTCACCCAGGGCCAAACGCCGTGATCCATCCACGTGCGCGATATGCCGTTGCGGTCGGCGATAAATTCACCCGCCGCTTTTCCAATGATCGTGGCGTTGGTTCCGTTGGGCCGCACGCCGCCGAAGTTGTTGAGCAGTAGTCCGCGGACGGACGCTCTAGGCTCTAGGCTCGAGGCTGTAGGCAACACCCCTGGAACCTCGAGCCTAGAGCCTAGAGCGTTTGGCTCAAGCAACAATAGAGCCAAACAATCCTGCCAGAGATCGCGCCAGCCGCGGCCGCCGCGGCCGTAGTCAAAATCCGGCAAAAAGGAACAGCCGAAAATTTTTCGCAAGAGCGGTTGAATGGTGACCCAACGCACCCAGCGGCCATAATCCGCATCGCCGGTTTTAATTTGAAAACGATCTAGGCGTTCTTTCCACCAGGCTTGCGTGTGCGTCAAGGCCTCCGCTGTTTTGTCAACGGTACCATAGGCTTTTAACCAACCCAGCGCTTCCTTCTTGTCTTGGGCGATACCGATAAAAATCAAATATGTGAATGTTTTCCCCGGCGCCAGTTTGCGCGTGCGAAAACGCAAGGCGCCCACCGCTTCACGGCCTTGCAGCTGCGCATCCGTCAGCTCCGGAACATCCACGTTTTCATACACCGCGCGCGGAGCATCGAAGGTGCCGCCTTCGCCGATAAAACTGTCGACCGTCGGGAACGCTCCAATGGGTGGTTGTCCTTCGGATTCGCACCCAAGGACCGCGTAGGTCAGCGTGTTCGCATGATGACCGCGCTCATCAAACGACATGGTCGGCGTCAGAAGCACACCCGCATCATGCAGAGCAATGCGGTGAAGCAACGAGGTGACGTGACGATGATCCCGGAGATTATCCGCGGAACGTCCAAAAAGTGGAACAGCGGCCGTCGGCGTGACCGACAATGGCCGACGGCTGGTATTGGTTAATTCCACGCGCATGATTTCCACTTGCTCGGTCCCCGCGGGAACAAAACTTGTAGTGACCGCGCGCAAGCCGAACGATTTATTCTCGCGCGTCATGCGATGCCAAAGCGCGCCGGCTTCTAAATGGGAGGTTTCCGGCGTCCGAACCGCCGCGCGTTGGAGCACTGCATTGGCCGATGATCCCGTCGCCGACCACGGGCCTTTGCCTTCCACATAAATCCAAAAATTACGCGCCGAGCGCGTGTTATGCAAATCCTGCTCAGAAAGCGGCAGCGTGACAAACGTGTTCTGTCCGGTTTTAATGTCCCCGTGCAGCGTGGGCGTGATCGCGGACAAAAGCCCCGCTTCATTGCACAGTGGAAAATAAAGCCGGCTCAAACGATCAGGATTGCGCGCTTCAAACGTTTCATCGTCCCCCGTAAAATTCCACCAGGAGGATTTGGCCGGTGCCTTTTGTTTTTTTGAAGTCATCGAGTGGAAAGTTTATCAGAAATGCCGTACAACCTGAGCATTCGGATAAAGGCCTGCATATCGGCGGCCATTGGCGCTTCAACCGTCATGATTTTTTCAGTCGATGGATGGGCAAAAGTGAGGCGGGCCGCATGCAAAGCCACGCGCGGGAAACCCAAGATTTTTTCACGTTCCGCGTCAGACAAACCGTCATTCACCATTTGGCGATAGAGTCCGCCATCACCGGTGTATAACGGATCGCCCAAGAGCGGTGTCCCCATAGCTGACAGGTGGACGCGAATTTGGTGCAAGCGGCCGGTTTGCGGGAAGGCGCGGACCAACGAGAATGCGGATTGACGATTGACGAATGACGATTGGCGAATCGGGAGCTGAGGGTCGACGTCATTCGTCACTCGACAATCGTCAACCGTAAATTGGTTTACTGTTTCGTAGCGCGTTACCGCTTTCACCGCCCCTTCCACATCCACCCATTGACGCACGCGGATGTCACCGCCTTGGCGGCCGATCGGCCGATCCAAAACTCCGGCCGCCGGCTTCGGCACACCGCACACGATCGCGGCATATTCTTTTTGGATGAGGTGCTGATCCATGGCGTGAGTCCAAGCGCGCGCGGCCGCGGGTGTTTTTCCCAACGCCATGACGCCTGAGGTTTCGCGATCCAGCCGGTGCAAGAGATGTACGGATTTAATATCCGGCCGGCTGTGCCGCAATACGCCCAACACGGTGTTATGCACGACTTTATCCGTCGGATGCGACAATAAATTGGAAGGTTTATTAATGATCAGCAAATGCTCATCTTCGAAGAGCACCTCAAGCGCGGCTTCCGGCGCCAAGGCTTTTTCCGGCGTGCGCAGATAAGCGACTTCGATTTTGTCGCCATTCTTCACGCGCGCATTAATTTTTGCGGGTTTTCCGGCGCGATGCACCCGTGCGTCGGCCAGAATTTTCTGAACTTTGCTGCGCGAATAACCGCTCAAGCGTTCGGTAAGAAATTGATCGATGCGCCAGCCGTCAAATTTTTTATCGACTTCGAAAGGCACCCAAACCCATATATCGTCGTGAGATTTTTGTTCCATGGTGGTATCGGTGAGCTACCATTATAAATGACATGATGAAGCGTTCCCCGCTGAAACGACTCTACCTTCTTTCACCCGCGAACGTGCATGGCAAACGCGCGCAAAGGGTGAAACGCGCGGAAGCCACGTTTGACTTGGCGGCGCGGCTGCGCACGCAGGGCGCGCCGTTGGGCGAAGTATTCAGCTTCATGAGCGGGCTTTATTTTCGCGGCAAGCTGACCTATGCCAAGACCTTTGGCGCAGCGCCCGCGGGAATTGATCCGGTTTGGCCGCCACACCCATCTCTAGTGATGATCCTGTCTATCTCGCCAGCCTCAAAAAAGACGCCGAGCAACTGGCAAAAGCCGTCGGATCCGATTGCGCCATCGTCCTCTTAGGCAGCGTAGCCACCCCCAAATATCTAACGCCCTTAGTCGACGTGTTTGGCGAACAACTCCTTTTTCCCGAAGATTTTATTGGCCGCGGCGACTTAAGTCGCGGTGGGCTTTTGCTGCGCGCGGCGGCTTTTTTGAGGCTGGCGAGATAGACAGGATCATCACCATTAAATTACGTTTCCGTAGGAGCTAGCACGCGCCACGGCCCCCGACCTAAGAGACTTTCTGAAAAACAAAAGAATTCCGGATTTCGGCATCAAAATAATGCCCCTTCGACGGGGCATTGAGAAGAATTCCAAAAATCTGGGGCGGCACATCAAAATACCTGTAAATCCCCGTGCCGTGAAATTCAATTTCGAGGATCCGGCTTTTAGCGTCATACCCTAGCGACACAATGACTGAAGAGTCAACGGGCTGCCGCTTTATCGTTAAGCCCCTAAGGCAGAATCTGACAAATATTCGCGCGGGTCGGCGTCAAACGTTTTCTGACAATCTGTCGAACAGAAAAAATAGTTGCAGTCCAGATAAGTGCTTGTCGCTTTTACTTGATCCTTCTCTAAATGCATTCCGCATACAGGGTCGCGCATAAATCTCCTTTCTTTTTAAGACACCCTTTAAACAAAAAAGATACGGACTCAATGCTTGACCTTGCGGGCGATGCGGTCTGCGGTGATTGGCATCCAACGGTGGAAACGAATGAGCCACGGAACGTAAAAGGGATAGTAGAGTTCCGTTTTGCCTTTGCGCAGCGCGCGCAAGATCGCGTCGGCCATTTGCGTTGGCGTTTTCCCAAGATTGGCTTTCGGCGATCCGGCCTCGACAAACGGCAAGGTCATGTCGGTTTGGATGAAGCCAGGGTAAACGCCGAGCACTTGGATTCCACTGTTCACGAGCTCCTGCCGCAAGAGATCGATCAATCCCGTGGTGGCATATTTGCTCACGGAGTAAGAAGCCGATCCCGCCGACGCCCAATGGCCTAGCACGGACGACACGCTTACAATCGCGCCGTTGCGGCGTTGGCGCATGGCCGGCAAGACTGCTTGGACGCACCGGATTGCGGCGCCGCAGTTGATGTGGAACGCTTGTTCAAATTCTTCCGCCGTGGCTTCATCAAACGTGTGGTTGCTGTTTTGGCCGGCGTTGTTGATTAAGACATCGACAAAAAATCCGTGCGCGGCAAGGGTGGATACGACGTGGTCCGCATGGTCATCGCTGGCCGCATCGCCGGCAAAGGTCCAAAAGCGGTTGGATTTTTTGCCACCGGTAATATCTTGTTCGGCCTGAGCCAAGGGGTCTGGACGCCGCCCAGAAATAACAACCCGATCGCCATTCTCATAACAGCGTTGCGCCAACGCGCGCCCAATGCCTGTTCCTCCGCCTGTGATCCAAATGGTTTGCATGACTTATTGACTCACTTTGGTGAGAAGCTTAATGGACTCTAAAACCATGGCCACGGCTTCGCAGCGTTCGCGATGGCCGGTGTATACAACGGCTTTGCCTTGGGTGTGCACGATAAAGGCGATGGCCATGCCTTGGTCATAACTCACGCGAATCGCTTTCATGAGCTGGCGCGCAACATCATCAAACGAATGACATTCGCAATTGAAAAGAATCGTATTCCAAGGCGCGCGTGTCATTGTTCCATCGGTCGTTTTCTTTATTTTTTTCGGCGGATGAAGAGTGGTGGTCATGGCACAAGAGCTTGCGCCGCTTGCCGCAACGCTTCATAAAGTACGACACCGACCGAGACGGAAAGGTTTAATGAGCGGACACTATCGGGCTGCATGGGAATCGTCCACATCCGGTCCGCGTAGCGGTCCATGAGAGAATCCGGCAGTCCCTTAGTCTCGCAGCCAAAGATCAAATACCCTTCGGGCGCAAATGACGCATTCCAATAGGGCCGCCGCGCTTTTTTGGAGAAAAAATAAAGCGGCGCCTCCGCGGGAATTTTTTCGGTAAATGCATCCCACGAAGGATACTGCAAGAGCTGAACCTTTTCCCAATAATCCAAGCCAGCGCGTTTGACTTGCGCGGCATCCAATGAAAATCCAAGACGGCCCACCAAGTGCAACGTACTTCCGGTGGCGACGCAGGTGCGGCCGACGTTGCCGGTGTTGAAGGGGATGTCGGGTTCGTAGAGGACGATGTGCATCCAGAAATTATAGCTGGTAAGGACGGTAAGGGCGACGTCAACAGCGCCATAGCGCACGGAGCCTGGAACATAGCCCAGAATCATCGTTTCGCCCTTACAATTCTTTACACCCTTACAAGCCGTTGAACATTGACGGCATCAGGGGTACCCTTAATCGCCGGGTCAGGAGGCTTCTTCTGTGAAGAAAAGTCTGTCGCTGGCGCTCTGTTCCACCCTATCTTTTGTTTCTCCTTCCGAAGCGTTTTCGCATTGCTTCGCTTTAGCTCCTTATAGACAAGAGACTGGGATTGCCCTGGGTTCGGAATGGGTCGCCGAGTACGGCCGCCATGCGCCGGGCTATCTCCTGGGCGGCTTTAAAGTAGCGCCCGTCATTCTTCCCACCGGAACCTATCAGTACACGTTTTATATGCAGCGCGGACCCGGACATCTCCGGGGACTTTTTAGCGGCGCGAATGAGGCCGTACGGCTCGAAATTTTTGACCGCACAACGAACGAGCGATTAGCCGCGCGTTCTTTTGAACAAAATGATTTTGAGCGCCCTTGGAAAAGGGCCGCTCCCAAACACGTTGTTTTTTCTACATGGGGACGCGCAGGCCACGCGTTTGAACCCCGTCTTTATTGGCCGGGACTGGTCAGCATCTCGCTAAAACGCGTTGAACTCCAAACCCTGGATGCGTGGTCGGAAAATGAATTGCGCGCCAAAGCAGACCGCTTTGAAGCGCAGATGAGCGCCCGTTTCATTGAGAACGGCTACGTCGTCATGCGCGACTCGGTAGGCCAACCCGCCGATGTGGATGACACCGCGCTGTGGACGGGACTGTACGCCGCCACGGAAAGTTTACGTTTTCAGGCCACGCGGTCCGCTCAAGCGCGCATGCGCATGGAAACCGCGCTATGGGCACTGCACGGGCTGCATCAATTTTCTTCGCAACCGGGAATCTTAGCGCGTTTTGTCGATCCCACTCATCACCCGCAGCTCGGCAATGCCAGCAAAGACACCTACACCGGTTTTTTCTATGCCGTCGGGCAATGCTGGCCGTGGATCCAAAACCCCCGATTGCGCAAGGCGCTACAGGAGGACGTCGACAGCCTCGCCGGCTTTTTTTTAGACGATGATCTTCATTTTATTCCGTCTTCAGGGACTCCTTTAGATTTAAATCCTTATTTTTCAATCGGAATTTTAAGTGAACTTTTTCAAGAATTCGCGCAAGACGCTAGTCTCCGCCACGCAGTTCTCTTGGCCTTCGCCTTGTCACGGCACTACTTTCAATTGATGGGACAAAAGCCACCGGTTTCTTTCGCCGCGGTGGAAACAGCCGTCCGCCGGCAGGACCGCGCCGGGTTTCAAAAAATCGTGGTCCCGTTTCTGAATGACGTTCTAGCCGCATTGAAACTAGTGGAATTGAATGTGGCGCGCTCCGCGCGCCCGGCCCAACGGATGGGATTAAGCGACAGTCCATATCAACGTTTGCAAAACCTGCTTCAGATTATCTTGAATCGGTTTTCGGGGCCAACGCCTATTCAACACATTGAAGACTTTAAAATTCTCCCCTCGCAAGCGCTCTTGTCGCTACATATTCTCAAAGTCGCGGCGACGATACTGCCGCAACCGAACCGCTACCAACGCTATTACGCGGATAATCTTAACGCGGGAAAAGGTCTATTAACAACGGCCTTGAATTGGTCGCAATGGGACGAAGTGTTCGCCGCGAGTCTTTTCGGCGAAAGTCATACCGCGCGCGTGCGCGGCAACAGCAATCACCTCCCGTATTTAGCACTGATGAATTTAGCCATGCTCGATCCCGAACGGCGCGCGGATTATGTGGCGCTTTTTGAGCGCCAGCGTCTTTTTCAGCACAATGATTTAAACGCCATGACGGATCTCTTAGCGGGCCACTTAGGCATTCAGCCCGATCCCACAGGCATCGGCTATTGGACCTTGCATCGCTATCCGGAATCACGACGCGGCTTAGGCGAAGACTATTGGCAGAGGAATGGCCTTGCCCTGGCCAACCAATTTGGCGGCTTGCGCGATGGATTCGCGCGCGAGCCAATTCCGCCGGACCTGCGTCCGCGCGACGCTTCTTTATGGCAGCGCAACGCCCATTCCATTCGCCGGGATGCCGAAGGCTGGGAGTATGCGCCGGTCGACTATTTATGGGTTTGGTGGATGAGCCAAGCCGCTAAACGCGATGCGGTTTCGGAAAAACGTTGAGCACGAGCGTACGCTTCGGCCGCGCGCCCCTGCTGTTTTAATTTTTGCGGATTTGCAAAAAGCGCGGCCATCGATTTCTGAAGAAGCTCAGGGACTTTAGCCTCTCGGCTGGGGGGCAAGAGCGTGCCAAATTCTGGTTTCATCATGTCCATCACGCCATAGGTACGCGTTGCCAACACGGGCAATCCCGCGCGCATGGCCTCTAACAACGTCAACCCATAACTTTCGTGCCGTGATGGAAATACATATAAGTCTCCGCGCTCAAGCGCTGCCTGCTTAAGCGCACCCGTTAAATAACCTGTAAAGTAAACGTGTGTTCGTTGCAAGCCTGCAGCCAATTTGCGCAAGCGCCCTTCAAAGCGTTTTCCCTGCATATAGGCCGCTTCGCCAATGAG
>Ga0206939_10184_pt1 | contig 16068 bp, 13 predicted proteins | sample Alteio_BWOrgHeat_10_FD_152921 | JGI IMG/M metagenome (GOLD analysis project Ga0206939, IMG submission 152921) | Enriched cells from forest soil in Barre Woods Harvard Forest LTER site, Petersham, Massachusetts, United States -... | ecosystem: Environmental > Terrestrial > Soil > Temperate forest >... | reverse complement strand
GCCTGCTACCTCCGGTACATTCGCTCTGCAAACAGCCTGTACCTGCTTAACGATGACGGCACGATCTGGCTGGGGCCGATGACTCCGGGAGTTGCGGGAACCTTGCAGAACAGTCAGTGCAGCGTCAACGTCGGCAGTTCGTCGGTCTCTGGATCCGGCAACAACTTGACGACGAACCTGGCCATCACCTTCACCTCTTCCTTCGCGGGCATGCAGACCACCTTTATGAAGGCGGATGATAATGGGGGCTTGACCAGTGGCTGGCAGTCCATGGGCAGTTGGTCGGTACCCACAGCCGTCAACCAACCGCCCTCGGTAGTTTCCGTGACGCCCGCCAGCGGCAGTGGCTCGGGTCCGCAAACGTTCAGCTTCGCGTACTCGGATACGAACGGCTTCGCCTACTTGAATACGGCCTACGCCCTGTTCAGTCCCACTGGGTCGGGTACCAACGCCTGCTACCTCCGGTACATTCGCTCTGCAAACAGCCTGTACCTGCTTAACGATGACGGCACGATCTGGCTGGGGCCGATGACTCCGGGAGTTGCGGGAACCTTGCAGAACAGTCAGTGCAGCGTCAACGTCGGCAGTTCGTCGGTCTCTGGATCCGGCAACAACTTGACGACGAACCTGGCCATCACCTTCACCTCTTCCTTCGCGGGCATGCAGACCACCTTTATGAAGGCGGATGATAATGGGGGCTTGACCAGTGGCTGGCAGTCCATGGGCAGTTGGTCGGTACCCACAGCCGTCAACCAACCGCCCTCGGTAGTTTCCGTGACGCCCGCCAGCGGCAGTGGCTCGGGTCCGCAAACGTTCAGCTTCGCGTACTCGGATACGAACGGCTTCGCCTATCTGAATACGGCCTACGCCCTGTTCAGTCCCACTGGGTCGGGTACCAACGCCTGCTACCTCCGCTACATTCGCTCCGCAAACAGCCTGTCCCTGCTTAATGATGACGGAACGATCTGGCTGGGGCCGATGACTCCGGGAGCTGCGGGAACCTTGCAGAACAGTCAGTGCAGCGTCAACGTCGGCAGTTCGTCGGTCTCCGGATCTGGTAACAACTTGACGACGAACCTGGCCATCACCTTCACCTCTTCCTTCGCGGGCACGCAGACCACCTTTATGAAGGCGGATGATAATGGGGGCCTGACCAGCGGTTGGCAGGTTATGGGCAGTTGGTCGGTACCCACAGCCGTCAACCAACCGCCCTCGGTAGTTTCCGTGACGCCCGCCAGCGGCAGCGGCTCAGGTCCGCAAACGTTCAGCTTCGTGTACTCGGATACGAACGGCTTCGCCTACTTGAATACCGCCTACGCCCTGTTCAGTCCCACTGGGTCGGGTACCAATGCCTGCTACCTTCGGTACATTCGCTCCGCAAACAGCTTGTCCCTGCTTAATGATGACGGCACGATCTGGCTGGGGCCGATGACTCCGGGAACTGCGGGAACCTTGCAGAACAGTCAGTGCAGCGTAAATCTCGGCAGTTCGTCGGTCTCCGGGTCCGGCAACAACTTGACGGCGAACTTGGCCATCACCTTCAGCTCTTCCTTCGCGGGCACGCAGACCACCTTTATGAAGGCGGATGATAACGGGGGCTTGACTAGCGGCTGGCAGGCCATGGGCAGTTGGTCGGTGCCCGCAGGCGGCAACCAACCTCCAATCCCAACCTTATCCCAGCACGTAAGTTGCTCTAGTACCGGAGGAGATACTCAGGCTAGCTACACCTGCAGACTGCCGAATGCGACCTTAAGTAACAATCTGATTGTTTTTGGTGTCTCTTATTTTTCATCTGGAGCTTCTGCTTTTGTAACGGACGATGCGGGGAACAACTATAGACTGGGAGTCTCTCAAGATGACGGCAATCAAGTAGCGTCTATTTATTACAGCACCGCGTCGAATCCAGGCGTTCGCGCTGTCACGATCTCATTTACAGATCCATTTCCTAATTACATTAGCGCAGCAGTGAGTGAATTCTACAATGTTTCGGTCTCGCCACATGACACTACGTCCCATCGCATTGGTTCGAATACTACGACGGTGTCGGCAGGCGCTTTGACCCCGAGTTCCAATGGCGATTTGATCTACCAATACGCTATTGAAGACAGCGTTGGCTATGTGCAGTCGTGGATTCAGGGATCGAGTCCTTGGGCGTTGTTGAGTGCGGATCGATTAGACAGTCAAGTGGCACAATATCAGGTCCAATCGACGGCTGCGTCCATCAACCCAGCTCTGTTAATGTCGCCGGCAGGAAATTTTAATACTGTCGCCATTGCCTTCAAAGCCGACTCATTCGGTACTCCACCTCCTGCTGGAATGAGAATTGTGCATGAGCAGCACAATAGCTGGCGCACGGTCGGTTCCGGAGTCGGTACATTGTCTTCAGTAACACTGCAATTCCCATCGACGGAGGGAATGCTCGCTGGAGCTTGGATCGGAGCGCCCGAATATGACCTCACGGGCCTGACCAGTGGGGCTTCATGGTTGTCGACTGGACCAGCATTCAGCGATGGAAACCAATCGGGGGACATCCAGTTTTATTACGCGCCTGGGGCGGCGAGTTCCACAACGCTCACCATTGACGTCGATACGAACTACTCGGATCAATTTTCGGCGGACCAAAGTAACCTGGTGCTCTATGACGTTACCGGAGCAGATCCTATGTCTCCCTATTGTGGTGCAAGGTCTACTGCATCAGATGATCAAACCTCCGATGTGACCACGGACGGAACTACAATTACTCCCTGTTCGGCGGGCGGATTGATCTTCCTGCAGATGGCCAGAGCGACGAATACGGCTATTGGAATTACTCCAGGCTATTCTGGATTCAGCCACGGTTATCCCGATGAACCAAGATAGCCGGGTAGATCAAAATAATGGCTTCGCGCACGACAATGCTGTAGATACAGTCCCGCATCAGTACACCTGGACCGGGGATGCCTTTCCAGACGGATGGGCCGCCACGTCGGTAGCCTTTAGGTAAAAAACCTAGCCACCTATGATCTTGCCGGCAAAAAAAACGGCGCCATGAAGAAGAGCCGAAAGGTCGCGACCTAGCTCGTCTTCGGCGTTGATCAGCAGCCTCGTTCATCTGTCGGCCTGTGCGCAGGGAATACTGCGGTAAGGTTCATTTAACACGGAGAGGAGTCTGAGTTCAGTCCAATCCCTTCGACTATCTCGACCGCCACGCCGTTCAGCACATCTGATAAGGTCCCTCGAGATAGCTTTCCCCGACGGCGGGGGTCGTCGAAGTAGCCAGAGCTGATTGCACTAGAAACAAGAGAGCGTTCGAGGGGATATGCAGATTGAAATCGACGAGGCTGTGGGCCAGCAAGGCGCAGCAGGCGGACAGCGCTCCGATATGAAGCGCCAAATCCAGCGGATTGTTTGCGCCCGCAATGCGCCTCCATGCCGCGCGAAAGAAGAGCACAAGAAAACAGGCGCATATGACTCCCCCGATCATGCCGGTTTCCGCGAGGACCTCCACATAATCATTGTGCGTGTGGTTCACGATCGTGCCATCGTAAAGGGTTTCGTATCGAGGGAACACGCCCTCTAAAGTGCCGAGCCCGGTTCCGGCCGCAGGATGGTCGAGGAAAATTCGCCAGGAGTCTTTGAGCATCTCGGCGCGGCGCGATTCGTTGACCTCCAGCTTGCGATAAGTTTCGAATCGATCGATGGCCCTGCCGGCGCCGAGCCAAACCACGAATCCGCCAGCGAGCAGCAGGATTACAGCGCCTGCGACGAGCTGATTGCGACCATGCCCGCGCAGAACTCCGAGAATCATGATGAGGCCTACTTCCAGGAAAAATGCCGCGATACCCCCGCGCGATGCGGAAAGAAACAGCGCGCCAATGGGAATGAGCGTGAAGACCGTAAGTAGAGACATGCGGTCTCGATCTTCAGCCCGCAACAGAAGAATGGAAAGGCCTGCCGGAACGATCAATTCGATCAGACCCGCGAAGTGATTGCGATTCACGTAGGGTCCGAAGGGAATTCCGCCGTAGCGCAGTTCCCGGAACCAGTAAAGCTTCCCATTGAACGTGAAGTGCTGCAGGATTCCCAGCACCGAAACGGCAAATCCCAGTGCCAGCAGAAACCAGGCAAAGCCACGCCAATGGCCGAGTGTTTCGAAGCCCTGCACGACAAGGAAAAAAAGAAGTGCCAGCGCGGAAAATTTGAGGATTTCAATCCTCGTCAGAAAGGCCAGCGCTGTGATGCGCATCTGATATTGCGCGGCGGCGAGCACCCAGAACGCTGCGATCGGCCAAAGCAATCGATTCCATCGCACGCGGTGCAGGCTGCCCCTGGCGAAAAGTAAACCCCACCACAGGAACAATATGGCCGCACCGATTTCCAGTACCGCTTCCGACCAGGGCTCAACCACACCATGAGCGAATACGCTGAAGGCCAGCAGCGCACATATGCCAATGCGGATCGGTTTCATCGCGACGTCACGGGCGAAGAGGATACGGAGACCAGGGCCGCGTCATCCACCCAAACGGTCCCTCGGATTTTGTTTCCCAGCTTCTCACTACGGGTGCGTCGCAGCACAATCTGCAGCAGCTTTGTATCGGGGCCCGTGGCGAAGTCTACATCTGCTTTGGCCCACGGCTGTGTACCCACGATATTGGGCGTAAAACGGGACGGATTTCCGGGCCGGGAAACGTCCCGAATCTCAAAGCGCGTTCCGCTATCGGTGCTTAAATCCTCGGCGCGGAAATATGCGCTGAAGCGATAGCGGGTGGAAGGCTGAACGGCCACGTACTGCCAGACGTTCTGGAAATCCACATTGGCGCTGCCGTCGAAGTCCACCCGCAACGAACGCCGTCCCGAGTGAGCGGCCTGTTCATCCCAGTCCATTTGCGCGCCTTCGATAGGACGGATGCGCCAGGCGAAGCCGCCATTCAAGAGGTCGCGCTCGAAACTTCCGTTCCAGACCAGCGAACCAGTGGAATCCGCATCCGCCGGAATTCCTCCAGCCAGGAGCGCTTGCTTCCATACGGCCTGCGCGTCGTCAGCGTGGCCGGTCTCGATGAGCATGTCCAGCAGGGGAAACGCATCGGAGACGGCAAAAGAAGGTTGGTGAGCAGCGATCCGCCTCCACACCGCCATTGCAGGCGCAGGCTCGCGCGCCTGCACAAAGAATTGTATCGCGCCCCAATTCTCATCGTGCTCGTCCGGCAAAACTGTTTTCAGGATTTGGTCGATATCCTGCGTACTACGCCAGCATCGCGAAACGGCGAGCGCCGTAAGCTTTGGATCAATCGAGACAGCATCATGGATCTGCTGAAAGGCCTCTGGTACGCGGGATTGGCGCAGCAGGAAATTTCCGAACCTCCATGCCGCCTCGGCGGAGATGGGGTAGAGATCGCGCGTCTTGCGAAAGGCCTGCTCGGCTTGCGGAATATCGCCGGCTGTCTCATAGGCGCCTGCGAGATCCATCCAGTAGAAGGGCGAGCCGGGATTGATAGATACGGCGCGCTGATAATACGAGATCGCCAGCGTCAAATCCGTATGCTCGAAATCGAGTTGGCGATAACGGCCCAGTTGGTACCAGTGTTCCGCATTCAGAGGCTCGCTTTGGGCGGCGCGAAGCCACATCGCGGGATCGGGCGAAGCCGCCCAGTGGGCAGCCACGGCATATCTCCCTGCCGAGAGCGCCATGCTGCCAGCGGCAAGAGCCATTCCCGCAAACATCAGCCAACGCAATGCCGGATTGATCGTCCGCGCGGACATCAGCTTTTTGTTGTCGTGATCGGATGTACCACAGGTGTGATGGCTCTGCAAAGATTATGACTGGGTTGCGAGGACATCTTGCAACTCAGGCTCGTGGAAGAATCGCCTTCCGAACGCGAGGAGTCTCGTCATGTAAGCGATATCGCGGCAGACTATTCCCTGCCAACCGCTTACCGCACCTCGATCAGCCCTGCCGCTAAGAGATCTTCCAGCAGCACCATGAGATCGCGCTGACAACGCTCGGGTTCGACGTCATACTCCTGCAGTAACGCCTCGTGAATATCCGCAACCTTTCGAGGTGTTTGCAAAAGCTTCCAAATTTCTGTGCCGACGGGGTCGAGTCCGTAGTAGATGCCCTCTTTAGTGTTGAGGATTGCCGCCTCGATCCCGAGGTTGCAAGATACCTGATCCTTTGTGACCATGACCACGGATTGCTCCGAAAGGCTCATCCGTGGTGCGCCGTTTGAGGGTTCCGCTGGAGAAGCGTCATAGAAATTATTCTCACGTGTCTGGCATTGTAGCGGCTGTGCCCTTATCCGGACAATCGTCGACAACCCGCATTCCAGCATTCTAATGCGGTCTCTCGTGTATCGGCCGGCTTCGTGTCAGCGACAAAATAGAAGCCCCGCGAACTCGGTCGCGGGGCTTCTCCACACGTTTTAGAGAGCGGCTACTTCTTCTTCTGGTTGGCGGGCGGCCGTGAATTAATTTTCGTGTCGATACCCACACCCATGGCTTGCAGCGCTTCCAATCCCTGCTTGGCCTGGCCACCCCACGGACCATTGGGATCGAGTTCGATAGCTTTCTGATAGGCTTCCTGAGTCCCAGGCTGCATCACAGGCACCATCTTGTCGCCGTCTTTTTTGAAGTCCATGGTATTCACGAGTGCGGCGCCCAGCAGGTACCATGCCTGCGCGTTCTTCGGATCGGCTTCCGTGGCCTTCTTCAGCGGGTCAACCGATTCCTTGATACGGCCGCTGTTGTAAAGACCGATAGAGAAGTTCCGCCAATACATCGCCGTATTCATCGGATCGAGTTCGATCGCCTTCTGGTAAGCCGTCAGCGCATCATCTACTTTTCCGCTCCTGGCCAGTGAATTGCCCAAATTGTTGTAGTAACTCGGGTCGGGCTTCAGAGCGACCGCTTTTGCATACGCGCCTGCCGCATCGGAATACTTATTCTCGATCTCATAAGCCTCGCCTAGTCTGGCCAGTACGATATTCCGGTTCGGATCGTTGTCACCAGTTTGTTCCAGCGCGGCATTGAACTCGGTAACTGCCGTTCCTGCGGTCTGGTCGAGCTGGCCCTGAGAGGAAGCCTGTTGATCTCTGGGCATTTTGTCCATTTGAGCCCGGGTCTGCTTAGCCTGGTCCAGAGCTGTGTTAGCCGCATCGAAATGCTGCTTCATGGCCGTAAACTTGGCCTTGGCCTCGTCATTCTTCTTTGCCGCTTCCGTCTGCTCTTCCGACTGCTTACTCTGTAGCTCCTTGAAGTTGAAATCCTGCTGTGTGTCTTGTGCTGCCACAAGCTGCACGATCTGCGTGTAAATCACATCGTTTTTCACTTTGAGGCTGACGGTGTAGCTGCCAGCCGCCAAATTGCCGCTTCGATAACGTCCCTGGTTATCCGCGACCAGGTCCGTGCCTTGGCCCGTGGTGCTGCTTCGGACCGTTACAATCACGCCCGGAAACGGATTGCCCGACACATCGAGCACCTGGCCATGAATCTTCGCCGGCTTTTCTTGCGCTGATGCGCTGATTGCGAGTCCGGCCGCGAGGGTTAACACACACACGAGGACCATCGCTATTCTGGTTCTTTTTAGCTGCTTCATGGTCGAGTTCCTCTCCTGCCGGCGGGTGCGCCGGATCAAGTGCCAAAATTCGGGTCCTATTATCCCTTAACTATATCATCTTGCAACCCGTACCCGATACGGGATGGGATCGGGCACGCCGGCGTCTGCGAAGGCCTGTAATCTCAGCCGGCAACTGTCACAGACTCCGCAGGCAGCATCTTCGTACTGATAGCATGACCAAGTGAGTTCTAGCGGGGCGCCCAGTGCCAGTCCCTGGCCCACAATCTCGGTTTTCCGCATTCCTATAACCGGAGTGACGATCGTTATCTGCGTCTCGGGTCGGGTCCCCACGCGGACCAGTTCTTCAAAAACGCGGTAGTACTCCGGACGACAATCGGGATAACCGGAGCTGTCCTCCGCGACCGCGCCGATAAATATGGCGTTCGCGCCGATCACTTCCGCCCAGCTCACAGCCACCGCGAGAAAATGAGCATTACGAAAGGGAACATACGTCACAGGTATAGAATTCCCGCCCACCGGCGCGCTTGGCTCAGCTTCCGGCACGCGCATGCGCTCGTCCGTGAGCGCCGATCCGCCGATTCTCTTCAGGTGATCGAGCTGCACCACCAGCCGCTCACGCACCTCAAAGAATTCGGCAATTGCCTCAAACGCCGCTCGCTCTCGGCGCTCCGTACGCTGGCCATAACCGGCGTGTAGGAAAGCCAGTCGATGTGACGTTCGCGCCAAAGCGGCGGTTACACACGAATCCATCCCGCCGCTCATCAGAATTACCGCTTTGGCTTTTTCCGCCATGCTATGCAGACACCCTCGAGTTCAGACACCGTGGGTGGACGGGTGCCAGATGAACTTGTGCAGTTGCAAACCGAGACGCACGGGCAAACGGTCCGCCAGAATCCATTCGGAAAGGAGCCGCGCATCAAGCCCGTTCCATGAGCCATGGGGATCCGGGAAGACCGGAGAGAATAAGATTTGTCGCACCCGCCGCGCCAGCTCATGCTGGGAAGAGAAATCCCTGGCGAATTCGTAGTCCCTGCGGCTGCCAATTACGAATTTAACCTCGTCTTTACGATCGATTGCTTCTAAATTATCGAGCAGAAACGTTCCGCCTTCCCCAGAGTCGGGACACTTGACGTCCACGATCTTTACGACTTCCTGTGGGAGCATCCCTATGAAACGCTCACCGCTCGTCTCCACCAAGACGGTGTATTTTTCGGCCGTCAGCCTTTGCGCGAGACCTATTGCATCCGGCTGGAGCAGAGGTTCGCCTCCCGTCAACTCAACAAGCGGGTCAACAAGGGGATTAACCAGCGAAGCTTGGCGTCCCTGCGAGGGCGCAGGGACATGGTCATCTGAGACGGGCACGGGCGCGCTCGCCAGTTCGCGCACCCGCACGAGCACGTCGTCAATACTCATCCTTGTACCGCCATGAAACGCGTATGCGGTGTCGCACCAGGTACAACGCAAATTACATCCCGTGAGCCGCACAAACACACACGGCAGCCCCGCGTAGGTACTTTCGCCCTGAATCGAGCGAAAGATTTCCGTAATCTGCATCATGATTTACCCCGCCCCGGGCCTTTGGACCGTTGAAAGCGCCGCACGATCAATATCGCGGCCAGCAAAGCCACCCCCGCCCCTATGAACGGAGCGCCATAGATCTGCACGCCCATGCGACGGAGAAGAATTACATAGCCGATGCCAACTAGAGCCGCGGGAATCACGATCAGGAGATAGGCGCGACGCATCTTAATTCCGATCAGGGTAAATATGTCGCCGCGGTCTCGTCGGTTTCCCACACCGTAATACTTTTGATTCGAGGCGCATTGGGCACCTGGCGCATCTGTTTGGAGGTTTCGTCGTATAGAAACTTGGCAATATTTTCGGCGGACGGATTGATGGCATCGAACGGAGGTTGATCATTCAGGAATTTGTGATCGACCTCCCCGATGAGTTCTCGCAAGATGTGCTTGAGGTGCGCGAAGTCAAAAAGCAGGCCAATGGAATCGAGTTGTTCGCCCTCGACGTTTACGCGTACGCGGTAGTTGTGGCCGTGCGGATTCTCGCACTTGCCCTTGTAGCCGCGCAGGGCGTGTCCGGCAGAAAATGTCTCTTCGACGCTGACTTGAAACATCGTTCTCGGTTGATCGGCCGAAAGGCTGTGGATTGCTCGCCCTAGCTCTGCGCCTTCATGAAGCGTTGCACATCGGCAATGTTCCGGGTGAGGCCGTATTCCGGCAGCGATTCCAGAAAAATCTTACCATATTGCATCCGCTGGATGCGGTTATCGAGGATGGCCAGAACGCCGCGATCCGTTCGCGCGCGAATCAGCCTGCCAAAGCCCTGCTTTAACGCCAGCACCGCCTCGGGAACCTGATATTCAGCAAACGCGTTGCGGCCATCCTCTGTGAGTGTGCGCACTCGCGCGGCCACAACCGGATCGGTGGGAACAGCAAATGGCAGCCGGTCAATGATGACGCACGAAAGCTGCTCGCCGGGCACGTCGACGCCCTGCCAGAAGCTCGAGGTGGCAAAAAGCACCGCGCCAGGGGTCGTCCGGAAACGTTCCAGCAGCGCCATGCGAGGCGCCGTGCCCTGCAGAAGCAGAGGGAATTGCACCCTGGAGCGCACGAGTTCGAAGATCTGATTCATCTGGCCATAGCTGGTAAAGAGGCAAAAGGCCCGCCCCTCCGTCAATTTCAATAATCGCGAGATTTCGTCCGCTGCTTTCTGCACAAACGCGGGATTGCGGACATCCGGCAGTTCGGTGGGAATGTAGAGCAGAGCCTGCCGGCCATAGTCGAATTCGTGGGGCAACACGCTCTCTTGCGCCACCTGGATCCCAAGCCGTTGCTTCAAATAGTCAAAACGGCCGCTCACGGCCAGAGTTGCAGAGGTCATTATGATCGTGTCGAAGGCTTCGAAAAGATGTTCGCGCAGAATGGAACTGACGTCTATGGGCGTCGCCGCGACGAAGACGCCCTTGCCCCGCCGTTCGAGCCAATAGACATAATTCTTCTCATTTGATTCGAAGAGAAATGCGGTCTCCCGGCGCAGTTCGGCGGCTCTGCGCGCGATGACCAACAACTCTTCGGGCCTGGAAGGCAATGCCGCTATATCGGTCTCGAGCGCCTTAACGGCTTCTATGACAGCCTCATAAGACGTTCTGTGTCCTTCCAAGAAAGCTGCGCGCGCCCCCGATTCAAACGCCATGCGGCCCTCCGCCGCGGGCATTAATTCGAAAAAATCGCGCACTTTATCTCGTAGCCGGCTCACTCGGCGAAGAAGCGGAGGCCTGCCCTGCTGCGTGATTCGCATGGCCTGCTCGGCATCGCGAGTAAGTTCCTCAAATCGATAAGTTGACACCTGCCGCCCGAAGTAATCGCTCGCCACGTCTTCAATTTCATGAGCTTCGTCAAATATGACCGCGGAATACTCCGGCAAAATGCTGCCAAAATCGTCCTGGTGCAGCGCCAAATCGGCGAAAAAGAGATGATGATTGACGATGATGAGATCGGCGTCCGCGGCACGCCGATGCATGGCGGTTACAAAGCAGCGATCAAACTCGGCGCATTTTTGACCCGTGCAAGTGTCTCGTCGGGCATCCAGCTTGGACCATAGCTCGGCGTCATCTGGCAGAAAAGTCAGTTCCGTGCGGTCCCCGGTCTCGGTCAAGCGTTCCCAATCACGAATCTGGGTGAACCAATCCAGCTCTTCCATGCCTTTCAGAATTGGCTGCCCCTCCATCTGGTGAACCTTTTGCCGGCAGAGAAAGTTTGCGCGCCCCTTCATCACCGCCACTTTCAGTTCGGGCGCGAAATGCTTCTGCACAAAAGGCACGTCCTTGGTATAGAGCTGCTCCTGAAGCGACTTCGTGGCCGTGGATATGACCACGCGCCGGCCGCTGCGAATGGCGGGAATCAGATAGGCAAGCGTCTTTCCCGTGCCGGTTCCGGCCTCCACCAGCAGATGGCGTTTGTTGCGAAAGGCCTCGTCGACGAACTCTGCCATGCACAACTGCGAGCGGCGATGTTCGTAGCCCGCAGGCATGCACTTTTCGAGCAGTCCGCCTGGACCAAAGATGTCCGCGATGGTGGGTGAGATTGTCGGTGCTGCAGGAGATTTAGCGGAAGCAGTCATGCACAAACCGATGGTTTGACTCAGCCTGGTACCTTAACACAAGGCGCGCTTTAAGACTTCCGTCGAAACGTACAGACTTTTTTGTTAGGGATATGCGGGGAAAATATAAAGAAGCCGGCGAACAGCCGGCGGCCTCTTTCATGTCAGAATCGCCAACCTCTATTGTTCGGCGACCGTGATAACTGCCGTGCCGCTCGATTCATCGATATAGAAGAGCTTGCTTCCGCTGGTGATGGCTATCGGGTTTCCGCCTATGCTACCGCTCCCATCCGACCCAAGCGAAAAATTAGTGTTGTTGGACTGACCGCTCTGCAGTCCCGTGGTATCGCTCTGATCGATCGTGGTAGAAATGCTGCCACCGCTGGCAATCGTTTCGACGCCAGATTCATTTGCTACCGTATTGCCTGCCGGATCCTCCGTACCGAATGTGTAGGTCCCGAGAGGCAGGGATTGACTGGTCTGTGGTTCAGCCATGCCGAAGACCGCATCGGCGCCGACACCTATAACGAAAGCGGCAATCCCATCGGTGGGCGTCGTCAGATATAAAATTGGCAGATTGTCGCTTGGATTGCCGAGAGTCACCCGGCCGGATGTGGAATCGACGTTGTACGTGACGCCGCCCAACGTCGTGGTCTGTGCGTTTCCGCTCGTGTAGGAGTAGACGGTGCCGGACAGAGTGCCAGTTTTTCCGCCACCTGGCGTCGTTGCCAGCAACTCCAAATTGACGTTGGCATTGCCGCTCGTGTTGCCGGCCGTACGCACGACATAGTTGCCGGAAAGCGTATTTGCGGCAAACGAACTGCCGGTCACAACGGCGCGTCCACCCGCCATGGCCACATTGCTCAGAGGGTCCGTTCCAACGATAAAGAATTCGGAGCCGTTGACCACGTAAATGGACCAGCTGAAGGCTCCCGCCATAAAGTTTCCTGTGCCTCGTCCGGTCGTAGCGGAGATAGAGGTGATCGCGCCGGTTAGACTCGTGAAGTCTGTTCCCAAATTCCCACCGTCATTGGTATCCGCGACGCCGTTGCTGAGAGTTCCGCTGCTGTTGCTGAAGGACCCGGCCATCGCAAAATGAATGAGTTGCCCGTCATTCATATCCCAGCCGTCGACTCCGAATGCGTATTGCGCCTGAAGCGCACTGAGCACAAACGAATTGCTGTCCTGCAGCCTCAGAATTCCTGAGCCGCGGCTGCCTTTTCCGTTGCCCGAATTATCGTCGAACTCAATGATGCGTCCCCTTGACGCGATCCCAGAGCTGATCCCGCCGAGTGAAAAGCGGAAGACGGTTGTAGTTCCACTCGAATTCGTGAGCTGCAGACAGCCGCGGCGGTCCGCCCCGACGGTGTAAAGGCTGCCACTGGATGTAAAAGTCAGATGTTGCGCTGAAATCGTGTCATTGATGTCTTCCTCGCCGCCAGTGATTCCCCCACTGCCATTGGTACTGAAACTGGCCCCCATGAGAATGGGCGTGCCCGATCCGCTGCCTTCGAACCCCTGCTCGAGCACGGCGTAGTGGCCATTTAGCAAAGACTCATGACCTTGGGCCGACCCGCAGCTGTTGGAGACCGCCGAGGTGATCGTAAAGCTGTCAGAGCCGGATTTGGTGGCATCGGTTACCGATGTAGCCGTCAGCGTCGGATGATTGTTCGGTGACGCCGGAGCCGAAGCGGGCGGTGTGTAAGCCACGCTTGTGGCTCCAACGTTCGATAGCGAGCCGCACGTCGGCGAGCACGCCGAGCCGCTGGCGGTGAGAGCCCAGGTCACGCCGTTACCCGCAGAATCGTTCTGCACATTCGCATCGAACGTGACGCCGCTGGCTCCGGCCAAAACTGAGCTGACCTGACTGATCGTCAGAGAAATCGCCGGAGGCGGATTGATGGTGAACGCGTCGGTATCTGACTTGGTCGGATCGGTCGTTGAGGTGGCCGTCAACGTCGGTCTATTGTTGGGCGATGCAGGCGCTGTCGCAGGCGGAGTATAAGCAATGGTCGAAAATCCCTGATTTGAAAGAGTTCCGCAAGTCGGCACGCAATTTGTGCCACTCACCGTCAAAGACCAGTTCACGCCGACTAACGGATTGGTCGTATCGTTCTGCAAGCTCGCGCTGAATGAGATCGCGCCGGCGTTTGCACTCACGGTGCTGACTTTGTTTTTAATTGTTACCGCAATCGGCGGCTTCGTAACCGTGAAGGCGGCCGAGTCAGATTTCGAAGTGTCATGCACGGAGGTCGCTGTTAGCGTGGCCTGCGTATTCGTTGGAAGTGACGTGGGCGGGTTGTAGGTGACACTCGTAGCTGTACTGCTCGTCAGACTGCCGCATCCTGTCGCCGAGCAACTTGCTCCGGTCAGCGTCCAAGTTACGCCGCTATTGGTCGAATCATTTTGCACCGTCGCGTTGACAACGAAGGCGTTTGCTCCGGTGTTGACGGAACTGAATTTGTTCGAGATGGTTACCGTAACCCCGGGATTGATCGTAAAAGAATCGGAGTCGGACTTATTGGTCTTGTCCACAGACGTAGCGGTGACGGTCGGCTGATTGTTGGGAGCTGACGGAGCCGAAGCAGGTGGCGTGTAGGTCACGCTTATGCTGGTGGCGCCGGAAAGGCTACCGCAGGAGGGCGAGCAGGACGACCCGTTTGCCGTAAGCGTCCAAGTTACGCCATTGGTGCCATTTTGCGCGGTAGCATTGAAGGCAACGGCAGCGCCCCCCGCAGTAACGGAAGTGATCTTGTTAGTGATGGTGACAGAGACCGAGTTCCCGTTTCCGCCGCTCCCCTGCCCGGCGCTGCAGCCCCCTAGACTGAGGAGGGCGACAACAATGAACAGCTCCGTGATTGGCCGCACGGCGGCATTCACGAAACGACCATTATTCCGGGAAGGCATGGATCACTCCCTTCGGCTGCGGGATTCTGGGGAGACGGCAGAACCCCCGGCTCATACCGTGTGATTCCGGCGTGCTGACTAAGAGCCAAGAAGGAACGTTAACTACTAGTACTGATATTAACGTTAGCGGTACGTTGAACGTCTCGTAAATAGGCGAAGGCTTGCCCTGATCAGCGATAACCGTTACGTGGCAGGCCTATGGCTTAGGGTATTTTTCTATGCTTCGCGTCCAGACTCTTGGTTGATCCTCCGTGTTCACTGTGCTAGCTTCCAGCACGAGTTTTGACGCACTCAATTCAATGACGCTGACACATGACCGGCGCCCATGCTGTTTCGCCATCGAGATCGCATTTGCTTCGCTATAGCTCTTACGGCATTTCCATCCGCAGCGAGCTGCCGCTTCCCCTGCCTGAAGCCCGAGAACGAGCGCTGTTCGAAGTCGAGTTCCGGAGGGTTAATCGATCGATTTCTCGAACCATGCTGAAGGGGGTGAAACGACAACGTTACCCAGGGTCCTATTTTGAATTCCGTCATCTACGCGGAGGCGCGAGTTATGTGCGCTGGGACGGAATTGGAGAAGCCTTGATTTCGAGGGATGGCCGGTCAATCACGTGCCACGCTTTTCGTGAGGCGTGTTCGGAATCCCTTAACTTCTATCTCCTGGGTCAGGCACTCTCGTTCGCCCTCGTAAAGAACGGCCTTGAGCCCTTGCATGCCACTGCCGTGGTCGTTGCAGGCAACGCCATTGTTTTTCTCGGCGATTGCGGCGTTGGAAAATCCAGCCTGGCCGCCGCTTTTTTGCAAGCGGGCCATCGTTTGCTCACGGACGATCTTTTGCTGCTACGAAGAACTGCGCAGGGATTGATGGCTTACCCCGGCCCACCGCGCATAAAACTCTTTCCGGAAATGGCTCGAAAAGTTTTGGGAGGCATTGTAACCGGGGATCCGATGAACCCTCAGACCCGAAAGCTAATCATTTCTCTGAATCAGGACTGCGCCTGCGCCACCCCGGTTCCCGTCAGGGCGCTCTACGTTTTGGCGTCGCCGGATCGAACGGCCCACGAGGTGAGGATACGGATCGTCAAGCTCAGCCGGAGAGAAGCCTTTGTAAGACTGCTAGCCAGCGCCTTCAATTATGTAATTCTGGATCCAGATCGGCTGCGACGTCAGTTTGAAGCGACCCGAGTGCTCGCCAATGCGATTACCGCCAAAACCCTCTCCTATCCTAGATCGGTAGAGTCTCTTCCGTTAGTCCGGGAGGCCATTGTTTACGATATTTGCGCGAAAGAGTCCGAGGGCGCCATATGCGGCGCCTGAAGCGGCTTTTGCGACTGCCAAGGGGCGAGCGTTCGCTGTTACTCCGCGCTGCGTTTGCAATTCTCTTGATTCGCATCACGCTTCCATGGCTGGCGCTGGAGCGCGTGCAGCGCATAGCCATTCTCGTAGTTTTGCCGTCGAACAAGACGTACACCATTAATCTAATCGTATGCGCC
>Ga0206939_10200_pt1 | contig 16096 bp, 18 predicted proteins | sample Alteio_BWOrgHeat_10_FD_152921 | JGI IMG/M metagenome (GOLD analysis project Ga0206939, IMG submission 152921) | Enriched cells from forest soil in Barre Woods Harvard Forest LTER site, Petersham, Massachusetts, United States -... | ecosystem: Environmental > Terrestrial > Soil > Temperate forest >... | reverse complement strand
CAACCTGTACTTCCATGAAGGCCAGGCGGAGCTGGCGCTACGGCTGACGAAAAGAACCGGACTGGACCGCGCTTTCTTCTGCAATAGCGGGACCGAAGCCTGGGAAGCAGCGATGAAGCTGGCGCGCGCGTACTCGGCGCTGAAGCGGAGCGAAGGACATGCGATCGGAACCAGGTTTCTGGCGCTCGAAAACAGCTTCCACGGGCGCACCATGGGTTCGGTCTCCACCACGCATAAGGACAAGTATCGCGAGCCTTTCCAGCCGCTGGTGCCGGGGGTAGATTTTGTTCGTTTCAACGATGTGGATCATCTGCGCGCCAGCTTGTCGAATGAAGTCTGCGCCATTTTGATTGAACCGATCCAGGGCGAGGGCGGCATCAGACCCGTGTCGCAAGAATTCTTTGCTGCCGCGCGCGAGCTTACGCAATCCACTGGCGCATTGCTCATCGCCGATGAAATTCAATCCGGTCTGGGACGTACCGGCAAGTGGTTTGCTTACCAGCAATTCGGCATTCAGCCGGATGTAACCACGCTGGCTAAGCCGCTGGCCGGTGGCCTGCCGCTGGGAGCCATGCTCTGCAGTGAGGAGGCGTCGCGCGCCATCCATGCCGGCCTGCATGGAACCACCTTTGGCGGTGGACCGCTAGCTTGCGCGGTCGCCATCGCCGTGATTGACACCATTGAGCGGGAAGGATTGCTCAAGAATATTCAGGAAACGGGCGCTTACTTCAAGCAGCGGTTGCACGATCTCGCGGCAAAGCACGAGAGCGTCGTGGATGTGCGCGGCATGGGATTGATGTTGGCGATGGAGATGAACTCCTCTGAGCTGGCCAAGCAGATCGTCGCAAAGATGCTTGAGCGGCGCATCCTTATTAACCGCACCAGCGAAACCGTCCTGCGTTTTCTGCCGCCCTTCCTCATGGGCCGCGAGCACGTAGATCTGGCTATCTCAGCCCTGAACGAGATTTTGACCGAAGAGGGTGCATCCAAACAGAAGGGGACCACGGAATGGCTAGCAAAACTTTAGTTGTCGATGAGAAAGCAGTACTTCAGGAGGGCAGTACGCTTGCTCTTGCCAGCGCGAGCCTCGCCGGCCGCGACCTTTGCTCCATTGCCGATCTCTCGCGGTTGGAAATAGCCGCCGTTATGGAACTCGCACACGCGATCAAGGCCTCGCCGGCCGATTATCGCTTCTCTCTCGATGCTCGCCAGATGGTGATGTTTTTCGAGAAGGCTTCCCTGCGGACACGGCTGACCTTTGAAGCGGGGATCAACACCCTGGGCGGCTCGGCCATGTTCGTGGACCAGACGCAATCGCCGCTGGGCGAGCGAGAATCGCTGGCCGATATAGCCCGCAACGTGGAACGCTGGGTGAGCCTGATCGTGCTGCGCACCTACGCCCACGAGACTATTACCGAGATGGCGGAATACGCCCGGTGCCCGGTGATCAATGCCCTCAGCGATCTGGAGCATCCGTGCCAGGCGCTGGCCGACTTCATGACCCTCGAAGAACGCTTCGGCACCGCGCGCGGCCTCAAGTTCACCTATGTAGGAGACGGTAACAATGTCTGTCACTCATTGATGTTGACCGGTGCCCTGCTGGGTGCGCACTGCACCGTGGCCTCCCCGAAGGGGTACTACCCCAAGCAGGAGATCGTCGCCCAGGCGCTCAAAATCGGGGAGGAAAGTGGTGCAACGCTCACCCTTACCCACGATGTAGTCGGCGCAGTACGCGGCGCCGATGCGGTGTACACCGACGTGTGCACCAGCATGGGCTTCGAGCATGAGGTGACCAAGCGGGCGCCCATCTTCAAACCCTACCAGGTCAACGAGGCCTTGATGGCCCATGCCGCACCGCACGCCGTGTTCATGCACTGCCTGCCCGCGCATCGCAACGCCGAAGTTACGGACGCGGTGCTCGATGGCCCGCAATCCGTAGTCTTTGACCAGGCGGAGAACCGCCTGCACGCCCAGAAGGCGCTGATGGTTCTGCTGCTGGGCGGCGGCACCGGCTCCCGGGATACGGCGACAAATTAACAAACAGCCAGCCATCCCTGGACTAATGTATTGCATGGCGGGAGCCCCGCAGGGACGGCTGAAAATAGCCCAGGACGTCAGTCCTGGGGCCACACGAAAACGATTCAGTCCCGCCAGGGACGGCTGAAATCCTTTGGACCTGCGTTCAGCCGTCCCTGCGGGACTCTTCAAATTAGAGTCGATGTTTTACCCAGGACTGACGTCCTGGGCTACTTTCAGACGTCCCTTCGGGACTCACGGCACACAGGCCGTAAGGAGTTTTGCATGCCGAAAAAAGTTGTTCTTGCCTACTCAGGTGGTCTCGACACCTCGATCATTATTCCCTGGCTCAACGAGAACTACGGTATGGATGTAATCGCCATGATTGCCGATGTAGGGCAGGGCGAAGACCTGGACGCAGTGGTTGCCAAAGCTTATGCCACGGGCGCGAAAAAGGCGGTGGTGCTCGACCTGCGCGACGAGTTCGTACGCGAGTACGTCTACCCGACGGTACGCGCAGGCGCAATCTACGAGCACAAATATCTGTTGGGCACTTCGATTGCGCGGCCGGTCATTGCCAAGCACCAGGTGGAAGTGGCGCTCAAGGAAGGCGCCGAAGCCGTGGCCCATGGCTGCACCGGCAAGGGTAACGACCAGGTCCGTTTTGAGCATGCCTACCAGGCGCTCGCTCCTGATTTAAAAGTGATCGCTCCCTGGCGTGAATGGACGCTGAAGTCGCGCGAAGACTGCCTGGACTACGCCGAGGCGCATGACATCCCTGTGGCGGCGAGCCGGGAGAAGATCCACTCCCGTGACCGCAACCTTTGGCACATAAGCCACGAGGGTGGCGAGCTCGAGAATGCCGGCAATGCACCGCTTCCCAGCACCTGGGTGATGACCCGCTCCCCGCAGGAAGCACCCGATCGCGAAGAACTGGTGGAGATCGGCTTTGTCGAAGGCAGGCCGGTCTCGGTGGACGGCATGCAGTTGGAGCCGGTGCAGATCGTAGAGCTGCTGAATGAGATCGGTGCGCGCAATGCCATCGGCCGCATCGACCTGGTGGAAAATCGCTTCGTCGGCATCAAGAGCCGCGGCCTGTATGAGACGCCGGGCGGCACCTTGATCACCACCGCGCATCGTGAGCTTGAGGCGCTGACGCTGGACCGCGAAGTGATGCACTACAAGCAGCATGTGGCTCTGAAGTATGCCGAGTTGGTCTACTTCGGCCTGTGGTTTACGCCGCTGCGCGAAGCCCTGGATGCATTTGTCGACAACACTCAGAAGCTTGTCACCGGTACGGCGAAGCTCTCTCTGTACAAAGGCAACATTGGTGTAGCCGGACGGCATTCGCCCTACTCGCTTTACTCCGACGATCTGTCTTCGTTCACCATGGGGGACAGCTATGACCAGAAAGATGCCAAGGGCTTCATCCAGATTCTGGGCCTCCCTGCCCGCACCCGGGCGCGCTTGCTGCAGAAGAAAGAGGCTGTCCAGTGAAGATGTGGTCTGGCCGCTTTCGCGAGCCTCTCGACCACGACTTCGAACAATGGCAACGATCTCTGGCATTTGACTGGCGGCTTCTTCCTCAGGAAGTGGCCGCCAGCAAGGCTCACGCGCGCACTATCGCCGCGGCAGGCATCCTCACCACCGCGGAGCTGGAACAGATTGTGGGCGCGCTCGACGCGATTCGCGATGAGTACGCGCAGCGGCCGCCGAGCGACATTTACGGCTGCACGCAGGCGGAGGACATTCACCACTTTGTGGAGCTCGAACTGGTAAAGCGCATCGCCGACCTGGGCTTCAAGCTGCACACCGGCCGCAGCCGCAACGAACAGATTGCGACCGACCTCCGCCTGTTCGTGCGAACAAAATCCGCATCGATCGCCGGCCGCCTCGAGGACTGGGTGCGTGCGCTGACCGCCCAGGCGCGGGCCGCGGATGACGCGGTCATGCCCGCCTACACCCATCTCCAGCGGGCCGAGCCGGTGCTGGTCGCCCACTGGCTGCAGGCATACGGGGAGATGCTGCTGCGCGACATTACCCGGCTGGGGGATTTGAGCCGTCGCTTGAATTATTGTCCGCTGGGTTCTGGAGCAGTGGCCGGCGCCACGCTGAGGCTGGACCGCACGATCGCAGCGCGGGAGTTGGGTTTTTCCGCGCCGACCGCCAATAGCATGGACGCGACCAGCGACCGCGACTTCGCACTGGAGTTCCTGCAGGCGCTCACCCTGGTTGCTCTGCACGCCAGCCGGTTCGCGGAAGAGATCACGCTCTATGCCACGGCAGAGTTCGGCTTCGTTGAGCTGCCCGAGGCATTTTCGACTGGGTCGAGCGCGATGCCGCAGAAAAAGAACCCCGACCTGACCGAGCTGGTGCGCGCCAAGGTGGCCCGCATCAACGGCGCGGCTCAGACGGTCGCGATGGTCCTCAAGGGGCTTCCGCTGGCCTATAACAAGGACCTGCAGGAAAGCCAGGAGCCGCTCTTTTCCGCCGCTGATTCCGCGGAGCGCATGACCGCTCTGCTGGCTCGGTTTACAGCCGCTCTCCGCTTCAATACGGCGCGCATGCGGAGCGCATGCGAGACCGGCTTTCTCAACGCCATGGCGGCCGCCACTTACCTCGTGCACAAGGGTGTTCCCTTTCGCAAGGCCCACGAGAAAATAGGCCTGGCGGTGCGCTATGGTCTGGAAAGGGGTTGCGAACTCGATGGCCTCACGCTTGCAGAGCTGAAGCAGTTTGGGCCGGAGTTCGAAACCGACTTTTTTTCGAGCATCACCCTCGATGCAACTGTGAACTGCCACGACGTGACTGGTGGCACCGCGGTGAACCGTGTGCGTGAGGCACTAGCAGCGCAGGAAGTAAGACTTTCTGCTGCGATGGGACAGATGGATGGAAATACGTAAGGCCAGATTACAGGATGCCTCCAACATATATGAGCTGGTGAACAGCCTGTCTTCGGATGGCACACTGCTGCGGCGAGCCTTCGCGGAGATTTGCGAGAACGTGCGCGACTTCACCATCGCGGAATCGGACCAGCGCATCTTTCAGGGCTGCGGCGCATTGCATCTCTACGGTCCGCACCTGGCGGAGGTGCGCTCGATCGTGGTGCGTCCGGAGGCCAAGAGCAAAGGCACGGGCGGCATGCTGCTGCAGTCGCTGTTGGATGAAGCCGAGGACCACGGCGTGGGCTGTGTCTGCCTTTTTACCCGCATCCCCGATTTCTTTTTCAGGCACGGCTTTCGCGTGGTGGAGGATCGAACCGCTCTGCCCGACAAGATTTACAAAGACTGCCAGAACTGCCCGCGGCTCTATCGCTGCGATGAAGTGGCGATGGCGCGGGGACAGATTCCTAAGGTCTCGATTTTGGGAACGAGGATCGAGGCTGAGCAATTGGTGCGCCTTACGGGCTAAGTTGTTCTAAGCGAGCCACGGGTTTCCTACTGCGCGGCACCAACCTACAGCCACGTGGCCAACAGGAAACAACTCAAAAGTCATAGTGTTCGATTGCTTTGACGGAAATCGCGAACAACAGCGCGGCCACGACAGCAAATGCGGCAGCATGCAGAAATTGGGCTTGTCCCACCAAGAGGCCTGTTCTCCACGAAAAGCCGTCGTTCCCCGCCATCATTCTCCCTGGATTGTAACGGGCGAGCTTTTCACCCCTTAGTGCATAAACCAGCACGGCCGAGATACCGATGCTCACGACGGGAGCCGTATATTGCCCTTCTACGAGGGAGGAAATCAGGAACGCGATGGTTAGAAAAAGCAGGCCCCCGCTGAGCAACAAAAGTATATGAAAGCACGCTTGCAAAACGGGGTATGGGTAACCAGCAACAGCCGCATAAAGAAGCATTGCAATCCAGGGGACGACCGCCAACGCAATAGCTTGGAGGAAACCCATGCCAAACCGAACTAACATGAGATGCAGACGGCTCACTGGCAGCGCGAGGGTGAAGGATGATGCACCGACGGCCTTCTCCTGCAGCAGGCCGCCCATCATGAGAAAGGTGACTGCCAGGATCCAGCAAAAAGCCAGACCCGCATGCACCCCGTGAAGCAGATCGAACAAACCTGCTTGTCCTCGCGAGCCTGCGGCTCCCTTGCCAAATTCAATGACCCACATCAAGCAGAATGCTACGCACCCTACGAGCGCTATCACGAATTGTGAACGAGTCTCCAACCAAGCCTTATGCCAGAGCATTTCTCATTTCCCCTTTACCGTCTCCATGAAGACCTCTCGCAGCCCGACAGGGGTAACTTCCACTGAGCTCGCATGCAGATCGTGTGCTCGCTCAATGAGCAAATCCGCGTTTCCGCTGACGACAACTCTCATCTGCCGTCCCACCGTCCTTATACTCTCCACTCCGGCCACTCGAACGGAAGATTCCTCTGGAACAGTGAGAAACACAAGTTCCAACTGTCGATACGACTGACGGATGTCATCAAGCGAAGAATCCAGCACCAAGCGGCCTCTATGGAGGATACAAACCTGGTCGGCGACGCGTTCCGCCTCTGGTATCTGGTGCGACGAGAAAAAGATAGTCGTCCCTTCACTACACTGGGCAACGAGGCTCTCCAGCATTTGCTCGATTCCCAATGGATCAAGCCCCTCACTGGGTTCGTCAAGAATAAGCAACTTGGGCTGGCGGGCGAAGGCTAGCAGGAGCGCTAACTTTGTCCGCATCCCTTTGGAAAGCGACGCAACCTTCCGGGTAAGCGGGAGTTCATAGGTGCTTAATAGTCTGCGTTCTATATCGACGCGCCAATCCGAGTAGAAGGACCTTGTGAACCGGATCATTTGTTCTACGGTCATGTAGCCGTAGAGTTGCTTATTCTCACTCACATAGGCCACCTGCCCACGAAGGTGCACGCTGTCTTTCGCGTCGTCGATCGACTTCCCCAGCACTTGGCCTGACCCGCCGCTCGGTCGAATCATGCTGAGCAACATCTTGATCGTGGTACTTTTTCCCGCGCCATTTAGGCCGAGAAATGCAGTGATTTGGTGGGACTTGACCGATAGGCTGACCCCTCGAACTGCTTCGACACGGCCGTACGACTTACTCAGCGCATGTGTCTCAATCACGCAGGTACTTGTCATCGTCTCTTTAACACCTCAGCCGGATTAAGCAACTCAACCTCGAAGATCCGCCGGATCTCGTCGTCGTCGAGTCCCGCATCGCGGAAATTTCCGATGAGCTTCCTCGCCTGTCCTCGCGCCTGATGAACGCGGCTCATCTGAAAAGCCAGGTTTCGCTTTGCAGAAACGAATGCACCCGCGCCATGGCGCATTTCCAACAGCCCCTCATGTTCAAGCTCCGAATACGCTTTGGCGACAGTATTGGGGCTCACCACAAGATCCTCTGCGAGGGTGCGAATGCCAGGTAATTGGTCGCCATGCTGCAACACTCCGCTCTCTACGCCATGACGAATTTGCTGCATAAGTTGCAGATAGAGCGGCAGCCCGGTTGTGGGATTCAATTTGAACAACATCGGGATACTGTACTGCTGTATAGATACAGTAGTACAGGGGACGTTGTCAAGCCTGCATCAGATGCGCGGACGGAGCAGGTGAGAGCTATCCGTTGGACCTTGATCTCCAGGTTATCGTGCTGAATCGGCTTCACCACTGCCCAATGAACTTGAATCGAGGCAAGGGGAGCGTCATAGGCAAGGTAAAAATTAGCCACTTCCCCTGGATCACCTGAGACTAGCCGGGGATAATCGGGCTATTTCGGCTTTTCTCCTCTGTCCTTTGGCAGCTCAAGATAAACGAGGCCAAAGCGGGTTGACCCGGCATGAGACTCGTCAATCCCAACGATGCGGTACTGATGGGCTGTGCCAGCGCGAATTTCGTGATCCGTGGAAGAGTTTGTTTGGTCACTGACTTGCTCGTGACCGCAGGTAAGCCCCCCGTGCGTGACAGTGAGAGTGCCGACAGGTTTCCCCTGGTTGCACTCGAGCACCTCGCCGTAACGCGAAAGTGGCTTGCGATAGAAGGCCAAAACCTGAGCTGGCGAGTCGCTGGTCACGTAATTTACGGCCAACAGGCTGAAGTGGAAGTCCCCCATGGTGAGTCCAAGGTCTGCCGCGGAGTTGTTGTCGGCATCTTTGTATAAAGTTGCACCGGGGTAAACGGGCAAGCCGATGTTTGCTGCGCTGGCGTGGGAGTTGGCATGGAGCGCGAGATTGACGCCCGAATCCTGCGCGAAGGATGCTGCGCTGCCACAAAACAGGATGATGGCGGCAGACAGAACAACTGCCGGCAAAGCCGAGAAAAACCGAATAGGCACGGACATAGCGGTCCTCTCCAAACTGGAGCCACGGTAGAGATACGCCGTCGGGGAGATCAAAGTTCCCGCATTTCGCGATCCCGGGCTTTTCTTATCCGGCCCTTCCCCGGCGAATGGCAGGGCCGGCGCACAAACCATACCAGGAAGTATACTGCGGCGTCACGATAACATTATCTCCTATTTTTATAGTTGACAGCTCTTCTCCTATGAGCGTAGTACTAATCGCATAGGAGACAAATATGGCGAGGAAGGCCGATGGTTTAACCAGGCTTGAGTTGGAGATCATGCAAGTGATCTGGAAGCGTGGTGCGAGCAACGTTGGCGAAGTGCAGGATGGAATGGGGCGCGAGCTCGCCTACACGACGGTGCAGACCGTGCTGAACACCTTGCACCGCAAAGGCAAACTGCGGCGCAAGCTCGATGGGCGCGCTTACGTATATAGTGCGACGGTGACCGAGGCAAAAGCTCTTCGTCATGCTGTGCGCGATCTGGTGGATCGTATGTTCGGAGGCTCGAGTGAAGAGCTCGTGCTGAGCCTGATCAAGAGCCGCGAGATAGATCCGGAGCGAATTGCACGACTGAGCAGGCAACTTGAACAGGATAAGGAGGAAGAGTGATGGAAAGGTCCTCCATGATCTGGATGGTTGATTACCTGCTGAACTCGGCATGGCAGACGCCGCTGGTGCTTCTGGTTGCGCTTATCGCTGCAAGATTTGTGGCTCGCCTCTCTCCTGCAGCGCTCCATCGGACCTGGGTGACCGCGCTGGCGCTCGCCACGGTGCTGCCGGCCTGCCGCATCGATGCGTGGCCGGGTATCGCGTGGTGGCATGCCGCCACGATCGCAGGAGGCCGCGTGCAGGTCACGATCCTGCCCGGCGCGGCAGCGGCCGGAAGTCTGCGGCTATCCCCCGTGATGATGGCTGTTTGGTTTATGCTCTACGCCGCGATCACCTGTTACTTCGCCGGACGAATCGTGTGGGGCTTGTGGAAGACCGAAATGCTGCGCAGAAATGCGTCCGCCTCCCCCCTGTCTGAGCCGTTGCGGCAGCGCTGGGAAGCCCTGTGTGCACGCTTTGGCGTGACTCATGCCGCGCTTTGTGTATCGTCCACTGTCCTGGGGCCGGCCGCGGTCGGGTCCCGAACTGTGCTGCTGCCATCGGAGTTCATCGGGACGGTCCCGGCAAGAGATCTGGATGCGGCTTTGGCCCATGAACTGGCTCACGTGCAGCGCAGCGATTTTGTGAAGAACGCCGCATACGCCGTGCTCATGCTTCCGGTGGCCTATCATCCGTGCGCCTGGCTGTTACAGAAGGGGGTGGCGGAGAGCCGCGAGACGGTTTGTGATGCCCTGGCTGCCGAGGCTTTAGACGGCAGAAGGTGTTATGCACGTTCGCTCTTGCGCCTGGCGATGGCAATCCCTGCCGGGCTTCGCGGAGGTGCGCCGGGAGCTGTTGGAATTTTCGATACAAACACTCTTGAAAGGAGGGTGGGGATAATGATGGATCAGGGAAAACGACTGAGCGGTGGATCGCGTTTGGCCGCTGTAACGGCGGTTCTGCTTTTGACTGCGGGAGCAGTTGTCAGCATGGTGAGTACGCATCTGACCGTGCGGGCGGCGGACAATCCACCAGGTAGGCCGCACATGCTGCACGTTAAAGCCGACATAATGGCGGAGAATCTTGAGACGAAGGTGATGCCGAAATATCCCGAGGAGGCGAAGGCCAACCACAACATTGTGAATGGCACCTGTACTCTAGGGCTGATCGTCAACGAGAAAGGATTGCCGACGGAGATACACGTCGTCAAGAGCTTGCGTCAAGACTATGACAAGAGCGCTCTCGCCGCTGTGCGCCAGTGGCGGTGGAAGCCGTTTCTGCTGAATGGGGACCCTATTGCGGTGGAGACGACGGTGGACGTCGTTTACCACATCGACCAATAGGCTTCGTTCACATGAAAAGTCGGCTCTTTCTCCCCGGTGTGAGAGAGAGCCAGCTTCGACGTACCTGAATCGGCGAGCCGAGCCTCGACGATGGCGTCTGCATCGCGCGGGCGGCGAAGCCGAATTTAGTCTCGCATAGGCGAATCTTCCTAAGGTCCCCGAACATCAACATGGGGGAATCGGAAACGCCGGCCAGGCTGTCGTGACGGTCGATGACTCCGGCTGTGATACTGTGCGAATAATTTACTTTGCAAAGTTTTCTCGTCTCCTTCTAACCGCGCTATGCGTATTGCTGGTACGGGTGGCCCCGGCTGCTTCTATTCCAAGCAATCTGATCCAGCCGGTAAGTGCCGATCTCATGGTAGGCAACGCAGACGACGCAATTTCGCGCCTGAACTCGTCCCTGGCTGCAAACCCGGGAGACGCTGAGGCGCACAATCTGCTTTGCCGCGTGTACTACCAGGAAGAGCGATGGGATGATGCGATCCACGAGTGCGAAACGGCGGTCCGTCTTATGCCGCTGGATAGCGGATATCACCTCTGGCTGGGCCGAGCCTATGGCGAAAAGGCAGACAGCATCCATTCCATAAAGGCCTACGGGCTGGCGAAGAAGGTGCGCGACGAATTCGAGCGGGCGGTCAAGCTCGACAACGGAAATGTGGATGCGCTCTCCGACCTCGGCGACTTCTATACTGCTGCCCCGGAAATTGTTGGCGGCGGCAAGAAAAAGGCGCAAGGCGTGGCCCAGGCGCTCGAACAGTATGACCTGGCGGAGGCTCATCAACTCAAAGGCCACCTGGCGGAGAAGGATAAGAAGTACACCCTGGCGGAAACCGAGTTCAAGGCGGCGGTGGAAGCCTCCAAACAGCCTGCCGGCGCGTGGATGGAGTTGGCCTCGTTCTATTCGCGCCGCCGGCAATTCGACCAGATGCTGGAGGCGTTGCACGCAGGAATTGATGCCGACGCAAAGTCCGCCAGGCCGCATGGGCCCCCACTGGTGGAGGGGGCGGTCATTCTTACCCGCTCCAACCAGGAGCCACAACTCGCCATCCAGTTACTCAGGCTCTATCTGGCTTCGCCGAACAAGTCGGCCGATTCGCCCGCCTCCCAGGTCCACGCGCAGCTGAGCCGTTTGTTAGAGCAGCAGGGCGACCACGAGGGCGCGAAGCGTCAAATTGAAGCCGCCGCCACCCTCGCGCGTGAATACCATCCTGCTCCGCCTCGAGCGGTTTCGCGTTAGGTACATAGAAAGCTCCGGAAGAGATCGGTTGAACCGAGCCTCACATTCGCGCAAACCTTATCGCTCCAGGACTCTGACAGAACGAGGCTTTGCCAGCACGCACTGCGTAGCTTGCGGGGCATAGGAGGTGAAATGTTCGATAATCTCCAGAAACTCTGAGACATAGGCATGTAGTTCCGCCATGCTCCACTCGCGAAGATGCATCGGATTGAAGGGCGGTCCATTATGCGTTCTGGAACGGAGCAGGTTTCTATCGGGTGTAGATACGACCACATACTGGGGGTCGACCCGAACAATGTACTGAAGTAGTGCGTCGGGATCGGCTAAATGTTCAATTACGTCGCTAGCGATGACGAGATCGGCTTGGGGCGCCTTTTGAGCGGCAAAGTCCGAAATGGCCCATTGTCGGCCTGGGTAGCGCTTCTGCAAAAGCGCACAGGTTTCTGCAACGTCGATGCCGATGGTTGTGCGGTCGTGCAGATACTTCAGCAGCTTGAATCCTGATCCGCATCCGATATCGAGTACCGACCTTAAATCGTATCCGTCCGCGATTTCCCGGGCAAACCGATAGACTTCGTCCTGCCAGCCGTCAGAGTTAGTCGTATCGTTGAAGTACTGGGGCACAAGGCGATGCGCGTAACCATCATGGATAAAGTAATTGTTTCGGCTACCGATCCTGCACAGCTCGTTATAAGGGGGAAAGGACCCCAGGATTGGCGTGCTTCCGCCTACGATGGGCCTTCTGGTGAAATACGATCCGATCTTTCCCAAAATGCGATCAACGCTCGTCCTCATCGCTGATGCGATCCTCCGCACAGGTATTGCAAATGGTCTGTTTGATCGTACAGCTGTAGCATGTCAACTTGTTCTGGAGGGCGAAGATATGACAAACGATTGACCCTGGCGTGACAAATCCCAGTCACCGCCCGAAAGCGGTATCGTTTGCGTTTCTCGGGAGATGCGATTGTGGTGTCACGCAAACGACGCACGCGCTTTCGTGATGCGAGGTGGCGGCAAAAGAGCAAAACGCAAGTCAACCAGGCTATGCAGCAGGATAGGAACAAGTAACGAGCCAGTTGCAATGTAAAGTACGCAGAAGAATGCTCCCGCAAATGCCGTAAGGATCACTCCTGTTATTCCCTGATAGACGTGTGCCAGGCCGAAGACGATCGCGGCAACCAGTATCAGCCGGACTCCCCCCAAGTCTGCGTGACCGTGAAGTGTTGCCAGCAACCAACCGCGAAATACTACCTCTTCGCAGACTCCAGCGCTGATCGCCACGGCTGCCCACAGAAGTCTTTCGTGTAGTGTAACCGGAAGCAGAGCGGAGATATCGGGTAGTAGCTTACGCCACCGTGGCGGCGGCACATCCTGTGAAGTTGGGGTACCGCGCCGATTTGCTTTCATCCTGGCGAGCACAAAGCCAAGTGTTCCCGCGACCATTCCGGCAAGCACCCCGGCGACCATACCCATCGGAAATGCGCCTCCCCGCGAGAGCGACTGAATCAACCCCATGTTATCCAGGTCCAGGAATTTTGGGTTCAATCGATTCCAGTCGAATTCAAGGGCAACCAAGGCCAGCAGAGCGCTGATCCACTCGAACGCGAGCGCGCGCCAATAGACCCGGCTGCGCGCACCCGGGTCGGCCGCAGCGAGAGCCAACTTGAGCTGACGGTAACGTGGAATAAAATCGACGACCTCCCAAACCACATAAGCTATCAAAACAATATTGATCGTAAGAATTAGGATGCGCATGGCTTGCCGTTGCCTTTCCGTTGGTCTTGCATTTGACTATTCCCTCACCTCTTCGATCAGCTTCTTCATTTCTTCTATTTCCTGTTTCTTGCGCCGGCCGAGGTATCTAAAAACGAACAGCTCGATCACCATGAAGGTGACAATGGCACCGGATCTTCCTTCGAAATGTTTCCAGTTCCAGGCAACATAGCCCGTGAACAGTACAGTTGCAGTAAGCAGAAAGTAAAAAGCAAAGCGAAGCGTCCGCACTCTGGCAATTGCCCTCTTATAGGAGAGCTCGGCATAGGCCAGCGTCGTTTGCGCGGTTGGCTTCCATGCGCCCCGGCGAACCCACCACGCATAGCCGCCCACGAGCAAGCTGGTAACCCCTATGCCGACTGCCATACCGCCCATAAACGAGCTATGGCGACGCACCGCCGCCACCGTCGAAAGAGTCAGGCACAAGCTGATCGTGAGCACAGCCGCGGCCATTCGCAAATTCTGCCGGTGAATCTTTCTTTTTAGATCCGGGACAGGTTCGGTTTTGACCCGCCACTCCCGGCGCCAGTTTTCGAGCTCGAGGTCGGTCATAAGCGCTCCTCCATTGCTTCCTTTAGCGCCTTCTTTGCCCGATTCATACGCACTGCGACATTGCTTTCGGTGATTCCAAGGACTTCGGCGATCTCCGCGTGCGACAGTTCTTCCAGCGTCAGCATGACAACCTGCCGATAGGCCACGGGCAAGCCTTGAATGGCAGAGCGAAGCCGGTCGCGCCGGTACGTTGCCTCCACTTGTTCGTCCGGATGCGGCCTCGGGTCAATCGGCTCCAATGGTTGGGCCAATTCATCGAGCGGCTGGTGGTGTGGCTGCCGTTTGCAGATATGGGTCAGCGCGCGATTATGAGCGATGCGGTAAATAAAAGTGCGTTCGGAGCATTCCCCACGGAAGTGCGGCAACGCCTGCCAAATGGCCAGGGCAATATCCTGCGCAAGCTCCTCCCGGACGTTCGTCACCTTTTCATACCCCCACGCGAGGCGGGACAACGCCGGGCCGTATTCGCCCATAATGCTGTTGAACCGGTCTTCCAGTTTGTCGCGACCACTCTCCCTCACCGGATTGCTCCGATCCACCCCAGGGGCGGGAATTCATCAACAATCGCATGAGCTTTTCCCCACTCCGGCCGCACGCTCGATCTACCTCCTTGGCCAAATTACTGTTCTGAAGAGGTAGTCCGGGTAATCGAGAAAAGCTTACACATTATTACTGGGTGTGCCTGCCGTGCGCGAACTTCTACCGCTCGGCAGTGACGTTGGCGGTGGGCTGTTTATTCGGGGACGCGAACCCGGGAACGGTTGTGGGCTGGTGGATTTGGCTGACCTCTAACGATTCGCCACCTCGATACCGGTATGGATAAAATCGTCCCCTTTGAAAAGTAGCGGCTCGCCCGAAGTCTTTGCCAAGGCGTAGGCAAAGCAATCTCCAAAGTTCAGCCTGGCAGCGTGGCCGCTTCCTCGACCGAAATCGCGGTAAGCTTCACGTGCGACCTTCGCCTGCTCCTCTGTGACTGGATCGATGGATATCCCAGCCTCTCGCAGTAAGTCATCAAAGCGGCGGCTCGCAATCGGATCGCGACTGCCGTCAATCACAATTGCAACTTCAAGATAGTTTGCTGCAGACATGCGACGGCGGTCCGTATCCGCAATGGCCATCGCGAAGGCTCTCGCCTCCGGTTCATCCCGCAAAATGACCATCAATGCGGATGTGTCCACAATCATTTCGGGAATCCCTTCGCGTCGTAGAGCAGGTCCCCATGCTCGATGGTGCGGAAAGGCTCTCTCCAATGAGCAGCGCAATCCTTGCCGATCTGCAGAAGTCTCTCAGACAAGTTCCCCTTCTTGTCCTGCCGAAGACGGTCCAGTCGCTCGCGGACCGCCACGGTGACCGCGGTCGTCAGGCTTTCTCCCGTCATGCTGGCCAGTTCATGGACAAGGCGATCCGTCTCCTCATTCTTAATGTTGAGACCCATATTCTATCTTTCTACCATAATATTCTTTAATTCAAATCCGACCGGGCTTGAGCGCTTGGCAATGAAGGTTCGGGCTTTGGTCTCCAGCCGATGACGCACTTCTCACTGCCTAATCCCGGCCGAGGGTGATAATACCGGAAGGAGAGTCCCATGAAGCCGTCTGAGGCCCTACGCATGCACCGCGTCGAGATTCGCCGCATCGTGGAGACCGGGCGTGCCAGCAATCCACGTGTGTTTGGGTCAGTTCTTCACGGCAAGGACACTGATGACAGTGACCTGGACATTTTGGTCGACCCGCCCGAAACAACGCTGTTTGATATTGGCGCCATTCGCTACCAACTGAGGGATTTGTTGGGAGTTCCAGTAGACGTTTTGACGCCTAAAGCGCTCCACGCGAGCCTGCGTGACTACGTCCTCACCGAGGCTCAGCCGATATGAGCGGGCTACGGCAGCCTCTCGGGTTAAACGAGTAATTAAATCACATTCTCGAAGCAATTAGTCGCATTGAGAAATACACTGAGTCGCTAACGTACGAGGACTTCGCCAATAGTACGCGCGAGCAAGATGCCGTCATCAGGAATCTCGATTTCGCGGTGGGCGGTAAAAGCGGACTTTTCTTGTTCGAGAATAAAACGGTGCAAAGTAGCTCGCACACTTAAGGTTGGCGAAGGCGGTTGAATCGCTCAGTCGAAGTTGCAGCGGACTCCACACCGTCGCAATCTCGGTCGAAAAGATCCAACTCCCGGTGACGTGCAGAATCTATGGCAAAGCGCGGATGAGGGTTGTGCGATTCTTTGGTTCTGGCAACGGCGCCGCTTGTGCTACTTCGGCAGAAGGGCGATGATCGCGCG
>Ga0206939_10199_pt1 | contig 16156 bp, 15 predicted proteins | sample Alteio_BWOrgHeat_10_FD_152921 | JGI IMG/M metagenome (GOLD analysis project Ga0206939, IMG submission 152921) | Enriched cells from forest soil in Barre Woods Harvard Forest LTER site, Petersham, Massachusetts, United States -... | ecosystem: Environmental > Terrestrial > Soil > Temperate forest >... | reverse complement strand
TGCGCCCGCCGTGCAATTCGCAGAACTCGGTGGGCTCGGTACCCGCGAGGAAGACCTCTTTGCGCGTGGTCGGACAGGCCGGCGTGGCCAGTTGCATGGTGGCGGGATCAATTTCAACTTCGCTGACGCCGGGCGGGGCGACAAAGTCGTTCAATTTGCGATATGCAGGCAGGGCCGTGGCGCGCTTCATGAATTCAGCCCAGATGGGCGCCGCGGAAACCGCGCCGGAAAGCCCCAATTCGCGATAGTCGTCAAAGCCGACCCAAACCACGCACAGAAGATTGGAGGTGTAGCCGGCAAACCAACCGTCGCGCGAGGTTCCGGTCTTCCCGGCCGCAGGTCCCATAAATCCGCGCGCGCGAACCGTGGCGCCGGTTCCGTGATCGATCACATCCTCGAGCAAGTTGGTTACCTGGTAAGCGACCCGCGGGTCCAGCGCTTTGCGCGTGTGGATGGGGCTGCGCTCGATCACTCCGCCCTGGTAATCGATCACTCTATCGATGAGTACGGGTTCGGCCCGCGTGCCGGAATTGGCAAAAACGGTGTATCCGGCAGCCACCTCGAGCGGCGTCATATCGTAGGCGCCCAAGGCGACGGCGGGGGTGGGCTGGATATCGTCATCGAGGCCGAGCTGGCGAGCCATGTCGACCACGCGCCCGTAGCCCACCATTTCCGCGACTTTCACCGTGGCCACGTTGAGAGAGAACGCCAAGGCATCTCGCAAACTTACCGTGCCGTGGAAGCTTTCACCGTAATTATTCGGAGTGTACTCCTTGCCTTCGAAATCGAAAGTCGTGGGCTCATCTACAACGGTAGTGGCCGGAGTGACGAGGGGCGTGAGCCCTTTCACAGCGCTATCGAAAGCAGCGGCATAAACGAAGGGTTTGAAGACCGACCCGGGCTGCCTTCTGGCGGTGATGTGGTTGAGCTGGCTCTGGCCGTAGTTACGTCCGCCAACAATGGCGAGGATGTTTCCCGTATGCGGGTCAAGCACAATCAGGGCCACCTGCGCCTCGGCCGGCTGACCTGCTTTTTTCCAGCGCGCATATTTCCGCGCGAGCAACTGATCCACATTGGCAATTCCCAACGAAACGGCTTCCACGGCGGCGTGCTCGAGCTGTGGGTCCAGAGTTGTGTAGATACGATAGCTCTGGGAGAGCAACTCCGCTTCGGAAAAACGGTCGAGGAGATGATCCTTGACCATATCCACAAAGTAAGGAGCGTCGCTATTGTTCTGGCCGCCCGAGACGATGGCCAGCGGCGCACGTTTGGCCTCTTGCAGCTGCTCCGGCTTGATGAAACCGTTCTCCAACAACTGATTCAGCACGCGATCGCGCGCTTCGGCGGCCCGATCGGGCCGGCGATCGGCCGTGGAATAGCGGTTGGGGGCGCGTATGATTCCGGCGAGAAAAGCAGCTTCGTTGAGGGAGATATCGCGGATATCTTTATTGAAATAGGCCAGCGATCCTTCGGCAAAGCCATGGATGGCAAAGCTGCCGCGATTCCCGAGATAGATCTCATTGGCGTAAAGCTCGAAAATCTGCTGCTTGGTGAAGCGATGCTCGAGCTCCAAAGCCACCATGGTTTCCGCGATCTTGCGGTGCCAGGTCCGCTCCGTGGTAAAGAAGAAGCTCCGCGAGACCTGCATGGTGAGGGTGCTCGCGCCCTGGGCGATCCCTTCATGCCGGACATCCGCCCAAGCCGCGCCAAGGACGCGCACCATGTCGAAGCCGGGATGCTCGAAAAAGCGCTTGTCTTCGGCGGACAGAAGGGCGTTCACGAGGATTTTGGGAATATCGTCAAATCGGATCCTGCGGCGCTTTTCGCGCGCCGTATCGAAGAGATTGGTGAGCAGTTCCGGTTCGATTTCGGCGCTCTCGACGACATCGCCGCTATCGAGCAGCTTGATGCTGCTTACGCCGCCGCCGGCAAAGTTGATGTGCAGGGCATTCTTGCCCTCGAAGTAAGAGTCGCTCAGGGGATGAATCTCGACGACATTTCCGTTGATCGTGTACCAACCCGGGGCACCGTCTACTTTTGTCTCGTTGTAGCCGTCGTGCTGCAAGTGGCTGACGAGATCGGCCGGCGATAGTGTCTCTCCATCGAAGACGAGATCCGGGGAGCTATACACGCGAGCGCTGGTCTGGTACATGCGCCCAGCCAGGCGCTGATCGATCATGTGGGAGTAAGTAATCCAGTAATAAGTGAAGACGCCGGCACCGATCACCAGCAGGCCCAAGAAGGTGGCGAAGAGCGCCAGGCCTAAGCCGGAAAGCAAAAAGCCGCGATTGATTCGGAGACGCATGTTGTTTTCCGATAGTTCCCCTCGAACCGAGTGCCGAGGCTCCCTATAGTTTACATGCGGTTGAAGGTATGGCGCTGGGAAGCCGCCCTGTTTTTCCGGCCGCCGGGAGGGCTGGCCGAAACCGCAGGCCGTAGCTTAACAAAAATCCAGAATGAAGCCGCGGAGATTGCAGCCATTTTCTCGCCGCATAACTCTCCTAAAGGGGGTTGTTTCTGGCATTGGGATGGAAATTGAGCGTCCATTGATAAACCTTTAAGTCCAGGGTGACGCTGTAATCGGCATTGATCTCCACATGCCCGCCTTCCCCCTTAACATGGATGTCTTGAGCGGCGATTGGGATATCTTCGTTTTGGGCTTCCTTGAAAACGGCCGTCCGAATGTCGTCGGGCCCCTGCCGATTCACGGATGCAAAACGCGCGGTACTCTCGATGGCATCCTGAAACTGATAGTTATTCACCAAAACTGGAACGACTTTTGCGCCGACGTAGATCATGCTGGCAAGCACGCCGATGCCGATAATGGCCTTTAGCCGCCCGCCACCACGTTGGCTCCGACCTGCCGGAAGCCGCTCTTGGCGACCTGCAACGGCCGGGCGCCTATCGCTCCCCGGCGATGCTAGAAGGCTTCGCAATGGCCCAGAACGGTACACGCGCAGAACCTCCCAAGAAGGATAGATCGATGCTAGCACCGGGCTTCCGGCGCTGTCGAGAAGCGGGATGGCAGGGCGTTCCTGCGAGTAACGGGAGCGATTTCAGCGCGGGGCGAGGCTAGTAGGCGTGGCCGAAGATGCCCTTTTCTTTGGATGGCTGGCCGCAAAGGATGCATACGCCTGGGCCCTCGGTTTGCGCCAAGGGTATGCAGCGCACCGTGGCTTTGGTTTCCGCTTTGATCTTCGCTTCGCATTCGGGAGTTCCACACCAAAAAGCCAGGGCGAACCCGGTTTCCACGGCGGCTTTGAACTCGTCGTAATTTTTGGGCTCTTTGGTGTGGGCGTCGCGGAAAGCGCGGGCGCGATTGAGCAGCGCCGCTTGTATCTCTTCGAGGAGGCCGGAGACCACGGCAGGCAAACCCTGCTGCGGCTGAAACGACTTCCCTTCCCTGCCGGGTTTATCGCGCCGGGCCAGAACGACGCTGCCCTTAGCCAAATCCTTTGGCCCGATTTCGATGCGCAACGGCACGCCGCGCATCTCCCAATCGTTGAATTTGAAGCCGGGGCTGGCTCCTTCGCGCTCATCGGTGCGAACGCGAATGCCGGCGGCGGCGAGGGCATCGCGTGTTTTGCGCGCGGCGTCGAAGACCTGCGATTTCTCCTCATCCGTTTTGTAGATAGGCACGATCACGACCTGCGTCGGCGCGAGTCGCGGCGGCAGGATCAATCCCTGATCGTCGCCGTGCACCATAATGATGGCGCCGATCATGCGAGTGGAGAGGCCCCAGGAAGTGGTCCAGCAGTATTGCAGCACGCCATCGCGGTCGAGATAGCGGATGTTGAAAGCCTTGGCGAAATTTTGTCCCAGGTTGTGCGAAGTGCCCGCCTGCAGGGCCTTGCCGTCGCCCATCATGGCTTCGATGGAGTAGGTCTCATCGGCGCCGGCGAAGCGCTCGGAAGCCGATTTGCGGCCGGGGATCACCGGAATGGCGGCTTCATTGATGGCGAAATCGGCGTAGATCTCCAGCATCTGACGCGTCTCGGCTTCGGCTTCGTCAAATGTGGCGTGCGCGGTGTGGCCCTCTTGCCAGAAAAATTCGAGCGTGCGCAGGAAAAGTTTGGTGCGCAATTCCCAGCGGACGACGCTATTCCATTGGTTGATGAGCACGGGCAAGTCGCGATAAGACTGAATCCACTTCGCGTAGGCGTGCCCGATGATGGTTTCCGAGGTTGGGCGGATCACCAGCGGCTCTTCCAGCTTTTCGCCGCCGCCTATGGTGACGACGGCGAGCTCGGGAGAAAATCCCGCCACGTGTGATTGTTCCTTATCGATGAAGCTGCGCGGGATCAGCAGAGGGAACGCGGCGTTCACGTGGCCGGTGGCCTTGAAGCGGCGGTCGAGCGCCTGCTGGATATTCTCCCAGAGCGCCCAGCCGTAAGGGCGCACGATCATGCAGCCGCGCACCGGAGCGTAGTCGGCTAGTTCCGCGCGGAGAACGAGCTGGTTATACCACTCGGAGAAATCTTCGGCGCGGGTAGGCAACTTCTGGTCGGCCACGGATGCCCTTTCTGTGCAAACGCAAACTGCGCGAGAAGATTCCCTCCCGGCGCGAATTTTCCGGCAACTCGAAAACGCAAAGGCTACTGGAGCGTTCAGGGGTTGTCAACCAAAGGACCTATCCGGTTTGGATGGCCGACTAACTAGGTACCTCACATTCAACCCCACGGCTTTTGGATTGGTCCACCATCCATCAGCGCCCAAAATCGGCGTGTCGCGGGGGTTGACAACACGGGCGCATCAGGTTTACCATATTAGTTAGTTACATAACTAACTCCTCCGAGTCGGGAAATATGCGAACGGCACAACCAGACAAACGAACGCGGCTGATTGAGACTGCGGCGAAGCTGGCGTATGGACGCGGTTTCCGAGAGACGAGTCTGGCGGACATCGCCGCGGCGGCTCGCGTGCCGGTAGGCAATGTCTACTACTACTTCAAAACCAAGGAAGAACTCGCCGAAGCCGTGGTGGAGCGGCGCATGCAGGAGTTTCACGCAGCCCGGGCGGAGTGGGACCGCTTGAGTTCTCCGAAACAGCGGCTGTTAGCTTTCGTGGGTAGCATCCAAGCGAACCGGGAGCAACTTGCGCGTGGAGGATGCCCTCTTGGCGTGCTGTGCACGGAGTTGCAGAAGGAGGGCCGCGCTCTCGCGAAGAAATCCGCGGCGCTCTTCAATGAGCCTATGCGTTGGCTTGAGGAGCAGTTTCGGGCCCTTGGCCATGAAAGGGATTCACGAGAGCTCGCGGTCCACTTCTTCTCCGCCTTTCAAGGTATGGCGGCTGTTGCGCTCGGGACCAACGACCGCGAGGTGGTGGTGATGGAGACAAAGAGACTTAAAGACTGGATCGGGGCTTTGTGACGCGCAATCATCGAGCACCCACCGAAGATCGGCACCATGAAGAAGCTTGAGGGAAAGGTCGCGCTCGACGAGCCTACATCGCCAATCCCGACCTGGTCGAGCGGGTCGGGACAACGCGGCGATTTCAACGATCCGGCTATCCATTCAATAGTGTCCGAAGTGCTGGGAAGTTGGGCGTCTTTTCTGCGGGGTATTCAATTATGAAACTCACGAGCAATACGATTTTGATCACCGGCGGTGGCGGCGGCATCGGTTACGAACTTACCAAACAACTCACGGCATTTGGTAACACGATTCTGATCACGGGCCGCGATCAATCTAAGATGGACCGTGCGAAATCGGCCTTTCCAAAAGTTCACACCTTTCGAAGCGACGTGTCCGATCCAAAAGCGATCGCCACTCTTTACGAACAGGTTACCAAACAATTTCCCGAGCTCAACATTTTGATCAACAACGCCGGCATCATGCGCGAGATCAATGTTCACGACAAAGCTCGAAGCCTCGAAGACATCACTCGCGAGATTGAAATCAATTTGAGCGGGCCGATTCGCATGGTGCAGCAATTCTTGCCACATTTGAAAACACAATCAGAGGCCGCAATCATGAACGTCTCATCGGGATTGGCATTTGTTCCATTGCCCATTTCACCGGTTTATTGCGCCGCCAAGGCCGGTCTGCATTCCTTCACCGAGTCTCTTCGCATGCAACTGAAAAACACCAAAGTGAAGGTATTTGAGCTAGCACCGCCGGCGACACAAACCGAACTCTTGGGTGACTTTAATTCTGAAGACATGAAAGGCGTTTCTATCATGAAGGTGGAAGACATGGTTAAAGTCGCCATCAAAGGAATGCAAGCCGATCGATTTGAAATACGTCCAGGGCAGGCGAATCAGCTCAAAATGATGAGTCGCCTGGCGCCTGGATTTATTTTGAAACAAATGAGCCGATCGGTCGACCGTATGCTCAGAACACAGAATTAATTTCGGAGTATTGCGAAAAAATGTGCTTCATAGAGCGGGACCGCCCTTTGAAGCAAGCACCTTGGCTTTGTTGGCGTCACCTGATGCTCGCTGGGTCTGACGCCGTTGAAGGCGCGGTCGGTGGGTTGCTAGGCAAGTGCTCGACACTGCCGGCGGATTGGCCCCCTAAAGTGAAAGCGAATAGATAGGTCCTGAGATCAGAAACGAGAATGGAGTTTTTATGAAAATTATTTTGATTGGCGCAAACGGAAAGATCGGCGGACTGGTTCAAAAGGCATTAGCGGGAGCTGGGCATGAGATCGTCAAGGTCGGACGCAAATCGGGCGATTTCCGAGTCGAGATCGAGAACCGCGAAAGTGTCAGGAAGCTTTATCAAGCCGTCGGCTCATTTGATGCCGTGGCCATTGCAGCAGGTGAAGTCGCATTCGCTCCGCTTTCGGAACTCACCGCTGAAAAATGGCAGTTCTCGTTGGGAAGCAAGCTCATGGGTCAGATCAGCCTGGTTCAGGAGGCGATCCCGTTCATCAAAGAAAATGGATCATTCACTTTGGTTTCGGGCGTTCTTAATGACGAACCGGTCTTCGCCGGTGTCGCGGCTTCAACCGTCTCGGGCGCATTGGAAGGTTTTGTTCGGGCTACCGCAATCGAACTCCCCAAGGGATTGCGTATCAATTTGGTGAATCCCACGATCCTAGAAGAATCCGTACCTACTATGGGTTCGTTCTTTCACGGCGTGATTCCGGTCGAGGGGTGGAAAGTTGGACAAGCCTACAAACGCGCCATCTTGGGGGCGCAATCCGGCCGCGTTTACAAAGTTGCTTGAGCTTGCCCAGCGTTTTATTCGAAAGACCGCCCGGCAACATCCCAAGAATCCAGGTTGATAAAGGGACCCACCGCCTAAGCGGTGGTGGCCTTCGCCTTCGTCGCGGCCTGTTCAATAAGATCCGCAACGGCGCGCGGCTGCGACACGTAGATGGCGTGGCTCCCCTTGACCTCAACGACCGTAGCACCCGCACGCTTGGACATGGCACGCTGGGCATCAGGTGGAATCATCCTGTCCTCGGTGGTGAGCAGGTACCAGCTCGGCTTCGTCCTCCACGCGGGTTCGCTAATCGCGCCGCTAATGGCCCCCAGGCCCCAAGGAACTTGGGAATCAGCCATGAACGCGGCTTTTTCTGGGTCCACGTCGGCTGCGAAAGAAGCGGGAAACTTCGCCTTGTCGAGGAACAAAAAGCCGTCTTGCGGCGGCAGTATCGGCGGTACGGGCGCCCCGGGCGGCGGGTCCTTAATGAGCAATCCCACCGACTCGCCCTTGTCTGGAGCGAAGGCAGCGATGTATACGAGGGCTGAAACCTTTGGATGGTTTCCGGCTTCCGTGATTACCACTCCACCGTAGGAATGCCCAACGAGAATTGTCGGTCCGTCCTGCGTTGCAAGGATTCGCTTGGTAACTGCTACGTCGTCCTCCAACGATATCGTCGGATTCTGGACGATACTGACGCTGTAGCCGTCTCGCTTCAGGATCTTGTAGACACCCTCCCAGCCAGCGCCATCCACAAAACCACCGTGGACTAGAACTATGTTCTTCATCACTCGACACCTCCCTTTCTGAATAATCCTGTAATGCCGGATGATCGCCTACGATAGGGATTCCAGGCACGGTCGCCCCGGGGTTCTGAGTCGGCAGGTTCTACGAAACCGCTGAGGTGAGGCAATACAGGGATCAGTGCACACTGTGGAAAAACCGCTAGCCGTGGGCACAGCAAGATCCAAGTCCTGATCCGTCCTCTTCGTTACCCAACTATAGAGGAAGGGCACAGATAAGGATTGTCTTCAGCCCAAAGGGGACCATACAAACGGAGGCGGCGAAATGGCGCACATTAAGCACGAACCGATTGGGCTGTCGGAAACGCCCCTACGAAATGTCCCAAAACTGATACTATAGTTCCAAATTCCCACGATCCCGGCGCACCCGTTCTGTTCAGGGAAAGGCGATAAGGCGGACAAGGAGGCAGCAACGATGAGCGGAATAAGGCTGGCGGCGCTGACTGTTGTGTTCGTGCTGGCGACCGGCCTGAGCTACGGGCAGAATGGCCCACTCACGCCTTTCGATAAACTCCCGGACTGGACGGGCACATGGACGATGATGGGCGGAACGGTTTTCGACACCGCCACGCAGACCGGCAAGGGTGGAGCGGTCACGCCGGGCGTACGAGAGCATCCGCCGTACAACGACGTGTATGAAAAGAAATACCAGGCCCATCTCGCTCTGCGCGACGTGTACAAGCTTCCCGACACGAACAACTTCTGCGGAATTCCTGTGAATTACCCGCGAATTCTTAACCTTCCGGATGCCTATGAATTTATGGTCCGGCCGGACGAGTTCTACATTATCGCCGAGAACGGCGAGAACGCCATGCGCGTGTACACGGACGGACGTCCGCTCCCTAAAAAGGAAGATGTCTGGCCAACGTATACCGGCGTCTCGGTCGGACACTGGGAGGGCGACACGCTGGTGTTCGAGACGATCGGTTTGAAGGGGGACCGCGACAACGATTCCATTTTGGATCGGACCGGTCTGGTTCTGAGCGATGCCGGGCACACCACGACCCGGATACGAAAGATCAACGACAACACGCTGCAGGCCGCGGTGACCATCGAAGATCCCAAAGCCCTGACGAAGCCGTGGGTCGTTACCAAGCAGTTCAGAAAGCAGAAGCCCGGATTGTTCCTCTATGACTATGGCTGCGCGGAGAACAATCGAAATCCGGTGGATAAAGCTACGGGTGAGGTGTCGACGCTCGGTCCTGATGGCAAGGCCATTCAATAGCAAGTATGGTCAGAACACTCTTCAAGGAGGTCGTAAAAATGAAGTCACTTCGCGTTGTTTTGTTTGTGGTGTTGGCAGCGGTGCCCGTGCTGGCGCATCATGGCGGCGCCGGTTACGACGCGAAAACGATCGTGCTTACCGGGACGGTGAAGCAGTTCCAATTCACGAATCCCCATTCCTGGATTCAGGTGGACGTCAAGGACCAGACCGGAAAGGTGGTGGAATGGAGCGTCGAATGGGGTAGTCCGAACTCGTTGAGCCGCGAGGGAGTTCACCCGAGCACGTTTCCCGTTGGCGCCAAAGTAACCTTTAAAGTTCACCCGGTGAAGAGCGCCGCTCCGCTCGCCTCTTTTGTGGCCGCGAAGTTTGAAAATGGGACCATCGTCGGCAGGTGGGACAGCCCGGAGGGGAGCGAATAAGCCGGATCGCGGTGGGACGATACGCAAAAGTCCAAGTCCTGATAAGTCCTGTTCTCGGAATGTGGGAGCCAGTTACCGGAAATGCCTGCCAGCTCAACCGGTCGATGCAACACCAGCTAATCGGCTGCAGATTATAAGCCTGGGCGTGCCGAGTCCTGATAAGTCCTCTTCTCGGAAGTTGGCCCAGCCGCGAAAAGCCAGATTTACCTTACGATCCACCTTCAGAAGAAACACATATCCCGCTGAGTCCTCTTCTCGGAATGTGGCCCGCCGCGAAAAGCCACATTCCGATAATCCCGTTTCTCAGGACATGGGCGCTAATGCCTCGGTCCAGGCACATTCCGAAAATCCCAAAGTTTAGGGTCTGACTTTCCAGTCGCTACAATTGCCGCTCGGGTCCAATTTGTTTATGGCCCCAGGGTGATGTGAAGAAGCCAATACCTCTTTCGGCAGTACACCGCACATGCCTCAGCAAGGTATCGAGTTGGACTCATACAATAGTTTCAAGGTAGCGATGCCCGGATCTACGGCCCGGATCGATCCCAACCCAGGAGAGCAGGAGGAAGTCGCATGAGCGAGGCTTCTGAAAGACAGTACGGCCAGAGTGCAGACATGCAAGCAGAGGAAACCCGCCTAATGGCTAGCGCAACGCCTCGCTGGGTGTCGTTAGCCGTAATTGTTCTCGCGGCAGTGTCCATGTTGGGTCTGGGTGTGGCTTGGAAAGCTACAAAGCAAGCAAAAAGTGCGGAAGCGGCTCTGGTAAATGCGAGTGGTCACAGCGAACTCGTCGGGCGGGATATGCAGGCCCTGGAAGGGCGGCTGACGCAAACGGAAAGGGTGAATACGCAACTTCAAAACCAATTGTTAGCCGTCAGGGACAAGCTGAGGATGACCCAAGATGACTTCCTCGCTGCGGACCTCCAGAACGGCGAGATTCGCGACAATTATTCCAAGAAGCTGAGTAGTGTGCAGTCGGAACTCGCCACCAAAGCGAATGCGAGTGATCTGAAGTCTTTAGGTGGAGACATTACTGACGTGAAGGGCGGATTGGAATCGACGAAGAGCAATCTCAGCGCGGCGCGCACTGAATTTGGCACCTTGATTGCCCGAAACCGCGAGGAAATAGATGAATTGCGCCGGATGGGAGAACGCAACTACGTCGACTTCACGCTGAACGGCAAGGGTGATCGCAGCAAGGCGGGCGATGTAATGGTCGAACTCCGCGGCACCGACGTTAAGAAACATCAGTTCACCCTTGCGCTTTACGTGGACGACCTGCGTATAGAGAAAAAAGACCGCGCGGTCAATGAGCCGATCTTCTTCTATACGCGTGGAGCTCGGGCTCCTTCGGAGCTCGTGGTCAACCAAATTGGGAAGAACAAAGTCGTTGGATACGTGAGCATCATCAAGGCGCAGTCCGCACGCTAGAGATAGCCGAGCAGTAGGTGGATCAGGAAAAAGCCCACAGGGGCAATTTCCGCGAACTGTTCGTTGTAGGCCGTGTGCAGCACACCAACATTCCGATAATCCCGTTTCTCGGGACTTGGCACCCGAGGTGGTGGTACTTTCTCTTCCGATGAACCGCGAAATTGCCCGTACGCTAATACAAAGAGAGCTCAAAACCCTGCGGAAGTCGCCCTATGCAGAACTCACGAGCTTGGTTGATAAGGGCTCAACTCGTCGTGAAACGGGACAGGACGGCAGGGAATATCAGATTGAGCGCCAAGCCGTATGGGACGACCGGAAGGGCGGAAATCTTCGGGTGGTCGTTGCCATTGACGATGGCGGCGTGAGAGCCTTCATGCCCCTGAGCGGGGATTTCATTATCTCGCCAAGCGGCGTTTTTATTGGAGAAACGCCACAATCTTCGCTCCATGTCGCCCTGAAGGAAGCACGAATACTGCACGCAGCGCTACTTGTGACGATACCACTCTACATATACGCAGGGGAGACTCTCAGTCCAGCAACAGGGAAGGACGACACCAAGATTGGATTGTTTCTAGTTGCCTTGGCTATCCTTAACACTTGGTCTGTATTGACTACCTACAGGCGAAGAGCACAACCGGCGCGGGTGGCTTTGCAGTCAGGGACGCCTGATGCGAAGGCTATCAGCCGATGGAGAAACGCAAACATACTCCTGTTGGTAAGCTGTGAACCGCTGGCCCTATATGGCTTTGCGCTGCGGCTCTCGGGTGGAACTCTACTGCATTCCGCACCGTTCTACGTTTGGGCTTTGTTCTTATTGGTGTCCTTTACGCCTCGGCGTCTCTCGGACAAAGCCAACTCCTGAGAAGTCCTCTTATCGGAATGTGGCCGGACCACGAAAAGCTACCTTGCGATAATGCCGTTTCTCGGGAGTTGCGCGGCACACGTTATTCGACTTTGACTGGCGAAATGAACAGCCAGCAGGCTCCTCCGATACTCCCGCTTTTTCGTTCACTGCGCTCGCAATTGCTGCCAGCGTCCAAGACCCGTTCGGTTTTAGGCAAGGCGACGAACTCCTATCGGCTGTCCTGGCCGTAATCACTTTATAATTACTTACGCGATAATGATTCCTGAGAAAACACTTGAGGCGCAGGAAGGAAGAACTGTGCCGGGCACGAAAGGCCATTTTCCAACGATCCTCATCGTTGACGACGATGAGTCCAATCGGGTCCTTGTGACAGAAATCCTAGGTGAGGACCGGTATCGAATCGTGCATGCCAAGGACGGTGAGGAAGCCATCGAGCTTTTGGCAAACGGGGAAGTCGACCTGGTCCTGTCGGACGTCATGATGCCGGGCCTGGACGGTTTTGGCCTCCTGCGTGAACTCCGCAAAAGCGCCCGTACGAAGACCGTCCCGGTGATCCTCATGTCTGCCCGAGCCGGCGAAGAATCGACTGTCGAAGGGCTGGACGCAGGTGCAGACGACTATGTCGCAAAACCGTTTTCGGCCCGCGAGCTTCTGGCGCGTGTGCGAACACATCTGGAGCTAGCCCGCGTCCGCCGCGAGTGGGCCAGTGAGTTGGAACAGGCCAACAAAGAGCTCGAAGCCTTCAGCTACTCGGTCTCCCACGATCTTCGTGCACCGCTCCGCGCGGTCGACGGATTTAGTAAGCTGCTGCTCGACGAGTACGGCGAGAAGCTGGACGAGCAAGCCAGTCACTACTTAAACCGCATGCACGCGGGAACTCAGAAAATGTCTGCATTGATTGACGACCTTTTGAACCTGTCGCACATTACCCGCGCTCCGCTGCGGAAAGAGCCGATCAATCTGACAATGCTGGCACGAGGCGTGATCGACGAGCTGCAGGAAAAGGAGCCGTCGCGCAAGGTTGCAGTCGAAATCGCCAGCGGACTTGCCGCGCACGGGGACGCGCACCTAATTGCAATTCTTCTCGTGAACCTGCTCGGGAATGCCTGGAAGTATACGTCGAAGCAGCCCGAGGCCCAGATCGCGTTTGGGCAACAGTATACGGGGAATGAAACGATCTTCTTTATCCGAGATAATGGCGCAGGGTTCGACATGGCAGGTGCTGGCAGGCTTTTTGCTCCGTTCCAGCGACTGCACCTCGATTCTGACTTTGAAGGAACCGGAATCGGCCTTGCTACGGTCCAGAGGATCATCTCGCGCCATGGTGGCCGTGTTTGGACTGAGGCAACGGTCGGAAAAGGCGCGACTTTCTTCTTTACCGTTGGAGGCGGGCGATGAGGCTCGGACAAACCCTCCGTGGGTAGACTTCGGGCAGGAGTATTGACTAAGTCTCGCTGACCGGCACGCGCGACGACTTCGGCTTCAGTTGTTCGTAGACCTGCTTGACGAAGGCATCCCCGTTTTTATACCGGACGATGGTGCCCTCGTCGTAACTCGACCCTGCCTGCATAGGTACAGGCGAGCTAGAATCGATAAAGCCGCGCGGGATTATCCACCAGAATCGTCTTCCGCACGGCAGGATCCGGCGCCCACACAGCGAGTTGATTCAGCAACCGGCCATCGTCGATCTGCAGCAGCGGGGCGACGTCGCTTGCGCTGTGCCCGGGTAAGGCCCCTCCGGCCGGATGCGGCCAGTCGCTGCCCCAAACAATGCGCTCCGCATTCGCGGCGATCAGCGCCTTCGCAAGAGGAGCGGCGTCTGGATAGTCGGGCGCTTTGTCCGAGGCTCGGTACGCGCCCGAAATCTTGACGTAAGCCTTGCCGGAGCGCACCAGATCGAGCATCGTGTCGAAGCCCGCCTGACCGGTTCCGAGCGACCCTTTCGCTCCACCAAAGTGATCGAAAACCACCGGAACGGGCGCCGCCATGATCTCCTTCTGCAAGCCTTCGATCACCGGCAGGCGCGTGTACATCTGAATGTGCCATTTCCGGCTGGCCACGCGCTCGACCGCCGCATCGAATGATTTCCGCGTCGCGTCCGGACTCGTTTGCCCGAAGGTTTCAAAATTGAGCCGAATGCCGCCCGGAGGAAGTCTTGTCGTCGATCACGGCAATTGCCCGCGCGCGGGGCCCGAGCTGTTTCATCGCGTCAAGCGTGCAGGAATTGTCGGCGCCATAGACGCTCGGATTGACGATCACCACGCGGTCCATGTGCAGGGCGCGGTGCAAAGCGCGCATTTCCGCTACAAATGCGGACTCGGGCGTATACGTGCGGCCCGAAAACCACGGGAACTGGCGCGGATCGCCGAATATATGCGTGTGACAATCGCAGGCCCCCGAGGGCACCGCAAAGTTAAGCGGAGTCGAAGGCTGCGAAGCGCCAGCCGAAACGAAGTCCACCGGCCGAAACACCGTCGCTACGCCCGCAACAATCGAGCCTAGCAGGACCTGACGGCGCGATATCATGGCGTGCTCCTTGGCGAAATTGGCAGTAGCATATCAATTTAGACGTAACGTGTCAGGCTCCGCGCGTATCCCAGTGAAGAGCCCGGTAAGAAGCCCCGTAAAGAGCATGGCAGCGGCGATATCCGATAGCTCTCACGCCGCAGGACTAGGGTAGAATGTGCGCCGTTCATCCGGGGTGAGCGAGCTTCGAGCAGCTTCTAAGGGCAAAAGGAGGATCGACGGGATGCGAACCAAAGTGGTCTTACTGCTGACAACATTCGCTTTTCTGCTGGCCAGCGTTTCCAACGGCATTGCGCAACAGAATCCCCCAGCCGGTGGCGCTGGTGGCGGGCGAGGCGGCGCCCAGGGTGGAGGTCCGGCCCCCGCGGGTGGGGGTGCACCGGGCGGTCAGGCCCCCGCGGGCGGAGGTGGCCGCGGGCCGCAACCGCCTCCGTTTGTAGTGATGAGTACCTCGATGGCTGACGGAAGTTTTTTGGCCGTGAAGTATACCTGCACAGCGGGCCCGGCAGCCGTCTCACCGGAGCTTCGGTGGATGAACCCGCCGCGAGATACCGTCGGCTTCGTTCTGATCACGCATGATATGGAACCGCGGCCGCGCAAGGGCGTCGACGACATCTTGCACTGGATGGTGTGGAATATTCCGGCTTCTGCCACCCAGCTTCCCGAGGCCGTCGCCAACACCACACAGCAACTCCCCGATGGCAGCATGCAGACGAATGGCAATCCCGGGCAAGGGGGAGTATCTGGTTATCGTCCTCCGTGCCCTCCTGCAGGTCCTTCGCATCACTACGCTTTCGAGCTCTATGCCATCGATCAAAAACTGGATCTGCCTCCGACGGCAACCCGCGCCGACGTCATGAAGGCCATCGACGGCCATATCTCGGCACATGCGGCGCTGATCGTTCCGTATCACCAATAGGCCTTGCCGCCAATCGGCTTAGCACCAGTAGGCCTTATCAGTCGCAGGTCCGCTCCCACGCCCGGCCGGGTCTCGGCATGAGACCCGGCTTGGCGGATTTATCCCCTCGCCAACCCCCAGTTCAGTGAAAAAGAGGCGCAGTTGCCCTTTTTCTGTACCTTCGTACAGGTTCCAAACTTCGCTTCCCACTGTATTTATGAACCCGTAGTCGAATAGACACTTCTAGGTGCAGCGGGGCTATCCCTTTTTTGCTCCGCAGAGTCAAATCGGTGAGGAACTTCCCCAGGAGATGGGCCCGGTGATGGGCTCGAAGATGGGAAGGCTCAGAGGAGAAGGAATGCGGAAAGGAAAGAAAGCCCTGCTGATTGTCGCTGCTACCCTCCTGACTATCGCCACACTTGCAGTCTTGAACTTCGTACGCTCGAGGATGGAAGCGAACGAGCAATCCGCGGAAAGTTCCGCTGCACGTATCGTAAGCACCAGCGTCCGCGCTGCCTAAAAGTTTCGCTCCGCAGATCTCGCCCCACTCGGGAGGAACGGACTCCCCTCGCCTCGCCGTCTTCAGCAAAATCCGACGCTCACATCGTTCGCGCTGTTTTTGAAACGAATGCCGCAGCTTATACTATGGTCGAACTAATTGTCGGAATGAACGACCGCTGCTCACATCCCTGAGGAGAGAATCCCTTGAACAAGAAAGCATACGAAGAGGGTATGGCCGTGCGCCGCGAAGTTTTGGGCGCCGACTACGTCGATCGCGCCATGGCCTCCGCCGACCAGTTCACCCGCGTGCTCTATGAATTTGTCACGGAATGGTGCTGGG
>Ga0206939_10197_pt1 | contig 16225 bp, 16 predicted proteins | sample Alteio_BWOrgHeat_10_FD_152921 | JGI IMG/M metagenome (GOLD analysis project Ga0206939, IMG submission 152921) | Enriched cells from forest soil in Barre Woods Harvard Forest LTER site, Petersham, Massachusetts, United States -... | ecosystem: Environmental > Terrestrial > Soil > Temperate forest >... | reverse complement strand
TCGATACGTCGGACGAATGGATCACGTCGCGCACAGGCATCAAGGAGCGGCATGTCGCCGCTAAAGATGAAGCGGCTTCTGACTTGGCGATTGCCGCGTCCCAGCGTGCGCTGGAAAATGCCGGCATAAAAGCCGATGAGGTGGATCTCATTGTGCTCGCGACCGCGACGCCGGATATGTTTTTTCCGTCGACCGCTTGCTTTGTGCAGAAGGCCCTCGGTATTCCCGAAGCCGTCAGCTTTGACGTCTCGGCGGCCTGCAGCGGATTTCTCTACGCTCTTGAGACGGCGAAAGCGTTGATGGAAAGCGGCGACTATAAAGTCGCGCTCGTGATCGGTACGGAAAAGCTGTCGTCTATTACTGATTGGAAGGATCGCAATACCTGCGTGCTCTTCGGCGATGGCGCGGGCGCGGCAGTCCTGCAGAAGAAAGCGGCGGCCGGCGGCATTTTGTCCACTTACTTACGATCCGCCGCTAATCACACCGATATTTTAAAAGTGCCGGGTGGGGGATCACGAACGCCCGGCTTGTCGCCCGCCATTTATATGGAAGGCAAGGAAGTGTTCAAGCTCGCCGTACACAAAATGATTTCCGCCGCCGAGCATGCCCTTAAGCGTGCCGGAAAAAAAGATTCAGACCTCGCGCTTCTCATCCCGCACCAAGCGAACTTGCGTATCATCGAAGCCATCGCCGAGCGCGTGAATGTGCCGCGCGACCGCGTCTTTGTAAATGTCGATAAATATGGCAATATGTCCGCCGCGACCACGATTGTGGCGCTGGACGAGGCGCGCCGGCAAGGCCGCGTGCGCAAAGGAGACCTGGTGGAGCTGATCGCCTTCGGTGCGGGGTTGACCTGGGGTGCGGCAGTGATCCAATTCTAATGACGAAATTAGCGTTACTCTTTCCGGGGCAGGGATCTCAGGCGATCGGTATGGGCATCGCGCTTGCCGATAAATTCGCGGAAGCGCGTACGGCTTTTGATCAAGCCAGCCAGGTTCTCGATTGGGATCTGCTCCAAGCCTGCAAGGAAGGCCCTGAGGATCGTTTGCGCCAGACCGACGTCGCGCAGCCTGCGTTGTATGTGACGGGTTATGCGGCATTTTCCGTTTTGCGTTCGCTCGGCATTACTCCCGACGCGACGGCCGGGCACAGCATTGGAGAATATGCGGCACTCGCGGCGGCAGGCGTTTTCGGTTTTACAGAAGGGCTGGATTTGGTTCGCGAACGCGGACGGCTCATGCAGGCGGCAGGACAAGAGCATCCGGGCGGCATGGCGGCGATCCTCGGCATGAGCCGCGAAGCGCTGCAGGCTCTTTGCGATGAGATTCAGGCGTCGAATGGCGTGTGCGTGCCGGTCAATTTCAACAGCCCCGAACAGATCGTGGTGGCGGGGGAAAAGAAAGCGATTGATGCTTTAGTCTCCGCGGCTCCTGCCAAGGGAGCCAAACGCGTGATCGCTTTGAACGTCAGTGGGGCGTTCCACTCTTCCTTAATGAAGGAAGCGGCGGTCCATATGAAGCAGCGTCTCAGCCGCGTTACCTTTCAAAACGCGTCCTGCCCTGTATTTATGAATGTGGATGGCCAAGGCCGCCAAGAAGCGAGCGCCATTCAAACCGCTTTGTCGCAACAGATGGACCATTCCGTGGAATGGGTTCGTACCATCGAAGCCATGAAAGCCGCGGGTTGCGCCACTTTTGTAGAATGCGGCTCGGGACGCGTCTTGAGCGGGCTACTCCGGCGCATCGATAAACAGCTGCAGGCCTACTCCACGGAGACGCCGGAAGCTGTCGAAGAAGTCCGAAACGCCCTCGCGGCGATAGGAAAGGGGAAGATATGAGATTAAAAGATCAGGTCGTTGTCATTACAGGCGGAGCCCAAGGCATTGGGAAGTCCATCGCCACTCTTTTTGCTTCCGAAGGGGCCAAACTCGTGCTTTCGGACATCGATGAAGCCACGGTTCAGGCCACTGCCGCTCAAATCGGTAAGGAAAAAAACGTCGAAACGCTCGGCGTGAAAGGCAATGTGTCCCAGATTACCGACTGCGAAAAGCTCGTCGAAGCCTCGCTTGACAAGTTTAGTCGAATTGATATACTCATCAACAACGCGGGAATTACGCGTGATAATTTACTGATGCGCATGAGCGATGATGAGTGGGATTCCGTCATCGCTGTTAATTTAAAAGGGGTCTTTAACTGTACGAAGGCGGCCATCCGCCCCATGATGAAGGCCCGCAAAGGCCGCATTGTGAATATCGCCTCGGTTGTGGGGCAAATGGGGAACGCGGGCCAAGCCAATTATTCGGCTTCTAAAGGCGGCGTGATCTCGCTGACAAAGACCTGTGCGCGCGAGTTCGCTTCCCGGAACATTTTAGTCAATGCGATCGCTCCCGGGTTCATCCGCACCCGAATGACCGAAGCGTTGACGGAAGATCAGAAGAAGAAGCTGCTGGATTTGATTCCTTTGGGACGGTTAGGCGAGCCCGAAGACATCGCGAAAGTCGCGTTGTTTCTTTGTTCGGAAGAATCTTCCTATATTACCGGGCACGTGGTTTCAGTCAATGGCGGAATGTATATCTAGCTTCACATACTGAGGGAGGTTTCGATCATGGCACAAGTTCAAGATATTGAAGCACGCGTAAAAGAAATTATTGTGGAACAGCTGGGCGTCGATGCCTCGGAAGTGAACATCCAGGCCTCTTTCGTGAACGATTTGGGCGCCGATTCTCTCGACACGGTCGAGCTCGTGATGGCTCTCGAAGAAGAATTCGACATCGAAATTCCTGATGAGGAAGCCGAGAAGATCCAGTCCGTCGGCCAGGCCGTCGACTATATCAAAGCCCACATGAAGAAATAGGCCACAAGCCTATTTCCCGCCTATCCTCGGGGACATTCGAGGAAGCCTGATCTAAAAATCATGAAACGTCGCGTGGTGATCACCGGTGTGGGGGTTGTTACTCCCATCGGCATCGGTAAAGAAGCGTATTGGGACTCCCTCAAGAACGGTCGTTCTGGAGCGGGACTCTTGTCGTTCTTCGACACCGCGGATTACCCCTGCAAGATCGACGCCGAAGTCAAAAACTTCCAACCTGAAGACTTCATTGAAGACAAAAAAAGCATCCGCCGCATGGATCGCTTTACCCAGTTCGCGTTTTGTGCCGCCGATATGGCGATCCGAGATGCCGGCCTCGACACATTCAAAATGGATCCGGATCGGGTCGGCGTCATCGTCGGCACTGGCATCGGCGGCTTGTCCACGATTGAAGAAGAGCATGCCGTTCTGCGTGACCGTGGTGTCCGCCGCGTCAGCCCATTCCTGATTCCCAAACTCATTTCCAACATGGCCCCCGGCGAAATCGCCATCCGCTGGGGCTTCACCGGTCCGAACTATGCGGTCTCAAGCGCTTGCTCGACCGCCAATCACGCGATTGGTGATTCACTTCGCATGCTGCGCTACGGCGATGCGGATGTGATCGTTACCGGCGGCGCGGAAGCCGCGATTACGCCTCTTGGATTTGCCGGTTTTTGCGCGGCGCGAACGCTGTCCACGCGAAATGACGCGCCTGAAAAAGCGTCGAGGCCTTTTGATAAAGACCGCGATGGGTTCGTGATGGGCGAGGGCTCCGGAGTCGTCGTCCTTGAGACGCTTGAGCATGCGGTGGCTCGGGGAGCGAAGATTTACGCCGAATTGGCCGGCTACGGCGCGACGGACGACGCCTACCATATCACCGCGCCGCATCCAGAAGGAACCTCCGCCGTCAAAGCCATGCAGCGCGCTCTGGTGGATGCCGATGTAAAGCCGGAAAATATTCAGTACGTCAACGCTCATGGCACATCCACAAATTTAAATGACAAGACCGAGACCAAAGCTCTTAAGCTGGTTTTCGGAGAGCATGCCAAGAAGCTCGCTATTTCCTCTACGAAGTCCATGACCGGGCATTTGCTCGGCGCGGCCGGAGCCATCGAGCTCATCGCGACGGTGCTGTGCATGCAGAACAGTTTGGCGCATCCCACCATCAATTACGAAACGCCTGATCCCGAATGCGATCTCGATTACGTCCCGAACAAAGCCCGACCGATGAATATCGATGCGGCGTTGTCGAACTCCCTCGGGTTCGGCGGACATAACGCCGTTTTGGTCGTCAAGAAGTATGTCTCCTAAACCGGCGGGAACGGCGAAACTCGAAAAAATTTTAGGCGTCAAGTTCAAGAACACGGCCCTGCTGGAAGAAGCGCTCACGCATAAATCCTTCGCGATGGAGCAAGGCGGCCGCATCCCCTTCAATGAACGTTTGGAGTTTTTAGGCGACAGCGTGCTGTCCTCGGCGGTGGCGCATTACCTCTTCAGCAAATATCCTGATGTCGATGAAGGCCGGCTTTCTCAGCTCAAGTCGATGCTCGTGTCACGGCCCAGCCTGACCGTTTGGGGCCGCGACATCGAAGTAGGAAAGTACCTCCGTTTGAGCGATGGGGAAATTTCCACCGGCGGGCGCGAGCGGGATTCTATCGTCGGGAACGCGATGGAAGCGCTTCTTGGCGCGATGTATTTGGAAGCCGGATTTGAGCCGACGAAAAAATTCATCGATAAGCTTTTAAGCAAGCGGAAACGTCTCGTTACGGCCGATCATAAAAGCAAACTGCAGGAATGGGCCCAAAAAAAATATAAAATTCCACCTAATTACGTGGTCACCCGCAGTTTCGGGCCGGACCATGCCAAGACTTTTGAGATCAGCGTGATGATGGCCTCAGATGTGTTGGGGTCCGGGGCCGGCAAAAGCAAAAAAGAAGCGGAGCAGGCGGCGGCGCGCGACGCGCTCAAGCGCATCAAAGTCGCCTAAGGGGAAACATTTTATGGATTATGAACTGACCGAAGAACAGTTGGCGATTGTTGAGACCGCACGCGAAATCGCCCAGAAGAAAATAAAAAAAGTCCGCGAGCATTACGACAAAACCGAAGAGTATCCCTGGGAAATTGTCGAGGAACTCCGCAAGGCCGATCTCTTTGGTGTTTATATCCCCACGGAGTACGGCGGTTTAGGCGGCGGCGCGATGGAGCTTGTGCTTGTCGTCGAAGAATTGTCCAAAGCGTGCGGCGGCATCGCGCTCTGTGTCGCCGCGACGGCTCTCGGTGCCTACCCCATTTTGCTCTATGGTAATGACGAGCAAAAGAAAAAATATCTCCCTGACATTGCATCAGGCAAGCGACTCGCAGCTTTCACGATCACGGAACCCGAAGCCGGGTCCGACGCCACAGCGGCTAAAGCGACGGCTGTTCTTGACGGCGATCACTACATTTTAAACGGCACGAAATGCTTCTGCTCTAATGGCAAAGCGGCTGAAATTTACTCCCTGTTTTTCACGACCAATCCCGCCCGCGGCGCCCGCGGCGTGTCCTGCTTTATCGTAGAAAAAGGAACCCCCGGTTTTGAGTTCGGACGCAAAGAAGAAAAGATGGGCATTCGGGCGAATTGGACTTATCAGCTGGAATTCAAGGACTGCCGGATTCCGAAGGAAAATTTAGTCGGCGGAGAAGGGCGCGGCCTCTTGGTCGCGCAATCGACCTTTGACGTCTCCCGTCCCGGCGTGGCGGCTCAAGCGCTTGGGATTGCCACCGGCGCCATGGAAGAAGCGTTTGCTTATGCCCGCGTCCGTCGTCAGTTCGGCCAGCCTGTCATCAGCTTTCAGGCCATGCAGCATAAACTGGCGCAAATGGCGATGGAAATCGAAGCGTCCCGCGCGCTTTTGTACTCTGTTACTCGCGCCATGGTGAAAAATGCCGGGAAAAAGCGGTACACCAAAGAGTCCGCGATGGTAAAATGCTTTTGTTCGGATGTGGCCATGCGCGCGACGACAGAAGCGGTCCAAATGTGCGGCGGCATCGGCTACATGCATGATTTTCCTCTTGAGAAATTTATGCGGGATGCCAAAATCACGCAAATTTATGAGGGGACTAACGAAATCCAGCGCAACGAAATAGCTATGGCAATGATCAAAGAAGCAGCGCAGACTGGATCTGGGAAGAAATAGAACCTATGCATATTATTGTTTGTATCAAGCAGACGCCAGCGACTGCCAATATTCAGATCGATCCCAAAACGGGGACTCTGAAACGTGAAGGCATGGCGGCCGCGATCAACCCCTTCGACGAGTACGCGATTGAGGAAGCGGTTCGCATTAAGGAAAAGTTGCCGGGTTCGACAGTTTCTGTCGTGACCATGGGTCCTCCGCAAGCCGAAGAAGCGCTTCGCGACGCGATCGCCCGCGGCTGCGATGACGCTTATCACGTGACCGACCGCGCGTTCGCCGGAGCAGATACCTGGGCTACCTCTTACACACTCGAGATGGCGATTCGGAAAATTGCCGCCGAGAAAAAACCTTTTGATCTGATCATCTGCGGGAAACAAACCAATGACGGAGACACGGGACACGTTGGTCCTGGCATCGCGGCATGGCTTGAAATTCCTAACTGCGCGTATGTCGGCCATGTCGAAGAAGTGAAGGAAGGCTCGATCACCGTGCGCCGCATGATGGAAGACGGCTATGACATTTTAGAGATGCCGACGCCTTGCTTGATGTCCGTCGTGAAAGAGATCAACGAGCCCCGGTTGGCCGGCCTCAAAGGGAAACTCGCCGCGAAAAAAGCGGTCATCACGAAGTGGAATGCGGTCGACATCAATGCGGACAAGTCCAATATTGGCCTCAGCGGATCTCCGACGATTGTCGCTAAAAGTTTTAATCCGCCCCCGCGCAAAGGCGGCGAACGGATCGAAGGCGCTACGGCGGAAGAAAAAGCTAAGAATCTCATCAGACGGATGAGAGAAATGAAGGTAATTTAAATGCCCAATCGAATTTTTGTCACGAACGATCGCTGCACCGGCTGTTCGGCTTGCGCGAAAGCTTGTCCCGTCACCTGTATCGACATGGTCGTGCGCCCGGCGGAAGATAAAGCCAAAGGCGTCAAATGGCCAAAGCTCGCCATTATTGACGAGATCAAATGCATTTTCTGCGGCGCCTGCGTCGATGTCTGCAATAAGCTGGGCGAAAAGGCCAACAAGCCTGATATCTTCCATGCCATTACGATGGAAAAAGAAGTGGTCGTTTCTACAACGCCCGCCATTGATCCCGCGCTCTATAAAGGCGTGTGGTGTTACGCCGAAGTCCGTCACGGCGAGCTGGTTCCCACGATTTTTGAGCTCCTGCACGTCGCGACGCAAATGAATGATGTTTTGAAAGAAGAGATTTCAGCGGTCTTGATCGGCTCTGGCGTCGAGAAATATGCCCAAGAGATCATCGAACATGGCGCGGACAAAGTGTACGTCATCGATAATCCCGTCTTTGAGAATTTCGTGGATGAAGCCTATTGCGCGGCTTTGACCGAGTTGATCCGTCAGGAGAAACCGAACAAGCTGCTTCTCCCGGCGTCGACGATCGGACGCTCCTTTGCTTCACGCGTGGCGATCACCGCCAAGACCGGTATTACGGCGGACGCGACCGAATTTGCCATCGATCCCAAGACGCGCATGATGCATTCTACGCGTCCCTCGTTTGGCGGCAACTTGATGGCGACTATTTTGTGCGAGAAGCATCGTCCTGAAATGGCGACCGTTCGTCCGATGTCATTCCCGCGCACGCCTCGTGTGGCTGGGCGTCAGGGCAAAGTCATGAAAGTGCATGTGGATCCGGCGAAGTGGAACATCCGCACAACCTTTAAAAAGTTTGTTCCCGAAGAGTCCAAGCAAGTCGATATCACGGCGGCCGATCGTATCGTCTCCGGCGGCCTCGGCCTCGGCAAAGCGGATGGATTTAAATTAGTGGAAGAATTGGCGAACGTCATGGGCGCTGCGGTCGGCGCAAGCCGCGCGGTCGTTGATAAAGGCTGGATTCCGTATCGCCATCAAGTGGGCCTCACGGGCCGCACCGTTCGCCCCAAACTCTATATCGCCTGCGGCATTTCAGGAGCCATCCAGCATTTGGCCGGCATGAGCTCGTCCGAATTTATTGTGGCCATCAACAAGAAAGCGGATGAGCCGATCATGTCCATCGCCAATCTTGCCGTGGAAGGCGATCTCTACGAAATTCTTCCTGCCCTGATCAAAGAACTCAAAGCCCTCAAAAATTAGGATCGTTAGGGGTTGTGCCGGCTGTGATACGGCAACCGGTGATGATGCCTGACGTGATGGAACGAGGGGAATATCTGCAAGTGCAGCGCCCGCGCTTCTCTGAAAACCTGCTTCGCAAAAAGACTGAAGACCAAAAAGAAAAACATCATGGAGACGAGCTGCCCGAATGTGGAAAGCGTATGTTCCCGCTGGAGTAGAATCCGTTCCATAGTGGATACCTTCACTATGCGGGAAACATGTTACAGGGAAATGAAGCGAAGGTTACGTTTCGGTAAATTCTTTATCGGCTAGAACTTAAGGCCCGCGCGGAAAAGAAAGTTGCCCTGTACGATGCCTTCCTTATGATCGGCGGTGTATCCGGCCGCGCGTAGAGCGGCGTTATCGCCGGTGTCCATTCCGCCCAGCCAGGTGCCGCGAAATTCCACGCCCATAAAGAAACGGTCTTCAGGAAAAAGGTCCATGCCCACGCCATAGCCTATCGCCGCGGACGTTTGATGCTCGTCGATCAGCGTGCGGTTTTCCGTCCCGCCTCCGGTCCATTGATAGCCCGGAACCGGCTGTCCGGATAATTCTTGAGAACTGTTGTGTGCGCCGACGCCGGCAAAAATATAGGGGCGGTAAGGTCCACGCGGGTAAGCCAAACGCGCGATGATAAGGCCGACAAGCGATTTGATTCTGGCATTGGTCTCGATGCCGGCGAGCGTATCATCGCTCCGATGGTTGCCATTGAGTGACGAAGCGAGATCCGCGCCAATGGCGATCGCAGGAGTGCCGGACACATAATAAAGGTACTGAGCGCCAAACGAAGCGCCGCCTCCGGTGACGACCCGTTCATGGCCAGGATTGTAGTCATACTGACTGGACGATCCGCTCATCCCCCCAAAAGCCACAATGCTCTGCGACCCGCGAACAAAATCGGCGTGGGCTTTGCCCCCTAAAACTAATGACGCCACACAGGCCATGACGAATTGTTTCTTCACGAGATAAGTGTATGTCCTAGCGGCTTCCCTGGCAAGAGGGAAATAGTGCACCACGGCTTGTGCGAAGTTGTCCACAACCCCCATCGGTAGTGGGGGGATTTGCATTAATTGGGGGTAATTGATATCTTAGCGTCGTGCGGTTGAAGCGTCTGGAGATGGTCGGGTTTAAGTCCTTTGCGGACAAAACCCGTGTCGAGTTTGAGCCCGGGATCACCGCTGTTGTGGGTCCTAACGGGTGCGGCAAATCCAATATTTCAGACGCCATTCGCTGGGCCTTGGGCGAAATGTCGGCCAAGTCCATGCGCAGTCAGCACATGATGGATGTCATTTTTAACGGCACGGCCACCCGCTCGCCACAAGGCATGTCCGAAGTCGCGCTCACCTTTGACAACACCTCCCACCAAATTCCTTTAGACTATACCGAAGTCACTGTGTCTCGGCGGCTGTTCCGTTCTGGCGAATCCGAATATTTCATCAATAAAACCCAATGCCGCTTGAAAGATGTGCGCGATCTTTTCCTCGATACTGGCGTAGGCAACGACGGTTATTACGTGATGGCACAGGGGAAAATCGAATTTATTCTATCCGCCAAGCCGGAAGAGCGGCGCGAGCTTTTTGAAGAAGCCGCCGGCGTTTCCAAATATAAAGTCCGTCGCGAAGAAGCGCTGCGCAAGCTTTCTAAAGTCGAGCAGGATATGCTCCGGCTGAACGATTCTCTCGCGATTTATAAACAGCAAATGGATTCGCTTGAAGCGGCGGTGCGTAAAGCCAAGCAACATCAAAAACTTCAAGACGATTTAAAGAAGCTGGAGATCTCATCGCTCCTGCATGGTTTCCAGAAAGCGCAGGCCGATTGGGATCAGATCCATCTGCGTCAGGAAGCCGAAGCGCTTCGATTGACGGAACTGCGCGCCGATGTCACTACCCGCGAGAAGCAGTTGTCTGAAGCGCGCGGGCAATCGGAAGCATTCGAGCAGGATGTGATTGATCTCCAGCGACAGATTTCGCAATACGAAAGCGATTACTCTCGCGCGGAGGCTGAGCGGCATGCGGCTCAGGAACGCCAAAAGGAATTGAGTGCGTCTCAAGAACGTTTGGTGATAGAGTCTTCCGATCTGGGCAAGCTCGTCGAAGAATGGCGCGGAATCCTCACTCAGTTGGATGTCGAAGTGGGCGAGCTTCGCGCGAGCTTCCATGAAAAAAATGATACTTATCAAATTGAAGAAGAAAAAGGCCGCGAAGAACAGGCTGTTGTCCTGACGCTGCAGAAAGAGTTGGAACAAGCCAAGGCCCGCTTGCTTGAACTGGTGCGGCTCATCAGCCATCACCGCAATGAAACGGTCCGGTTCACATCGCTCTCGGTGCGCCATGAAGAAGCGTCCAAATCTAAAGAACGCGAGTTGGGGAAAATCAGCCTACGCCGCTCCGCACTTCAGGAGCAAATCGGTTCCCAGGAAAAACAGGCCGGTGAAACCCAGGACAAATTAACGACGATCCAAAATACGTTGCGCGTCTTGGCGGAACAGCAGCAGCAGGATGAGTCTGCTCTTACGGATCTTGAGCGCAACATACAAAACGGTCGGGAGCGGCTGGCTCGATTGGAAGCTGAAAAAATTTCGTTGGAACGTTGGCTGAGCCAGGATCCTGTGGCGCAAGCCTCAAGCGCGTTGCGACAAGTATCTTTGCCCGGTGTCTATGGCCCGGTCAGCGATCTGCTTCGAACGAGCAGTCCTTTTCAGCGGCTCTTAGACCGCGCTTTGGGCGACCGGGCGCATTTCTTCGTCGTGGATTCTTTGAATGACGCACAGTCAGCGATCCGCTTTTTATCCGAAGAACGCAAAGGATGGGCCACCTTCTTTGTGCTGGACCGGCTCATTCAGCAAGAACATCTCTTGACAATCACTGAAAATGCCGGCAGCCGCTCGTTGGCCGATGTCGTGTCTTGTGATGACAAATTTCGTCCGGTCTTAAATCTTTTGCTTGGAAAAACGTTTTATGTCGGCGAAACGCTTTTTGAAGAAGGCATCCTGCGCGGCGGCGCCGACCCGGAAATGGAAAGCTTTCAAGCGACCCCGACCGATCTTGGCCGTTTGATTCAAGAATTAACCACGCTCCGGCAAATGCTCGAATCATCCTTCACCGAACGCGCTCGGCTCGAACAGGCGATTTCAAACCGCGACATGGAACGTGTGCCCATCGCCGAGGATGTCAATAAAGTTCAGGTGTTGGCGCAGGTTCAGCAGGAGTCTCTAGTCCGGCTACGCGATGATTTACTGATGAGCGAAACCGAAGAGAAATTGTTATCTCGCGAAAAAGAAGAAACGCTTCGCGCGATCGAGCAGACCCAAACCGCGTTGCAGCAGGAAGAGATCCTACTCACCACGCTCGAGGAAGAAGAAAAATCCCTGCAGGATTCTTTCAGCACGCAAGACGCTGCGTTGCAGGAACAGCGTCAGGCAGTCCAGTCGCATTTGGCGCAAATTTCTCAGCTCCGGCTTGAAGCCGAAACCATGCGTGAGCGGCTGCTTGGAAAAGAACGCGAAAGTGAAAACGCGAAGAGCCGGCTGGACGCTTTTGAAGACCGAAGCCGGCAGATTACCGATGAACAAGTTGAAACGGAACAGCGCATGATCCAATTAGGGCTCGTGCAGGAAGAAAAAACGCAAATTCTCGAAAATTTACGCGTGGCCAAAGAAGAACAAAACGCCAAACTTTCCGGGCTTTTAGCGCAGCGTCAGACGCTCCTCGCGCAGCTTCACGCTCAGGATGAGGAGTTGGCCGTCTGCCGTGAGACGCTCTCTCAGGCACAGGTTCAGGCGCAAGAAGCCGAATTCCAAGCGCGCTCCTTAGATCAAGATCGTCTGCGTTTCGAACAATCCTTACGCGATATTTACCAGTTGTCGATGGAGGATGCTCGCGTATCACATGGCGAGATAGAGCCGGACGCCGAGGAACTCGCACGCGTGAAACGCCGACTCGAAGCGATGGGCGCCGTGAACCTCGCCGCGCCGGAAGAGCATGCGCAGTTGGAAGAGCGCTATCAATTTTTGCTCACACAGCAGCAGGATCTCTTGAAAGCCAAGGATGATCTGCATCAAGCGATCACGAAGATCAACGCCACCACGCGCGAGCAATTCAAAACGACGTTCGAGCAGGTGCGCGCGAATTTCAGGTCTCTCTTTACGACGCTCTTTCAGGGCGGTGAGGCTGATCTCGTGCTGACGGACGAACACAACCTTCTTGAATCCGGCATCGATATCCATGTCCAGCCGCCGGGCAAGAAATTGCAAAACATCACGCTGTTGTCCGGCGGAGAAAAATCGCTCACGGCAATCGCCGTCTTGTTCGCCTTCTTTATGGTGAAGCCAAGTCCCTTCTGTCTTCTCGACGAAGTCGATGCGCCGCTGGATGAAGCCAACGTGGGCCGCTTCATCCGCATGGTGAAGGAATTCTCCACCAAAACACAATTCATCATCATCACGCACAACAAACGCACGATGGAGCTGGCGGACGTGCTCTACGGCGTGACCATGGCGCAGCTCGGCGTCTCAAGCCTCATTTCCATGAAGCTTGAGTCCACCTCCAAGACCCCAGAACCCGTTGCCGCTTAAGATCCTCGGCAGCCGTATTGACGCCGTTTCCTTCCAAGATGCTCTTGACCGAATTCGCGCGCTTCTTCCTTTAAACCGTCCGCACCACATCATCACCGGCAACACGCTCATGCTGCTTGAGGCGGAAAAAGATCCTGTCTTGCGAGAGATCCTCGAGAACGCGGAGCTGGTTACGCCGGAATCTTCCGGCATCCGCTGGGCCAGCCGCGTCTTGGGCGAACCTCTGGAGGAGTTTACGCCGGGGATTGATTTGATGCTGGCCGTCTGCCGGGTTTGCGCTGAAGAAAATCTTCCGATTTATTTACTGGGAGCGGCTCCAGGACGCGCCGAAGAAGCCGGGGCTGCGCTCCGAATCCGCTTTCCGTCGCTCAACATTGTCGGCATGCATCACGGGTATTTTCAACGGGCCGAGGATCCTTCGGTTGTGACGCTGATCCGCCGCGCCAAGCCTTCGGTTCTTTTTGTGGGCATGGGAATGCCCGCGCAGGAAAAATGGATTGCTAAAAACCTGGAGGCCTTGGGCGTTCCGGTCGTCATGGGAGTCGGCGGAAGTTTTGATGTCTTATCGGGAAAGCTCCGCCGTGCGCCTGATGCGATGCGGAAGATTGGAGCCGAATGGCTTTATCGTTTAGGGCAAGAGCCGTGGCGCTGGCGCCGGATCGCGCAGCTGCCGGTGTTTGCAAGAAAAGTTTTAATTCAAAAATGGAGGAGACAATGAGTCATGTAGGGGGCGTCAGCAGATGGTCTCCAGACTTCCGGCGACCGTCCGCCGGCCGTTTTGGCGGACGCCCCCTACATGTCCTTCTTTTCTTCTTACCTCTTGTCTGTCTTTCCGCCGCTGTTCACTACCCGTCTCCCACCGGCTACGTCACCGACGCCGCCAATATTCTTGATGCGTCATCGCGTCAAACCCTTGAGCAACAGCTCTCCGATTTTGAAAAACAAACTTCCATCGAAATCGCGGTGGCGACGGTGCCTTCTTTAGAAGGAGAGACCGTTGAGGATTATGCGGTGGCACTATTTAAGCAATGGGGTGTCGGTAAAAAAGGGAAAGATAATGGTGTTCTTTTGTTGATCGCTCCGAACGAACGCAAAATGCGCATTGAAGTGGGATACGGACTTGAGGGGAAGCTTAACGATGGTTTGTGTGGTCAAATCATTCGTGATCAGATAACGCCTGAATTTAAAATCGGTCACTATGGACTCGGGATTGCACATGGTGTCGATACCATCGTCCAAGTCTTGCGTGATGAACCTGTAATGTTATCTCATAAGCCTGGCCTTCCGCTTTGGTATGACGGGGTGCTGCCCATCGTTGGAGCATTTTTTGTTCTACCGATAACAGTATTCACCATTATCCTCGCAATCTTTGTAAATCGTTTGATGACAGGGAGCCTCCTAGGATTTCTCTTGATTCCTATAGGGCTTATTCTCGACATCCGCAGATATTCTCGTGGTATCTCCGGACCTTTGGGCGGCATAGGAAGTCGTTCCAGATGGGGTGGATATACGAACTACGGCGGCTTCGGCGGCGGTTTCAGCGGTGGCGGCGGCTTCGGTGGTTTTGGCGGCGGATCTTCCGGGGGCGGCGGCGCGAGTGGAGGGTGGTAAAAAATATCCGCTATCGGCTATGAGCTATCCGGTATCAGCTATGAGCTGATAGCGGGTAGCACATAGCGGATAGCCGATAGAAAATGGTAGGAGGCTGGTAATGTGGTGGACTAAAAGAAAATCAACGGATCATGCTCTCAAAGAATTGGCCGACGGGCTTGTGAGCGCGTTGGGACCCAAATTAAATTCGGTCCTTCTATTCGGGTCGCGCGCGAGCGGAGAATTTCAGGAAGACCGCTCTGACGCCAACGTATTTGTTCTCCTGGAGATAATGTCTCCAGCAGCGCTGGAGGCGATGTCCGCGCCGTTTCGCCAATGGATGAAGACGGGACACCCGCTGCCGGTTTTTATTCAGAAAAGCGAACTGCAAACCTATGCCGATAGCCTTCCGATCGAGTTTCTGGATATGAAGGACCATCACCGCATCATCGTCGGGTCTGATCCTCTTTCCGGACTTGTGGTTAATCCGTCCGGACTTCGCGCGCAATGCATGCAGGAGCTATCGGTGAAGCTTATCAAGTTGAGACAGGCCGTTCTTTTGGCGGGGGAAGACGAGAAAAAGCTGCGAGCCATTCTTTCCGGTTCGCAATCCAGCGTGCGCGCGTTGTATCGCGCCGCGTCGCGACTGGATCCTCAGGTTCCGATCGATAACGATCTTGTGAAACGTTTAAAAGAGGTTCATGTGCGCCGTCAAACGGATAATCTTAAAATTCTGTCGCAGGATTATTTGTCCGGGATGGAACGCGTTCTGACTTACCTGCATCAAAAATAAAGAATACAATAGCGTTATCTAGGGGGATCTATGATGAAATCGAAAGGACAAGCGTCTGTTGTTTTAATCGTATTGTTGGGTCTTATCGTCGGTCTCGGGGCGTATGGCGCCATGACCTACAACAAGCTTGTGCGGCTCCATGAACAGGTGCCCGCCGCCTGGTCGCAAGTGGAAAATGTGCTGCAGCGGCGCAATGATCTTATTCCCAATCTCGTGAGCACCGTGAAAGGGTTTGCCAAGCAGGAACAAACCGTTTACGGCCAGATTTCCCAAGCGCTTCAAAACTTCAGCCGGGCGCAGACGATTCCTGACAAGATCGCGGCGGATTCCAGTATTACCGGCCTTTTGTCGCGCATTATGGCGATATCGGTGACGTATCCCAAACTTCAGTCGAACGAGAATTTCATGCGGCTCCAAGACGAATTGGCAGGAACCGAAAACCGCATTGCCGTCGAACGCATGCGATTTAATGAGACCGTTCAAGAATACAACAGTCTGGTGAAGACATTCCCCACGAACATCGTCGCGAAGTTGGGTGGTTTTACTGCTTCCGAATCCTATTTCAAGGCCGATGAAGCCGCTAAAGTAGCGCCGAAGGTGAGCTTCTAACTCATTGCGTGGACGATATCCTTGCATGCTATCGGACGCTCGATTTAGAGCCGGGTGTTCCCGCGGAAAGCGTCCGGCGTTCCTACGTCGAACTCTCTCAGGTGTGGGATCCGGAACGCTATGTTGGCAATCCCGTGTTGCGCGAACGGGCCGAGCTCAAGCGTGCGGAGATCGAGGCCGCGTATAAAGCGATCAAGGCTTTTTTGCCGGAGTTGCAGAATGCTTTTGAAGAACAGCCGAAAAACGAAAGACCTGAACGCGATTTTACTGAACTCTCCACGGGTCTGCCCGTCAGTAAATCTCAGATTTTCCTGGCTATTTTTGTGATTATTATATTGCTCTTTGTTTTCATCTATGCCTATTTTCTTTTCACGCAGGGCAGTCATGCTACGCCCATTCCGACAGCGGTTGAATAAACCTATTTTCGTTTTTCTCGCGGCTGCTTTTTCATTGGGCCATCCTGTCTCCGCGCGCACCTTCGACAGTTCCTTAAAACTCAAGGTATACGCGCGGGGCTCTGGAGACA
>Ga0206939_10195_pt2 | contig 16235 bp, 13 predicted proteins | sample Alteio_BWOrgHeat_10_FD_152921 | JGI IMG/M metagenome (GOLD analysis project Ga0206939, IMG submission 152921) | Enriched cells from forest soil in Barre Woods Harvard Forest LTER site, Petersham, Massachusetts, United States -... | ecosystem: Environmental > Terrestrial > Soil > Temperate forest >... | reverse complement strand
GCCGCGCGTGGCGGACGAGACCTCTCCGACGAGCTCACCATGCACTACGGCTTGCTGCCGCGCGCCAACCGCGGCATCTTTGCCATCAACGAATTGCCGGATCTGGCCGGAAAAATTCAAGTCGGGCTCTTCAATATCATGCAGGAAGGCGACGTTCAGATTAAGGGCTATCCGATTCGTCTGCCCTTGGACGTCCTGCTGGTTTTCACCGCCAATCCGGAAGACTACACGGCCCGCGGAAAGATCATCACGCCGCTCAAAGACCGTGTCGGCAGCGAGATCCGCACCCACTATCCCTCCTCCGTGGAAGAGGGCATGGCCATCACCTCACAGGAAGCATGGACGCAACGCAGCGGCGGCCGGAAGCTGCATACGCCCGACTACCTCCGTGAAGTTGTGGAGCAGGTCGCTTTTCTAGCGCGCGAGGATAAGCGCGTCGATCGGCGCTCCGGAGTCAGCCAGCGCATGCCCATTGCCTGCATGGAAGCCGTGGTCAGCAATGCCGAACAGCGCGCGGCCAGGAACCGTGAGACCCACGTGGCTGCCCGCGTTGCCGACATTTATGCGGCCATTCCAGCGATCACTGGAAAAATGGAGCTGGAATATGAGGGCGAGTTGAAGGGCGCGGAGACCGTCGCCCGGGAACTGGTCCGCTCCGCCATCGGCCGCGTCTACACCAAGTACATCGGTGATGCCAATATGCAGCCGGTCGTGCAATGGTTTGAGAATGGCGGCGAGCTCAAGGTCCCCGAGAATGCCCCGGCCGCCGATCAACTTGCCGCGTTGCGCCGTATCCAGGGGCTTTTGGAGCACGTGGAACGGTTAGGCGCAAACGGCAAGGATCCGGCGCTGGCAGCCGCGGCTGGTGAATTCATTCTCGAAGGGCTTTGGTCGCACAAGCGCATCAGCCGCAATGAGGAACGCGGCTTCTACGCCGAACGCCCGAAACCGGCCGAGCCGCGCGAGCAGTTCAACCGGCCTCCCCGGCGCCAGTACAATTAAGGAACTCGCGTGAAATACATCCGCTATTCCAAGTACACGGGCGAGGCCGCTGATTCGGTTGACCTCGAAGAGTTGATCAAGCGTCTGGGCGACTTTTTCCTGCAGAGCGGCTTCGAATCGCAATACTACGGCGTCTCTGAATTTGACCCCGAGAAAACAATGGAGGCGCTGCGGGAAGCAATTCTCCGCGCCCTCGCCGAAGGCGACCTCCTGCCTGAAGATCTGCTCGAACAATTGACCCAGCAGGAAGGCTCCGGAAAATCGCAACAGGAGTTGCGTGAGCTTCTCGACCGCCTGATCCAGCGCATGATGGAAGAGGGCTACATCAATGGGCCGCCTCCGCAGGTCACGGCGCCTCCCGAAAAGACGCCGCGCGGCCATCTGGGCGCGGGCCGCGATGCTCAGAACCAGGCCCGCTTTGAACTTACCGACAAGACCATCGATTTTCTGGGATTCCGCACGCTCAAAGACTTGCTCGGCTCGCTCGGCAAGAGCAGCTTCGGCCGCCACGACACGCGCGAGCTTTCGACCGGCGTCGAATCCGGAGGCATTTCGCGGCGCTATGAATTCGGCGATACCCTGAACCTCGATGTTAGCGCCACGCTATTCAATGCCGTGCGCCGCGAAGGCGCCAAAGTCCCCATCGCGCTCGATTACCCCGACCTGATGGTCCATCAGTGCGAATACCAAAGCTCCTGCGCCACGGTATTGATGCTGGATTGCAGTCACAGCATGATCCTCTATGGCGAAGACCGCTTCACGCCGGCCAAGCGCGTGGCTTTGGCCCTCTCGCACTTGATCCGCACGCAGTACCCGGGCGACTCGCTGCACCTGGTTTTATTTCACGACAGCGCCGAAGAGGTCCCTCTCGGCGAACTGGCTCGCGTGCAAGTCGGCCCGTACTACACCAACACACGCGAGGGCCTGCGCCTCGCGCAACGTATTCTCTCGCAGCAGAAGAAAGACATGCGCCAGATCGTCATGATTACCGATGGCAAGCCGTCGGCCTTGACGCTCGAAGACGGGCGCATCTATAAGAACGCCTTCGGTCTCGATCCGCTGGTGGTGACGCAAACGCTCGAAGAAGTCGCCAAATGCCGCAAGTCCGGCATCATCATCAATACGTTCATGCTGGCCAGCGACTATAGCCTGGTGCATTTCGTGCAGAAGGTTGCTGAGATTTGCCGCGGTAAGGCTTACTTCACCACGCCGTACACTTTAGGTCAGTACCTGCTCATGGATTATATGTCCAAGAAGACTCGCCATATTCACTGATCGGCGGCAAAACCAGACGAATGGCTAAGGTTCGCACCGGAAACAAAGCGCCCAATTTTGACCTTAAAGACCTGAACGGCAAGCGCGTCTCTCTGCACGAAGCCTTGGCGCGCGGGCCTGTAGTCGCTGCATTCTTTAAGGTGAGCTGTCCCACCTGCCAGTTCACGTTCCCGTTTCTCGAGCGCCTCTTCAAGGCTTACGGCTCCGATCGCACTACCTTTTTGGCCATCTCCCAGGACGACGCTCGAGACACTCGCGAGTTCGGTACCGAATATGGCGTCACCTTCCCTGCTCTCCTCGATGACGATGGCTTCCCCGCGTCCAACGACTACGGCATCACCAACGTGCCCACCTTTTATCTGATCGACCCCAACGGAACCGTGCAGGTCGATAGCGTCGGCTTTGACAAAAAGGCTCTGGAGACAATTTCGGAGAAGCTTGTGCGCTTCCTGGGACGGCCCGTCGCGGCTGTCTTCAAGCCGGGAGAAGTTATCCCCGACTCAAAACCTGGTTGACACTCGAAAAATTAGGCTCCGTGCGAGCCTGCCGCTCACTCCGAGATTTCCGTGCGGTCCTTCAGTGGCTTCTTGTGCTTCGCCGGCTTGCGGCGCTTATCGGGAATCACGCGCTCGGCCGGAGGACTGCCGGCTGCCAGCCTCGCGCGGCGGCGGGCTTCTGTCGCTGCCGTGAACTTGCGCTTTTTCGGTTTGCGTGGCATCGAGCCGCCCTCGTCAAATTTTAACTCAGCCTGCGCTGCCGAGGCTTTATTTGGCCGCGTTTCCGTTACCGCCCCCGACGACTCTTTAGGATAGAGGATCCTCTTGTTTTCAACTCGCGCAAAGGGCGTAAGGCTGTGCGCCTCACGCCGGCTTCCGCTGATGATGTGCTCCACCGCAATCCCCCGTGCCAGCAGCGCGTCCGCCACGAGAGAACGATGGCAGCGCCATGGCACCGCCTCCGCGCACATCACCGTGCAGCGCTTCTCCGTGCACAGCGGTAGCAGGCGCTGCAGCGCTTCCTCGAACTCCGGCGTTTGCATATAGTCCGCATATCCGCGAAAGCTCGCGTTCCGCCAGCCTGTGTTGGTGGAATCCGGCCGCGGACGGCGCAGCCCGCCGAGTTCTTTGAGATGGGCGTACTCGATGCCCTCGCGCTCTAAAGATTTGGCCAGCGCTTCGCTGTTGAACTGCGGATTATGGCGGGACCGCGGAATGGTACGGATATCAACCAGCCGTTCCACGCCATGCTGCTGAAGCAAGCCAATAAATTCGTCTATCGGCCGGGTCGAATGTCCGATCGTGAGAATCACCCGTGGCACGCCCTTGCCGGACTCAAGCGGCCCGGTCGCAAGCTTGTCCGGTGATTTCCGCGCTGCGCGCACTTAGGCAACTCCGCCAAGCAAGCTGTAAAGCAGAATCACAAATACGATCAGCGTGAGTACGACGTAAAGCCGGTCTTTTTCCAATGCGAAAGCGATCATGGAAAAAAGCACGCGCGCCATGGGCGTCGCAATCAGCAGGAGCAATCCCCATTCGATGATTGCGCGGCCGTCGCCGTGCAAAGCGTCCTTGCCGGTGCTGAGCACGGTGCGCAAACTTCCCCGTTGCGGGTCAAACGTCTCGTAGTGCGCCGGAACTTTGCCATAGCGTATGAGATAGAGAACGCCGCCGACGAAAACGACGATTGCCGAAATGATGACGCCGCTTTGGAGAAGCGTCCCGAGCATTCTCTCCACCCGCTGGTCATCCCATTTAGATCCGGGCCATTTCGACCCGGGCCGCTTCGATCCGAGACGATTCGACTGCGCCATTCAGAATCTCCCCGTAATGCCGCCGTAGATCATCTCTACGCCAAGCGCCGCAATCACCAGCGCAAACACAATTCGCAACCATTTCGTGGTCGCTCGGACGAGCACTCGCGTGCCGATCGCCGAGCCCGCCAACACGCCTAGCACCACCGGCATGACCAGGCCGGGAGCGACGAAACCGCGCCGCAGATAAATTCCCGCGCTCGCCGCGGCCGTCACTCCGATCATGAAGTTGCTGGTCGTGGTCGACACTTTGAACGGTATGCGCATCACCTGATCCATCGCCAGCACCTTGAAGGCACCCGATCCAATGCCCAGCAGGCCGGAAAGCGCACCGGCGCCAAACATCAATCCGAAGCCTGCCGGCACGTGACGCACCTCATAGCTTTCCGGACCCCGCGCGGTCGGATAAGTCGAGTTCAGTCTCAAGCGGCTTGCCCACCGATCTGCCGGGCCAACGGCTACGGGCTCAATCAGTTTGCGCACGGAAAGTACGACGGAAATAATCAAGACCCCGCCGAAGACGATGGCGATAATGCCCGAGGCCAGTCGTGCGGCGAGAAAGGCTCCAAACAACGCCCCGATCGTTGTGGCGATCTCCAGGAACATTCCAACGCGAATGTTCGAATATCCCTCGCGCACATAAGCAGCGGCCGCACCGGAAGACGTCGCGATCACCGATATGAGCGAAGCCCCGATGGCATAGTGGATATTTACATGAAACGCCAATGCCAGCAGCGGCACGATCACCACGCCCCCGCCCAGTCCCGTCAGCGCACCGAGCAGGCCGGCCACCACCGACCCCACGAAAACAAGGGAAACAAAAAGTAGAGTCGTCACACCGATAGCATGGACCGGGCGGCCGTCACGTCCAATTTCTGGTTCGTTTTATCGGCAAGCACAGGCCTAGCCTCCTTTCGCCAGCAGAATCGCGAACAGGATCACGTCCAGCAGCGCCATGACGGCTACCGCGACTTCCAGCACGAACGATCGCGATTCGTTGAATTGGTCCACCATGAAATCGTAAAGCTCGCCCATGGTCCGAAGCTTCTCATCCACCAGATTGCGGTATTCGGAGACTCCCAGCCTTGCCGCCGCCTCCCGATAGATTCGGGCGTAATAGACGTCGCTCACAAATTTAATCGCGTTGTCGATGCGCTCGGTCAGTTCCATCACGTCCAGGCGGATCGTATTGAACCGCTCCGCTTCGCGCGGCAGGCTCCAGCGTTGCAAAAAGAAATTCCGCTTGGCTTCGAGGGCGTCATAGACATCCGACAGCAATTTCGTCATCAGCCCGTCGTAGTAACGAAACTCCAGAAGCTGCATTTTGGCGTATTCCAACACTTGAAATGTCGCCGCGGCATCTTCCGGGCGGTCATAAATCACGGCCGCCGTCGAGCCCACGACAACCAGATCGGTGGGATAGTAGGAGACGCTCGTCTCCAGGATTTCGTGAGTGACCGTGGGAGCCAGCGGCGTCGATTCGCCCCGCACCAACTCCGCAATTTCATCGGGGTGATCGGCTAAAAGCTCGGTGGCTTTGGCCGGTTCTCCCCCGGGCTTTAGGATCTGCTCCAGATTGGTTATGAAGTAGGATTCGGAGAGCCAATCCTGCGTAGGGCGAATGACTGTGGCCGCAATATTTTCCACGTGCCGGCGCCCTATTTCGCGAGCATGGGCGTCGATCTCCCCGGCATCTATCCATCGCGAGGCTTGCGTCAGGACGGCGTTCCAGTCGCCTTCGAAAGGAATTTCCAGTTGCACCACAACGACCGCGAACGCGTAATACTTCAGCGAACAGGCGACTCTTTGCCCCCCGCCCAGACTCAGCGGTTCGGCTGGCTCGATGATGGGCGCTTGCTCGAAGCGGACGTACTCCGGGGTTCGCCGCGGAAACACACCCTTAACGGGACCGCCTCGCGGCCCGAGCAATTGCCGAAGCTTCGTGAGGTCGATGGCTTCGGCCACGTCATAGAGAAAAAGCAGCCGGAAGCACCCGCGCAAGAGCACGAGATCTTTTAGCATGAATTGGCGCGGGAACTAAGCTCCACGCGCACCGACCGGCGCCGACTGCCGCGCGCCCCTCGGGTGCCTGCCTTTGTGGGTCGCGGCTTTGAGCCGCAACGTAGGCAGTGCAAAACCAAAGTGGCTTCCGCCACTGAACTATCGATTTGCAGTGCTCACGCAGTCTCTATACTGATGGCTATCCCGCGTTACTTTATGCTGCTCCGGCTGCCTTGGCTTGCACCGGCACCTTCTTTGCCGCCAGCTTGGGGATGCTGAGTTCGAGAATCCCATTATTCAGCGTGGCCGCCGCGCGTGAAGGGTTCACCTCCACGGGCAGGTCGATCGATCGCATGATTTCGCTCGAACACCGCTCGCTGTAAATTACATTTTCTTTCTTCTGCTCGCCGCTTGTTTGCTTTTTGCCGCTGATCGTAACCCGGCGAGGCTCCAGGCTCACCTCCAGCTCACTCGCGCTAAACCCCGGAACCTCGGCTTGCACCGTAATCGCCTCATCCGAGTCACGCATCGACACGTGTACGGGATGAAGCAATTCCGCTTCCGCCTTGAACCAATGATCGCGGTCCCTGCCATCGATATTGCCGTCGTCTTCAAACAACTCAAATGCGCGGCGCTCGATCACGTTATAGAGTTCGTTCATCCGATCGTAGATGGCTTGCGGCTCCACAAGCCTTAGCGGCACGGCTACCGGATTCGCCTGCACGGCGGTGCTTCTTCCTGTCTGTTGCGTCACTGCTGCTCTCTCGGCCATTTTGATTCTCCTCCCGCGGCTCGGCAAATGCCGAGCCCCTTTGGCCCTCCGGTCATTCGTTTCCGAGGGCCACTCGGTTACATACTCCGGCCTTTGCGAAAGAAGAATCAGGGAAAGCTGGTATTTCAGCGTTGCGCGGTGGAAAAGTGCCCGCGCACAAGGATCGTGTAAAACGCGGAGGAGTTTCCGATTGTGTGCAAGTCGAGGGTAAGGCCGGCGCACGGCAGTGCGCCGGCCTGCGTGTTCTTGCGGAACTGCGTCTATTGCGTCTTCTTCGCCGTATCCACGGTGGCGCCAGGGGCTCGGTTATCCGTCTCGGTTGGCGAAGCAGATGGCTGTTCCGGCGAGATCTTGTCGCGTGTGAGATAGAGAATAAACGGCGTAATCTCAAACGGCATCTTTTCGCGCTCCGCCACCATGCCCACCGGCTTCGACTTCAGCAGTTGCAGCTGATCGTCCCACGGATCGAATTTGAGCCGCCCGCCGAGTGGTAGCGCGGCGAACACGGCCTTTCCATTTTGGGGACCTTGTGGCGCGTCGGTAGCGGGAGCCGCCGATGCCGCTAGAGTTGATCCAGCCCAGCTTACCGGCACTCGGTCGCCCAGGTGCGGGCTAATCAGATTGGGGATCTCCTTGGAGCGCTGTTGCAGCACTTGCACGAACTGCCGCGAAGTAGCGAGCTGATCCTTGTAAGGAGACTTTGCCAGCAACTCCACGGCTTTCTGATTGGCCGTTTCCTCCTCTTCGGGACTTCGTGCAAACCCGAAGTGGCGGAACGTATCCTGATCGTCCCACAACATACGGTCATAAAACGCATACTGCGTGTCCACGCGATGTCCTAGCACCACGTGCGCCAGCTCCATGGCCAAAATTGTGGCCAAGCTGGCTTCGTCGGGAAGAACGTCGATTAACCCGCGGCTGAGCACGAGGGTATGCCCGATCACAAACGATTCCAGCGTTGAGCTCATCAGCACTCGACAGCGAATATCCGGCTCGATATCCAGTCCGTTAGTCACTTCCAGGTTGTTCACCACCGTCTCGAGGACCTTATCCACGTCGCCACGCGGCGAAAGAATGCCCAGCTTCTCCATGCGGTCGGCGATATTATCTTCCGCCTGGCGTTCCCACAGACGCTGTTCCTGGAGCGGCGAGTTATCGTTGGCGTTTTCCGATTGATCCTTGATCGGCGAGCGCGCCTCGACCAGAACTTTGTTGAGTTCCTCTTCTCGTCTCACTTTTACCTGGTTCAGGTCATAACCCCACAAGCGGGTTTGCGCCTTGAACATCAGCTTGCGGGCCACGCCGTATTTCAGGCTGGTCTCCTCGCAGTAGACGTAGGCCGGAAGCCACTGATTGTCTCCGGCCAGCAGCCGCCAGCTATCAAAGTGGAAGAAGTAATTTGTCTTGGTGGGGCGCTGGTACGCGCCATTGAAGCGCACGATGTGGAATCCCTGATCTTCCACCCAGATGCGGCCCTTGAAACGCCCGCGATCGCTTTCTTTGAGAGGCGTCACGTCGAACACCAGGCAGCGAACTTCCCCCAGAAATTCCCGGCGCTCGTACTCGAATTTGTAATGCTGCTTATCGAAGCCATTCGCGTCGATATAGATCATCTGCAAAAAGCCGCGCGGCAGGAACTCCATGGACATGGTCAAGAAAGTTCCGAGGCCGCCCGCTGCGTATTTCAGGTTCGGAGCCCCTTTGTCGCTCGTGAGCGGCTGCAGGTCGAGGCCTTTCGCCAGATCGGCCTTGCCAAGAAAGTACTTGTCTCCAGCCGGTACCGTGCCCAACGCTTCATCCGGCTTCAGGAGCTGAATATAGGTTTCCACCAGCGGCGCGTATTGGTGCAGCGTTTGCACCTCCGCCTTCTCCTGCGCCACGATCCGGTCCACTGCCTGTCCCAGCGCCGCCGATGAAGGAGACTGCGCTGCGGCCACGCCGGGAATCGCTGCAAACACTACCGCTACAAAAAAGCTCGTTCTCCACGAACGCATAGGCCCTCCGAAAATCAAAACCAAGTTGGAAAAATCAATACGCAAGTTGGAACACGATGTGAACGACAGCCGGAAAATCGACCGCACGGCCCTCTTGCAGCGCTGGCTTGAAGCGAATCTGCTGCGCCGCGCGGACTGCCGCTTCGTCCAATCCGTGTCCTAAACCCTTCCTTACGCCATCGACTTTTATTTGCCCTGACGCAAGGAAGACCACGTCCACCAGCACTTCGCCTTCGATTCCCAGCCTGCGCGCCTCGTCCGTGTATGCCGGATTGGGTTTCGACAATATCGCTACCGATTGCACTGGAGGAGGTTCGTCGGCTGCTTTTGGCGCACTCTTGGCAGGCACCTGCGCTGCCGCCTCAGCGCTTCCAAAGCCGCTCGACTGCACGGCTCGCGACCCTCCCGAGCCCCTGCTCGACGCAAGCACTGTGCCACTTCCAAATCCTGCGCTCGCCACGCCATTCCCGTTGCCTTTGCCGCCGGCGCCGCCCACGCCCGTGCCATTCCCCGTGCCGCTCCCCAATCCCGGGCCATCCGTCGAATCAAAAGAACCTACACGAGCTACGTTGACGCGCTTGCTCGGATCAGTGACGCCAGTCAACCCGTGTGGATCGCCAAAGCCGCCGCCCGTCGGAGAATCGCCCAGGAGCCCCGTCTTTACTTCACGCGGCTTAACGGGTTCCGAATCGGGAACGTCGAACTTCGCGGCTATGATTGGCTGTTCCAATTTGGGAAGCTCCGCGTTTCGCAGCACCACAGGCTTGGGCTTAGGCGCAGGTAGCGGCCGCGGCGCAAGAAGCTTGGCAATGTGCTGTGGCTGCGCCGGCTGAACCGGTTGAGGCTGAGGCTGTACCTTTGGGTGCACGGGTTGCGGCTTCGCCGTAGGCACTTCGATCATTGGCCCGGCCAAGGGCATCACCGTATACTCAACCTTGGTGATTAGATTCTGAGGCAGCATTATCTCGAGCAGTACCAGCGCGACGACCACGCCGACCTGGGTCGCTGTGCTCGTCGCCAGCGCACGCCAGCTGATCCGGTTCTCCGGCAAAGTGTCCAGCCGCGCCCCGATCGGCTTTTGGCCAATCATTTTTTGCCATGCGTCCGGGTCTCGAGCTGGAGGCGCCGGCCGGAAGCGGATCTCAAAATTTCCCTGCGTGAGATGAGTTACTGCGCTGCTCATTGTGGGTTATCCTGCACTGGAGTTTTCTGAAGGAAAGCGCTTACGGCATTCTCTCGCGAACTGAGCGACCATTTGGTTGAGGTCTCTAGCAGCCTGATCGCCAAACGCCCGCCCCATTCAAACGCCCGAGACTTAGCCAGGGCGTCAAAACTCCTGGTTGATCTGAATTCAGCCATGCAGCACCATAGCAAGCGGCTGATTAAAAGGAATACGGCTCAGGCAGGGAAAGAGAAGGTTGTTTCACTGTAGGTCTAAGGTTTCCGTTCCTGGATGCAGTAAGTCTCACATTTTCATGGAGTCGCTTTCGACCTCTTTTCAGCCTTTCGGCTAAGGTCTAAGGCCTCTGGTTTCCACTCTTTTACCGCGCGAGCGCGACTCTGTCTGGCGGCGAAGCCTCATCTCCCTGAAGTCCTGTGGACGGCATCGCAAACCGGACCCGTGGGTAGACTTTCGCCGCGGGATGGTGCCTCCCGCTCAACTAGCGCCCTGAAAACGGGTTCGCTATCATCGAAGGGTTATGCACTATTTCGCTCTAGCTTGCGACTTTGATCAAACTCTGGCCAGCGCCGGCCTCGTCGCCAAAAGCACCTTGGCAGCCCTGGAACGGCTTCTCGCGTCCGGGCGCAAGCTCGTGCTCGTCACGGGCCGGCAACTCGATGATTTGCAACGAATCTTTCCCGCAATCTCACTCTTCGAGAGAGTCGTGGCGGAAAATGGAGCGGTTCTCTATCGCCCCTCGACGGGCGAAACGAAGCTGCTCGCCGAACCGCCACCGCAAGCCTTCATCGACTCCCTCCGCCAGCGGGGAGTTTCGCCCGTCTCCATCGGCTCGGTGATCGTGGCCTCGGAGGTGCCTGAAGACGCCAAAATTCTCGCCGCCATCCGCGACCTCGGCTTGGAACTGCAAGTGATCTACAACAAAGGCGCGGTCATGGTTTTGCCTTCCGGAGTCAACAAGGCTACTGGCCTGCTCGCCGCGCTTTCGGAAATGTGCATCTCCCATCACAACGCCATCGGAGTCGGAGATGCCGAAAATGACCACGCTTTGCTCAGCGCCTGCGAATGCGGTATCGCCGTGGCGAATTCCATCCAAACCTTGCGGGAGCGCGCCGACCTCACGACTAGCGCTGCCAATGGCAAAGGCATGGAGGAGATCGTCGATAGGCTGCTGCTCGACGACCTTCGCGGAGTGCGAAATCGCCTCGTGCGCCATCCCATTCTCCTGGGAACTGCCGCCGATGGCGCCAAGGTTTCCATCGATTCGTATGACTCGAGTTTCGTGATTGCCGGCCCCTCTTCCAGCGGAAAATCCACTGCAATGATCGGGCTGCTCGAGCGGATGATCGAGAGCGATTTTCAGGTCTGCCTCGTCGATCCCGAGGGCGATTACTCCCATCTTGAAAACATCGTCACTCTGGGCAGTTCCGAGCGGCCTCCCAACATCACCGAGATATTCCAGATTCTTCAGAACCCGAAATCTTCGATCATTGTAAATTTGCTGGGTGTTCCGCTCGCTGACCGTCCGCTCTTCTTCGCCGCTCTCCTGCCCAAGCTGCAGGAGCTTCGCGCCAAGTCCGGACGCCCCCACTGGATCATCATCGATGAAGCGCATCACCTGTTGCCCAGGGAACGCAACCAAAACATCGGCATGATCCCGCAGCAGTTAACGGGAATTATTCTAATTACCGTTCATGTCGATGCCGTGCTCGAGGCTGCCCTGAAGTCCATGACCGGAATCATCGCCGTCGGAGCTTCTCCGGAAGAGACCATTCGCCAGTTCAGTAAAGCCGTGGGAGTGCCGCCTCCCGTTTACACCCCTCTGCCCAGCCGCCCCGGAGACGTATTCATCTGGCTGCCCGGCGGTGCTCACGGCTATCCGCGTTCAGCCCGCGACCAGCGACGTCCGCCGCCACCGGCGCAAATATGCGGAGGGAAAACTCGGGCCGGACCGCAGCTTTTTCTTCAGGGGTCCCGGCGGAAAGCTCAATCTGCGCGCCCACAACTTGAACATGTTCATACAAATCGCCGAAGGTTTGGACGATGAGACCTGGCTCTATCACCTTCGCCATGGCGATTATTCCCAATGGGTGCGCGAGGCCATCAAAGACGAAGCCTTGGCCTCCGAGGTGCGCGAAATCGCCCCAAAAGACCCGCGCCGCCGTGATCGAAGCAATAAATAAACGCTACACCGGCTCGGAATGAAAATGCGGGAGATCCTTGCCCCGTTTTCCACGTCCTACTGCAAAACCCCACATTAAATTACAGGAAACGCCCTATCACGATGGTTTCCCTTCTGGGTTACTTGTGGACGGGATTGTTTATTCCCGTGCACGCAAAAACATAAAGGAGCGGACCAATGCCAAAGAAGGCCGAGACGAAGCGTTCCCCCCGTCGTTCCACCCGTCAAACCGGGCGGAGTACTAAAGCAGAGCAGGGCCGCCGGAAACAATCCGAGTCCCAGACACAACGCCGCGAAGAACACCATATGGACATGGAGGAGTAGGAGTCGGCCTCCCGGGCTTGCGCCGCGCAAACTGGAAAGGCCAATAATAGGATGAGCCTTTGCCGAAAAGCAGAACAGGGGCGGGCGCCCTCACGATGTGGCTCTCGCCCCCCGCGCGGCTTGGCCTCACGTCATGCGTAATTTGCTGTGAGTCTTCCTGCACGGTCCGCTCTCGAATGCCCCTCAAGATCACCGCGCAAGCCAAGTAGCTCGTGACGGGTGTGCTCGATGGGTATAGCAGATCTCACTAATTATCAAATTTGGGTAACGGCGAATTTTGGCATTTTTTTGACGTTGGCATGACAACAGGCTAGCCGTGACGAGCCATGCTGACTGCGCCGCTCCAATTGAGCGATAGAGTGAAAATCGGAAACAGCAAGGAGAAAACAATGAAACAGCCTGAAGGCCCGATGAAGCGCAGCGCGAATCGGCGTTCATTCCTGAAGAAAGGGGTGGTGGGAGCGGGAGCAGCGGCAATAGCCGCAGGTCTGCTCCCCGGAAGTCTGGCTGCGTCCGACCGAGAGAGCAACGACGGCGGGGCAATTACTGAGGGCGACATCGCCATTCTGACATTCCTAAGCGCTCTCGAGCAGGTCGAAGCCGACCTGTGGATTCAATACGCGGAACTGGGCGGCCCGACCAATGCCGTGCCCGGCGCTCAGGGTCTCTCCGGGATCGATCTGAAGCTCAACGGTAAGTCAATCGCCACCGGACTTGCTCCGGATTACGTGATCGCGCTTCAAGTGCTCGACGGCGACATGCCGCAGTACATCGCCGACAACACCGACGACGAGATCAGCCATCATCAATTTCTCAACAATTATTTGGCGTCGAAGGGTGCGAAGACCATCGATCTGAGCCAGTTTGCCTTTCTACCGCCGAGCCGGGTAACGGGTGTGCCGCAAAACGGGAGGCTCACCAACCTGAAGCAGTTGACGGTGGATACCAAGTGGTGGACGCGGTACCGCAGCGCGACACAAAATCCCGACCTGGGAGGCACTTTTGAGAATGCCGTGCCGGACCTGGCCAGGGGACAGCATCCGGCCATTCCCCTCAACGATGGTGATCTCGTGCTTAATGCGGACGGCACCCCTTCGAACCACCTACAGGCGATTGCCAGCACAGCGGGATTTCACTTTGGCTTTATCGAGCAAGGTGGCAGCAGTCTCTATCCAGCCCTGGCTCAGAAGGTCACAAATCTGGAAGTGCTCAGAGTTCTCCTGAGCATTGGCGGATCGGAGATCATGCACTTTCAGGTATGGCACGACAAGGCAGGCAATGCACCCAAGATCACCGACGGCAATCTTTCGTTCCCGGATCTAAACACTGGCATCGACCCGAATAACGGTTCCTCGGGCGCCGCCGATGAGTTCCAGACCAATCTGATCATGCCTGAGCCGACGTTCTTTCTTGACAAGAATCTCGGCCCTGTCTCCATCATTCGCCCAACATCCACGCAACAAGGGGGCGCAGTGGCCTCCGTCGCCAGCTTTGTTCAAGACGGGCTGTTCCTCGATCCAGCGACAAACAAAAATACAGGCATCGTCGACGTGCTCATGCGCCTGGCGGCCGAAGCCGACGAAGCCAAGCGCCGCTTATAGCGTCTCAGCTGTACCGTTGCTCGTAGCTAAGAATACGGCTACGCAATAGGGAGTGGGCTACCCGCTCGGCTTAGGTTTTGGATGCTAACGGGAGAACCGCGCGCACGCGAGTGCCGCTTTGGTCAGAGCTGATCTCCAAAATACCGGAGAGATCCCTCGCCCGTTCGCGCATCCCAGTGATACCAATCCCGGGCCGAAATGGCTGCGAAGGCGCGTAGCCACTCCCTTTTCCCTGATCCTGCACCTCCAACCAAGCCTGTTGTGAATCGGAGCCAATGCGGACGGTCGCGGTCTTGCTTCCCGAATGCCGATGGATGTTCGTCAGGCATTCCTGAAGAATTCGGAACAGCACAAGCTCCACCTCATTCCCCAAGCGATCGAGCCCTTCCGGGATTTCCAGTTTTACCTGGATTCCGCTTCGGGCGGCAAAGCCGTCCACATACCACTGAGCCGCCGACGCAAGCCCCAACTCCTCGAGCAAAGGCGGGTGGAGAAGATGAGAGATTGTCCGAATTTCCGAGGCGCATCCCTTCGCCATCTCGGCAGCTTCTTCCAGCTTGATCGTGGCGGAATCCTGCTCTCTTTTGGCCGCATCAAGCGCAAGGCTCACTGCTGCAAGGTATTGGCCGGCGCTGTCGTGCAATTCGCGCGCGACTCTGCGCCGCTCTTCATCTTGAGAACGAGTCAACTGCGTTGAACGCTGGCGCAACTGTTGATTGCTCTGCTCCAGTTCCGCTGTTCGTTCCCTCACCTGCTTTTCCAGTTCGCTGTAAGCCAATTCGCGGGCGGCCCTACGCTGCTCTTCCGCCTTCTGGAGCTCCTGCTCCGCCTTCTTCCGCTCCGTTATGTCCCGATTGATCTCCAGCCAGATCGCGGGTTCCCACTTCGTTTCCTGTTGTAGTGTCGACCGGCTTGCCACGAAAATTTCGGCGTCGTCGCGCCGGGTCTGGACTAATTCGCCTTCCCAATTGCCTTGCCGCATGAGCACCGCTTTACTCTGATCCAACGGCTGAGGGGAAACAGTTTTGAGCAGTAAGTTTATGTCTTTACCGATCGCTTCTGCCTTGGTCCAACCATAGAGTTTCTCGGCGCCCTGATTCCAATATTTAATCGTATCGTCGGCAGGGTCGAGTTCAATAATTGCATCATTGGCAGCATCGATAACGTGTGCCTGGTGTAGCCTGGCGAATTGCCCGCGGCGATTTGCTTCCCCGAGCGCCACAATCAGGCCGGACACGAGTAGAAAACCGAAGAGCGCGAATGCGTCATCTCGGCTCGGCGCGGCAAAGAACTTGTACGGCGACAAAAACAAAAACCAAACGCCCAACGCTCCTGACACGGCAGTGAGCACGGACGGACTAAGTCCACACCACCAGGCGGAGAAGACAACAGCGGCGCAAAGCGTGAGGTACCGGCTTGTGTTACCGAGAGGCGGCCCTAACAACTCACCCACACCAAGGGCAACCGCTGCGGCCAGCAGTGCCACAACGTAACGGCCTACGCTGCTCCTCTGTATTTTCATTGAGAACACAGAGAGCCGGGCTTTAGGTGATGGCTGTATCTTAGCATGAGGTGTTTACCGGAGGGCCCGGATGGCGTCATGAGACGCGTCTCCGTCCCGATAAGTGGTCCAAAATGAGCACATGACAGCGGATACTGGCGATGGAGCAATACATTAACTACCGTATTGTCGTGTACCGATTTGACACACTTCAGCTTGGCTGCTTGCCCCGCACTATGTCGTATCGCGGGGTTAGTAACCTTTAACCCGATAAACGGAATTCTCGAAAATGGCGTAACGACCAAAAGTGAAGCTGATCCGCTACCCAACCCTCAACGCCATAGCTGCCGCACATCGCGTATGATATAAGCGCCTAAACCTGATTAGCGCGAGGCAACAGGATGCGCTCGCGCGGCAAGGAACTCCTGCCCATGCGCAAATCAAAAACCGGCTCCGTGGATCGCCGATCTTTCCTCAAAAGCGCTGCCGTCGGCGCCGCCGCACTGGCGGCCAATCCCGCAGCTGCCCGGGCGCAGCAGATCGAAGCGCGCGCAGTCGCTCCCGCGCCCATGCCACCCGAAGCGGAAATCGGC
>Ga0206939_10117_pt1 | contig 16304 bp, 13 predicted proteins | sample Alteio_BWOrgHeat_10_FD_152921 | JGI IMG/M metagenome (GOLD analysis project Ga0206939, IMG submission 152921) | Enriched cells from forest soil in Barre Woods Harvard Forest LTER site, Petersham, Massachusetts, United States -... | ecosystem: Environmental > Terrestrial > Soil > Temperate forest >... | reverse complement strand
ATCCTCAAGGCCGCTACAAGATCATCAAGGAGATCATCGCCGCTCCCCATCATCCGGTTGTACTGACGCGGGTGCGTCTGGAAGGCGACGAGCGGGTTCTGTCGCGGATGAAGGCCTATGCCCTGCTGGCGCCGCATCTGGATGTCGGGGGAGCAGGTAATTCCGGCTCCGTTCTGGACGTGGCGGGCGAGCGCGTGTTGCTGGCGTACAAGAATGGGATCTCGCTGGTCATGGCGGCAAGCCAGGGTGGTTTCCGCCGCGCTAGCTGTGGGTATGTGGGCAGCAGCGACGGTTGGCAAGACCTGATGGACAACTTCCGCATGGACTGGGAGTTCGGTTCCGCGTTCGATGGCAATATCGCGCTGACGGGCGAGATCGACATCAGCACGGTTCGCGAGTTTGTGGTAGCGATTTCGCTCGGAGAAGGGCATCACGCGGCCCTAACCGCGGCTTTGGGGGCAGTGAACGATCCCTTCGATCAGAACCTGAAGCGCTTTATTCAGCAGTGGCATCGCGCCGGTACTCCCGAGCCCTTAAGAGCTGCCGCCCAAGATGCTGGACGACTGCTGCAAATCAGCCAGAATGTCATTTTGTCCCATGAGGACAAGTACTATTCGGGTGCTTTCATCGCTTCGGCTTCCATTCCGTGGGGCCAGCACAAAGGAGACGATGATTTAGGCGGCTACCATCTGGTTTGGACGCGCGACATGGTGCAGAGTGCAAGTGCGCTGCTGGCCTGCGGCCGTGTCGACACAGCCCGCCGGGCCCTGGTGTACCTGGCTTGTACGCAAAAGCCGGACGGAAGCTTCGCGCAAAATTTCTGGATCAATGGAACTCCCTACTGGAGCGGTATTCAGCTCGATGAGGTGGCCTTTCCCATTATCCTGGCCTGGCGGCTTTGGAAACTGATGCCTCCTCCCGGGACTACCTGGCCCTATGGGTTAGGGTATTTCAACGTCTTTCCGTTTGTGGAGCGCGCTGCCGGCTTCCTGGTGCGCCGTTCGCCGGTCACCCAGCAGGAGCGCTGGGAAGAGGCTCCCGGTTACTCACCCTCCACCCTGTCGGCGGTGATCTGCGGCTTGATCTGCGCCGCCGATATCGCGCGCGACCAGGGAGCCACCGAGCTGGCCCAATTTCTCGAAGAGCATGCGGACTGGATTGAAGCTCACCTCGAGGATTGGACGGTCACGGACAACGGTACTTTGTTACCCGGCGTCAAACGGCACTACGTGCGCATTCGGCCGCCCCAATGCGGGGATCCATATGCGCAGGAGGGCTGCGACGATCAGATCATCCGCATCAATAACCGCGGTCCCGGGGAGCAAGTTTATTTTGAAGCCCGCAACGTGGTCGACGGGGGCTTCCTGGAACTGGTTCGGTATGGGGTGCGGCGCGCCGATGATCCGGTGGTGGTTGATACGCTGAAGGTGATCGACCACGTGCTCAAGGTGGAAACCCCCGTGGGACCATGCTGGAGACGCTATAACCATGACGGCTACGGGCAGCGCCACGATGGAGGGCCCTTCCTGGGCTGGGGGCAGGGCCGCGCGTGGCCGCTTTTGACCGGAGAGAGGGCGCACTATGAGTTGGCTGCCGGGCATGATGTGCGGCCCTATATCAAGGCTCTTGAAGGCTTCAGTTCGCAGGGCGGCATGCTGCCGGAGCAGATCTGGGATGCCCCCGATATACCCGAGCTGGGGTTGAAGCTGGGCAAATTTTCAGGGGCGGCCATGCCGCTGGTGTGGGCGCACGCGGAGTATGTCAAGCTGCTGCGGTCGGTCACAGACGGGAAAGTATTCGACTCCATTTCGTCAGTTGAGCATCGTTATAGCCAAGCCAAACGGCCCGCCCCGGTCGAGGTTTTCCGCCTTAACCGGCAACTGCACAGCATCATCGCAGGCCGAAAGCTGCGGGTGTTGGCCGATGACCACTTTACCGTGGTGTGGACGGTGGATGACTGGCAGACTACGCGTACCACGGAGAGCGGCACCGTGGGGTACGCGGGTCACTTCGCCGATCTCGAAACTGACGCAGGGAAAGCCGGCAAGCTGATCTTTACTCTGCGTTGGAAATTGAACGAACGATGGGAGGGCCGTAATTTTGAGGTCTGGCTCAGGCCCGTTTGAGCAGGAGACGAGTAGGGCGGCGGCGTCCTCTTAAGCAAAACGGATCGCCGCGACGCGAACTGGAAACCGAAGTATTCTCGAGAGGAAGGGTGAAGTTGTTATGAGCGAACTGGATCAGTTGTCGATCAATGCGCTGCGGTTTCTAGCCGTGGACGCCGTAGAGAAGGCAAAGAGCGGGCACCCGGGAGCTCCGCTGGGCGATTCTCCCACGATATATCTGCTCTTTCACGAGTTCATGCGGCACAACCCGGCGAACGCGAAGTGGAGCAATCGGGACCGCTTTGTGCTGTCCAATGGACATGCGTCGGCGGTGCTCTACGGGGTTCTTCACCTGACTGGCTACAAGGTCGGCATCGAAGATCTGCAGCAGTTTCGCCAGTATGGCTCGATCACCCCCGGCCATCCTGAGTATGGCGAAACGGACGGGGTCGAAGTGACTACCGGGCCGTTGGGTCAGGGTTTTGCCATGGGCGTGGGCATGGCTATCGCGGAGAGGCATCTGGCGGCGATCTACAACCGTCCCGGATACGACGTTGTCGATCACTACACCTATGTGTTCTGTGGGGACGGCGATTTGATGGAGGGGGTATCGCACGAAGCGGCATCTCTCGCCGGCACCCTCGGCCTGGGCAAGATGATTTATTTTTACGACGACAACTCCATCTCCCTCGACGGGCCAACAGCGCTTTCCTATACCGAAAATGTGACCGAGCGTTTCGAAGCCTATCACTGGCATGTGCAGATGGTGGACGACGCCAACAATCTGGAGGAGATTTCGCTGGCCATCAAAGCCGCCCAGGCAGTGAAGGATCAGCCTTCGCTGATCAGGATAAAGACGGTCATTGGCTATGGCAGTCCGAAGGCCGGTAGCAACAAATCACACGGCGAGGCGCTCGGCCCTGAAGCAACCAAAGAAACCAAGAGGAACCTGCACTGGCCTGAGGATAAGAGCTTCTATGTCCCGGATGAGGCAGCGAAGAACTGGTTACAGGCGGTGGACAAGGGCAAGAAATACGAGCAGGAGTGGAATGATCTTTTTGCGCGCTATAAGAAGGATTTTCCCGATCTTGCTGCGCAGTTCGAGCGCGTGCAGTCAGGCGTGTTGGCCGCTGGCTGGGAAAAAAGTCTGCCCTCATTCCCGGTGGATCAACCGATTGCTACCCGCAGCGCGGGCGGGAACGTCATGGACGCCATTTTCAACGTGGTGCCCGAATTGATTGGGGGCGCCGCTGACCTGACCAGTTCGACCCGAACGATTTTCAAGAAGAGCACCAGCTTCCATCTCGATCCGGCGGGGCGCAATATCTTTTTCGGGGTGCGTGAGTTTGGCATGTGCGCGGCGGTCAATGGAATGGCGGTACACGGCGGGTTGATTCCCTACGGATCGACTTTCTTCTGCTTCAGCGACTACTGCAAGCCGGCGCTTCGTCTGGCTGCGCTGATGCAGGCGCACTCCATCTTTGTATTCACGCATGATTCGATCGCGCTGGGTGAAGATGGGCCGACGCACCAGCCGATCGAGCACCTCAGCATGCTGCGGGCGGTGCCCCATCTGACGGATTTTCGCCCCGCCGATGCCAATGAGACGGTTGCTGTCTGGCGGCTCGCTCTGGAACGGAAGTTGCCGTCATTCATGGCCCTTTCACGGCAGAACCTGCCCGTCCTGGACCCGGAGAAATACAAAGTTGCCGAGGGCGTACGCAAGGGCGCCTACATTCTTCAGGACGGCGGCGCCTCGCCGGATGTGCTGATGGTGGCGGCCGGCGCCGAGGTCTGGCCGGTTCTGCAGGCAGCTGCGGATTTGAAGAAAGAAGGCATTTCCGCGCGCGTGGTCTCCATGCCCAGCTTCCGCATCTTCGAAGAACAGTCAGAAGCCTACAAGCAGCAAGTCTTTCCTGATCATCTTCCGGCGCTCGCGGTGGAAGCCGGCGCTCCCATGTGTTGGTGGAAGTATGTCGGGCGACACGGAGACGTTATCGGCTTGGAGCGGTTTGGCGCTTCCTCACCGGGGCCCAAGGTACTGCAGGAACTCGGCTACAGCCCGGAGAACATCACCAAACGGGCAAAGCAGTTGTTGGAACGGGTGCGGCCTGCGGCTGCAGCCGGCAAGGCGTAGGGGTCGAGCTCCCGTTCCGGATAAGGTGCTAGGCCGAGGGAACTGTAGGTCCTTCCGCTGCGCTCGCCTGGATTTCCTGTCCGCTTGGTGGCTTCGGTGTGCGGCTTTCCTTAGAGAAAGCCGCACACCGAAGCATTGTTGGCTCCGCGCATTAGGAAATCCAGGTACGCTCCGGTCAGGCGCCGCGGTTTTCTCAAGGCAAGGGTGTCGCTTTCTTAGGGAGGATGCTGACATGGCAGAGATAAGCACAATTTTGTGGGACGTGGGCGGCGTTCTTCTGACAAACGGGTGGGATCACCTCGAGCGATCTGCCGTTCTGGAGCATTTTGGCCTGGAGAGCGCGCCGTTCGAACAGCGGCATGAGCTCGCCAACGATCCCTGGGAAAAGGGCTTTATGACTGCAGAACAATATCTCCTGCAGACGGTCTTTTATGAGCCGCGGCCCTTCACACCCGCGGCTTTTCTTGAGCAGATTCAGCAGAAGTCACAGGTGTTGCCCCACGGCGCGATGAGAATCCTTCAGGAGCTGGCGGCATCAGAGGAAGTGGAGCTGGCAATGCTCAACAACGAGGCCAGGGAGCTGAACGATTACCGGATCGAGCGCTTCGCCCTGGGCCTGTACTTCGATGTTTTCCTCAGCTCATGCTATCTGGGACTGCGCAAGCCGGACGCCAAAATGTTCGAGCTGGCGCTCGACGTGCTTCAGCGCGATGCGGAGGAAGTAGGCTTTATCGACGACCGCGAGGGGAACTGCAAGGCGGCGGAAGCTTTGGGAATTCACGCAATTCGCTATCAGGATGAGGCACAATGCGTGCAGGCGCTGGAGCGGCTGGGGCTGACAGTCGGCGTAGGGACATAGACGTAACATTGTGAGCAAGGAGCAAATTCCATGGCAACGATGGAAGTAAAGTTTACGGCTGAAGATTTGAAAGCGGCACAGAGTGCTGAGCGGGTTCCTGAGCCTACGATCGTAGTCATTTTCGGCGCGTCCGGCGACTTGACCAAGCGCAAGCTGCTGCCGGCCCTCTTCCATCTCGAGCAATCCGGCCTTTTGCCGTCGGAGTTTGCGGTGGTCGGGGTCGCGCGGCGTCCACTACAGGATGAGTTTCCCAAGGACATGCGCGATGGCATTCTGCAGTTCGGCGGCGTGAAGGAAGGTGAGACAAAGCTCGAGGAGTTCATCGCCAAGGTCAGTTATCACGCCATGAACTTCGACGACCCGGAAGGTTACGGGAAATTGAAGACCCTGCTCGAGGGCATCGACGAGAATAAGGGCACCAAGGGAAACCGGCTTTTCTATCTGGCGACGGCGCCGGAATACTTTGCCGACATTATTGAACAGCTGGGTGCGCACGGGATGGCGAAACCGCAGCGTGGCAAGGTGCACACCATCATCGAGAAGCCCTTTGGCCATGACCTGGTCTCGGCGCGGCAGTTGAACGACGACGTGAACCGGGTATTTGCGGAGGACCAGATCTTCCGCATCGATCACTACCTGGGCAAAGAGACGGTACAGAATATCCTGGTCTTTCGCTTCGCCAACGGAATCTTTGAGCCTGTCTGGAATCGTAACTATGTCGATCACGTTCAGATTACGGCGGCTGAGGAGATCGGAATCGAAGGCCGCGGCCCGTTCTATGAGAAGGCTGGGGCACTCCGCGATGTAGTGCAAAACCATGTGATGGAGCTGCTGTCGTTCGTCGCCATGGAGCCTCCGGTCTCATTCGAAGCCGAGGCGATGCGCCGGGAAAAGGTCAAAGTGTGGCGCTCGATCCAACCCATCCACCCCATGGATGCGGTGCGCGGCCAATACGGTCCGGGCAAGGTGGACGGGAAAGAAGTGAAGGGTTACCGGCAAGAGGATCGTGTCGATCCAAACAGCGGCACGGAGACATACGCTGCGCTCAAACTCGGCATTGAGAATTGGCGTTGGGCGGGAGTGCCGTTCTACCTGCGGGCAGGCAAGCGGCTGGCAAAAAGGTCGACCGAGATCACGATTCAGTTCAAGCAACCGCCGCAGTTGCTATTTAAGCACCAGACGGGTTCGTGCCAGGAACTGCAGCCGAATCTGATCGCAATGCGCATTCAGCCGGACGAGGGCATTTCCCTGCGCTTCGGCGCCAAGGTGCCCAGCCCGAACATGGAAGTCTGCCCGGTTAACATGAACTTCAGTTATGCGGACGCATTCGGCAAGTCGTCTGCTAACGGATACGAAAGGCTGCTGCTGGATGCGATGCTGGGCGATGCTACCCTGTTTGCTCACCGTGATGGGGTGGAAGCCACATGGTCGCTGCTGACTCCAATTCTTGATCAATGGGCCAGCACCAAGCCCAAAGGCTTCCCCAATTATGCCAGCGGCACGTGGGGGCCGGAATCCGGGGATGAACTGCTGGCGCGGGACGGGCGCAGCTGGCATAAGCTGTAGACGATATCGAAATGACGCGAATTGTATGGCTGAGAAACTAGAAGTTCTCTATTACGTGGACGATAATGCGGAGGCGGTGAGCCGGCGCGCGGCGGAACATCTCATCGACCAAATTGTTGCGGCCGCCGGGGCAAGAGGCAAGGCGCGAATCGCGATCTCCGGTGGCAACACGCCGAAGCATATGTTTGAGCTCCTGGGCGATACCAGTGCCCCCTACCGGTCGCAGATTCCCTGGGGCAAACTGGAGCTGTACTGGGTTGACGAACGCTGTGTGGCGCCCGACCAGCCGGACAGCAATTACCGTATGACACGAGAGGCGCTGCTCGATAAAGTGCCCTTGAGCAAGACGCAAATCTTTCGCATCCTGGGCGAGCTCGATCCGGAAGAGGCTTCGGCGAAATATGAATTCGATATTCGGCAGAGTTTTCGCCTGGAAGGGGCGGAGATGCCGCGCTTTGACGTGATCGAACTGGGCATGGGCCCCGATGGGCACACGGCGTCACTTTTCCCCCACACCGCAGGCCTGCACGAAACGATGCGCATTGCCATTGCCAATCATGTCGCTCAGAAGGATGCGTGGCGGGTTACGCTCACCTGGCCGGTCATCAACCGGGCGCAGGATGTATTCTTTCTGATTGAAGGCGCCGACAAAGTGGATGCGCTTGAGCACGTATTTCTCGGCCCTTACGATCCGGAATCATTTCCGTCGCAGTTGATACGGCCGGGGAGCCGCCGCATCACGCTGTTTCTGGATTCCGCCGCCGCTGCTGCGTTGCCTCGGCCCGCTCCGAATCAACCAGGCAGACTGGAGATCGCTCGATGATCCTGGCAGGAGACGTGGGCGGCACCAAAGTCGACCTGGCCCTATGCAAGTTCGATCGCGGACAGCTGGTGACCGTACACGAACACAAGTTTTCAGCCAGAGAGTTTTCCGGCCTGGTACAGGTGGTGGATGCATTTCTGGCTGAGTGCAAGGAATCCCTCGGTGAGGCTTGCGAGGTGCTGGCGGCCTGCTTTGGCGTGCCCGGCCCAGTGCGTCACGGCCACCTGAAGCTGACCAACCTCCCCTGGGAACTCGACGCCGGCCGGCTTGCGCTCGATTTGAAGATCGAACACGTCTTTCTGATCAACGATCTTGAGGCCAATGGGTACGGCATTGCCGAGCTGACGCCGGAACAGATTCTTGTGCTGAGCAAAGGGGATCCGGAGGCGGAAGGGAATCGCGGCCTAATCGCTGCGGGCACCGGCCTGGGAGAGGCGATTCTGGTGTGGGATGGCCACAACTACCTGCCTACGGCCTCGGAAGGTGGCCACAGCGATTTTGCGGCACGCAATGAAGAAGAGATTGCCCTGCTGCGCTATCTGCAAAAAAAGATTGGGGGACGAGTGAGTTCGGAGCGCGTCATCTCCGGGCTGGGCCTGGCCAATGTTTACGCTTTCTGTCGTGACGTAAAAGGCCTTGAGGAACCGGTGTGGTTGAAGCAGCGCATGCGCGAGGAGGATCCAAACGCCGTAATCGGCGAATTGGGCGAGTCGGGCGTCAGTGAACTCTGTGTGGAGACTTTGAACATCTTCGTATCCGCTTACGGCGCTGAGGCCGGCAACCTTGCATTGAAGATCCTTGCCGTGGGGGGCATGTACGTGGGGGGAGGCATTGCCCCCAAGCTGGTCAAGAAGATGCAGGATGGCACGTTCATGAAGGCATTTACCGACAAAGGCCGATTGAGCAATCTGCTGGTGCAGACGCCGGTGCGTCTGATTCTGGAAAGCCGAGCCGCTTTGATGGGTGCGGCTGCCTATGCCGAAGCCCGGGCGGCAGAGATAAGTGGGCACTCGGAGCGCGCACGTTCGGTGCAAATGGCGACGTCCTAGTCTGCAAGGAACTCCGGACGGCGTGTCATGCAGAATTTTCCCTGTACATTAATGACTGGAGCTGCGGAGTTAGGAGCCTGCCGTTGGAAGGGTTCCCTGGAGTGTGGCTATGCCCATCAGACCGCCGCAACGTTTTGCTGGCGCGATATTTCTTTTCATTGCGTTATTGGCCGCCAGCCCGCGTACAGCGCTGGCGCATGCCGTTTTGTTGAGTTCCACGCCGCAGAAGAACATGGTGGTAAGCGGTCCGGACGTAGCGATCAGTCTCAAGTACAATTCGCGAGTCGATGGCGCCCGCTCAAGCCTGAGCTTGTTGAAACCGGATGGCACGGTCGAAAGCGTCGGCGACCTGACTCAGCCTCATCCCGATGAGTTGTCTGCGACCGGCCACGGACTTGCGAAGGGAGCCTATGTGCTCCGCTGGCAAGTGCTGTCCAGTGACGGTCACATTACGCGGGGCGAAGTTCCTTTCCAGGTAAAGTGAATCCCCGCAGACATAACGCGACGTGTATGCAGCCGTCTCTTGCGAGGATGTGAAGAAAGTTGATCGCGGGGCGTTTGCCCGCGAGATGACACGGTTCACTCAATGCATACGGCTCAGGTGACCTTCGGAAGGTACCAGAAATACGTTCCAGCCCTCTTACCTGCCATCCCGGACCAGGTGTATTCTGTCCGCAGATGATATCGGCAGGCTGCGGGTTCTCGTGCTACCGCTCCCTGGCCGTCAGTTGCCCGTTGTTAGGGCCTCAACGCGAGCGAAGGATAGTTCCTATCCGGTACTGAACTCGACCCCTGTCACAAATTAGGCCAAAAAGCATCCCGCCGCGGCGGGATTTTCTTTTGCTTAAAAAACATCCTGCAAAGCGAGACGACCTATGCCCAAAAATAAAGTGAGTGACCCTATCACCGATCAGGAAATGACCTTTGCCCACCTGGTCCTTTCCGGAACCATGACCGACCGCGCCGCCGCCGAAGCCGCGGGCCTCAAGCCGGAAAGCGCCGCCTATACCAAATCCAAACCCCGGGTGCGCGCCTACATGGCCGAGCACCGCGCCGCCCTGCAGGAAAAAATCCTGCTTCAGGAGAGCGAAGGGCTGCGCAAGCTGAACGTCGGCCGCGACAAGGTCCTTGAGCGCCTTTGGGAGTTGGCCACCCTCCCCCCGGACGTGACGCGAGGCAACATCAACGGACAGCTCAAGGCTATAGCGATATTTGCTGCCATGGGAGGGTTGTTCCCGGCAGTTCCTGCCGCCCAGCCTGAGCAGCCGCCCGCGCCCCCTCCCGCTAAGGCGCAAATCTATGTCGCCGAGTGGCGCCGAGAACAGTCCCAGTCCCAGACCGAAGCCGAAGCCGATGAGCCAACCTTGCAAGAGTCATCCGTCCCCGCCCCGCCCAGCGTTCCCGAATCCGCTCCGGGCTCCTTACCTGAACCTGACTCGCCGCCGCTCCCGCAACCCCCTCCCTCTTCCCCTCCGGGCAGGCACAGCCTGGTCGGCCTCTTCGGCCGCCGCGGAAGTCCGAATTGGGTACCCGAAGCCTACTGACCCCAAATCGTTGCCCTGCTCATACCGTCCCGCCCATCCGGCATGCTTGCAACCCGAAGCGCATCGGAGGGCTTGCCGCGGGAGCGAAGTCGAATGGGGACCTGCCGTAAAAATACCCAGACGCCACACATCCGCGGTCTCCACTCCGCCGAGAGTTTGTGACTCTATTCTCCGGATGACAATTTTTCTTGGGCACTCGCATCCCTTGCCCAAAATATGACTTGTCATCCCGAGAGCCTGTGACTTTTTTGGTCCTTCGCGTTTTTTGCACCCGGCCAGATGTTTTTCAGTTCCCTCCAAAGAGGCGTCATCCTGAGCGAAGCGCCTCGCAGATCTATCGCATAGCGGAGGGTTTATGGCGCGGAGTCGAAGAGCCTGTCCCGAACGTAGCCGAGGGAACCCCAGCGATGCTTATTGGCAGATGCTCTTCGAAGCTTTCCGGCCACAGACTACAAGTGAAATTAAAGAGTCACAGCCTCCGACCGGAGCGCAGCGAAGTGGAGGGATCTGCGGTTTTCTCCACCAGCATCCGGATGTGCATGGAAGCACCACCCTTCCCTAGGTCGTTCCGAGAAATGCCGCATCCATTTTCATCCCTCATCGGAAATCGCAGCGCCACATCCTTAACTGCAGTACCCGGCACCGAGGGCTTCGCAGACGTGAACTGGGCAAAGCTCGATTCAGCTCTAAAAAGCCGAATTTTATGTAGATTTATAAAAAAATCCCGCGCTTGTCGCCCCCGTATCGGGGCGTCTCACTCGCCTTCCGCTCTTCCAATCTGGAAACCGGGTCCGCATCGTCGGCCTCGTGCGCTGCAAAACCGAAAGCCAAACCGCGATCTTCCACAAAACATCGAACTTCTTTATGCAACTTTATGAGAAAACCATGAGAGAACCAGGACAGCATATGGGAAGCTATTTTCAGGCCGTCCCTTGCTGGACTGAACTATGAGGTAGGGCTTCGAGTTGATCTGGTTCCTGCGGGATATTGATCTTCTGAGCACGTTGCTGCGTGCGGCGAATCTCTCCTTCGAGGCCTTGCTGCTGGGCGGCATCGTGTATCTTTCAGCTGTTGCGCGTCCCGCCAGGGCAAGCGCGCAAGTGGAGTTCTTCTGCCTCGGCGGTATCCGGTGGGCCGCTCTGGCCCTGGCGCTTGCTGAACTGGTAACGGTCATTCTCTCGAGTGCATCGTTGCTGGGCGACAGCGATCAGAATTTCCGGGATCTGATCACCACTAACTTTTTCGTGGCCGGGTTGAGCGCGGCTCTGCTCGCGGCTCTGGTCTGGATCTGCACCCAAGTGAAAAGCCGCAAAGGGGTTGCGGCGATGATCCCGTTGAGCCTGCTGCTCGTGGCCGCCAGGGTCTCCACCAGCCACGCACTAGCCCGCATGGATCACCGTTGGCTGCTGGCTTTAGCCACCGCCGCCCACCATCTGGGAACGGCGGCATGGATCGGGGCCATGCCCTTCCTGCTGGTTTCCTTGGGGCAGGCCGAAAGGGTGGAAGAAGCCCGGGCAATGGCCAGGCGCTACTCCTCAATGGCTCTGCTGAGCGTCGCAACCCTGGTGCTGGCGGGGGTATACCTGGCATGGTTCTATATAGGCACGTGGAACGGGCTCTATGGAACCAGCTACGGCATCCTGTTGCTGGCCAAAATCTACCTTCTGTTGATCATGATTCTTATGGGCGCGGGGAACTGGTGGGTGGTGCGCCGACTGAACACCAATCCGCAGCCATTGCTGACGCGACTGCGGCGGTTTGCCGAGGCCGAGATTGGTTTGGGATTCACCGCCATTCTCGCAGCTGCTGCGATGTCATCACAAACACCTGCGGTGGACATTCCCGACCACGTGTCGCTGCAGGTCATCGCGGCGCGGATGCATCCGGAGGTTCCGCGCATGAAGAGCCCAGCCGCGTCGCAGCTCACTCCGGCTACGTCGATCGAAACGGCGGTGCGGGAGGCGGAGTTCAAGGCAACCGGCGCCAGCGATGCCACGGACAAACAATGGTCGGAGTATAACCACCATTGGGCAGGCCTGATTGTATTGCTCGCAGGATTACTGGCTTTGTTGAGCCGCCTTCCTGGCATGCGGTGGGCGCGGTTCTGGCCGCTTTCCTTTGCCGGCCTGTCCATTTTTATTCTGCTGCGCGCCGACCCCGAATGCTGGCCCTTGGGTCCGCGTCCTTTCTGGGCAAGTTTTTCTGCTCCCGACGTATTGCAACATCGTGCCGCTGCCTTGCTCATTCTGTGCTTCGCGGCATTTGAGTGCGCGGTGCAGGCGGGCAAATTACGAGCTCGATGGGCAGCCATGATTTTTCCCGCGATGTGTGCATTGGGAGCCGCGGTTTTGCTCACCCATACCCACGGCCCGGATATGACAGAAGACCTGCTGGCTTCGCTCAGCCACACGCCCATCGCCTTGCTGGGCGCCACCGCCGGATGGGCCCGCTGGCTCGAACTCCGGCTGCCCCCGAGCCGCGCATCCAGAATCGCGGGCTACGTCTGGCCGCTGTTCCTGTCCGCCGCTGGACTGGTGCTGCTGAACTACCGGGAGACCTGATGGCGGGAAGCATAAACTGTAAGAAGCCCATAGGAGACCTCCCTTATTGCTCTCGCCCTTATTGCTCTTGAAAGACTGGATTCCCCTTCCTCTAGCAATCGTCTTGCTTATGCCATCTACGGCGGTTGTCGCGCAGCGGCTCCCCGGCGTGGCGCGTCCGCAACACTACACCTTGCAACTGGCGCCCAACCTGCACGCCGCGACCTTCACCGGCGAAGAAACGATCGATCTCACTCTGTCGCAGGCAGCCGATTCGATCGTGCTGAACGCGCGTGAGCTGAAGTTCGAGACAGTCACGGCAGAGATCGACGGCAGGACTATGCCCGCCGAAGTATCGCTCGACCCGGGCCTGCAGCAGGCTACGTTTCATTTTGTGCAGACGGTGCCTGCCGGGCCAGTCACCTTGAAGATTGCCTATAGCGGCGTTTTGCATGGAGATTTACGCGGCTTCTATCTTTCCCAGACGGCCAGCCGGAACTACGCCGTGACGCAATTTGAGGCCACCGACGCGCGCCGGGCCTTCCCCTGCTTCGATGAGCCGGCGTACAAGGCGACCTTTGACGTCAGCCTTATCGTGTCCAGGGGCGATACGGCGATTGGCAACACCAACATCGTCTCCGACATGCCTGGGCCGGCCGAAGAGGAACACACCATAACCTTTGCCCGTACGCCGAAGATGTCAACTTACCTGGTGGCATTCCTGGTCGGCGATTTCAAGTGTCTTTCCGGCGAGAGCGACGGGGTGCCGATCCGGGCCTGCGCCACCCCTGACAAGGTGCAGTTCGCGCAGTTTGCCCTCTCCGGCGCCGAGTTCTTCCTGCATTACTACGATGTTTATTTCGGCATCAAGTACCCCATGCCCAAGCTGGATATGATCGCGATCCCAGACTTCGAGGCAGGGGCCATGGAGAACTTCGGCGCCATCACCTATCGCGAACGGGCCATGCTGCTGGACGAGAAAACCGCCTCTGTGGACGCAAAAAAAGTAGTTGCTGTGGATGTGGCGCACGAGATGGCTCACCAATGGTTCGGCGACATGGTCACGATGGAGTGGTGGAACAACGTCTGGCTCAATGAAGGCTTCGCCACCTGGATGTCGAACAAACCGCTGGCCGTGTGGAAGCCGGAATGGGATATTCCCGAGGATCAGGCCTCGGAGCTCAACGGAACCCTGGATCTGGATGGTGGGCAGATGACCAGGCCTATTCGCTCCCGCGCCGAGACTCCGGGCGAGATCGACGAGATGTTCGACGGCATCGCCTACGGAAAGGCCGCTGCCGTGCTTTTGATGACCGAAAACTATCTGGGCGAAGAGAGCTTTCGCGCAGGTGTGCACCGCTACCTGCAAGCGCACCTGTACGGCAATGCCACCGCGGAAGATTTCTGGAGTGCGCTGCAAGAATCGAGTGGCAAGTCCGTTGACAAGATCATGCAAAGCCTGGTGACGCAGCCAGGGGAGCCCCTTCTGACCTTTGACCGGGTACGTGACGGCAGCGTGGCAGTGACGCAGAAGCGCTTCTTTCTCAATCCGCAGGCAACGGAAGATGAGGAGCAAACCTGGATTCTGCCGGTTTGTATAAAGAGTAGCGCCGATCGACCCGACTGCCCGATTCTCAGCGCCGGGACGCAGCAGATGCAGGTGCCGCAAGCGCCGGTTTTCTACGGCAACGCTGGCGGTAAAGGCTACTATCGCGCTCGTTATCACAGCGACAACTATCAACAACTGGTGCGCATGGTAGAGACCAACCTGACGCCGACCGAGAGGATCACTTTTCTAGGAAGCCAATGGGCGCAGGCCCGCGCCGGCATCGCCACGGTAGGCGATTTTCTGAATCTCGCGGCGGCAGTTCGTGACGACAGCAGTTCGTTTGTGATCGGTACGGTCTCGGCCGCTTTGCAGACCATCAACCAGCAGTTGGCCTCTACGCCAGAAGAGCAGGAGGAGCTTGCTCGATGGGTGCGAAAGAACTTTGCTTCTGCGCTTGCGCGTCTCGGTGCGCCGGCTGCCGGGGATACGCCCGATAGAAAGCTGTTGCGGGCCACGCTCTTCTTGCTGCTGGGCGACACTGGGGGCGATCCGCAGATCATTGCAAAGGCCCGGCAGATTTCCGAGCAATACCTTCGTGACCCTGGGTCGGTTGAAGGAACGTTAGCGGTCAGAGTACTCAACGTGGCTGCGCAAAACGGAGACGCAGCCTTCTTCGATCAATTGCAGCGGGTCAGCCAGACGGCCGGCGATCCGCAGCTTCGCATTCAGGCCCTTCTGGCCCTGGCGAGTTTCCGCGATCCCGCGCTGGTCGTCCGCGCTCTGGATTATGCGGTGTCCGGCCAGGTAAAGAACCAGGATTCCGTGCGATTAATCCAGATTGAGATGAGCGACCGCCGCACCCGGGATATTGCCTGGCAGTACGTCCGGCAAAACTGGCCCCGGGTGCAGGCCCAGATCACCAGCTCGGCGGGGGGCCCTCTGGTCGAGTCGATGGGCAGCTTCTGCACCGTGGACCGGAGTCGCGAGGTCACAGACTTTTTTGAAGAGCACACAGTCCTGGGTGCTTCGCACGCGCTCGATAAGGCCCATGAGAGAATCGCGGATTGTGTGGAGCTGCGCGCGTTACAGGGGCAAAACTTGAAGCACTGGCTCGCGACGGATGCCATGCTGGCTGGGGGAGGGTACGGGCTGCAAGACCATACCCCTCACTCCCCAAACACGCAGAGGAGCGGACAGCATACTTTGTCTACACTGGACGACAGCGTTTTCACTTCCGGTGCTCACAGAGCGACCGCACCCAACGCGGTTTTTCCCCAAGAAAAGCCGCACTTCGCTGCCCTGTCCTGTTCAGAGTAGAAGTGAAAATGCTCTAGTTATGGCGAGTGCCCTGCCAAAACTCCTCGTGCAAACGGGCACGATCGGCTCCATGTAAGTCCAGCAGCCTTTGCGCCGCCTCCCTGGTCGAGAGGCTCTCGACGGCGACTTCAATCGTCTGCACCTGGTGCCATGGATAGACGAATTTTTCCCAGATGAGGAATCCCGATCTCGCCCAGCCCTCCAGCAGCTCTTTCACTTCCTTCTTTACGTCTGTCTCGTGACGCACGGGAAGCAGGTCCACAGTTTCTCCGGTCACGAGATGCGCTTTAACGTGGGCTATGAGCATTGTTATCCTCCTCAGACGATCAAGTTGCCAAAGACTTTTCCAGTCAATAGATACGGCATAAGGCTTTACCGTGACGATGCGGGTACAAAACCACGGCGCATCACCCAAAGGTTGTACGGCGAAAGGCTATCTGTCACTTGAGCGGATACATTGCTTCTGCTTCAATCGTGAAGTGAATTCTGAGCCTCAATCCTCCGTTACTTTTCCGCAGCAACCGTCCTCTGGCCAACTTGTCGAGTTCTCAGACCTTCGCCTCTCTACGCCGATGGCAGGCCAGCCTTTAGTCCTGCTTGAGTATCAAGACCCACTCGGTGTTCGTTCGATCCATCAGGTGGCGTTAACCTGCACCGGCAAGGGTCGCGGCGGTCTCATCTATTTTGGCGGCTACGACAAAGGCAAGTTCAGCATCTTCCGCGCAGATTGTATTCACCGGGTGGTGTCGCTTTAGAGCATCTTTCACTTCTACTCTGCAGTGGAAAGTTCGGCGAACTGGCTTTTCTTAAGGCAA
>Ga0206939_10150_pt3 | contig 16309 bp, 14 predicted proteins | sample Alteio_BWOrgHeat_10_FD_152921 | JGI IMG/M metagenome (GOLD analysis project Ga0206939, IMG submission 152921) | Enriched cells from forest soil in Barre Woods Harvard Forest LTER site, Petersham, Massachusetts, United States -... | ecosystem: Environmental > Terrestrial > Soil > Temperate forest >... | reverse complement strand
CGATCTTTCCCAGTATGCGTGTGACGGAGTTGGTCTCGGTGATCCGGCCGCAGGTCTATGCCAAGGGCGGCGACTACACGGTGGAGAGCCTCGATCCCGGCGAACGCGGGGCCCTCGAAGCGGCCGGCGCGGAGATCCGCATCCTCGCGCTGGTGCCCGGCAAGTCGACGACTGCCATTATCGAAAAATGGCAAAGCTGAGATTGGGTATTCTCGGATCCGGGAAAGGCTCGAATTTTCGAGCGATCGCCGATGCCATCGCCGTCGGAGCGCTCGATGCCGAGGTGCGGATCGTGATTAGCGATGTGGAGACGGCGGGGATTCTGGCACTGGCGCGCGAGCGGCACCTGCGGGCGGAATATGTCGCGCCGGGCAAGTTCAAGACGAGGCTGGAGCCGGAAGCCGAAGCGTGCATCGTGGAACTGCTGCGCGAAGTGGAGGTGGAATTGGTAGTGCTGGCCGGTTGGATGCGGATGATCAAGGCGCCGCTGCTCGAAGCGTTCCCGAGAAAAATCATCAATATCCACCCTTCGCTTTTGCCGGCATTTCCGGGGCTTGAGGCCTGGAAGCAGGCGCTGGCCGCCGGGGCGCACGAGACCGGCTGTACCGTCCATTATGTCGACACGGGCATGGATACTGGCGATGTGATCGCGCAAAGCCGCGTGCCTATTTTTCCAAGCGACACGCCGGAAGAACTGCACGCGCGAATTCAGAATGCCGAGCACGAGCTTTACCCGGCGGTGATCGGGGAATTCGCGCGCCGGCCGGAGTAAACACTTGGGAGCGGCCACCGATCCAATGTGCGGAGGGACGCACTCCGGTGCGTTCCCAAATTTTTGACGGTCGACATGAGTTTGGGCGCCCGGGGGAATTAAGGACGCGCGGGAGCGCGTCCCTCCGCGGCTACAACGCAAGCGAAAAGGCGCGGCGGAAAACTTTTTCGCAACCGCTCTTGCGCGGGTCGCGCTAGGCGGCATCCTTTGCGCGCTTTATGTCCGGCTTCACGCTCTTCGATCTCAATCCCGAACAGGAACAAGCGGTGCGCACGACGGAAGGCCCGCTCCTGATCCTGGCCGGTGCGGGCACGGGCAAGACGCGGGTCATCACCATGCGCGCGGCGTTTCTCATCTCGCAGGGCGTGGACCCGGCGCAGATCCTGGCGGTGACTTTTACCAACAAGGCGGCCGATGAAATGCGCGAGCGGCTGGCGAAGATGATCGAGCCGGCGCAGGCGAAGAAGGTGACGATGTCCACCTTTCACGCGCTCTGTGTGCGTCTTCTGCGGCAGGACATCGAGCGGCTGGGCTGGAAGAAGAACTTTTCCATTTACGACCAGGGCGACCAGATGGGGTTGATCAAGAAGATCATCGCGCGCACGGCGGCGAAGGACGAGAAGCTCGATGCGAACGTGGCGAAGAACCTCATTTCCAAGGCCAAGAACAACGGCTGGCGGGAGTCGTCGCCGGGCGATGAGAAGTCGCTGGCCGGGGCGGTCTTTGCGCGCTACCAGGCGGAGTTGAAGACGCTGAACTCGGTGGATTTTGACGATCTGCTCCTGCTGGCGGTCAAGCTGCTCGCGGAGCATGTGGAGGTGCGGGACCGATGGCACCGGCGCTTTCGCTATCTGATGGTGGACGAATTTCAGGACACGAACAGGCTCCAGCTTGAACTCGTGACGCTGCTTGCGAAGCCTTCTTTTTCCGGCGGTGGCGAAGAAAAAGAAAAAGAGAAAAACTACCGGCCCAACATCGCGGTGGTGGGCGATGACGACCAGTCCATCTACGGCTGGCGTGGCGCGGAGGTGAGCAACATCCTCGAATTCGAGGCGCATTTCCCGCAGCCCGTGGTGGTGAAGTTGGAGCAGAACTACCGCTCCACGAATGCCATCCTCGGCGCGGCGAATGGGCTCATCAAAAATAATCCGCGCCGGCGACCGAAGAAGCTGTGGAGCGCGGCGGGGAATGGCGAGAAGGTGCGCATCATCGGAATGAGCGACGACCGGCAGGAGGCGGAGTTCATCGCCAATGAAATCGCGCAGCGCACGGTGGCGGAGAATGCCGCGCACGAGGACTTCGCCATCCTCTTCCGCATGAACGCCCAGTCGCGGCTGCTGGAGACGAATCTGCGGCAGCTCAACATTCCGTATCGCGTCATCGGCGGGAAGAGCTTCTTCGACCGGCGCGAGGTGAAGGATCTGCTGGCCTACGCGAATTGCCTGGTCAACACGGACGATGACGTGTCGCTGCTGCGCATCATCAATACGCCGGCGCGCGGCATCAGCGCGAACACGGTGGAGAGCGCGACGGAGTTCAGCGCGCAGCACAAGTGCGGCGTCTTTGCGGCGCTACGCCACGAGGAATTTCGCGCCACGCTGATGAAACGGGCGGTGGAGGCAATCGATCGCTTCACGGATTTGCTCGACCGTTTTGAAACCAAGCTCAACACGCCGCTTTCCGACCACGCCGCGGTCTTGCGCGAGATGATGAAGGAGACGGGCTATCTCGAGGAGTTGCGCCGGTCGTGCAAGACGCCCGAGGAAGCTCTCAGCCGCGAGACGAACTTGCACGATTTGCTGAAATCTTTTGAGGATTACCAAGGGCGCTCCACGGAGGGGCTGCGCGGTTTCCTCGATGAGATGAGCCTGCGGCAGGACCGCGAGGACGAAGAGGACGACGCGCGTGGGACCGGAGTGACGCTGATCACGCTTCACGCGGCGAAGGGGCTGGAGTTTCCGCATATTTACTTGATCGGGCTCGAGGAAGGGCTGCTGCCGCACGATCGCTCGAAGATGGAAGGCACCGTGGATGAGGAGCGGCGCTTGCTCTATGTGGGCATCACCCGCGCGCGGCAGACCCTGGCGCTGTCGTGGTGCCGCCACCGGATCAAGTACGGCAGTCCCATGCCGGGCACGCCGAGTTCGTTCATCAAGGAGTTGCCCGCGGAATGGATCGAGCATCGCGATGCCACGCAGATCCTGCGTGCGCCGGTGAGCGAGACCGCGGCCAAGAGCAAATTCGGGGCGTTGCGCGCGGCAGTCGAGCGAGTCGGAAGCTAATGGGGATTCGCCTGGACTTTTCACTTTTCGATTGATGTCCAACGATCCGCACTGCGCTCTCACTCCCATGCCACCGGATTTACCCGCGCCGGCACGGCCCGTTTCCAAGGTGCGTTGGAGCGTGCATCTGGCGCTTATGGCCGCGCTGCCGGTCGTAGCGGCGTTTGGCGGAGCGGCGAGCCGCGGGGATGGGCCGGCGCTCACGCATACCGTTCGCGGGTTGCTCGCCGTTTGCGCCTTCGAGGTGCTTTTCTTTGCCATCCCCTTTGGCCTGGCCTGGCTGGCCTCGCGGGCAAGCCGCGATGATCTGCTGCTCCGTTGGCGGCCCGGTATTTTAGTGGTGCCGCTCGGCGTGCTTTATTCGGTGGCGATCCGCCTGGCGGCTGGCATCGTCGTGGCCATCGGCGTCGGGATTTATATCGTGAGCACCCACGCTTCACCCGCGCAGGTGCAAACCTTTGCCGCGGCCAATCGCCCGCAGGTCGAGAAACTCGTGGACATCCAATTGCTCTCGCACGATCCCGTATATTTCTGGCTGACTGTCATTCTCGTGAGCCTGGTGATCGGCGGGCTGCGGGAGGAATTGTGGCGCTCCTCGTTTCTCGCCGGCTTGCGCTCGCTCTGGCCGCGCACGTTCGGATCGACTGGCGGCGGCATCGCGGGCGCCGCCATCGCCGCGCTCTTTTTCGGTGCGGGCCATCTCCCGCAAGGCATCCTGGCCGCGGCAATGATCGCGGTCGTCGGTTTTCTGCTGGGCGTGATCATGACACTGCACCGTTCCGTGTGGCCCAGCGTGGTGGCGCACGGCCTCTTCGACGCCGCAAGCATCGCCATGCTGCCATGGGCGATGCAACACTTCCAGGAGTGGCAGCGGATGACGGGGCAGGGCGGGTAGACGAGGCAAGGAAGACAATCAGACAATGAGACAATCAGACAGACCGGCTTCGGTCTGATTGTCCGATTGTCTTCTTCTCTCTGCGTCTCTGCGCCTCTGCGTTTAACTTCAGTTGTCTGCCGCAGACTGGATCACGAGTGCATCACCTGACCGCCGTCGATATTGATCGTCTGTCCGGTGATGTTCTGCGCGTGGTCCGAGGCCAGAAAGACGGCCATCGCCGCATACTCGGCGGGCGTCTGCCAGCGGCCGAGCGGGGACACTTTGCGGATCTTTTCCTCGGCCCACGTCGCGTAATCCTGCCGCTGCTCCGGCGGAAGATTCGCCTGGCCGGCCTTCCACACCGCTTCATTCAGACTGGTCTGCACCATTCCGGGCGAAAGCGCGTTCACGCGGATGCCATGCGGCGCGAAGTCCTTCGCCGCGCACTGCATGAAATTGATGAGCCCCGCCTTGGCCGCGCTGTAGGGTGGGTCCGTCTGAGACCCAATCTGGCCGGCGACTGAAACGAGAAACAGCATCGAGCCCCGCCCGCGCGCGATCAGCTTCGGGGCGAAGGCGTGCGCCACATTCACCGCGCCAATCAAATTGATCTCCAGCACGCGCGCCCAATCGCCCGGCTCCAGGTTCCAAAATGGAAACCCGAATTTTCCCGAACCCACGCCCACGCAATAAACAACGTGGTCCAAGTCGCCGATCGCCTCCGCCGCGGCACGTACCTCCTCGTAGCAGGTCACGTCCCCGGCGATATTCGCCTGCGCGGAGGGACGGGGAGAAGTCTGCGCATCGCGGTCGAACGACCACACCTGGCACCGTTCGCCGGCAAAGCCTTCGGCAATCGCGCAACCAATGCCACGGGCCGCTCCGAAGACGACCACCTTCTGCGCATCAAGATTCATTTGCATGTTAGGCGCGTTTGATACCGAGGAGCTTGAGCGAGTGGGCTTCATTTTCAGGGTTGGCATTGCCTGCGATAGCGTCTGTCAAGAGTTGCTTCTCGGGCGGCTTAAGCGGCGAATCCCGTAGCCGTAGTAGATTGTCGGTGGAATGGAACTGGTGAAACCACGGCTCGCCTTGCTCGGCAACGAAACGAGCTAAATCGTCGATGCAGCGTTCGTATGTGTCGCCTGATTTAGCATTGAAGCGCAGGTGGTATCGTCCCGTTCGCAGTCTGGTGGCATCGCTATATGGCCCGTTGAGCGCCGCTGCCACGAAAGAGTCGTTGAGGACACGAATCGCAAAGTGGACGCGAATATCTACAGAAAAGTTGATGGGCGCGCCATAGGTGCTGCCGCAGCGATGGAAGTGAATGAAATCGACCGCTAGCGGTTGCTGGCGAGTCCAAAACATTTTCTTGGTGCGGCGAAAGCCCAAAGGAGTGACTCGCGTCGTAAAGTCTTTGCACGCTCGCTCAAGTCCAGCGCGGACGATCTTGGTGGTGCTCTTTTCTTCGCCTTCGTTCATGTCTTGATGTAGCGCCAAATCTGCACCAGGTCGCTTGGGGGCCTCCGGCGCAAAAGTAGGTAGCGACTGCTCATTCAGGCTGGGCTTTCAGCCGCGCGAGGTGCGCGTCCAATTGGTCTTCGGGAATTCCCTCCCCCCGGTCGAGTTGCTCGATCCCGCGTCTGATCTTCACGTTGATGGCCTCTTTGTTTTCCAACAGCCAGCGATCTTGTTCTTCCTGCGTTTCGAGAATGCGCTGCAACGCTTCCTCCGCGCTGGCGGCGCCGGTGGATTGAATCTGTTTTCGGAGGCGCGCCTCCAGGGCCGTGTCGTGAATTTCGATGGTCATGGGCAGTCCCCCACTATCTCACGATTGACGTGCACGGCCAAGCTCTGCGATGCGCTCGGCGAACTGCCGTCCCTACTGCGGCCAACCGGTGCGCAACGCCTGGGTAATCGCCAGGGCCTCGACTGCCGTCGACTCTTCGACCGGGCGCATATTCCATAGCGCCTGTGTCGCGAACTGCGGAGAGCGTGGAATCGCCATGAACCCACCAAACCCAGATGTGCGTATCGAGGACAATCACCCGGCAGCCTCCCAGTCAGCCTCCGCCACAGGCTCAGTGGGAGCGAGCAGTGTAACCGGAGTGCCACGGAGCGGGTAACGGGAACCCGACGCTGGGGCAGTGGCAAACGGGAGAACGATGACCTCGACGGACTCACCACGGCGAAAAGGGAGGTCGCGTAGCGTAATGACGCCGTCCTCCGACAGAGTAGTTTCAGCGCGGTGTGCTTGCATGGCGGAAGAATAAAGAGGCCCCGATTACTGGGCAAGCCCGCAAACGCCGAAGGCTGGAAGCTCTGTAATCGCACACTCAAAACGGTGCCTTCCGCAGCAGAAAAGGCGGAAATTACTTTTGACGTCCGCTCATATATTGCATATTTTGAGCGGCATAATAAAACGAATGCTCAAATTTCGACTAACGGGAGGGATGTGGGCGATTTTAACCACGGATTTCACGGATGGCAGGGATTCAACCATGCTCTCTCAGGCCCATCTGTGAAATCTGTGTCGAATGTGCCAAACGAACCCAATCAACGGCCAATCAAGGCTAATCAAGGCCAATCCAGGTAAATTAAGGTAAATTAAGCCTCCGAAATTTTTTGATCGTCCCGGACCCACTTTCCTGTTGCTTCTCACGATCACAACTCCCCCCATCGTATGACTTCCAGGAAACCCCTCATCGGCATTATCGACTGGGCGAAATCTCCTCTCGGCGAACCGGAGTGCACCGCCGAGCGGGCGGTGATTGGCGATGTCGCGGAGGTGCGGCGGTACCTGTGCTCGAGCGATGCGGATTTTACGGATGAGATTTGCGGCGCGAATGCGCTCATCGTGTGGCACAATACGCCGGTCGGCGCGGCCGGGTTGGCGCGGCTGCGGAATTGTCGGGCGCTCATTCGCAACGGCGTGGGGTTCGATTCGGTGGACATCGCCGCCGCGCGCGAGGGAGGAATCGCGGTTTGCAATGTGCCCGACTACGGCACGGAGGAAGTCGCGGACCATGCCATCGCGCTCGCGCTCGCCTTGTGCCGCCAGCTCTTTCCGCTCGACCGCGAGGCGAAGCAGCTCGGCTGGGTCATCCGCGTCGAGCCGAAGCTGCGGCGTTTGCGCGAGCTGACCTTCGGCGTCGTGGGCTTGGGGCGCATCGGCACCGCCACGGCGTTGCGGGCGAAGGCGCTCGGTTTCAAGGTAGTCTTCCACGATCCGTATCTGCCCAATGGCGTCGACAAGGCCGTGGGCATCTCCCGCGTGCGCACGCTCGAAGAACTGCTGGCCGGGGCCGATGTGGTGTCGTTGCATTGCCCGCTCACCGAGGAAACGCGCCATCTCATTGCGGAGCGAGAGATCGCCTTGCTGAAGCCCGGCGCTTTCGTGGTGAATACCGCCCGCGGCGCGGTGATCAAGAAATCCGCCATCCTCGCCGCGTTGCGCGAAGGGCGCATCGCGGGGGCCGGCCTCGACGTGGTGGAAGACGAGCCTTTGCAGACCGCCGAGGAAGCCGCCACGCCGAATCTCATCGTCACCTGCCACGCGGCTTTTTGCAGCGTGGAATCGAAGCTCGAGATGAGGGCCACTTCCGCCCGGATCGCGCTCGCCGCCGTGCGCGGCCAGCCGCTGGAAAACGTCGTCAACGGCGTCCATTAGGGACTGTGAAAAAGTGCCCGCGAATCACATGAGGCGGCCTCGCCGCAACCTCTTATGGTTGACCGCGGATGACGCGGATGGGCGCGGATAAAATGCCTCCTTATCCGCGCCCATCCGCGTCATCCGCGGTTTATGACAAATCTTCTCGGCAAAAGATGGACCAGCGGAATAGTGACACAAATCCAAGAGTCCTCCATTCGTGAGATTTGTGCGATTCGCGGGCCGATTTTCTTTTTCGCGATTTATTTCAAAGTCTCATAGGATCAACAACCTTCCTTCTCTCCCCACATGAAATTCGTCGTCCTTATTTTCGCCATCATCGCGGTACTCGCCACCTCGTCCTTTGCCCAGCAGCCCGCCGCGCCGCGCCGAACCGAACAACGCCTTGTCTCCCCCGAAGTCGCTCTCGGCAAGGTGACTTTCCGGTTCGTTGCGCCCAAGGCCCAGCAGGTCAATGTGAAGATCAGTGGCCGCAAGGACCCGGTCCCCATGGAGCGCGACGAGCATGGCGTATGGAGCGCAATGGTCGAGGAACTCGCTCCCGAGATTTATGAATATCAATTCGATGTCGACGGTCTCGGCATTCTCGATCCGTCCAATGCGTGGGTGAAATCCGGTCTGCGCCCCACCTGGAGCATGGTGGAAGTGCCGGGGCACGCCGCCGAGTTTTGGGTAGCCCTCGACAACCCGCACGGCACCGTCACCATTCACACCTTCTGGTCGAAGATCCTCGAGCAGACACGCAGCTTTCGCGTCTACACGCCACCCGGCTACGACCAGCAGCCCGATGCGCGCTTTCCGGTGCTTTACCTCCTGCACGGCTCCGGGGATACCGATGATGGCTGGATGGTCGTCGGCCGGGCCAATTTGATTGCCGACAACCTGCTCGCCATGGGCAAAGCCAAACCGATGCTCATCGTGATGCCGAATGGCACCTACGGGCACGCCGGGGGCCACGAGAACGACTTCGAGAACGAATTGCTCGGAGAGATCATTCCCACCGTGGAGAAACATTACCGCGTCGCCAGCGGCCCCACGAACCGCGCGCTGGCCGGGTTGTCGATGGGCGGATTCCAAACGCTCAACGTCGGCCTGAAACACCTGGACCAATTCGCCTGGCTCGGCGTCTTCAGCGCCGGTGTGCGCGATAACGCCGGCGAGACTTACGGGCCGTTTCTCAACAAAGCCAACGACCAACTCTCGCTCTTCTGGATCGGCGTCGGGGAGGACGACTTTCTGCTCCCGAGCGAGAAAGCCCTCGAAGAACTCCTGAACGATCATCAAGTCAAATTCACCGCGCACATCAGCAAGGGAGGCCACGTGTGGACTAACTGGCGGCATTATCTCCACGACTTCCTCCCGCTACTTTTTCAGGCTCCCGCGAAATAGCCGGCATGGCGGGGTTGACTTTCCCGCGAGGCAGACACACTTAGCACCATGAAGACGTTCCTCCGCGCATTCGTTTACTTTTTCGTTGCCGCGACCCTTGGGACTGGCGCCCTCATTTCCGCCAGGGCCGAGCTGAGTGCCCAGGACGACGCGAATTCCGGCGGGGCTAAATCCGCGGCGAAACCCAAGCTTCTCCACATCGGGGCCATGGTGGATGGCAGCGGAAAGTTCGTATTTACCCGCGACGGCGTGCACTACGAAAACAAGAACTGGGCGGGACCGACGCACGTGACTTTCGACGGTGAGCCCTGGGAGGATCTCTCGCAGACCCCGGCTGCCTGGCAGGAGATCGTGAAGCACCTGGACCTGACGAAGGCCTGGATTGTCAAGCGGCAGGGCCGGGATGTGATCGCGCTGGAGCTGACGCCCGATGGATTCGATCTCTACCTTTGCGATTCGCCCAACGGCGCGGATCGATACGAGGTGACGATCGCCATTCCCCGCCGGCCTTGAGCCGCGTCTAAAAGTGGCACAGGCATCTTGCCTGCGGCAGTTTTTGGCGGGCCAGTCGGCCGCCAAATCTTCTGTGCATGAGCGGCGCGCAATATAGAGTAGCTCCCGTCGCGCTCGTCCTTGCCCATGCCTTTCGACCCTCAGTTGTTGAAAACGTATTTCGCCGTGATGCTGGGAGGCGCTTTCGGCACGGCGCTGCGCTACGGTTTGTCGAATTGGTTCGCCACCCATTACGGCGAGACGTTCCCGGTCGGCACGATTGTCGTGAACGTGACGGGCTGCTTCGTCATCGGCCTCTTTGCGGCGTTGACCGGCCCCGACGGCATCTATCTCGCTTCGCCGCTCACCCGAAAGGTGGTGATGATCGGCGTGCTCGGCGGCTACACCACCTTCTCCTCGTTCAGCCTGCAAACGCTCAATCTCTGGAGCGGCGGCGAGTGGTTGCGCGCGGGTTGGAATGTGCTGCTCTCGGTCCTTTGTTGCCTCGTGGCCGTGTGGCTGGGGCAACTCGTCGCTTCCTTCATCAATCAACGCTGATCCTCCCATGACTCCCGACTCTTCCGGCGCCGCTTCCGGACATCTGCCTGCCGAAGCGATGCTCCTGCGCATCTTCATCGGCGACACCGACCGCTACCACCATCAGCCGCTGTATGACGCGATCGTGCTCAAGGCGCGCGAACTCCATCTCGCCGGCGCCACGGTTTTGAAAAGCCCGATGGGCTTCGGCCGCCACAGCCGCCTGCACACGGCGAAGATCCTCCAGCTTTCCACCGACCTCCCGATGGTCATCGAGATCGTCGACGAGCCGCGGAAGATTGAAGCGTTCCTCCCCGTCCTCGACGAAATGATGGACGGCGGCTTGGTTACTTTGGAGAAGGTCCAGGTCATCCACTACCGGCCGCACTCGGAGCGCAAAGCGTAGCTCCATCGCGGAACCACGAATCGCCATCCAACTCCGCCATGCGAAAGCAACTGATCGCTTTCAGACTCGCATTTGCCGTGCTCGCGGCCTGGTTCGGACTTATCCCGCTGCGAATGGTGTCGGCGGAGGAAGCCACAGGGGTGGCGGGGGAGTGGAAGGTGACGATGCCCGATGGTTCCGCGGGCGATTATAAGATCGACCGGCATGGGCGGGTGGAAGGCTCTGTCGGCGGCAAGAAAGTAGCGGGCCATGCGGTGCGGCAGAATGATTACTCCACACTACTTACCTTCACTGGCAGTGACGTCCTCGAGCGCATCGGGATGGACGATAACGATCACATTTCGCTCGGCCACTGGGACCACAGGGCGGATTTTCCAGCGAAGAATGTGAATTGGACCGCCCAGGGAGTTCGCCAGCAAGCGGCGGCGCCGTATTGGGCGACAGAGCCCGGCTTTAAGATCAGCGACCTCGCGGGCCAGTGGTACGTTGGTTACGATAACTCCGCCATCCATCTCTACGACATCGACAAAAACGGCAACCTGCATGGCAGGCAGAATGACGGTGTGCAACTGAGCGGCAGGATCGAGGAGCACGATGGCCGACTGCTGCTGCGTTTCAAGGAGGTGGATAAGATAGAGCGGATCACGCCACGCGTGGATGGTCGATTGGTGTTCGAGCATTGGTCGCCGAGCGCGGGCTTTCCCGACAGGAAATTCGATACGGTCGGCGTTGGCACGCCGGTGCGCGGGAAGAGTGCGCCCGGTGTCGAGGAACTCGACAGGCCCATGGTGGATACTCTGGAAAAGATCGGCTGCTCGGCAGCCGCGCTGACGGTGACACGCGGCGGCCACATTTATTACTCGCGCGGTTATGGCTGGAGCGATTTCGAGCATAATGTGCCGATGTCGCCGGACACACCGATGGGCATTGCCAGTTGCAGCAAGCCGCTCGCGGCCGCGATGGTTCGCCAGCTTTGCCGGGATAAGCACTTCCCGCTGACTTTTACTGTGCTCCCATTTTTAAAGGTCAAGCCCGCGGGCCAGGTTGTTGACCCGCGCGTGTGGGACATCACCGTCCAGCATCTGATCGACCACGCAGCGGGATGGCAAGTGGATCCGGTGAACAAAGCGTGGCAGGCCTACAATGGCAGCAAGAGTCCGATCAGCGTGGAAGAAATGCTTCCCTACGTGGCGGTGCAGCGGCTCGCTTTTACGCCGGGGACCAAAAATGTCTACGACAACTTCGGCTATCAGGTGCTCGATCGCATAGTCGTCCATCTATCCGGGCAGAGCTGGGTCGATTACCTGCGACATTCGCTCTGTCGCCCCTACGGCGTACCAGAGTTGAAATGGGTGCAGGGAGATGGCCAGTCGGAGAAAGGCGAGCCGCCGCGACTCTGGAATAGCTTTGAGATGAATGAGCAGAAGGAGTATCGCTACGCGGTTTCCATGCCCGTCCTTTGCACGTTTATGAGCCATTTCTGGATCGACGGCTCGGTCCGGGACAAGAGCAATCCATTGTGGGTCAAGACTGGCGGTTGGGACAACTGCACGAGCGCCATGGTTTGGCGGCAAGACGGCATCAACGTCGCGTGGGCCTTCAATGGCCGGAAGTGGACCGGCGTTGGCGAAGACAATTTCGATGCCGGCGAGGCGCTCTGGAAAAACGCCATCGATCAGCAGATTCAAAATCACAATATCCGCTAACTCTCTTGCTTTTTCGCAATCGTGATGGTTATCAAGTGGGGTCGAAAAGGGGTGACAGGACGGATGCGGCTTGGATAGGCCAGTCGCGGGACGATGGGAGAAAGCTCTTTGACATATTGATCTGGCGCCGCTTGATGCAAGTGAGATGAAAAAGGCCGCGAGATTTGCTTGGCGGATTGGCGAATTTACCGCCTGAACGGCTTTGGGCGTGATCCCAGCAAACGGGGTAACCAGAGGGCTAATCAAGACCACACCAGCCTGCACCCAGGCGGAATTTTTTCGGCGCAACGCCTTGTTTGGGAAGCCGCACGGGCATTGATGATGCCACCGTATGGCATCCGATAATCACCTCGCGGAAATAATCGGACTCAAACGTTCGGCACCCGCCGCGCGACACGCCGTTCCTACCGCAATTTGGACGCCCACTTACCGCTTGCGCCGGCCGGCATCGGCCACGAGCCGGGTGGCGGCGGTGCGCGACTTCACGCCGAGTTTGTCGAGGATGTGTTCGACGTGTTTCTCCACGGTGCGCGGGGAGAGCCCCAGTTCCGTGCCGATCTCCGCGTTTGGGCGGCCTTCCGCCAGCAGGTACAGCACTTCGGTTTCCCGGCGGGTGAGGCCATAGGTGCCGAGCGCCCGCGGCACGGTCTTCATCCGGGTGGACTCGAGCGATGAGTTCAGCAAATCGATCCGCTCGGTGTCGGCCCGTTGGCGGTTGCAGATGGTGGTGGCGATGACGATGGCGGCGCGCAATTGCTCCTTGCTCGAGAGCGGCTTCAGGAGGAAGGCCTGCACGCCCAAGGCCCGCGCTTGTTCCAGCGTCGTGTCATCGGACATCCCGGTCAGCACGACAATTGGCACCAGGGTCTGGTCCAGGATGCGGCGGGCGGCTTCGAGCCCGTCGAGGACGGGCATGCCGATGTCGAGCAGCACGGCGCCCGGTTTCAAGGCCAGCGTCTTTTCCACGGCCTCGCGGCCGTCGCTCGCCACGCCCGCGATGGGGTAGCCAAGGCTTTCCAGCATGCTTTGCAAAAGGATGCGGGTTCTTTCATCGTCCTCTGCGATCAGTATCGAGGGCAGCAAATCCATATCATCGAGTGGTTAAACGGGCCACTTGCAGCATGCATAATGCCGAGAAGGGCATCCTACGAGACAAATTTTTACGGGGAGACAAGGGTGTGATTCGATTTTTCGTGGGCGAGTAACGCCGCTCAAGTGGTTTTTGGATGCCTCCGAATCGACTAATTTTTACGCGTAGTCAATCAATGTTCTCAATTTGCAACCAACTGGTTACTCCTCGGAGCTACTGTGTTGCATAGAGGCGAAAAAAGGGCGTCCGAGGTGTCCGAACTCCAGCGCGGCTAAAATTTCAGGCGGAAAAATGGGAATTGCGGGGACCATTTGCGTCGAAAAGAGGGCTGAAATGTCCCCCAAATCAAAAAATATTTCTCATCGTCGCAGCGCCACAACGACCACGTGGCCAATAGCTTGCGCGGTTTAAAAAAGATACTTATTCACCCTGTTCGAAAATCTTTCTTGCCCAAATCAGCAAAAAACGCATAGAAAAAGACCGTAGGTCAAAGTTTTAGGAAAATAAACTATGAGCGGTCTACGTTCCCCCTCCTCTTGGATGGTCTGCGCAAATGGCGGATGTCGGCAGGCATTTTTTTTGGCGGCATTGAGTGACTTCAAATCGACACGCTCCAGTGCCAGAAAGAGACGCGGTGTTGGGCGAAGTGGCCTGTGGAGCTGTGGCGGTGCGGCGGGCGCGAAAGCCGTTTCCTGGCAGCCATTGACCGTAAATGCGACTCCGAGAGCGGAGTTAACCAATCTTAAGAAGATCTTATGGGCTTTCTGAGCAGCAGCAACAACGTGGTCCTCGTGAGTCAGTGCAACAACCTGCAAGGGCTGACATTTACGTTTACAGTTACGGAGGACTTGGTCACGGTCGGTGATGTCGGGTTCGGATTGCAGCTCAACTGCTTTCCCCAGGCCGGGCAGGTGTTTCAGAGCCAGACCCTAAACTGGTTCCAATTCGGGTTCACGATTGGGAGTACCAGCGGTTTGCAACCGAGCAACGATCAGAAAATAGGCTGGTGGGTCGAATACTGGAACACGAACGGACCGGCCAATTGGCCATCGGGTTACACGCCCAATCCGGCGAACACGATACCTCAAAGGCCAGTCATCCCGAACGACTCCGGCGTCACCCCTTTCGTCGGTGCGCCCTCGAACCGGATTCTGGCAAACTCAATCCTGCAGATTCAACTCCAAACCGATACCAGCGGTAACATCACAAAGGCGATTTTTAACTATACCGACTCCAGCGGCACTCTAACCTCCGCCAACTATGCGTTCGCCAGCAATGCGGTCTTTCCCATTTACGGGGCCCAAGCCGTCCTGGTGGGCCCGTTTAACGGAGCGCCGACCAGCTTTACCTCGGGTGCGGGAACTTTTACTTGCAGCGTGACCTCAGGCTCGCTTGGAGTCGAAACCACGAGTTGCGGCGGTTACGGAGAACCCCAAACGGCCGAACAGTCCAACTCCATTTATGGCGCCGTGACGCCGGCGACCGGTTCGACGGTCACGCAAAGCGTGGATGTCGTTCCCATGACGATGTCTTTCAGCTTCGAGCAGAACACTTTCGGACAAGACGAAGCGCAGGGCGCGGCGACCTGGAACCCGGCCTACTACTTGGAGATTACCGGCTTCCCGAATAGCGCCCTTGGGCTCAATACGACATCGGATCTCAGCAGCCACAGCCTCTCGCCTCTTCCCGCGATCACGATGTCGGTCGATTCTTCGCTCAACCAGGGCCTTACTCCGGCGCAGATCTCGACGATCAAAAACAACCTGCCGGTCGTAAACGCGTTCGCACCACCCATCCTGGCCATCGACAGCACGCTGGCCACGAATTATCAGACCCTGATGTATCCGTACAACATCACGTTTCCTAACCAGAACGCGTTCAATGCCTTGAGCGCGCACGAGGTTGCGGTGATCACGTTGTCTGCAACTCTGACGGTGCAGGTGCCCACGAGTGGCAACACGAACGCCCCACCGGTGACGACCTCTCCGGTGACCGTGAATTGCAAGGCGACCATCGAACTGGCGAAGGGCGAAGACCCCCGAATGGAGGATTTGAACCCGTCCAGCCCGCTCTCCTTCCCATCGTGGCTCGCCTACGATCTGCGGATCTTCACCGTCACGGCCGGCCAGTCGCACAACGTGTTCGGCGTGACGACCCCGACCGCCGCCAGTGGAGCGGTGACTTACATCCGGCAGGTCTTGAACAACCTGAACACCCCCGGCGCGATCACCAACGGCGACACCTTCGACACCACCCTCGCCCAGAGCGAGGACGCCTCGTCGGTACCGTGGCTGCCCGCCCCGGCCGGCAGCCCTCAGCAGTTCTCTTTTGCGGTGGCTCGAGTCAGGCTCAGGTCCGGCATCAACACCACGATCGGTCCAGTGCGGGTCTTCTTCCGACTCTTCGCGGCGGCCAGCACAGTCACGAGCTTCGCGGAGGTTGGCACGGGCGCCGGCAACTACCGTTGGGGAACCAACGGCACGGCTGGACACAAGATCCCGTTGTTGGGCGTCGAATCGCTGCTGGGCATCATCAACGAGTACGTGACCGTTCCCTGCTTCGCCACGGACCGAGTCAACCTCAATGGCCCCGCCGATATGAAGACCCAAACCGACCCGCCGAACGCCGTGAGCATCACGACGATCGCCGGCCAGGAGGTGGACACCTATTTCGGATGCTGGCTGGACGTCAACCAGACGACGGATTTCTTGATTCCCATAGCGCCCTTCAGTCAATCCCAATGGGACGGACCGTGGACCGGGACCGAGTCTCTCAATGGAGCCATCGCTGTCGCGCCGCACCAGTGCCTGGTCGCGGAGATCCGGTTCGACGACACGCCCATCCCGAACGGCGCGGATTCGGGCACGACCGATAAGCTCGCCCAGCGCAACATCGCCTGGCTAGGAGTGCAACCATGATTTCACATCCCTTCGAGATCAAACCCTCGGCATCGAGCCAGCATACGGACGTGCTCATGATCACCTGGCGCGGCACGCCGGCCCAGAGCATCGCCGAGATCTATCTACCCGCCGTGTCTTCGAAAGCCATCATCGCGCTGGCCGACAAGATTTACGGAAGGCATCGGCTC
>Ga0206939_10194_pt1 | contig 16399 bp, 11 predicted proteins | sample Alteio_BWOrgHeat_10_FD_152921 | JGI IMG/M metagenome (GOLD analysis project Ga0206939, IMG submission 152921) | Enriched cells from forest soil in Barre Woods Harvard Forest LTER site, Petersham, Massachusetts, United States -... | ecosystem: Environmental > Terrestrial > Soil > Temperate forest >... | reverse complement strand
GTTAGGTGCATGGGCAAAGAAAGGCTGAAAAGCTGAAAAACTGAAGGGCTGAAGGTGGTGGTAGAAAATTGTTCATGGTCGGCAGGTTTGAGTTCAGTCTTTCAGTTTTTCAGCCCTTCAGCCTTTTATTTTACACCTGCAGATGTTCTTTCACCACGTCGTCGGTGAGCGTGGCGATGGGGCCGGAGAAGGTGACGGCGCCGCGATCCATGGCATAGAAACGGTCGGCGACGTCGCGGCAGAAATCAACGTATTGTTCGACGAGAAGGATGGCAATTCCGCCTCCCTGCCGGAGGCGTTTGAGCGTTTCACCAATTTCCTCGATGATAGAGGGCTGGATGCCCTCGGTGGGCTCGTCGAGTATGAGCAGCTTGGGCCGCGTGAGGAGCGCGCGGGCGATGGCGAGCTGCTGCTGCTGGCCGCCGGAGAGCACGCCGCCTTTGCGCGCGAGCATGGACTTGAGCACGGGGAACAGGGTGTAAACGCGCTCAAGGTCCTCGCGCGCCGCGCTTTTGCTGCGGCGGTGGACCGTCAGGCTGACCTGGAGATTTTCTTCGACAGTGAGATGGGGGAAAATTTCGCGGCCCTGTGGCACGTAGCCGATGCCGCTACGGGCGCGGGCGTCGGTGTCGACGCCGGCGAGGGAACGGCCTTCGAAACTGAGCGTGCCGGCGCGGACCGGCCGCAGGCCCATGATGACCCGCAATGTAGTGGTTTTCCCAACGCCGTTTCTGCCCATGACGCAGACGACCTCGCCGGGCGCGACGTCGAGCGTGACGCCGCGCAGGATGCGCGAGCCGCCGATGTCGGCTTCGATCGATGAAAGTTGGAGGAGAGGTGTCACAGAGGTCAGAGGATAGAGGCCAGAGGCCGGAAGCCAGCGGCCGGAGTACAGAAAAGACAGAAACGCTGCCGCGCCGAACCAACGGCATGGCTGATTTCTGGCATCTGATATCTGGCTTCTGGCATCTGATCAGTGTTTGCCGCGACCGAGATAGACTTCGCGGACTTTCGGGTTGGACTGCACGTCATCGAACTTGCCTTCGCAGAGCAGGCTGCCCTGGTGTAGCACGGTGACAGTGCGGTTTTGCGAGGCTATCTGACGGACGAACGTCATGTCGTGTTCGACGATGATGAGGCTGTGCTTGCCGGCGAGGCTGACGAGCAGCTCGCCGGTGCGATGAGTTTCCTCGTCGGTCATGCCGGCGGCGGGTTCATCCACCAGGAGCAGCTTCGGATCCTGCGCGAGCAGCATGCCGATCTCGAGCCATTGCTTCTCGCCATGCGCAAGCTGGCCGGCGGGAAGCTGCGCCTTGGCATCGAGCCGGATGAGCTTGAGGATGTCCTCGATGCGGTCGGCCTGTTCGGACGGTACGCGGCGCGTGAGCGAGGACCAGACGCTGCGCGAGCCTTTGAGCGAGAGGCGGAGGTTGTCCCAGACCGTGAGCTGCAAATAAACCGACGGTGTCTGGAATTTCCGGCCGATGCCGAGTCGGTTGATGGCGTACTCGTTGAGCAGGGTGAGGTCGTCGCTGTCGAATTCGATCTTGCCGACGTCGGGCTTGGCGCGGCCGGTGATAAGGTCGAAGAAAGTGGATTTGCCCGCGCCGTTGGGACCGATGACGATGCGGAGCTCGCCCTCGTCGAGATAAAAGGTGAGGTTGTTGATGGCGCGGAAGCCATCATAGGTTTTGGTCACGTCCTCGACGGTCAGCAGCACGCGGCTCATGGCGGAAGCTGGGTGTTGAGCGTGGAGGGTTGGGCGGCGGATTTCGCCCCGGCAGGCGCCGGCTCAGGCGGGCGGCGGAAGTGTTTCCACCAGCCATGAATGCGTGCGGGCAAGCTCACGAGGCCGCCGGGCAGAATGAGCACGACGAGGATGAAAAGCGCGCCGAGGAAAAAGAGCCGGAGGTCGGGATAGGCGCGCGTGGCCCAGCTCTTGAGCCAGTTGACGGCAACCGCCCCGATGACCGGGCCCACGAGTGTGCCGCGGCCGCCGACGGCGACCCAGACCACGGCCTCGAGGGATTTGTCCGGCCACATTTCGCTGGGGTTGATGATGCCGACCTGCGGCACAAAGAGCGCGCCGGCCAGCGCGGCGATCAGGGAGCTGAGCACGAAGACGAAGAGCTTGAAACTCGAGGTGGCATAGCCGGAGAACAGCACGCGGTTTTCGCTGTCGCGGATGGCGCGCTGGATTTTGCCGAACTTCGTCGTGGTCAGCCAGCGGCACAGCAGGTAGGTGCCAAGCAGGAGCAGACCGGTCGCCAGGTAGAGTGCGCGCGATGTCGCAGGATTGCGCAAGTCATAGCCGAGGATGAATTTGAAATCGGTAAAGCCGTTGTTGCCGCCCAGGAGCAGATCGTTGCGGAAAAACAGGATCGCGGCCGCGTAGGTCAGGGCCTGGGTGAGGATGGAAAAATAAACCCCGCGGATGCGCGAGCGGAACGCGAGAAAGCCGAAGACGAGCGACAGCAGCCCGGGCAGCAGAAAAATCATCATCAACGCGAAGGGAAAACTTGAGAACGGCTTCCAGAACGGCGGCAGCGAACTCCAGCCGAGAAAAACCAGGAAATCGGGGATCGGCTGGTGATACTGGCCGAGGTCGCCGATCATGCGCATGAGGTACATGCCCATCATGTAGCCGCCGAGGCTGAAGAAGAGCGCCTGCCCGAGGCTGAGCAGGCCGGTATAGCCCCAAAGCAGATCGACGCTGATCGCGAGCACGGCGTAGCAGAGATATTTGCCGTAAAGACCGATGCTGAAATCGCTCACGTGCAGAAAACTGTCCGCCGGCGTGAACGCATTCAGGCCCGGCAGGACAATGAGGATCAGGACGGCAACGACGGTTACGCCCCAGGTTTCGAAATTTGTCGGGGTTCTTCGCATGGATCAGTTATCGAGATTGCGGCTGCGCGCGGCGAACAGCCCACCGGGCTTCCACTGCAGGAAAAGGATGATGGCGCAGAGCACGATAATCTTGCCCATGACGGGCGAACCGAGCAGCTGCTGGAGCGTTTCATCAGCCGTGCCGATGCCAAGGGCCGAGTAAACCGTGCCGGCGAGGTTGCCCACACCGCCCACGACCACGGTCATGAAACTGTCCACGATGTAACTCTGGCCGAGCGATGGGCCGACGTTGCCGATCTGCGAGAGAAACGCGCCGGCGAGCCCGGCCAGGCCGGAACCGAAGGCAAAGGTGAGCATGTTCACGCGGTTGGTGCGCACGCCCATGCACGCGGCCATGTCGCGGTTTTGCATGACGGCGCGGATGAACAGGCCGAGGGGCGTCTTCGTGAGCAGCAGCCAGGTGCCAAACACGATGACGACGGCGAAAACAATTACAAAAATGCGGTTGTAGCCGAAAAGGATGTCGTTGACGGCAAAGTGTCCGAGCAGCCAGGTGGGCGAATTCACCTGAACGTTATTCGCGCCAAAAATCCGGCGGAAGAGTTGCTGCAAAATGAGCGATACGCCCCACGTGGCGAGCAGCGACTCGAGCGGACGGCGGTAAAGAAAACGAATGACCGAGCGTTCGAGCGCGAGTCCGGTCAGGGCCGCGGTGAGAAAGCTGAGCGGGATCGCGAAGATAAAATAACTTTGATAGAACCAACCGCTCGCATGCAGGCCGGGCAGGGTGAACGAATAGCCGAAGGGTGAAAGGGTGATGCCATCGCCGAAGATGTTTTCGACGAGGTAGGTCGTGTAGGCGCCGACGGCGATCATCTCGCCGTGCGCCATGTTGATGATGCCCATCAGGCCGAAGGTGATGGCGAGGCCGAGGGCGACGACGAGCAGGATGGAACCGAGGCTAAGGCTGTGAAAAAGAGTGCCAAAGAAATTAACCCACGTAATGTGGCGTTCGATCGCCTCGACGGCATTCGTGGCTGCCCGCGCGACCGCCGGATCGGTGGTTTTGTTGGCGGCGAGCTGCCTCAGCGTGTCCAGGCTGCCGATGGAGCCGAGGTTGGCGAGTTTCTGGGTGGCGCCGATTCGCACGCTGGAATCGCTGGTGCTGAGCTGAAGCAGGGCGATTCCTTCATAGAGCGCCCTTTTGACGCCGGCATTCGTTTCCTTGGTGAGCCTCGCCTGCAGGATGGGCAGATATTGCAATTTTTGCGAGTAGCCGAGCTTGATGACGGCGTTTTGCCGGGCGTCCACGTCAGGATCGGCGAGGGAGAGCATGTCAAACGCCTGCTGAATGGTGCTGCGCAGGCGCATGTCGGTGTCGGCGGTGTTCAGGTCATCGGAAGTAAAACGCAGTTCCTTGCCGGAGGCATCGGTGAGATACAGGCCGTTGTCGATGCGGATGCCGCGGGCCTTGCCATTCGCGTCCTGCTGGTCCTCGAGCAGCAGCGGGACGGTGGTCGACGTGACGGGATCTTGGTAAAGATAAATTTCCCCGCGCGTCCACGACGTGAGCAGGTCGCGCACGAGCTTCGAGCCGGAGTCGGCGAGTTCGCCGAGAAGCGCCTGTTGTTGCGCGCCCGTGCTGAGGAGCGTCCGGATAAATTTTTGGCGGAGGGCGCTCTCTTCCGGTGCGATGGACGGCGCGGCCAGTGCATGGCCGGCGAAAAGCACGCCGAGCAAAACCAGGGCAACGGATTTCAACAGCCGGCTATGTTTCATACAATGAAAAGGGGCGGAGTTATCGAACCCCGCCCCCTCATGATACTTAAAGCGTGCCAGTTTATTTGCTCATGGCGGCGAGTTTATCGTCGAGTCCCTTCAGGAGGAAGGGCTCGCCGTACACCTGGTCGAAGGTCTTGATGATCTTGAACTGGCCGTCGGCCTTGGTCTCACCGATGTAAACGTTCTTGGTGACGTGGTGGTTGGCCTGCATGGTGACCGTACCGCCCGGCCCGGCGAACGAGATGCCGCCGGCCTCAAGCACGGCGCGAACCTTGTCCACGTCGAACGAACCGGCTTTTTCAACCGCGGCTTTCCAGAGATAAACGCCGTCGTAGGAAAGCACCATCGGGCTGTCCACGGCGCGTTTTTCCTTCACGACGCCGGGATAACTCTCGGTCGCGAGCCAGCTCTTCCATCTTTCGAGGAAGGCTTTGTTCCCGGGCGTCTTGATGGACTGAAAGTAGGTCCAGCAGCCGAGTTCGCCGACGAGATCCTTGGTCGGCATGCTGCGCAGTTCATCCTCGGCCAGGCTGAACGAAACGACCGGGCAGTCGGACGGCGTGAGGCCGGCGGCGACGACTTCCTTGAAGAAGGGAACGTTGGAGTCGCCGTTGATGGTGTTGATCACACAGGCGTCGCCGCTGGCGGCAAACTGTTTGATTTCCGCCACGATCTGCTGGAAGTCGGTGTGGCCGAAGGGAACGTACTTGCCGGCCGAGATGACCTTGCCCGAGTCATCCTTGCGCAGGCCGCCGCCAATGTTTTCCACCGGAACACCATGCAGCAGCAGGTATTTGTAGAGAATGAGGTTGGTGGTCTGCGGATAGACGTAGTCGGTGCCGATCAGGTAGAATTTCTTTTTGCCCTGGTCGAGGAGGTAATCGACCGCAGGCGTGGCCTGCTGGTTGACCGCCTCGGCCGTGTAGAAAATATTTTTCGAGAGCTCTTCGCCTTCATACTGGACCGGGTAGAAGAGCATCCCGTTGTCTTTTTCGAAAACGGGCAGGACGGATTTGCGGCTGACGGAAGTCCAGCAGCCGAAAACGACGGCGCACTTGTCCTCTTCGAGCAGCTGTTTGGCTTTCTCGGCGAAGAGCGGCCAGTTCGATGCGCCGTCCACGATGTCGGGCTCGATTTTGTAGCCCATGACACCGCCGCTGGCGTTGATTTCATCGAAGGCGAAAAGCAGGACGTCGCGGAGCGAGGTCTCGCTGATGGCCATTGTGCCGGAGAGGGAGTGAAGGATGCCGACTTTGACGACTTTGTCGTCGGCACGAAGTGAGGAGGTTACCGCAACGGCCATGAATGCGCCGACGGTGAAGAGGCAGCTTAGTGTTTTTCGCATAGGGAACACCATTAAGCATATAGCAGGCCAAAAAGAAACCGGGCGGCGCTTTTTCGGCGCCGCCCGGCGGAAGTGAGAACCACCATCGATGATAGGACGGTGGTCCGGTGATTTGGAAGAGGGCTGTTAGAACTTGAATGCGACCTGGAAGCCAAAGAAATTGGCGTCCTTGGCCGTGAAATTGCTGTACTTGGTGTAGGAATACTGGGCTTTAACCGACAGGTTGGCGGTGATCGCATAGGCTGGGCTGATGCTGGCCTTCCAATAGCGCGGTCCTGAGACAGCCCCCAAGCTGCTGGTATCTTCGCCGCTGAAGCAGAACCAGCTGCTGAGCTTGTCGGTGAAGTTATATTGATAGTAGGCCAGCCAATTGGATCCTTTATTCGTGGGAGAGACACCAAAGGCGACATCGCCGCCGTCCTTGTAAATTTCCTCGACGGCGACGGACGAAGTCTTGTCGATCTGGTAGCTGGCCCAGAAATCGACGACATAGACGTCATGGAGCGGATCTTGAGGGCCGCCTTTCGAGTCATAGCCGGCGCCAAGCCACAGGGTGAGGTTTTCAACACCGGTGTACTGAATGTAGCCCTCGGTGCCAAAATTATGTTCCAGATGGCCGTCACCCTCGGTGCTCGCGGCGTTGGCGCCATAAAGCGAATCAACCAAACCTATGCCCATGGACGTGGTCTTGTCGGGTGCATAGACGAAATTGACGCCTTCGTGGTAGCCGGGAATGGGTGCGAGAAACTGCTGGTTGGCCAGCGAGATCATGTTGTCCGAGATGGCATAATAGGATTCATAGCCGAGAGGACTCAGGAATTTTCCGGCTGTGATCGTCAAGGTATCGGTCGCGGCCCAAGCGACGTTGGCGTCGAGCAGGGTGACTTCTTCGCCGGCTCCATTGATGCCACCCTCGGTGTCGGGCTTGTAATAGAAGCTGACCAAGGCTGTGACGTTCTTGGTGGGAGTGATGGTCGCCGCCAAGTATGCCGCATCAACGTTAAATGAATCCGATGACGTGTCTAGATTTCCGGCGCTACCTTTGGTTCCGGTGTATTGGTATGAGCCGACAGTCCATCCGGTGACAGAGACGCTGTCGTTAATTTTAATCTGGGCAAAGGCCGGAAGTGCAGCGGCGAACGCGGCAACCACGGCTAGTTTCATGCGTATATTCATGGCTTGTAGTTAGATGAGTTTGTTTTTACTGAGCCGGCAATAGTCTCCGGGTCAGCAACATAAGCAACTAGCTTGCCAATTCGTGGCTGAACCAGTTTTTTCTCAGGTTAACGGGCTGACCGGGTGGATTTTATCCGCTCGGATTGTTTGGCCATGCGGGATGCGAGCCCGCGCAGGGGAGCCATTTTTCCAATGATTGACGAGAATCCGCCTGACGGCGAGGGCTTTCCTGGCAAACGATGTTCATTTTGAGTTCTGAAATGAGTTCTTAGGCGGGGTCTTATGGCTTGGGCGCGATTTGGGTGCGCGCGGCATCGACCCAGTCATCGATAATCTTGATTTCGGCGTCGGTGAGGATCGCATCGCGGTGGATCCACGTGTAGGAAGGCAACGGCATCTCGCGGTCGTCCACGTTGCGCGCGATTTGCTTGAGTTTGCGGTCGGCCGCCTTCGTGCTGAAGGCGCCGAACTCGGAAAAATTCAGATGCCGCTTGCCGTCATGGATGTGCGACGCGAGCCACCAGCCCACCGGTTGCACCTCGGCATACCACGGATACCGGGTGTGGTCGGAGTGGCAATCGTAGCAGGCTTTGGTGAATACGCGCTGCACCTCGGCGGGCATGGCGACCCTGGCCGTGATGTCCTGGGGGCCGGGCGCGGGGGAAAGGTTTTTCGCGGGCCGCACGAATTGGAGGGCGAGAAAGACCAGCGCCAACCCGAGCAGGATTTTCTTAGTCATGAGTAGCGAGTGGTTAATGACAAATCTGTTGATGTTCGGATTCTAATTTGCACCGGCGGTGGCTTCCCGTACCAGCGCGGCGATGTCGGGCGGGAGGGCGAGCGCGCCGGCCAGCTCCTGCGCGCGCGGGCTCATCTTGCGCCAGGTTTTCTTCAAAATATCGACGAATTTCTCGCGCGGGTAATCGGCATGTTGCGTCGCGAACGCGCTGATTTCGTTTTCTAAGAACACCAGGCACGCGGCGTCCTCCAGCGCCTGGCTGCCGGGATTCGTCTTGAGGGCGGTCTTGGCCACCCAGGTGGCGACCTCGCCGGCTTCGGCCGCGGGTACGCCGGCTTGCAGGAGAAGTGCGCGGGCGCGTTCGGCCTGTTTTACGTAGAGCGAACGGCGCCAGGCGTGGTAGCCGGCCCGGTCGAGCGCGAAGGACGCGCGCGGCACGCTCCAGCGCTCGAGGTGCTGGCAACGCGCGGCGAGCCGCAGCAAAGGCGGCGCGTCGGGCCCGAGGCGGGCGATCCATGCCTCCATGCGATCGGCATAGACGAGTTCCGCCGGCCTGCCGTCGTCCGCGCGGCGCGGGTCCGCCGCATGCGCGGCATCGATCAATGCACGGGCTTGTTGATAACAATCCATAAATGCCTCTTCTATGCACGGGACATGGAAGGGAATGCGAAACGGCGCGCCAAAGACGGTCTTACGGATAGTCCGCCATCTGCACGCCAAAGCGATTTTTGGGAGGGCTGGCTTTAATTTCGATATATTGATTGTTTCGCCAGACGGTCAACGTAAACGGGGTGTCGGGCTCCATATCGCGGATTGCATTATAAGCTGCAAATGTCTCTGTTCGGTAGCTGCGAATGCCAACGATGATGTCGGTAAGCTTTAATCCCACTTTCTGTGTTTCGGCATCCTCCTGTAATATTACAACCCCGCTTATCGGCGGACCGTTTAGCTTTCCGGCTTCAATTTTTTCAAATCCATGGGGCAGCACCTTGGCCACAAGCTCGTGGAAAGCGGGAGCGTAGTCGGTCTTTCCAGTTGCTTTCTCGTATCGCAGCAAGCAGGCGACTAGACTGCCGGCATCATTGTAGCGTTCGTAAGCTTTGGCATAGCATTCGATGGCGCCGTGAAAATCCCCGCGCCTTTCCAATAAATGGGCCAATGTCGCAAGTCCTTCACCAGAATATACTTCTGAGGCACTTTCTGCCAATTGCGTGGCTTTTTCAGTCTCTCCCGTTTTTTCATAATACTGCACAAGCCAATCGCACTGATTGGACATTCGCACAGCATCAGGATCGTTAAAGACAATCTGTTCGTAGGCACGAGCAGCATCAGCATCGCGACCGGCCGCCACATAGAATTCCGCGAGCGTATAATTGTAGCAGGAATTAATTTCAGCCGCTCGTTTCATCCATTCTTCAAACTTCGCTGGCTGCGCTCGATATGCCTCAGCCACCGCCCCCATTAACACCGAGTCATATTCCAGTACCGGACCGTAACCAGATTCCATTGCTGGGCCAGTGAGTGAGGCGTGGCCATTTGGACTTCCTTGATAGCGAAGATAATAATAGCTAACATCACTATCATAGGGAGCCATTTCATGCATCTGGGCCATAATTTCGGCAAAGTCTTTCCGCCCTGTTAGACTGGGATGGCGTATCCGGGCCACAATTTCATAGGCGGTGCCCGGCGGCGGATTGGGGCGGTGCCATTCGTTAACAAACGCATGCGGCGGAGGTATGTAAAGGGCGGCAAAAGGAACTTTATCACAAATTTCATTCCAAACAGTTGTGGGAACAAGATGCGGGCATTTATGAATTACCGTCATCTCGGCGTCTTGTGCTTTCCGGTAATAGGATTCTTCCGTAGCGTTCTGGCGTTGGACAAACGAGAAAAGTCGCAGTTTGCCAAATTGTTCGTCGACGAAGTCTCGATACTTCTGCGCTTGCTCTGGCACACCCCACCGTCGCTGTAGGAAATCAAAATCGCTTTCGATGGCATGGCAAAGGTGGCGCTGTAAAAACGCCGCCCAATGCCCCCATCCAATCACCCTCACAACGGTAGTGCCCGAGGGCGATACTGTTACGCATGGCTCCGGCTCGATATTGAGCTTATCTACAAACTCGTTCTGACTTAGGTTTGTGCCACAGTAGATCGCATATACTTGAGTTGTCTCGGCGATTTCAGATCGCACCGAGCGTCTCAGTATTTCGTGGCCGATTTCAACTCCTGGTTCATTGCAGTTGAGAATTCGGGACCAGTCGGTCAACTGGCGAAGCTCATCTGCTTTGGGAAGATCCCGGTTGGTCAAAGTTGGATCAATCTCGCGTGCCCGCATTGCGAACGTTTCTCGTTGCTCCAACAGCGTCAGTACGGGCGACTTGGTCGATAACCGATAGTCTCCGGTGATTCGAATCCGCAATGCCCGCACCCACGCATCTGTGGGGCGATCTCCTGATGGTATTTCATCAAGTAACCTAAGGGCCAACCGCTGGTCATGATAGAGTGTGCATAAGGCGACTCTGGCCAGCTTGCCCTCTAATGAGGGCGAAGCACCGTTGCGCAACGCCTCGGCAAAGCCCAAGTGCGCTGTCATTCGGCAAAGCTCCGCACGGATATCAAAAAACTTTCCAGAAAATTCACGCAACGTGAACGCGGCTAGCAATAATGCCGCTTGCTCGTGTCGAAGCGGCGAAAGAAAGTGTGTTTGTAGCTCTGTCGAGATGGTGTTGTTTTGACCTTCGATTACATCGGGGGTTGGGTTGGTCAATTCTTGCAAAAGCGTATCTTCGGAGTTTTCGCTGGAGGGGAGCGTAGTCAGATTGACCCCGACTTTTTTGATGAGCAGATCAGCCACACCGCGGAATGTTTCGGGTGCCCAAATCGGACCAGTGATCGGCAAAATCGTTTCAGTTTCGGACAAATCTGGATAGCGGATTAGAAGCTGGTACGTCAGAGGCGTTGCGCTGGCGGCGGATATCTCTTTTGCCTCCACATGAAAGGTCTTGCTGTCGGTACCAACACCATTCTTGGCGTAGTACGTCATTCCTATTAGGTCCGAGACAGTCGACTCGATGACAAATTGCGTCTCATCTTGCCACTGCGTAGCAAATGCTCGGCCTCCCTTCACCGTTTGAATTTCCGTTGGGGGCTCTTGCTTGGAGCATGCCCAAAGGCATACAACCACCAGCACTAGGGCCAAACTTGATTTCAGCCGACGCATATGGCGGCTGATACAGGACGAAATATGTATCGACTGCGAGAATGAATGAGAGGTTCGACGTATCGGCAAAATGTGGGCGGGGTGCCCTCACCCCGCTTGCTGCCTCGGCGGGCAAGTGCGCTTTTTAATAAACTTTTTCTTCCAGCAGTTGGAGTAACTCCGGCTCCATGATGCGGCGTTGCTGCATCGTGTCACGCTCGCGCAGGGTGAAGGTGCCGTCTTTCTCGATCGTCTCGAAGTCGATGGTCACGCACCACGGCGTGCCGATCTCGTCCTGTCGGCGGTAGCGGCGGCCGATCGCGCCGGACTCGTCGTAGAAGACGTTCCACTTGCGCTTGAGCCGGCGGTAAAGTTTTTCGGCGACGTCCACGATCTCCGGCTTGTTTTTCATCAGCGGGAGCACGGCGACCTTGATCGGCGCGAGCCGCGGGCTGAAGCGCAGCACGGTGCGCTTCTCGACGTTGCCCTTTTCGTCCTTCACGTCCTCCTCGGCGTAGGCGGCGCAGAGGGCGGCGAGCAGGATGCGATCGACGCCCACGGCGGGCTCGATCACGTGCGGAACGAATTTTTTCTTCGTGGCCTCGTCAAAATACTCCATCGGCTTGCCGCTGGCGGTGGCGTGCTGCGTGAGGTCGTAGTTGCCGCGCGCGGCGATGCCCCACAATTCCTGCACGCCAAACGGGTACTTGAACATGATGTCCACCGTGCCCTTCGAGTAGAACGCGAGCTTCTCCTTTGGGTGCGCGTAGAGCGAGAGGTGCGACTCCGGCAGGCCGATGCTGAGCAGCCAATTCCTGCACCACTCGATCCATTCGTCGTGGCATTTTTTCCAGTCGGCGTCCTCGTGGATGAAATATTCCATCTCCATCTGCTCGAACTCGCGCGAGCGGAAGATGAAATTGCGCGGGGTAATCTCGTTGCGGAAACTTTTTCCGATTTGCGCGATGCCGAAGGGCAGCTTCACGCGGCCGGTGTCGACGACGTTCTTGAAATCGACGAACATGCCCTGCGCCGTCTCGGGCCGCAGGTAGGCGACGCTGCTCCCGTCGGTCATCGCGCCGACGTTCGTCTGGAACATCATGTTGAACGAGCGCGGCGCGGTGAGGCTGCCGGGCTCGCCGGTGGCAGGCGAGGGGATCAACGCAATCTCCTCGGGCTTGGCCTCGGTCATATCGCGTGGCCGGACCGGCTCGATTTTCCCTTGGATCGCTTTCTTGCGTTTGAAAGTTTCTGCGGCGGCCTGGAGGTCTTCGGTCGTGCGCTCGCTTTCAAGCGCGGAGACGTAGCCAACGGTTTTGCCATCGACCACGACCGGCGCAAAAAACAACTGGTCCGCGCGGTACCGCTGCTTGCTCACCTTGCAATCGACGAGCGGGTCGGTGAAGCCGGCGACGTGGCCGCTGGCCTCCCAGACTTTCGGGTGCATGATGATGGAGGACTCGAGGCCGACGATGTCGTCGCGGCGGCGGACCATGTCGTTCCACCAGCAGTCGCGGATATTTTTCTTCAGCTCGGCGCCGAGCGGGCCGTAGTCGAAAAAGCCGTTGAAGCCGCCATAGATTTCGGACGAGGGGAAAATGAAGCCGCGGCGTTTGCAGAGCGCGACGATGCGCTCCATGAGGTCGGTGGGTGAGTCGGCGGTGGCCATGGAAGGTGAAAGCTACCGGGACGCGGGGCGCCGGGTCAATCACGCCGACGCAAGGGTGGTGGCATTTCAAAATGTGGGCGAGGTGCCCTCACCTCGCGATCGACCGCGCCGCCGAGGCTGAAAAACTGAAAAACTGAACGCTGAACTCCGAACGTTGATTCAGTTTTTCAGTCTTGGCGGCGGCGGCGCAAAATTCCGGAGTTGCGCGCGGGGCCGCTTCGCGCACCTGTTGGCAGGATGAAGATTTCGTTTACGACCAAGGAATACGCACGCCTGCTCGAACTGGCCTATCTCGGCCGCTGGGTCGTGGCCTCGCGCAAGAGCGAGGACGCACCCCCCGCGCGGCGCTACGACGACGTTTTTCAAAAACTTTTCGAGCTGGCGCCCTCGCTCGGCTGCGCCGATCTCGTCGAGGAACGCGACGGCGTGCCCGGCCCTTCGGCCAAGCTCGAGGAGAACGAACACGTGCGCGAATTCATCGGCGAGTTCGAGAACGACACGTTTTGGAGCGAACTGGTCACACGCCTGGCCGAGGGCGACTACGCTGCGGAACAGGCCAAGCGCGCGCTGGCGGAAGCGCCGGGCGTCGAGCCGCCGCCCACACCCGACCAGCGTTTAAAGCAGATCGAGGACGCCTATTGGGACGAGTTTGAGAAGCACGATTTGGCCAATGTCATTGTGCTTCGCGGGGGCCGTGGCTGATTTTTACACTTTTTACAACATGAACTTCGCAGTAGCCGACTTTTGACAGAATTATAAGGGTAATGCCCTATATTTATTCGGGATATATGCCCATACAAATGAAAAACTTACGTATATTTGCTAAAATGTAGCTAAAAATAAGCTTGAAGTCGTAAACTTTTTACATAGATGTTTACAACATCATGCTGGTGTTCCCCAAAAAATCAGGCGTCAGGCGTCTGCCTTTGGCTGCAGTCGCGGCTATTTTTGCCTTGGCTGGCGAGGCGAGCGGGCAGGTTGTCACGGTCAATCAGGCTTTCACGGGAACAACGGCACCGGGATGGAGCTTCGGCGGCAACGGAGCTTACACGCCGACGCTTTCGAACACCGCGAACGGGCTTACCCTTACGACCAGCGCCGGGAACGAGGCGACCTACGCCTACGACCCCACGTCGTTCAGCTCAGCCAACGCGACGATTGCCGTCCAGTTTACTTACTCTGCATCAAGCGGCACCGCGCAACCGGCCGATGGCATCACTTTCTTCCTGGCCAATGCGGCCACGGTTGCCGCTAATGGATTCACCGCGGGAGCCTATGGCGGAAGCTTGGGCTATGCCCAGAAAACCATAGCAGGTACTGGCGGCGTCAGCGGTGGAACCTCCAACATCAACGGGATGGTAGGCGGATATCTGGGCCTTGGCCTCGACCAGTTTGGAAATTATTCCAATGGGACGGAAGGCCGCATCGGTGGCATCAACACCCCCAATACTACCCCCAACGCCATCGCGGTGCGCGGCCCCGGCTCTGGGCTGACCGGCTACAACTATCTCGGCGGAACAACGGCGGGCGCCGTTCCGAATTTCTCTGCGGGCACGAGCGCTACTCCCGTGGTCACCAATTTCGAGCTGACGATCAGCCCGACCAATCAGGTTGTCGTGTACATGGACGAGTCCGGTACTTACGTCCAGATCTTCACCGCCGACCTTTCCGGCTACACTCGTCCGTCCGATTTGGTCCTTGGTTTCACGGGCTCCACCGGCGGTGCTGACTCCACCCAGCAGATCGCCAACGTCCTCCTGACCAGCGTCACGGACAATCTTTGGACCAATACCGGGGCCGACAGCAAGTGGGGCACGACCAACAATTGGTTCGGCAATCCCGCTTCGGCCCCCGGGTCCGCCGCCTCGGCCAACAACCCGGTCGACGTTCTGCTCAACAACGCCTATGTTTCCAGCGCCCAGACGATCAGCCTCAATGGCAGCACCCAGACGCTCCGGGGACTGTACATCGACGCCCCTTTTAGCTACACCGTCGGCTTGTCCGCGGGTGACGGCACGATTGTATTTAACAATGAATCGGTCGCCGGCGCTTCCCAAACCATCGGACCTTCCGGCATCTATGTCTCGCAGACCACCGGCACGGCCACGCAGACGGTCAACTCCAATCTTGTCGCGAAGAACGCCATCAATATCCAGAATAACACGACCTCCGCCCTGAACCTGAACGGAACCCTGGATGCACAAGGCAACACGATCACTTTTAACGGAAGCGGAGCAACCAACCTGACGGGCGTCATTTCAAATTCAACCGGCAGCGGCAGCATCGTTCAATCAGGCACCGGGACGACCACGTTTTCTGGAGCGAACAGCTACACCGGCGGCACGACGATCAGCGCGGGCACCTTGAACGCCAATAACAGCACGGCTCTCGGGACCGGCGCGGTGGCGCTGAGCGGCGCGACCTTGGGATCGACCAATGGCAGCACGATTACCAACACGGTCAATCTGGGCGGCAGCTCAACCCTTTCCGGAATCACAACGGGCGGAACCCTGAACTCCTCGGGCAGCTACACGCTGACCATGGCGAATGCGACCCAGTCGGGCGCGGTCAATCTCTCGACGGGGGCGGCGGCCAACACGCTTACCGTGGAAGTCGATAGCGGAACCTCCGCGATCAACGGGGTCATCGCCAACGGTGGTACGAGCACGGGGGACAATCTCACGAAAACTGGCAACGGCACGCTTACGCTCGGCGGATCGGACACTTATACCGGCACGACGACGATCAACGCAGGAACCCTCCAGCTCGGCAAGAGCAGCGTCCTGGCCTCGACGAGCAATCTTTCCATCGGCGCATCGGGCACCTTTAATCTCAACGGATTTTCGCAGCAGGTCGGCACCCTGACCGCGGCGGGTGGCGCGACCCTCAATTTTGGCAACCCGACCGCGGGCAACAGCTTTCTTTTTGGCACCTACACCCCGCCGGCGAGCGGCGTATTAACCGTCAACAACTTGGGGGCCACGGACAGCATCGCCTCAACGGTCAAGAGCCAGAACGTGAGCACGATTTATCTTTCTGGCTATGGCGACGCCACTGAGCAAACCACGAAGTCAACGGTCCTTGGCGATGCGAACTCCTACCTTCTGGTTCCGGTCACGGAAACGACCAACGAATGGAAGGGCGGCAGCGGCAATCTATGGGGCACGGCCGCCGACTGGAACGCCAACGCGGTTCCCACCACCGCTCAGGTTGCCCTCTTCAACACCTTGGGCCTTAGCAATCTCACCTCGACCGTTTCGGCGAACACCTCGGTCGGCGGAATCGAATTCGGCACCGGCGCGACCTCGGGCTATACGATCGCCGGCACGAAATCGATCACCCTGAGCAATGCGACTTATGCGGTGCCCTCGATCCAGCAGTTCAGCACTGCGAATCAGACGATTTCAACAACGGGCGGCATCATCCTCACGGCCAATTCGGTGACGAACGAGACCAGCACCGGCAACTTGACGATCAGCGCACCGATTTCAGGCGCCTTCAATCTGGTCAACGACGGCACGAGCACGGGGAAACTGATCCTTTCCGGCAACAACAGCTATACAAGCCTCTTTAACAACGCCGGGGTTGTCCAGGCTGCCAGCACGACCGCCCTCGGCACTGGCGCAGCGACGATTTCGA
>Ga0206939_10193_pt1 | contig 16403 bp, 13 predicted proteins | sample Alteio_BWOrgHeat_10_FD_152921 | JGI IMG/M metagenome (GOLD analysis project Ga0206939, IMG submission 152921) | Enriched cells from forest soil in Barre Woods Harvard Forest LTER site, Petersham, Massachusetts, United States -... | ecosystem: Environmental > Terrestrial > Soil > Temperate forest >... | reverse complement strand
ACTACTTGTTGCTGTGGGGTGCTACGCAATGCACCCGACGCATAGGCCTGCGCACGCAAGCGCTGGATGGCTGCCGACACTTCCCCCTGATCCGCCGTGACGGCTGCCCCGATCGCGGCGTAGTCGTCGATATTCTCCGCCATCATCTCGATCACCTGAGGAAAGCCCACCAGCGCGATAAAAGCCGGATCGAACCCCTGTTGCTGGGCGGCAGCGGTCAGCTCGGATACGGTGAGGTTGGGGTTCTGCGCCAGCCAGTTGTCAAAATCGAGAATCTCCTGCGGGTTGGTGCACGCGGTGGTGATTTGCGCCAGCAAAGCATCGGGGTAAAGCGCGATCGGAGCCAGCAACTGGTCCAGCTCTTGCGGCGTGGGTGGCGGCGGACCCTGTGCCTGAAGGTCGGGAGCAAGGCCCTGAAACAGCAGCAGGCCTATCAGCACGAGAACAGCGGGAAGACCGGGTTTGTGCAGCATACGAGTACTCCTGTGCAGCATGGGAGTACTCCCGAGTGTATACAACCCTGTCATCGGTTGGCGACCGATTCGTGGGTCTTAGGTATGGTCAGGGCTTGAGGCTGGGGTCGATCGCGCCCTGAATGTGGGTGTAACGAAATATCCCGGGAAATTTCAGCCCATAACCCAACACCCGATCGAAGCTGATATGCGACAGCCAGATGAGTGCGAGCTGACCGGCCACCGGTGAGCCCCGCTTCCAGGCAAGCAGGCCGAGCGCCACCGGCAGCACGTAGCTGTGAACCAGATTGTAAAGGGCGGCCGCGTGCTTGTTACCAGAACGCAAATAGCCGAGAAGAGAGAGATCAGGCGTCAAAAACAGCAGAGCAAACAGCGTCCAACGGCCGGGGTAGAGGTGTTGGTAAGCGATGCACTCGGCAAACAACGCAGCCAGTCCCTCCAGGCGAAGCAGGAGATCGGGGCGCGTGGGGTAGATCGATGCCTTCGAGGCGGTCATGGCTTACAACACTAAACTACAATTCTTCTGTTTCCGGAGAACAAACGGGAAGATGGGATTAGTCTCGATGAAGCCGGGAAGCCTTGCGCGTGTAAGCGCCGTCATCCTGGCAGCCGGCAGCTCCACCCGAATGGGAGAGGCGAAGCAGCTGCTGCCTCTTGGCGACAGCACCGTCCTGGCCCACACAATAGCCAACGCCCGCGATGCCGAGGTGCATGAAATCGTTCTCGTTCTCGGCTCTTCCGCAGAAACCATCCGGCGGGAGCTCCCGGATGCTTTGCTTGCAGGGCTCAAGGTAGTGGTCAACGAGGAATATACAAAGGGAATGGCGAGTTCGCTGCGCGCGGCGCTTTCCGCTCTTCATCCGCGTAGCGATGGAGCCCTCATCATCCTCGGGGACCAACCTTTCATTCGCTGCCAGACGCTCAATCAAATCATCCAGGCCTACCGTGATTCTGGCGCGCGGATTGTCATCCCCTCATACCAGGGCAGCCGTGGCAACCCGGTTCTCCTCCACCGTTCGGTGTTTTCCGAAGTCATGGCGCTGGAAGGAGACATTGGCTGCCGGGCAATCTTTAAGAATCACTTAGACGGGATAGTTAAAGTAGAGGTTGAAGATATAGGAATTCTGGTCGACATCGATAATCAGGAGGACTACGAACGGCTGCGCAGGGAAGGGGTGCCTAGCACTGACGAATAATCGCATCTGTATCGAAATCGCGCCTGGGCAAGCCTTCTTCTTGCAGGGGCAAGGGAAGGATACTGCCGCCGCGGCGGAGCGCCACCATCTGGCTCACCACGCTCAACGCAATCTCTTCTGGAGTGCATGCGCCAAGGTCCAGCCCGGCGGGCGCCCACACCGACGCGATCTTTTCTTCGGGCAACCCGCTACCACGCAAATAATCGAGCACCAGCTTGGCCCGATGGCGGCTGGCAATCAGGGCGACGTAGGCTGCGTTGCCTTTGAGCGCTTTTTCCAGCCACAGATGGTCTCTCTTGTGCTGGGTGGCGATCACAACAAAGCTCTTGGGCCCGATAGGCATTTCGGTGAGATCGAAATCCTCCGTGACCAGCCTCTCTGCCTGAGGAAAGGAGTTCCGGTCGGCAGCTGGATCGTTGACCGTAATGCTAAAGCCCATGAGGTCCCCCAGCACGGCCAGTGTCTCGGCAATGCGGCCATGGCCCACGATCAGAAGTTCTGGTTTGGGCAGAACGGGTTCGATAAAGATATCCATGCTTCCTCCGCAGGGCATGCCCACGCCCACCAGCTCATCGCTCATGTCCACGGTAATCAGCCGCGGTCTCTCGGTTTCGATGCACATGAGGGCTTCGGTTCTTACGGCGCTCTCGGCGCAGCCTCCGCCCACCCACCCCAGCAGCAGTTTGCCGAATGGATCAATAATGGCCTTGGAGCCGGGCCGGGCCGAGGAAGAGCCCACGACCCCAACCACGGTAGCGATGGCGAAGGGTTGGCCCTTGGAAGCGAGTTCGGCCGCTTTGGTATAGAGGTCTGAGGACATCCCCGAAGGGATATCATATTCTTTCGTTGGTTTGCGCTTCAAGCAAGGGCCTGCAGAGTAAGGCCCAAACGGAGTTGCGCTTTAACAGGTTGCGGAAGACCTTACGGCTGTGAAAAGGAGAGCCGTAGATAAAGGACACAATCTTCGAGGGCTTTTAGCCCCTGAGGGCGTTGTTTCTCTGTCTTAAGCAGTACCCTCAGCGGCTGAAGCCGGTTCATCTTGACGTTTTGACGGACGGGCTAATGCTCGCTGTGGCGAGCCAACCCGTCGCCTTCATCCAGCGAGCGGCTCGACAGGAAATTGGGGGATTGGCCTTGTATAGCGAGCAGGTACGCGCCCATTACGCCGATCCGCGCAATGTGGGCAGCGTGGCCAACCCTTCGGGCAAGGCATTGGTAAAAAGCACGCTCGACAGCGATACCGTACTGATCTCCCTGCGCATCGAAGACAATATCGTTCAAGAAGTCAAGTTCAAGTGCATGGGGTGCGCGGTGGCCATCGCTTGCTCGTCGATGGCTACGGAAATGGTTTTGGGCAAACCTGTAGACCAGGCTTACGCAATCACCGAGCAGGCCGTAGCCGAGGCATTGGGCGGTATTCCCGAATACAAAATGCGCTGCAGCAACCTGGCGCCGGCGGCTATTCGCGACGCGATCGACGATTGGCGGAAACGCGCAGCTCAGCCCCGGCCTGGAGATAAACTCACGCTGTAGCCCAGGTTTTGCGCAATTCATAATGCTCGACGGAATTCTGTTCGGCAATACGATTTGGGTGGATTATCCTCGGTTCAAAATAAGTAAGGATTGGCGCTCGCGATTCCGGGTCAGGACGATGCGTGCACCTTAGAGGACTGCGATGGCTACGGTCGCCGGATTAGGTTCAGATGAGGGGATGGTCCCAACCGGCGCTGCCGAAGAGCTCGCCGGACCACCGCACGCTGTGTTGAATGCTTTGCAGCCGGTGTCGCGGGCAGAGCGGATCAGCAGTATGGATGTGCTGCGCGGCTTCTCGTTGATGGGCATCCTGGTGATGAACATTTGCGACTTTGCCTATGGATTTACCAATTACGCCTTTCCCCTCAGCACCATGAAGCCGGTGTTCGATGGGCCGCACTGGAAGCTGAATACTACTATCTGGTTTGTGCGCTGGGTCTTTGCCGAAGGCAAGATGCGCGGGCTGTTTTCCTTACTGTTCGGGGCGGGTGTGATTCTGTTGACGGAGCGGGCTCTGGCCCGCGGAGCCGGCGTGCGGGTGGCCGATATCTACACCCGGCGAAACATGTGGCTGGTGCTCTTCGGAATGCTGCACGGATACCTGATCTGGAGTGGCGACATCCTCTTCTATTACGGCCTGGCCGCACTCCTCTTCCTGTTCCCGTTTCGCAATGTTCGTGTCAGCCGGCTGATGTGGGTGGCAGGCATACTCCTCCTGCTTAATACCCTGTTGGCCGTGGGTCACCAATACGGCCGCGGCCGTAGCTTAAGAGGGGCTGCAGCCGAAGCCAATGCCAATCTCGCGCGGCACCAGGTACTGACCGAAGATGAGCAGGATTCGCTGAAGCAGTGGACTGAAATGCAGGAGCAGTGGCGGATGAGTCCGAAGAAGAGGGCCAAGGAGATTGCCGCAATGCAAAAGGGATACTGGGCGGCACAGGGGCATGTGGCGCACGACGTACTCATGGGCGAGCTCAAAGGCTCCTATTTCGGCTTTGGCGATTGGGTGGGCATGATGCTTCTCGGCATGGCGCTGTATAAGAGCGGATTCCTGACTGGCCGGTGGAGTTTGCAGGCGTATACGCGGACCGCCGCGATCGGACTTCCATTGTCGTGGGGACTAAGCGGCTTTGGAGCATGGGAGTCCTGGGCCGGACACTTCGACATTTTCAAGACGGTGTTGTGGATGCTGATTCCCTACGATGTGGCGCGTGTTTCGGGCGCGCTCGGAATCGCCTCGGTGCTTTTGATTCTGTTGAAGACGGGAACCCAGAAGTGGCTGCTGCAGCGGATCGCAGCGGTGGGACAGATGGCCCTGTCGAATTATCTGCTCACCAGCATCACCATGATGGTGATCTACGTTTGGGGGCCCTGGCACTGGTACGGATATGTGGAGTACTACAAGATTTACTATGCTGTGGCCGGGATGTGGCTGGTAAACATGACTTTCAGCTCGATCTGGCTGCGGTATTTTGAGTTTGGTCCGGTTGAGTGGGCCTGGCGCTCGCTGACCTACTGGAAGCGCCAGCCGATGCGTATTGCGGTCCCGGCGCAAACGGCCGCGAGCGCGCCCGGATAGACCCTTACGCAAACCCGCGCTTTGAGCAGACTCATTCCAGGACTTACTTTTCCAACGTTACCGTATGCAGGTTGGCATCTGGAACGCGGTCAACCAGCAGCAGCATGGGATCGATGCCGGCCTTGTCCGGAAGCTGATCGGTGGTGAAAGTGTAGCTGGAGATGCCCGTCGTCATATGCTGCCGCTCGCGCGCCAGAACGTCGCCATATTTGTTTCCTTTCTTTGGCGCAGCGAGCGCACCCACTTCAATCCAATCATCAACCGGCACTTCCTTCTCATTGCCCTGGTCGTCCGCCTTGAACTTGTGGGTTTCCACCCGCACCGTGACATCATACTTGCCGTCCGGCCGCTTGCGCGCCGTCGCGTCCAGTCCGCGGTTCGAGAACAGCGTTATGGCGTAAAACAGGTCCTTGATGATGTATTGGAGTTGCGCAGGTGTTCGCGCGTTCAGGGCATCGACCAGCGCGTAGGAGGTGGGGTAGGGCGAAGCTCGATAGGCGTGTTGCGCGATCACCTCGCGCAAAGCATCATTGATGTTGTTTTCGCCAATCATCTCTCGCAGGTAGTACATCACCACCGAACCCTTGGCGTAATGAATGTACCCCTGGTTGCTTTCGACCCTGAGCAGCGGCCGTTCTTTGAGGAGTTCGCGGCCCCGGGCACGCAGGTAATTGTCCATTTCGTAGGACATGAACTTGCGCATCGGATTCTTGCCATAACGCGCCTCCATGACCATCAAGGCCGAATACTGGGCCTGCGTTTCTGATAGCAGGGTCCCTCCCTGCATATTTGCGCCGATCACCTGATAGGCCCACCACTGATGCCCCATTTCGTGAGCCACGACATAAAAGACCTTATCGATGTCATCCGGATGCTCCAGATTGGCGATAAAGCCGATCGACTCGGAGTAGGGCATGGTGCCGGGAAAAGCCTGGGCAAAGGCGGCGACGCGGGGAAACTCGATGATGCGTGCTTCCTTTTGCGCGTATGGGGAGAAGTTTGTCGAGTAATATTCGAGCGACTTCTGCATGGAATCCAGCATCTTGGGCACGTTCCAGGGATGCTCCTTGAGGTAGTAGACCTCAAGTGGGATGCCATTCCAGCTGCGGCGAGCGACCACGTAGCGGGCGGAGAGAAAGGCGCAGTAGTTGTACTCGACATGATCGAGCTTGTAGTGGAAATAAGACCGGCCATTTTCCGTCCACTGGCGTTCCAGGGTTCCAGGTGCGATGGCGATCTGGTCGGGGGAAGTGCTGATCACCGTATCGATATCGATGAGGTCGGAATTGTTGGAGAGATAACTGTTCGCGCAATCCGCCGTGCAGTTGCGTTCCAGCTCGGGAGTAGAACCAAATCTGCGAAAATGCGCGGCCCTTCTAGGGGCGCGGCTCTCATGCTTGGTATCAGGGCCCGACTTTGGTCGGGCCGCAAAGGGCTGAGAAAGAATTGGGGCTTCGCCGTTTGCGTAAGAACTCCGCGGTTGGGTAGGTCCGGGCTTTAGAGTCTGTGTGAGAACTGGGATTAGCAATTCAGTCCCGCAGAGCCCGGAACGATGTTTCTCACGCAGACACTTCAGCCTCTGCGGCTCTACCAAATCAGCTGTTACGCTCCACTAGGTCCCTTCGTGCGAGAGAACCATGTAAGCGCACACTAGCAGGGCGATTTCATTTCGCTGGAGGTGCCTCCGGCTGCGGGAACGTAACAATTTCTGGTGTAATCCATCACCATGCGATCCGCACTGAAGCGCCAGCCCAGGGTACGGATGGTCCGTTTCATACGCGTGATCCAGCCCCGTGGTAGCCCGTCCTTGTCTCGCTGATAGTAGAGGGGAATCAATTCGTCGCGCAGAACGCGGTAGAGGTCTTCCCCGTCGCGGCTGTCATGCACATCCATATCGGTGTGCATTCTGCCGTTGCCGATGGCAAAGCCGTTGAGACCGTCGTACGCTTCGGCCCACCATCCATCGAGCACAGAGAAGTTCAAGCCTCCGTTGAGAACCACCTTTTGCCCGCTGGTGCCGGAGGCCTCGAGGGGCCGCCGCGGATTGTTAAGCCAGACATCCACACCCTGCACAAGATAGCGGCCGACATTGATGTCGTAGTCCTCGATGAAGACCAGTTTGTCTCCAAAATTGGAGTTGCGCATCATCTCGGCGATCTGCTGCAACACCAACTTTCCCGGCTCGTCGTGTGGGTGGGCCTTGCCGGCAAACAAAAATTGCACCGGCCGCTTGGGGTCGTTGACCATCGACGCAAGTCTCTGGATGTCGGCGAGGATCAGGTTGGCTCGTTTGTAAGTGGCGAACCGTCGCGCAAAGCCGATGGTCAATGCATCCGGAGACAGTACCTTGCTGAGCCGGAGAAGCGTCTCATGCGACTCGCCGCGGCGGCCGGCCTGTTCGCGGGCGCGGCGGCGCACGAACTCGATAAGCTGCGACTTCAGGCTAAGGTGCGTTTCCCAAAGTTCGCCGTCGTCGACATTCTGGATGGGCTCCCAGGTTCGCAGCCAGGAGCTTTTGCCCTGCCATCCCACCCCGAGATGGCGATCGTAAAGACGAGACATCTGCGGCGCCAGCCAGGACGGAACATGGACGCCGTTGGTGATATGCCCGATGGGCACCGCCTCTTCCGGCTTCCCCGGATACAGGCCCTTCCACATGGCGCGCGAAACCTCGCCGTGCAGTGAAGAAACGGCATTGGCACGGCGCGAAAGCAAGAGCCCAAGAACGGTCATGCAAAAGGGTTCATGGTGATCCTCGGGATGCTCGCGCCCAAAACCCATCAGCCTCTGCTGCGAAATCCCCAGTTGCTCGCGCAGAGGGCCCAGGTGCTCCTCAATCAGATCGCTGTGGAACCGGTCGTGCCCTGCGGGTACCGGAGTGTGCGTGGTAAAGATCACTTCCCTGGGGACTTGACGCGCCGCGGTGTCAAAGTCCTGACCTTCTTCCTGCATGCGATTGCGAATCGCCTCCAGCACCGCGAAACCGCTGTGGCCCTCGTTTAGGTGAAGCACCCCAGGAGAAATGCCCATTGCCTTAAGCGCCCGGAAGCCACCGACGCCGAGCAGCAACTCCTGACGAATGCGCGTGCGTCCATCCCCGCCATACAGGCGAGAGGTCAGTTCCAGATCCTCCGGCGCATTGCCTGCCACGTTCGAGTCGAGTAGCAGAAGATCACAACGCCCAACCTTCACTCGCCAGACCTTGGCGCGTATCGATCCGCTGCGGGTTTCTATTTCCACCACCACCGGTTCCCCGTTTTGCCCGATGGCCAATTCCATGGGGAGCTGGTTGACATCCGTGCGCAGGTATTCCTCCTGCTGCCATCCCTTCTTATCAAGGTACTGCCGGAAGTAGCCTTGCCCATAAAACAGGCCGATGCCAATGAGCGGAATCCCGAGGTCCGATGCGCTCTTGATGTGGTCTCCGGCCAGAACGCCCAAGCCACCGGAATAAATGGGCAGCGATTCGTGCAATCCGAATTCGGCGGAAAAATAGGCCACGGGACGAGGCCGGAGGACACCGGCATTCATCGACCCCCAGGTGCGGTCTGCCTTCAGATACTCCTGCTGGCGGCGGTAGACGTAGTTGATGCGGCTATGCAGACCCAGCTCCGTTGCCCGCCGTTCGATCTCTCCCAGTGGGATCTCGTTGAGCAGCGCGATTGGATTCTGATTCAGCTGCAGCCAGCGCGTGGGATTGAGATCGCGAAACAAGCTGATGCAGTCGTAGTCCCAGGACCAGGAGAGATTCCGGGCGACTGACCAAAGCCGCTCCTGCGTCGGGGCAATGAAACGATCCAGGGTGCGCGCCTCGCTGACCACGGGCGCGACCTGGCTGGCCGCCTCGACCAGCATGCGAATTTCAGTCTCGCGAAATATCCTCGGCTCCTTGGTTTGCACGACCAGAACACCCTGCAGAATGCCGCGGTCAATCAGGGGCACGCCCAGGAAGGAGTGGTATACCTCTTCGCCAGATTCCTTGAAGTACTTAAAACGGGGATGATTGGCGGCATCCTCGACGGCCACGGGCATTACCTGCTCGGCGACCAGGCCGGCGAGGCCCTCGCTGAGCGGCATACGCAAGGTGCCAATGCATCGTGGGTGAAGGCCGAGGGTTGCGGCCAACACCAGGTTCGATCGATCCGGCTCGAGCAAATAGGCGGAGCAGACATCGGTCCTGAACCGGGTGGCAATCAAAGCGACAACGTTCATGAGGGTGTCGGCGGGTTTGTCTCCCTCTTCAGTGAGGTTGGTGATCTCGTCCAGGGTTAGAACATGACTGGCAACAGTTGTCTCGTACGACTGGCTCACTGGAATATCCTCGCGTTTCGATTGATTTCCCGACATTGCATCGACACTCGCACCAGGCGCTGAAGACGAAAACTGGTACGGTCGCTCGTCGCCAAGGCCAGCTCACAGTTCATTCCCTGATTCGCTTATTGAAGAATAAGTCCAATCATACCGCCAACCTACTCACAAAAGTTGCAGAAGAGGTATTGGAGTTGTCACATTCCCTCGGCAGAACGGGATTCGGCTTGAAGTTGACCATGGAAACAGTTAAAAGGGCCGCAGGAAACACCACCAGTCCACGAACAAGCTCCCACAGTCCCGGCCTGCCGGGACACCTAAAAACAGAGCTGTCTAAACTAACTGGTGGGAGCCCCGGCATTCATGCGGGGGGGAGCGCTTTCAGCGCTCCGGAAGGAATTGATTCGCTCCGGTCGGGATGACATTTTTCTTGGGCGCCCGCATCCCTTACGAAAATATGAAGTGTCATCCCGACCGGAGCGAAGCGAAGTGGAGGGACCTGCGGTTAAAAGGCTAATTTTCAGCGGACCCAAAACATGCAACCTGATTTGACGTTGGCCAAGCTGTCCTTAGTAGAATCAGCCAACTACGTAGTCCGACTGCCGCTTTTTCGCTAATTTGGACTTCTCTGAAATCATGCGTCTCTGCGACCAAAGCCATTACCTACAGGGATGAAATGAACCAGCCATGAGCCGGCGAAGATACTCGAGATTTCTCTCTGCATCGGCCTTCACAGAGCCCGATGGAGAGGCAGTCTCAAGATTTGCGTAGCCAACGAAGCCAATCTCGCGGATAGCTTGGAGAATAGGCTCAACCTGCACCTTACCTTCACCCAAATACCCCTTATCTTTAAAGTGAAATTGGCAAATGCGGTCGTGCCCCAGCATGCGGATCTCGGCCGGCACATCATAGCCGTTGAAGGTGGAGTTACCCACGTCGTACCAAACTTTAAACGCCGGCGAATTCATGCGGTCGACGGCGTACCGATTATCGGCGCCGGAGAGCCTATTCTCAAAGCCGATCACCACACCCGCTTTCTCCGCCTCTGACACCAGGTCGCGAAACACGTCAATTACGTGATCCAGCTCCGCTCTCGAAACAATGGAACAATTGCCGAAGAACACCGTCATCAGAATATGGGCGCGCAGGCTCTTGGTGATGGCAATTCCCTTTTCCACCCACCGTGGCGCCTCTGGAGCGCTCTTCAAGCAACTTACGTGCAGCATATCGAGATAGGTCGAATCGATGGGAATGCCTGCGTCCTTCACTGCTCCCAGATAAGCCTTTTGTACGGCCGGTTCCTCCAGCGGCAGAGTTGACCCATCGTTCGACGTTCCCAGGGTCACCTGGACAGCACAAAATCCCAGGCTCTTGGCGAGAGGAATGGCCTCAGGCTTCCCGGCACTCTGCAACACAGTGTCCATGATTCCAATGCGAAGCGTTGGCCGCGCCGCGCCCATTGCGGCTGGAACCAGGGCCAAAGATTGCAGGAATGTTCTGCGTGTCAACATACTTAGCCAGATACAGAGCCCATCTCGTGAGAGGGCGCTTTATTCATTGGCCGCCGGAGGCTTGGTACTGTGATCCCGGCCGGCTAATCCAAAACAATAAAGATTTGCGTCATGATCGACCGCGTACACCTTTCCATTCGCTAGCGCCAAGCCGCTGAAGTGTACCCAAGAAGAGATTGCTGAGCCGCTGTTGTAGAGTTCCTTGCCGGTCGCGGCGTCAAGCGCTCTCAGCACCGCTGGATGCGTGTTCTCGAGGCGCTTCACCTCTCCGCCTTTCTGTATCGCATTTTCACCATTCGATAAGGAAAAGACCACACCGTTGGCGATCACAGCGGGATCGGGATGGTCGAAATTGCCGGCAATCCAGGCAGGTGTGAGCGTCGGTCCATCTGTCTTAGGATCCATCTCCACCTTGAAGGCCATCACGCTGCCATGAGAAATATCGCCATTGGTCATGGGGAACTTAGGACCATCTGCGGCCGGCGGTCCTGCCATGGGAACGTAGAGCCAGGTCTGGCCGCTCGTATCTCTCGCCGTCGATAACCCTCCCCAGATACCGATCCCTTCACAGCAGATTTGCCGGTCGTTGCCCAGCCGGGGAGAGACGTAAAGCGGCGTCTGATGGTCTTTCCCTCCCAGCGCATCTGCATCCAGAAGATAAACCACTCCTTCTTTGGCTCCGTGGGCGAGCAGGTTTCTATTTCTCCAACCGAAATAAACCGGGCTGCTGGATCCTAAATCAAAATCCTTATGAGTTAAGTAGAGCCAGTTCGGCGGTAGGAAATAGTCGAGCACGCTTAGTTGCTCCAGGCCCTCCGCAACAATGCTGTTGGAATAGTCACCCGCTGCGGGATTAAACATCCCGTCCGCGGTGCCGCCATAGACGCGGCCATTCGTTCCAATCACCGGGCCCGCTCTGCCCCAGATGCCGGCAGTATTCGTGTTGGATAAGAGACCTTGCTCGATGATGGGATGGTGACGGTCACGAACATCGATGGAGTAAACTCCTGAGATCCCGTTGCCGCAGCCCTGCGAAAGTGTCGTATACACCTTTCCGTTCACCAGGCTCAGGCTCCAGTTCTTGGAAAAGGGAGCCACAAACTGAACCGGCCCGTAATGAACGAAGCCGCTGCCCAGATCAAGTCCATATAACATGCCATCCGGCCCGATCACATAAAGGGTGTTCGTGTTCTTATCGATCACCGGGGTAGCGGTAATGCCGTTGGGGCAAAGAAAGCCGCCCTGGTAGATGTAGACGCCTGTGCGTGACTCCACGAAGTTCTTTACCGTGTAGTGCCAGAGCTCCTCGCCCGTGTCCGCGGCAAGAGCGAACACCGTCCCCAAGACCCCGGCGACGTAAACGACCGTCTTGTTCCCTTCCTTGGTAGAGACGTTCTCCGCTACCACAGGAGATGTCAGCGACCAAAGACCTTTCGGCGCGCTATCGATCTTTGTCTTCCACAGCAGCGTCAGGTTGCCGGCTGTTTCCGGGCTGATGGAGTGCTCTTCCGACGCCCATCCCGTCCGTTGTGGATCGTGGGCAAACGTCAACCAATCGGCGGCGGTCGCGATTCGAGAGACTGCCAGCAGCAGGCATACCAAACATGCGAAGCGCAACCGCAGAACAGCGACAATACGGCGGTTTCGCAATTGGTGTAGACCGAAGCCAAGAACCTTTTCGTGGTTTTCTCCCAAGGAAAACCACTCCTCGCGACCTTTACGAGACCACAGTAATTGCGAAACCGCTTTAGAACGATTCATCTGGTTTGACTCATTCGCGCGATGTTAGCTCACTTTGGAAAACTCTGTAAACCACACCCGGCTGGGATGCCACTCAAAGGGTGATTATGGAAGGCTAAAGCCAGGGATTCGCGCCGGCTTAGGGTCGAAGGTGAGAGTAGAGGCACAACCAGCCCAAGTTCCAAGTGCTCCGATGAGAGCATCGGAAAAAGACCCGCGGCCCACCCTGAGCATCATCATTGCGGTAAAGACTTCCTGCTCGTTTTGAATGACGAGAGTGTCGGCCTGAAGCATGCGTTCGATGGCAGCAGCTGTTTCATGAACCGGCAGGCCGTAGACGCGATCAAGAACCCAAACCGTTTCGACCATAGTTACCAGGCTGACGAAGCCGGGCTCTTCCTCCGTAAGACGGCGTTCGACGATCTGCGTAGCTTTCGGGGATTGAACCGCATCGTCCTGCGCAAGGTAACGAACAAGGATATTCGTATCAAGCCCGATCATCGGCGTTTTGCGCGCTGCCTCCCGCCAGTCACGGCGGCAGCCACGGCGGCACGCATCTCCTCGAGCGACGCTGGGCGCCCCTTCCGCGCTGGAACGATGCCCCTCAAAGCCGACGTGGGCAGCTTCGGCAGGATGACCACACTGCCATCGGGGTGCAAAAAGAACTTGATCCGGTCGCCTGGCTGGAGGTGAAGGTGCTCGCGAATCGCCTTCGGGATGGTCGCCTGGCCCTTTATGCTGAGTGCGGACTCCATGTGCTCCCCTTACTTTCCCAAGGAAGTAATACCACTCGAGCAAGAAGCGGTCAAGCGGAAGACTGGGAGACGGGCCCAGGTCCCGGGCGGCTCACGCGCAACTTACGCGCCTGAAGGCCGAGCTCTCGCCGCTGATCGAAATGTTCTGACGAGGACTCCGCCAACCATTATGGCGAACGGACCAGAGCACTGAAATAGCATCCACGAAAGGGTGAGGTCCAGGGGCCAATGCTTTCCTACCGATGCGAAGTAACCAACTCCAACCATCGTATAAAAGACAATGGCTAGCGTCATCGTGGCAACCATCTCCCTTCCCTTGGCCGCCAACGCGACCATACACCCAACGAACACCGACAAAATCAGGTGTGCGGCCCACATTCCGTCGCTCGCCCAGAACATATACGCTTTGAAATGGTGCGACCAGTAGCCGAGGTATCTGTCGGTAACTGCTGACAGCACCTTGTCGGGCAACCCATGGACAAAGCCGCCCAATAAATATCCTCCCACTACGGCGGCGCCGGTCGACCACGGCGCGATGCGGAACCCGGTTGCGAAGAGATGTGCGATGGTCGTCACCGTCTGTCGCCAATACCATCTACGGGCGAAGGGACCTCCCGAGTTCGACACGAGGTATGAGAATTCCTCCAACAGGTCTCCTGGGATGCACTCAGTCTCTTGGTCAGGAGTGAACAGACCGACAAGCCAAGCGGCGATGCGTGGAGGTTGAATGGAAGATGCTCGGGACATCATGACTAGCTCCTGACGAGATCGAGCCCTTTGGTCATGCACTGGAGGGCGTAGTGGGTGCGATTCACCGCTGCCAATCCCTTGGCGGTGACACGGAAGAAACGTTTCGACCGTCCGCCGCGCTCGGGGGTAGGTTCGCCAAGCCGGGACTTGACGTACCCTTTTGTCTCCAGGCGATCAAGGGTGGCATACACAGCGCCGATCGAGACCTCACGGTTGGTTCGGAATTCGATCTCCTGCCGCACGGTGACCCCGTAGGCCCGATCTTCCAGCCGCAAGAGTGCCAGAACAACGATGTGCTCGAATTCGCCCAGGTAATCGCGCGTAGACATTATCTCTACATTATAGAGGAAAGTTGGCAGCAGGCTTTCGGCAATCGATTCCAAACCCGAAGCCGCCAACTTCGCAGACACTTTCGCTTCAATTCGCTCGCAACGCCGTAATTGGATCCGCTGAAGCCGCGCGGATCGCCGGGAGGGTCGACGCCAGAAGCGCGACTATCATCATCATGGCAACACTCTCCGCATAGATCAGGGGATCCGTCGCGCTCACACCGAAGAGAAACGCGCTCACCACCTGCGAAGCCGCCAGCGATCCCATAACTCCCAATCCGCATCCGAGCAATGCCAGCTTTGTCCCCGATCTCATCACCAGCCGGGCCATTTCTGCCCGCTGCGCCCCTACTGCCATCCGGATCGCAATCTCCTGCGTTCGCTGCGAGACTGAAAAGGCCACCACTGAATAGATTCCTGTAACGGCCAGCAGCAGCGCCCCGACAGCGAATGCGGTGATCAGATCGGTGTAGAACCGCCGCGGCGCTTCTACTTCCGCGATTACCGCCTCCATCGGTTGCACGTCCTCAAGCGCCAACAGAGGATCGATCTCCGCCACCATCGCCCGAAGCGTCCCCGACATCTGATCTTGGGGCAATGCCGACCGAACCGCGATGTACCCATTTGCCGGCTGCATCAATGCCTCTTTCACATCGCTTCCGAAGAGCGTCGCCGGCTGCTCCACCGGAGCAAACCACTGATCCCCGCTCGGCTCATCCCGCGCACCCAGCTTCGTATCAGCCACCACGCCAACCACCATCGCCCATGGATAGCCTTTGCGCGGATTCCCCACATGCATCCGTTTGCCGATTGCGCTCTGCCCCGGCCAGCAATGCTGTGCCATCGACGCATTCACGAGCACCACCAGCGGAGAACTCCCGCGGTCATCTCGGGTGAAATATCTCCCGGCCAGGAGCGGAATCCCCATCGCCTGGAAATAATCGCCATACACCGTTCCGAAAGACGCGAAGGTCAGCTTCCAACTGGATTCCGGCACGCCCTCGATCGTATACGCTGCCTGGGCGGAGAAGCCGGTTGCGGGAAGGCTATTGGTGATCCCCGCCGCTGTGATGCCTGGCTTGCTCTCCAACCGCTCCACCAGAGCTCGATGGAAAAGTCGCGCTGAATCGAAGGTAGGGTACCGCGTCATCGGCAGCTGATACCTGCCTACCAGCACATGCTCTGGTCGAAATCCAGGATCGACCGCCCGCATCTTTGCAAAGCTTCGCAGAAACGCTCCGCAGGCCGTCAGCAGCACCAGAGCAGTCGCGATCTCTCCCACCACCAGCGCCGATCGCAGCCACGCATGGCTTCCCGTACCCGTCACGCTTTGCGAACTCTCCTTGAGGTTATCGATCACTGGCGTCCGCATCGCCGCAAACGCTGAAGCCAGGCTGCAGAGTGTTCCGGTCGCCATCGCCAGCACCAGGGCAAAACCTGCAACGATCCCGTCGATCTCAATCGAATCGACGCGAGGCATCGACTCTGGCAGCAGATGCAGCGCTACGCGGACCATTGCCGCGGCAAAGGCCAGGCCCAGCACAGCACCGCCTATGCTCAGCACCATGCCCTCCATGATCGATTCCCGCAGGATTGCACCTCCCTGAGCCCCCAGTGCCAGGCGCACAGCATACTCGCGCCGCCGCCGGATCGCCCGCACCAGCAGCAATCCCGCTGCATTCACGCATGCAATCAGCAGCACAATCCCTACTGCGCCCATCAGAATCTTCAGCAGCGGCCGCACATCCCCCACCACGCTTTCACGCAGCGGCGCCACATCTCCGCGAATCTTGATCGCCGCCATACTCGGCGGAAAGCTTCGTGCGATCACCCGCGACACGCGATCGACATCCATGGCCCCCTGGCGCACACTCACGCCATCTCGTAGCCGCGCTACCATTTGGTAGCCCCAGAATCCTGCGTGCGCCTCGGCTAATTCGTCCGCCGTCAAACTCATGGGAACCCACAGCTCCGTTTGGTTCAACCTTCCCGGCTGCATGGGAAACTCGAAGCTCCGCGGCATCACCCCGATTATTGAATAGGAGCGGCTATCCAGGTCGATCGTCCGTCTCAGAATCCCGGGATCGCGATGAAACCGGTTCAGCCACATCGCATAGCTGATGACCGCAACCTGCCTCTTCCCTTCTTCCTCTGCATGGGTAAATACCCGTCCCAGCAACGGCTGTACGCCCAGCGTTGGAAAAACACCAGCCGTCAGCCGCATCCCTG
>Ga0206939_10157_pt3 | contig 16510 bp, 17 predicted proteins | sample Alteio_BWOrgHeat_10_FD_152921 | JGI IMG/M metagenome (GOLD analysis project Ga0206939, IMG submission 152921) | Enriched cells from forest soil in Barre Woods Harvard Forest LTER site, Petersham, Massachusetts, United States -... | ecosystem: Environmental > Terrestrial > Soil > Temperate forest >... | reverse complement strand
CTCAAGTAGATCGCGGTAAATCTCCTGATCGCCGTCTTCCAAGAAAATCGGTTCTCGACGATTGCCACGCTGCGTCACGTGGTGCGGAAGACCGGATACCACCTTGCGGGCTAAACGCGTCATGAGCGCAAACCTAAGACGAACCAAAACTGAGGGGAATAGGTATCGTGTCGACGCATTACAATGACGCATTACAATTTTCGTGGTGGGTGCTACGGATGACGTGGCAGATGTAGTGCGGATGTTGGAACTGGGAGCTGACGACTACATAACAAAGCCGTTCGTCGCAAAAGAATTTCTGGCTCGTGTGCACGGAAGGATTCATCGGGCAGATCGCAACGGCTGACGGGTGTCTATCCCGTCTGTCGCGGCGGCTTCGGAACGGTTCGAGCCGGGATGGCAATGGCGCAGATTCCTTTACGTCGCTACGCTCATGCTGCTGGTTCTCCTCGAAAGATGATTTTAGGGAAGCTCTCGATCTCTTGTCCTGTACTGAGAGCTTGTGGCGACATCACCGACCCAAAAGTTAGTCTCGAGCTCTGCCCGCGAGGGGTACACGGCAAACTCGTTGTGATATTCCTTTGTTTTCCGGATCATGAAGAAGATCGAGAACGCGAATGTGGGCAGTATATCGGCAAGTATGCGCGCGAGGCGTGGAGGGAAGGGATAGAATTGGGCGCCACGAAACTTTGCGAGTTCGTAGCCTTCAGGAAAGCAGGCTTTCAAAAAAGCGAGAGTGTCGCTCTTTGAAAACGGTCTTACGTGCGCTGAGCACACCTTGTGCTGTGTGGGCTGTTTCCCTATCAATAGCAAGAGCCGATTGTGCAGCGAGCAAATATTCGGAACGCCAAATAAGAAATGACCGCCCACCTTCAAGGCGCGGGATACCTCGTGGAAAATCCAAAAGATTTCCTTGGTATGCTCAAGGAACTGATTAGCGATGACCAGGTCGACCTCACTGTCTGCCAGCGGTAGTGGATCACGTTCAATATTCGACAGATAAACCCTATCGACCTTTCCGGTCAGGTTCTTCGCATTTTCTTTTCCACCTTCTACTGCAATGAGGGTGGCTCGGGGATGAAATCGCTTGACTATCGCGAGATCTCTTCCGGAGCCAGCTCCCAGATCAACCACGATGTGCAAGCCACTTAACGAACGGACAAATCCCTCCACAACGTGCGGCCCGAAGGTCTCTCGGTGGTCAATGAGACCGCCCAGCATATGCTGTCCACCCGTACTGCCGAACAAAGGCTTCGCTGGTTGACTGGCGCTCAAGTCGTCCTCCCGGATAAACCTAAGAAAGGAGTTAGTCCTAACTCAATCGCTAATTGGTAGTCCAATACATTGAAATCGTTGTCATTGGAGCGTCAAGATAATGTCATTCTTTCGGCCTTGAAAGCGATCCGTAGCCGAGCCATTAGTTGATGGGTAAGTGGGTCGGCGAATATTTAGAATCCTTCAAGACAAAAAAAAAGACAAAACGATGACACAATTATTACTTTCCGCTGACACTTACTGTGATTGGTGAGCTCAGGTTTCTGGTGCAAGGAGGCTCATTGTATGGAAGACATTTGGAGCAGCATGAGGACAGCAATCAATCGACGTTCGTTCATGAAGAACGGACTAACCGCATCCAGCGTCGGACTCCTGGCCAATAGCTCATCCGTTTTCGCGGACGATGATTACGAAGAACAGAGCGGCCGCCTCACTCGTGGAGGCCAAAGAGCGGCATATCGAGGTCGCTGGTACGCTAGCCGTCCTGCTGCAAGCGTCTCTGCGCGGATACTTTGACTTTCCCGAGGCGATGAGGCAACTGCGTCAGTAGGGGTTTCGCGCTTCGCGGCCTGTCGATAGTCTTAATGTTGTTCCGGTATGAGAGGCAAAAAAGAAAAAACATGAGCTCCGATCACAGAAGCGCGGATCTCCGCGCAGACGTTCCGCCCTTGCAAGTGCCCGCCAAATCTCTCCCCGTCCCTACGGACGTCAGCCCGGAAATGCAAAAGCTCATCGCGGCTCCGCGCAATCGGGATTGGGATCGCCTCTGGGAGACAGGCGAAGAGTGGCGAAAGGCCGCCAATGCGCGGGCAGCCAAAGCGGTCCAAGCCCTCCCCGCCCTGCGTCAGCGCCTCCAGGTCTCAGTCAAAGCAGACACCATGGATGGCGTGCGCGTCTTTATTGTGACGCCCGATGTCATTCCCCCCGAACACCAGGACAAGCTCCTCATTCACCTGCACGGCGGATGCTATGTTTTTAATCCGGGTGAGGCTGGAACATCGGAAGCCATCCTCATGGCCGGCTTCGGTCACTTCAAGGTCATCTCCGTCGACTACCGTATGCCTCCCGAGGCCTACTTCCCCGGCGCGCTCGACGATGCCATGACTGTGTACAAAGCGGCCCTCAAGACCACCGATCCCAGGAACATCGCGGTCTTCGGGACCTCCGCGGGTGGTGCCCTCACGCTTCAGATGATGCTCCGCGCCAAGCAGGAGGGCCTGCCCATGCCCGGTGCCATTGCGCCCGGCACACCCATGTCGGATGCGACCAAGACCGGCGACTCGTTCTACGCCAATGAAATGGTCGACAACGTTCTCGTCTCCCCCGACGGCTTTTGCCACGCCGCCACCGTGGTCTATGCGCACGGCCACGATCTGGCCGACCCGCTCATCTCCCCGGTCTACGGCGACATGCACGGATTCCCGCCTGGTATCCTCACCACCGGCACCCGCGACTTGCTCCTGAGCAACACCGTTCGCGTGCACCGCAAACTCCGCCAAGCGGGCGTCGACGCGCAACTGCAGGTCTTCGAAGGCCAATCGCACGCTCAATATCTGTTCAACGATCAGGCTCCCGAGACAAGAGAAGCCTTCGGCGAAATCAGCGCCTTCTTCGACAAACACCTCGGCGCGGCTGCCCGGTAGAATCGGACTGCAACACTCACACCCCGTTACAGGCGTTCTATGCCCTCTGATCTCCTATCTGGTAACGCAGGAAGAGGTGATCTGCTGCCTTCTTTGTGCTGAGTAGCTTGCACCATGGAGCCGTCGCCGGGGAGTACTCGACTTTCGCGACCAGCCCCGGCCTGGGGTGCGCTGCGACTCTCCCCGCAATCTGAGGCGCCAATGTCAGGAAAAGTTCATCCATGAACCCAGCTGCGAGAAATTCGCCAAAGAGTGTCGGGCCGGCTTCGTGAAGCAGCAACTCCACTCCTTCTTGCTGCCTGAGCAACGTCAGGATGACAGAAGGGGAAATACCTTGCTCTCCCGCGGAGAGCGACTTTACCTCGACTGAGGCGAGTACCCCTGATCCGCTTCGCGACAATCTTTGTCTGCCTTGCTCGGTCGTCAGTATGAGCACCCTGGTTCGCGATGTATGAAACACAGCGCCGGCGAGGTCCAGTTCGCCCGTTCCCGAAACAATCACTACCAGTGGATACTCCGGCTTTCGGAGCACCTCGGTTCGATATTTTCGATATAGATCTTTCGCTGCTGGATAGACAGCTTCAGGGAGCCAGGAAGCCTGCGGACCAGCAGCTCGCAGCGTTCCCGAGCCCACCATCACCGCATCCACTGAGGCCCGCAGGAGGCCCATGATAAACCGGTCTTCTTCGTTCGCACCACTGATCTGAGCTCCTTCCGACTGACCTGGTAAGTTGAAGCTCACGACCCCGTCGAGTGTCGACACGAAGTTTGCGATGCAATAGGGGCGCTCCTCCGGAGCGGGCGGAAAGCAAAGATTTCCGTCGTATCGGTCGCGAAGGCCATCGGGAAGGACTGCTTGCGATGGCTCATCGGGTTGCGTTGCAAATAGCGTGTGGATAGGCTCCATGTCAAAAAGGCTACTTCAATCTGGAAGTATCCACCTAATTTGCCGACTCCGACACGGATGCGATCTCTTTGAGAACAGGCAACGACGAGGGCGCTTCCTGGGAAAGGCGGTCATGCGTCGAGGATAGCGATTCCCCTGCCTATCAGTTCACTTCAACGGAGAGTTGGGTGCGTCGGATACAGCAGCGATGGAGACTGCGTCTTCGCCAAAGAAGCTCATTTTGATGTGGGTCTCTCGCTCGGCCGCACTGCCGGACATTTGATCGGGACTGTAGTGCCATTGGCGGACGGCGCGGATTCCGGCTTCGGCCAGTTTGGGGTCGCCGCAGAGTACCGTCACTTCTTTGACCAATCCGTCCGGACCAATCAGTGCTTTCAGTTGCAGCTCTCCGACGAGATTGCCATTGGAAACCACAGGATGAGCAAAGTGCCCCTGCGGCAGGTTGGAGAGGAGGCGCCGTTCGGAGATTGCGCGAGGGACTTGCGCTTCCGATTCGGGATTCGTATCAGTAACTGTATCAATAACCGGAGGCGGGGTGATTGTCTCTATCTTGGCCGTTTTGGCGGCCAGGAGTTGGGCCGATTCGTCTGCGAGGGGTGTGGGCGGCTGGGGCGCTATCCGGCGCTTTGATTTTTCGATATTCGGCGATGAGGCGTTTGCCGGCGCGGGAACGGGACTGGTTACAGCTGCATGAATATTTGCAGTTTTCGCGGCGCGCGCGACGTGTTTGATTGGGGTCGAGAGCGATCCGTGACTCCCGGCGTGTCTTGTTCTTGAAAGCAAGGGAATCCCATAGGCGGAGGCCAGGATTACGGTAAAGCCGACGGTGGCCAGGGTGCCCAAAGCTCCCCATTGCTGGAAGGAGGCCTCCCTTTTCTCTGTTTGCTTCGCTACCCGGGAGAGCTGTGGAGTTGGCGAGATGGGAATTCCGGACTTTGCCGGAATTGTTTGCGTTGCTGCCGGCTGCGTTTTCGGCATGACGACTCGAGGGGCGGAAGCGGGCGGATTCAAGGGCACTTTTTCGACCACTCCCAGCACTGCGCCGCGTGGCACCGGCAGAGATGGGGTTACGACTGCCGAGCGGGATAGCTTCTCGATCAGTCGTCGATCGCGGCGGCTCAGAACCTGGGAAGGAAGGACGTGGAAATGGCGGAATATCCACTGAAGACGAACGCGTTGCCAGCGGGACGGGCAGACGTACACGGGGCCGGCATCGGTGCGCAGTTCCAGAAGGGGCGCGCCACTCTGCTCGAGACGGCTCAACCGGCCGGTGACGGTGGACGCGGATAGCAGTTCTTCCGGGGTCTGGAACAGCGACGTGATGCTCGACATGACGGCCTCCGTGTTGAGATGACATCGGGGCCCATTGAAACTCTTGAGAAGAAATTGTCGGGGTGTTTGCCGCCGGTCGTTGCTCGTTCGACAAAGTCCATTCTATACGCCGTTGCGACGGTTGCCAATTCGGGTCGTGCAAGCGTCGGTTTGTAGGCGTCGTGGTACGCTTTCGCGCATGGACTTTCAGGGGTCGTTGCTGAAATTTACCTGCAGCTACATGCAATCGCAGCACGTCGATGAGAAGCATTGCATTCCGTTCGGATTGCAATAAGCGTCGTGCCATGCTGGTTTTCGTCGTGCCGAAAAAAACCGTGCGCTGCTTAGAATTGTCTTCGGACAAGCATTTCGTGCAGGATGCGCCATAACAGGGGCTAAATAGTCTGCGGAAAAACTCTTGAAGAGAAGAAAACTGTTCCCTCAGCGGCTTAAGCCGCGCTGATTCTTAAACATTTGCGTACGGCCTGAAGGCCGTACCCTTCGAAAACATGAGGTTTTCCGCAGCCTGTAAAGCCCATTTTTCACTTCAATCCTTTACCGCCCGACTAAAGTCGTGCCCTGATACAAAACCAAAACACAGCATCCAAAGCAGCTTCTCCTGGTGAATTATCGGACGCTTCGTCCTCGAGAGGAGCGCTTCAGCGCAAGAGCGCGGAGCATCATCACATTCTCCTCTGCATTCAGGGGAAGAGACGGTGGGGCAAGACCACGATGACTTCGCTATAAACCTAATTTTTTCAGCGCTTTTAGATCGTAACAAGAAAAAACACGCTCGTCTTGCGGGTGTATCCTTCTCAAATTCAAGAAATCCTTAGGCTAGCTCTTTCGCAAGTCAAAGGACGAGCGAGAAAAAGGGTCCACTGCGATGAGTATGGAACGGATCGGGCGCAAATTCCTTGATTGCGGGAAGGCACTGTTTTGGTTGCCGTGTTGTGCAGCCGGAGCCATGGCTTTGCTGCTTGCAACCAACGGCGTCTGGGTGAGCGCACAGGCCGCGCCACCTGCATCACGGGCGGCTGCGCAGGCGCCAGCAACGCAACCATCGACGCCGGCTTCTCCGACGGACATTGTTGGGGTTTGGCAGGGGACGCTGCACTTTTCCAAGACAGACCAACATCCCCAGTTCGACCTGCGGCTTGTGGTGAAGATTTCCAAGACAGACGCCGGCGCCCTTAAGGCCGTGTGGTACAGCATCGACCAGGGCGGTCAGAGCGTTCCGATTGCGACCGTCAGCTTTCAGGATGGTGTACTGAAATTCAAGGTCACGGTGGTCGACCGCAGCTACGAAGGCAAGATGTCCGCAGACGGCAAGTCGATTGCGGGAACATGGATGGAAGGCACGACTCCGATGCCGCTACCTCTGGAGCGGGCTACTCCCGATACAGCCTGGGCGATTCCTGAACCGCCGAAGCCAATGGTGGCGGATGCCAATCCAACCCTAGAGGTGGCCACGATTAAGCCGAGCCAGCCTGGCAGGCCGGGCAAACTGTTTACGTTTCAAGGTAGCCAATTCAAGACGTTCAACACGAACATGAACGATCTGGTTGCCCTGGCTTACGGGCTTCACGCGAAGCAGATTATCAATGCGCCGGCATGGTTTGGCACCGATCTGTTCGATATCGATGGAAAGCCGGATGTGCCCGGCAGGCCGAATATGAAACAGATGGCGATTTTGGTACAGAAGCTGCTGGCTGACCGCTGCAATCTGAAGTTTCATCATGAGCAAAGACCGCTTTCCGTTTATGCCATCCGCCTTGCCAGCGGCGGACCGAAGATGACCGTAACCTCAGCGGGCGCGAATGATCCGTCGGGCTTTGGGTTGCGAGGATTCGGTGATCTGGTGGTGAGAAACATGACCATGGCGACGTTCGCAACTTGGATGCAATCGGGCGTGATGGACAAGCCGGTGGTCGATCAGACGGGATTGACCGACCGGTATGACTTCAATTTGAAATGGACGCCGGACGATTCGCAATTCGGGCAATTCCGGGGGACGAATGGTCCCATAACCCCGCCTGCGGGCGACAACCCGAATGCTCCGCCAGGCCTGTACACAGCGGTGCAGGAGCAGCTTGGGCTGAAGATTGAATCGACCAGGGCTCCTGACGACGTGATCGTCATCGATCACGTGGAGCACCCTTCTCCGAATTAGCCCTTGCTGAGCAAAGGAAAAACTTCCACTTTCCTAGACCAGCACCTCAAGGAGGAACCAGCACCGGTTCTGGATGAAAGGGTGAGAAGTCGGTTTGGCGTAATCATCAAACACATCGGGAAGTAACTTTCACGATTTTGCAAGCGGAGACTACCAGGCGAAGTCAAACTCTCAAAGAAGATCCCAAGCCCGCAATGTTCTTCTGGAAATGCGACCTTTTTTTAGGCATCATGCAGGATCGCTTCCGAATCTTCGATAATACGACCGTCTGAGAGTTGCGATGCGAGCCGCATCCTGACAGGAAAATGAACCGAGCGCGCTTTCCTTCGTATTAATAACTGTGATCCGTCCTGCACATCGCGTCCTCCGGATTACCGTCGCCGGAATGGCGGCGTATCTGGGCTTCTCCCTGATCGTGGGCATAGTAGTGGCAAGTAACGCGGTGCACCTTCGCCGGAAACCCCTGAACGAGAAGGCCGCGCTGGGTGCCAGGTTCTCCCAGCAAGTCGGCGCGAGACCGAAAGATGTTTCACTGACCGCGGCCGATGGGGCAGTACTGAAGGGATGGTATGTGCAACCTGCGAACGGGAACGGATCTGCGGTGATTTTGTTGCATGGGATGGCTGACAACCGGCAAGGGGTGATGGGTTTCGCATACCTGTTTGTGATGCATGGATACGCTGTTCTCCTGCCGGACTCGCGAGCGCATGGAGAGAGCGGCGGTAGCCTGGTGACCTATGGGGTGATGGAGCGCGAGGATGTGCGGCGGTGGGTGGAGTGGCTGCGTCCGCGAATCACAGGTTGCGTAGACCTCTTTGGCGAGTCAATGGGCGGGGCCATAGCGGTGCAGACGAGCGCGGTGACTCCCGGACTGTGTGCGGTTGTCGCGGAGTCGTCCTTTGCCGGCTTTCGTGCCATCGCGGACGACCGGATTGGACAGGAAATCGGATGGGCGCCAGGGGCTGCACGAACGCTGGGAATACCCATGCGGGAAAGCGCGCTGCTTTACGCCCAGCTGCGCTACGGAGTGAACCTGGCCGATGCCGACCCCTTGAAGGCGATTGCGGTTTCTCGCGTGCCAACGCTGCTGATCTGCGGAACGGAAGACTCGAATATCCCTATGCGGCACTCGATGGCACTGGAGCGCGCGGGACAAACCCACACGCAGCTATGGATCGTCGAAGGGGCGGAGCATACGGCAGCAATAAGTGTGAATCCCGCGAGATACGAGGTCGAAGTAGTCGGCTGGTTCGATGGGCACGGCGGATCGCGGTGATTTGCGGTGAGTTCTTGACACACCTACGCATCTAGGTATACTCTCACCAACATTAAGTTGTCTAGGGGTGTACTAGCATGCCAAAGAACGATCTGCAGGGAACCCTGGATCTCCTGGTGCTCAAAACGCTCGCTCAGTCCGGTTCTTTGCACGGCTATGGTATTGTCCTGCACATTCAAAAAGCATCCGATTCCTTGCTGAGCCTACTCGTTGGGCTGCCTCTTTGCCTGCCACTACCTCACCTCCTGGGAAATATTTTCCCAGCACGTCCAGATCCACACAGTTGCTGTGCTGATCGGCGTTCCTCTCTTTGTCGCACTCGTCGCCTTGGTCTCAACCTACGTCCCGGCGTTGCGGGCGTCAAAGATCGACCTGGTTCACGCCTTGCGCTGTGAATGACCGATCGCCCCAGCACGCTTTCGATCGCGGGTTCGGCCGCCCGCTCGCGATCGCGCGGACGACGCCCCGGCCGGTTCTCGTTGCGCTGGTAGCGTTCGCCCTCGGCTTGGGCGTCAACACGGCAATCTTCTTTCGTGCGTACTTTAACTTCCTGACGCCCTATCCTCACTCCGATCAGCTTGTGGTGCTGCGACCCGAGATGCTTGGTCCTCCGCAGGGAGTGAAGAGCGAAGACTTCATCCACTGGAAAGAGCAAACCACTGTCTTCCAGGAATTGGGCGCGTCGGCCGAAAAGAGCTTGAAAATAAGAACCCGAGACGGTTCGATAAGCGTCGTTGCCAGCCTCGTGACTCCCGGGTTCTACCGGATGATCGGCGACCGCTTCTTCCTCGGCAACGACTTCCCTGCTGAACATTGCGCGCCCGGTGACAAGCGACTGGTCATCCTTACCAATTCCATGTGGAAGCGGCTAGGCGCGGATCCCGAAGTGATCGGAACAACCCTCTTATTGGATCGAGAACCCTACAGCGTAGCCGGAGTGCTCGCTCCTGGCCAACGTGATCAGGGTGGTCCCGTAGCCATACCGCTGCTCCTTACACCTGGATTGGCCGATCAGAATGATCTGGAGATGAACGTCATTGGACGCCTTGCACCGGGAGTCAGTATCCGCGAGGCGCAAGCGGAGTTGAACACTATTCTGGCTCAGATTCCGCACAGCCTCTCCAACAGCAACCGTGTGTGGAGCGTTTCGGTAGAACCCCTTCGCAGTGCGGCGCTTGCCAACGATCGAAAGTTGCTGATCTGGCTCTTGCTGGGAGGGGCAGCATTCCTGGTTTTGCTGGAAGGGGCAAGTGTCGTTAACCTTCTTCGCTTGCGATTGGATCCCTCCTATCAACACCGCTAGCGGAAATAGAGAAGCCACGAGGCACCGCGCTCATGAGGTGCGGTCAGTTTATCTGGGTCTGTCTGGCACTTCTGGACCCGGTCCAGGACTACTCAGCGGCTATTCACTACTCCATACACAACATGTGCCCACCAAATGCCTGATACAGCCCTCGCAGAGACACTATGTTCCTGATGTGGCTGCTATTAGGCGATTACTGGTTCCGTAGGGGGTCAGGGCCAGCCATCGGGATGGAATACGGGTGTAAACTAGGTACTGTTTCAAGAAAATATTGTAATGCACCACAATGAGTACAGTGTCGGATCGTATACTTGCTGACCTGGGGTATCGCAATGCGAATTGAGAAGAGCAGCGAACTCACCAAGAACGAAGTGTGGCGCATGAAAGCACAACAAACAAGCGTTAACACCTGCAGAGTCTGCGGCGCGGTCGATCTTAATCGCGGGCAAGCGTGGTGGAGCGATCTCTGCCCCAGTTGCGCAATCATGTTCGCCCCGGCCAGCAACGTTTAGACTTGCGCTGACGAACAGAACCCGCACCGGGCGCGCCTAGAGCGCGCGATGCCAAAGTTTGCTACTATGCTAGCCATTGGCGCTTGCCTGGGTTGGAGGGTTCAATGCGCACAGCAATCCTGAGTCTGTTCCTCTCTGGAACCGCGGCATTCTGCCAGTCCCCTGCACCGGCTCCTGTGACCCCTCAACCTCTATGGCAGACGCCGCTCGTGCCCCCTCCTCTTTCCGGCCGCGATTTCAGCAAGCTTCCACCAGGGTGGCACAGCGCACCGCCCATCGAGCCAAAGATGATGTTGGTCCCCAACCCAGCAGACACGTCACGCTCGAAAGACGCGCAGATCGATCCGGAGATCATCGTCCATCCTCCACCGTCAAGCATCGGCGCGCAGGCTCCTGGCGCAGCCGTGGCGCAGAAGGAGTATCCTCATCTACGAATGCTGCCCATTGACTCGGCCAACCACGCCCGGGAGGAGATATCAACCGCTTGGCCCTGCTATCGACTTGACGCTATTCCGACCCAGAGGCCAATGCATGAGATAATGCCAGTTCGTGGTGATTCCGAAGTAGTACAGTTTCCAGGAAACTAAGCTGTTGTAGGTAGCTTAACTATTACAACCCGGTGCTGGACAACCAACCTGACGGAACGGTTTGATTTCACCTTGACGTGGGCCCTAAGATGTTAGCCGCATCGAGTATTCCAGCGATGAGTCCGCCATAAGACATGATTGGTGACTAGAAAGCGGCCGTCCAGGTCAGTGAGCGCAACGCCGATAGCCGAATTCTCAAAGACGGATCTCCACCGCTCCTCGCTTTTCCGAAGCGCATCTTCAGCACGCTTCCGCTCCTCAAGCTCGGTATTTGTTCCGTACCACTTCGCGACTTTCCCCGATCGGTCGCGCAGAGGACTACCGCGAAAGAAAAACCAGCGAAATTCGCCGTCGAAGCGGCGGAAGCGGCCCTCCGCCTCAAACGGCTTTACACAAGTCAAAGCTTCCCGCAATGTTTCCAAAATTCGTGGCAGGTCGTCTGGATGAATCGCAGCCTCCCATCCCCAGTCCAAAGCTTGCTTTGCAGATAGACCTGTATAGTCCAGCCAGCGCTGATTGAAGAACTCCGCCGAGCCGTCTGGACGAGCGGACCATGCCAGCGCAGGGATGGTGTCGACGACAAGCCGAATGTCCTGTACATCTCCAGGTTCTTCGAAACCATGGCGCACGGATGCCATGGGCGGATCATAGTGCCATATGGCGGACCGACGATACCAGTCAACGAACTCATCGATGGCGCGACGATAACCCACATTGCCTCCACTCAGTGAGGATGACAGATGGGAGGGTGGTGCTTCCATTTGTGTTTGATACTGGATGAGTCAACCGCAGGTCCCTCCACTTCGCTCCCCCGGATTTCCTGTGGAAGTTGGTGGCTTCGGCAAACTTCATGCGCCTTTCCGTAAAAGAAAGGCGCACACGCTGCCTTGTCCAGTGCTGCGTGGCAGGAAATCCGGGTTCGCTCCGGTCGGGATGACAATTCAGATTTTGCTAAGGGATGCGAGTGCCCAAGAAAAATCGTCATCCCGAAAAAGTCACAAGCTCTCAGGATGACGTCTTTTTGGAGGGGACTGAAAAACATCTGGCCGGGTGCAAAAACGCGAAAGACCAAAAAAGTCACAGGCTCTCAGGTGAGGCTGTTCAACGCAGCGCCTTGGCGTGTTCCATGCTTCTGCTTCTGGACCGTGGCCTCTGTGCCACCGATCAATGATCGGAGCAGCCCCGCGACTGCCAAGTGAGAGTTGCCTGCCATAAGCGAATTACGTGACATGGGTAGATAGAATGCCGGCGTGCCAAGGATCTCCACAGCCAGGCCGGCACTCATTTCAGAACTTCAAATCGGGCAACCCTTGCACATCCTCAGCGTCGGTCGAGACGCTGATGTTGTGCCATGCCTTGGCGTCGGATGCCCGCTTTTCCTCAGCAAAGCGGGCGTAGTGCACGGCATCGCTGCCGAGCAAGAGGTGTGCAGGGAGCTGCTCCTTAGAGGCCAGTTGCAGAATGACCTGTGCAACCTTTGCTGGAGCGCTCATCTCATGCCCCCAATGCCCCGCCAACATCTTGATAAACGTGCCTACAGAGGCCTCATAGTCGGGTAAAAGCTCCGGTGTGCCAGCGCTTGCCCGCTTGCCCCAGTTAGTCCGTATACCACCTGGCTCGAGTGCGCACACGCGAACGCCGAATGGAGCTAGCTCCGGGGCAAGTGATTCTGTAAAGCCTCCGACGGCCCATTTTGCGGCGTGGTAGGCCGCGTTGCCCGGAACACCCAACCTCCCGCCGACGGAAGAGATCTGAAGGATGCAACCACTCTTCTGCTTCCGCATGACCGGGATCGCCGCTCGTGTCATATAAACGACGCCGAAGAGGTTCGTTTCGACTACAGCGCGAAATCTCTCTGAACTTAGCTGCTCAAAAGGGGCAACATCTCCGTACCCCGCATTATTGACGACAACATCCAGCCGCCCGAAGACCGCAACAGCCTTTTCGACCGCGGCCTTTGCCGCCGCCTCATCTGTCACATCGAGGGGCGCTGTATGCACCTGCTCGCCATATCGCTGGACCAAATCGTTCAACCGCTGTGGATCGCGGGCCGTCGCCAGGAGGCGATCACCCGAAGCAAGAACTGCCTCCGCGATATCGCGACCCAAACCGCTTGCACTCCCTGTTACCAACCATACTTTGGACATCAAATCCTCCGTTCTGCCGATTGGATGCATTGTAACGGAGTGAATACTCATTAATTTGATGAGGAATTCCTGCCAGCCTACTTTTTGGCTGCGGCACTCCAAAAGGCTTCGAAACCTGCGCTTCGGTACTGCTCCGCTTTGGCTGGATTAGCCACCATGGACGCCATGGTCGTCTCAGCCATCGCGAGCAGGAGGTCTGAAACAAACGCTGGAGGCAGACCGCGCAATTTGCCCTGCGCGACCAACTGCTGCATGGCTTCGGTAGCCACTTCGAAGCCCGCCTGCCCCGCCTGTCTGCTTTGGTCGGTGATGCGCTCAGAAACGGTAAGCTGCATCATCGCCCTACGCTTCGCCGGCGACTCCATACCCCAGGTGACGTAGGCGTTCCAGATATGTTGTACTCGCTTGCGGAGTGAGCCGGTCAAAGGAAAGCCCGCGATCATAGCGCTTCGCATGTCTAGTTTTAGCTCGCGGTAGAGCTCGTTGAGCAGCTTATCCTTATCCGGAAAGTACCGGAACAGTGATCCCTCCGCCACGGCCGCAGCCTTCGCAACACGAGCAGTGGACGCGCCAATGCCATCTTCAGCAATCGTCTTGGTGGCTGCACGGAGGATGGCAGCACGCTTATCTCCGGTCTTCGGTCGCGCCATAGCTGCCCATAGTGTATGCAGTTCCTGGTAAGGATAGGAATGTGCTTGAGGAGGACGTCAATCCGAAAATCTTGCCTTGCCCGGTGCACCTGAGCCCCGAAATTAATTTGCTGCGACTTCCACTAACCATCGCGGTGCCGGAGTGCTGGCACTGGTTGCCGCCCTTATCTCCCTGCCAGCTCGCCTGATCCGCGCAATCTAGCCGCGTTCCCTCCCCAGCTTACTTTTCGCTCCTCTAGGGTTGCGCGTAGTAGCCTTGCCGGGTGCGTGCGGTCAAGCCAGGCTTTGTCAACTGAATTTCGAGATGGTGATACTCGTCGCGATGGTCGGCAGGAGCTGAATCAAAGGACAACCCGTAGTAGGCCTCCGTGTCCGCCAAACATTTCTGCAGGAGCGAGACTACGTCATTGCTGGAGCTCAATGCCAGACCGCCGGTTTGCGTGGCCAACACCTGTAGGCTGAGGTCGCCCAGCGAAACCTGGCTCGCCCTGCCGATGCCCTTCACGAAATCCTGATAGTAAAAGGTGCGGCCCAGCCCTTCGCTGCTGCCAAGAGGATCGATGCCATAGAGAGTCGTGCGGGCCTGTCGAAGCTGCGTTGAAAGATCGACAATGGTGGCAAAGATCTGGTTCTGCTGCTTGGAGTCTAGCTCGATGCCGGGACCAGAAAGCAAAGGCCAGCCCGGAGACATCCAGAAAATCATCTTGCGGCCCGGGAGATTAGCCACTTGCCCGGCAATCTCACGCAGGGCAGTGATCGAGAGGTGAAAACGATCGCTGGCGCCGTATTGCGAGGACCGGTGGATGTTGCGGAGGCCGATCGCGTATTGGTCAAGAGAAGCGCTGAGGGCATTGCCGTCGGTAGAGAAGCCTTGCTGGATCTGGGTGCCCGTATCTGTGAAGACTGCCAGCGCCATAGGCTCTGCCAGGCGGCCGCCGTCTGCGCGCAGAAATCTGTCGATCTCGTCGCGCTGGAAGGCGATGCTCTGATAGGAGCTGTTCACGGCGTCGATAACCATGATGACGTGGATGGGGCCCTGGCTGCCGTTGAATGCCTGGAAAGACGTGACGTGCTGCTGGGTCTTGTTGTCTAAAATGATGAAGTCCTGTTGTTGAAGATTGGCGACAGGCGGCCCGGACTTCGGCGTAACCACGACGTCGAGGTAGATTCTGGATGCAGGACCTGGGGAAATGTTTTGCTGAGCGGAAAGCACAACAGCGGATAGCAGAGCGGCGAGTAGAAAACAACCGAAACGTTTGTCGATGGACATGACTTCCCTTCATTCGGCGACGGTCGAGCCGGTCTTTGAAGCACCGGTCCGACCGTTTTCCCACTCCAAGACGAAACTTTCAAATGGCGTGGCTTATGACTATTCGATGCGGAGTGGGAGGTCGAGGTTCGACAAGACTTGTTGTGGGCTCAATACGCGGCAATCTGTGATCGGAAGATGACTGCAATATGAATTGCCGCTTGTGAGCAGCCTAACCCGAGAGAATGGGCTTATCTGGCGCGAGCGGCGGGCCAGGTGATGGCCTGAGAGTCGCTCTGCACCGGCATCGGAGGAGGCAAATGGAACAGAGGAGAGTCGGTCAACCCCAGAGGAAGGTACTCGTCGAGGTACCAGTCCACGAACCTTTGTATCCCTTCTTCAAAGACGAATCGAAAGGGCGCTCAGTTCGGCTCAATTTGTCGTGGAGACCGTTGTTTCCGCAAAAGAGTGCTTGCAGTACACCCGGTTTGCGGAGTACCAGGGTGTTCTCGTCGATTCGGATTCTCTTGTCTTTGAGGACACTCTGGTCCTGGTTAAGCACCTGCGCCAGGAAAACTCCGATGCAGCCATCTTCGTTTTTGCGCGCTACCTGGACCTCGAGCAGCGCTTGCGTTTGTTTGCAGCAGGGGCGGATGACTGCGTGCGTGAACCATTCTTCGCCTCGGAACTGGCAGTCCGCCTTGGCCTGACGATACGGCTGCGTCAGGCGGCCTCCGATCTTGCCGGCTCCAAGACGGCGAGTGTACTGCGCTCAGGGGATCTCGAACTAGATCTGATCCGGCGGAGAGCCGCGCGGCTGGGAAAGGCCATCGATCTGCGGCCGAAGGAATTCCTGCTGCTTGAATACCTGGTGCGCAACGCAAATCGCCCGGTGACGCGAACCATGATCCTGGAACACGTATGGAACTCTTCTTTCGAGGGGTTGACCAACGTGGTCGACGTGTACATCAGCGCGCTACGGAGCAAAGTAGATCGAGACTTCCCGCAGAAATTGATTCAGACGAACCGCGGCGTCGGTTATACCTTTACCTGCGTGAGCGCCTTTCCGGCAACGCCGCGCAATCGTGCCAGTTGAACACACTGTGGGTAAATGCCATCGCGATCACCCTACTGAACCGCGGTTTCAGGGGACAGCCGGGGCAGCGCCGGCGGCGCGTCAGGAATTCATTGGCATCTGTGATTGTTTGGCGCGAAAGTAGCAGATCGAATGCGTGCTCTGGGAGAATCAGAGCAGCCGAACCTTGTTGGACGCATTGCTCTAGCCGGTCGTTGATGGCGAGCTGGGATGACAAGCCGGACGGCAACCGGGGGTCACGTGATCTCAACCCACTTGGTTGACGATGGCTTTAATTCAGACGCGGTCTGGCCATTCAGGAGCTCGCCGTGTTGCTCCTTCGCTGACCTCTCCGCAACCATGACAGTGGCTTCGACTAAGCCTTTCAGAGCTTCGGAAGAG
>Ga0206939_10191_pt1 | contig 16580 bp, 11 predicted proteins | sample Alteio_BWOrgHeat_10_FD_152921 | JGI IMG/M metagenome (GOLD analysis project Ga0206939, IMG submission 152921) | Enriched cells from forest soil in Barre Woods Harvard Forest LTER site, Petersham, Massachusetts, United States -... | ecosystem: Environmental > Terrestrial > Soil > Temperate forest >... | reverse complement strand
GTGGCGCGCGGAGGTCGAGCGCGAAATCGATTTGATCGAAGAGATCGCGCGAATTTACGGACTCGAAAAATTTCCGCCCCGTTTTCCGGTCGCGCGCCAGGGCGCGGCGCGATTGCAGCACCACGATGCGCAAATGCGCGTGCGCGAGCGGCTGATCGGCCTAGGCTATCAGGAAATTTTGACGATTCCGCATGTCGATGAGGCGCGTGACGCTCTGTTTCGTGCGGCCGATGCGACGCCGGCGCGAATGGCAAACCCGCTGTCGGAAGAAGCCGGCGTGCTGCGTTCGACGGGGCTCGTCACGATGGCCGCGGCGCTCGAGTGGAACCTGAACCACGGGCAGCGCAACGTGCGACTGTTCGAAATTGGCCGTCAGTATCGGTTGAACGGAAGCACGCCAGTTGAAACCCGCGTTCTGACGATCGGTGCGACCGGGGATGCGCGAGAGAAAAATTTGTACGATGGCGCGCGCGCGTATTCTTTCGCTGATTTGAAAGGCGATATCGATGCCGTCGGCGAACTGGCTGGCGGACTTCGCTGGAGCGCACACCAGGCAGCCACGAACGATTGGGCGCATGCCGCTCGCAGCGGACGGGTTCTGCTGGGCGGCGACGCGATCGGCGTGGCGGCACAGCTTGCGCGGCGCGTTGCGGATCGATTGAAGCTGCGCCAGGACGTGTTCCTCGCGGAAATTGTGATCGATCCGGTATACACGGCGATCGAAGAACTGAAAGATTCGCGACGCTACGAGCCGTTGCCGCGGTTCCCGGCGGTCGAGCGCGATTTTTCGCTGCTACTCAGCGATGGCACGAGCTTCGATGCGGTGAAAAAGGCGATCGAGTCGCTGAAGATCGCAGAAGTTGTGACGGTCGATGCCGGCGATTTGTTTCGCGGAAAGAATGTGCCGGCGGGAAAATATTCGCTGATGGTTCGCGTTGTTTTTCAGAGCCGCGAGGCAACGCTGACCGATGCGCAGACGGGCGATTTTTCGACGCGCATCATTACGGCGCTAGAGAAGCAAGTCGGAGCACAACTGCGCGCAAGCTGAGCTCTTAGCCACCCAGAGCTACCAAACTGGCTGCGCTGCGCTACAATGCCCGAGCGGCGTTTGCCGCGGCGGAGATTTCGATGAGCGGACCGATCAAAGTACAAATTTTTGGGCAGAGCTACACGATCCACGGCGATCTCGATGCCGTCTACGTCCAGAAGCTAGCCACATTTGTGGACGAAAAGATGCGCGCCATCTCCGACGCCACCGCGACTGTCGATACGCACAAGATCGCCGTCCTCGCCGCGCTTTCGATCGCTGACGAACTGCACAGCTCGCAGCGCGACCTCGGCGAGAACAACGAACTCATCCGCGAACAAGCCGAGCGCTGCCTGATGCTCGTCGAGCGCGCGCTCAAACAAACCGCGTAGAGACGTACCCCGGCCGGCAAACACCGGCGCGCGGTCTTACCTCACTGGCTCCACTTTGTCGGCTTGCGATCCCACCGATGTTTCCGCAGCTCCGCGTGCAGCGCTTCGGGCAGCGGGCCTTTGTCGCTCGCTGCAACATTGCTCTCGACGTTTTTAAGTTTGCGCATACCGGGAATGATCGTGCTCACATCCTGATTGTTGAGGATGAACCGCAACGCCATCTCCGGCATCGTCATTCCGTCCTTCAACAGCGGCTTCAGCTTTTCCGCATGCTCTACGCTGCTCTTCAGATTTTCCGGAACGAAATAGGTGCTGCGCCAATCGCTCGCCGGCCACTTGCTGTCGAGCGTCAGCGTCCCGGTGAGCGTGCCTTCATCGAACGGCACGCGCGCGATCACCGCGACCTCTTTTTCGCGGCACGCTGGAAATAACTCATCCTCGGGATTCTGATCGAAGATGTTGTAGATCACTTGCACCGCGTCGAACAATCCGGCGCGCACGGCTTTCACGCCATTGTTTGGCTCCCAGCGATTGATGCTGATGCCGACCGCTCGGACTTTTCCGTTCGCCACAACCTTCTGCAACACTCGCGGCAACCGCTCATCTTCCAACCACGCGTCTTCCCATGTGTGCAACTGAATCAAATCGAGCGTCGGCACGCCGATGTTTGCCAGGCTTTTATCGATGTATTCCTCGATATATTCAGGCGGATAGCAATCGTCGAGCTTGAACGCCGGAACGCTTGGCCACTTGCGATTTTTCGGCGGGACTTTGGTCGCCGTATAGAGAGTCTTCCCGCGATTCGCGCGCAAAACTTTGCCGAGCAACTGCTCGCTGTGCCCGTCACCGTAGGCCCACGCGGTGTCGAAGAAGTTGCAGCCCAGGTCAATCGAGCGCTGCAGCGACTTGAGCGACTCCTGATCGTCCGAATCGCTCCAACCACCCATGCCCCACATTCCGTATCCGATGTCACTGACGTTCCAACCTGTACGACCAAAGCGGCGATATTTCATGAAGCCCTCTCGAATGAAGAGGGGACATTATAGCGGGGGAAGGGAGAGTTGACAGTCGACAGTTAAAAGTCGAGAGGGAACCACCGGAATTCGCAGCATATCCGGTAGCGCTGGCGCTACCTGTCAATGCACTTTGCACAAGGGAGTCCGGTACCGATGCGAGACGCGCGCTCCTCCCGCGTCGTCACCCATGGACGAGTCTGCCACGGCGGATTGTGCCGCACGTGCTGCGTGTGGCCGCACTCGAGGTCGGCGACCCAATCGCCGACGTCGTCCTGATGAAATCCGACGATCTTGCGGCTTGGCCGCTCCGGTATCGTGATCCCACTCGAAGTTGCGTTTTCACTCAATTTTGATGCGGGTTTCGGTTCCATTTCATGGCAATGTTTACTACAGTATTTTACGCTATCTACCCAGCGAAGCACCTCCGGATCGGGCTGGGCGCAAGCACGAATTTCAATTTCTAACGACAGCGGAACGATACTCGAAATCCCCGCTTGGAGGATCACCGTGAACGTCCCCAAAAATTTTGTTCTGGCGTGCGGACTCGCCGCAGCCATCGTCTCTGCCGCGACCGTCGCACCGCGAGCGCAAGCTTGGCCTGCCAACTCAGCACCCGCGAGCGATCCGCAAGCCGGTACAACCGCACGCTCGTTGAAGGCGCTCGACTACCGGCGCGCCGGCAAGTCGGTCGACATCTATTTCGCAGCGACCGACCTCTCCTCGGGCGCATCGGGCCAAGCCAAAGTCGAAACGAAAAGCAATCGCATCCAGATCAACGCGAAGTTCACCGGTCTGCCCGATTCCTCCAAGTTCGGCCTCGAATATCTCACCTACGTTCTCTGGGCGATTTCGCCGCAAGGGCGTGCTGTGAATCTGGGCGAGCTCGTGAACAAGAATGGCAACGCCAGCATCAGCGCCAGCGTCGACATGCAGACCTTCGGCATGATCGTGACCGCGGAACCGTACTACGCGGTGGCGCAGCCGGGCGACGAGGTCGTGCTCGAAAACGCGCTACCCGAAAAAATGCTCAATCGCGTTGAAAATATTTCGACCAGCTACAACCTGATCAGCCGCGGCAGCTATTCGCAGTCGAATACGCCGATCGAAAACGCAATCTTCGGCGTCGATCGCAAGGCTCCTCTCGAACTCTTTGAGGCGCGCAACGCGGTTCGCATCGCGCGCAACGCGCACGCCGACACTTACGACTCGGCCACGTTCAAGAAGGCGAGCGATCAATTGCAGCAAGCTGAAACCGCATATCAAGACAAGAAAGACAAGAAGATCGTCATCGCCGCGGCGCGCAACGCCATCGAGACCGCGGAAGAGTCGCGCGTGATCTCGGTGCAAAAGAAGGCGGAAGAGGACGCGCGGCTCAAGGCGGATGCTGAGCGGCAAGCGGCCGCTGCGCGCGAAGCAAAGGCTCAGGCGGATGCCGCGGCTCAAGCGGCGGCACGGGCTCAGGCCGATGCGGAACGGCAAGCCGCGGACCAGGCTCGATCGGAAGCGGAAAAGGCAAAGGCGCAAGCGGACGCGGCTGCAGCTGAGGCAATCGCGCAGCAGAAGCAAGCCGAAGCGGCGCGGGCGGCGGCTCTGGCTCAGCAGCAACAGGCAGAAGCGGCGGCGGCGCAAGCGCAGCAAGCCGCGGCCCAGGCCGAGAAAGAAAGAGCCGACATGCGCGCGCAACTTTTGGCGCAGCTCAACGCCGTCTTGCAGACGCAGGACACTGCGCGCGGCTTGATCGTGAACATGTCGGACGTTTTGTTCGACACCGGCAAATACACGTTGAAGCCGCCGACACAGGTAAAACTGGCGAAAATTTCCGGCATCCTGCTCGCACATACAGGGTTGACGTTGCAGATCGAAGGTCATACCGACAGCGTGGGAAGCGACGAATTTAACCAGAAACTCTCGGAGCAGCGCGCCGACGCGGTGCGAGACTTCCTCGCATCACAAGGCGTGGCGGCTTCGTCAATGACCGCGAAGGGCTTCGGCAAAACCGATCCGATCGCAAGCAACGACACACCGGAAGGCCGGCAGAAGAATCGCCGCGTCGAGCTCGTCGTCAACGGCGCCGCAATCGGCAACGCCGCTCCCGGAGCGCCGGCGCAAGCTCAACCCCAGTGAAGCAGTAGCCGTTCATCGGTTACTCAAACGAACGAGCATTCGAGGCGTGAGCGATTCAAGGATCGCCGCGCCTGGACCCATTTACGGGGCAGTAAAGCCGGCATAAAGACTGGTAATTCTTGAGGAAAAAGCCAGCAACCATTCCTGGCTGCCGTCCGTCTAACTTGCTAGAATTGGTGTCTCTGGAGTTAGAGTTTTCTAATGCGGCGCTTTTCTCCATCACGGCTTTTCACCACGACGTTCGCGCGTAAGGCGCTTGCGGTTCTTGGCTGCGTGGTGCTGCTCTACGTCGCTTCCGGCGCCGCCTTTCTACACCATCACGATGGGCCAGACACGACCTGCCACGTGTGCCAGGTGCTGCACGCTCCGGCTCTCGCGTTTTCCCCGAATGACCTGATTCCGGCGGCGCACCAGGTTGCGCGCCATAGCTCGACGCTCGAGCTTTTCAACGCAGAGAATTTCGTTGCATCGCATCGCACCCCCCGCGCTCCTCCTGTCGCGTAATTCATTCTCCTGAGTCCCTAACGAAGTTCGCGCCACGTGCGCTCTAGCTCCATTCGCACTCATTGCGTTGCGAGCATTTGGCGCCTCCGCTGGCATTCAGCGGCCCTATCCACACATCCACGCAGTCGCCATGCGCGACATCAGTCCCGCTCGACGGGACAGGAGAAAAAATGGCACGGAATTTCTGCAATTATCTGTATTCGCGTTGGGGCAAATCCGTTGGGACACGGATTGCAATTTTCGCGCTAGGTTTGTTGCTACTGGCCACGCAGGGTTTTGCGCAAGGAAATTCAGGATCGATTGAAGGCACCGTAAAAGACCCGTCCGGCTCTTCCATCGCGGGCGCGACGGTCGAAATCACGTACTCCGTCAGCGGTTTTCACCGCGAGACAACCACCGGGACTGACGGGGCATTTCGCTTCACGAATATTCCGTTCAATCCGTACCACATGGTCGTCACGGCGACCGGCTTCAACTCCTTCACGCAGGACGTCGAAGTGCGTTCGACGGTGCCGACCAACGTACAGGTCGCGCTGGCGATCGGCACGGCAAACACGAGCGTCACCGTGGAGGCTAATGGCGGCGATCTCGTCGAAAACGACTCGACGTTTCACACCGACGTTGATCAGGGAATCATGGACCGCCTGCCTCTTGAAAGCGCGTCCTCATCGGTAACTTCGCTCGTCACGCTGGTTTCGCCCGGCGTCGCCGCCGATTCCAACGGCAACATGCACGGCCTCGGCGATCACGCGCAGAACTCGTTCTCGGTCGATGGCCAGGCGATCACCGACCAGACCAGCAAAGTTTTCTCGAATCAGATTCCATCCGATTCGATTCAATCGCTCGAGGTGATTTCGGGTGCGCCACCCGCCGAATTCGGCGACAAGACGAGCCTCGTCATCAAAGTGACGACGAAGTCAGGCCTCGGTGTAACCCGGCCCACAGGCAGCATCACGACGTCCTACGGCAGCTTCGGCACGGGTAACGTCGCCTTCGATCTCGCTTACGGCAACGACAAGTGGGGCAACTTCGTTTCCGCCAGCGGACTGAACAGCGGCCGCTTTCTCGATCCGCCGGAATTCCAGCCGATTCACGACAAAGGCAACGAAGAAAATATTTTTGATCGCGTCGATTATCAGATTTCGCAGAAAGACACGATCCACGGAAATTTCCAGTACACGCGCTCGTGGTTTCAGACGCCGAACACGTTCGATAACCTCAACGTGATGGGCCCCGACGGCACCAACCTCGGCGAAACCGATCAGCGCTCGAAAATTGGCACTTTCAACGTCGCGCCGACATGGACGCGCCTCATTGGACCGAACGCCGTCTTCACGTTCGGCGCCTACGTTCGCCAGGACCAATACAACTACTATCCGAGCAACAATCCCTTCGCCGACCTCGGCCCGATCAACTCCGAAACGATTTCGCAGAGCCGCCGCCTCACAAATGCAGGGTTGCACTCCGACTATTCATGGGTGAAGGGCATTCACAACGTCAAAGCCGGCATCACCTACCAGCACACATTTCTCAACGAGAACGATGCGTTCGGCGTCATCGATTCGACGCTTCTTCCATCGACGCTCGATGCTAATGGTAATCCCTGCTTCAACGCGGGTACCGGCGTCGCCGTTCCGGGCACTCCGTGCGCGACGTTGCTTCCGATCGACCTGACGCGCGGCGGCAGCCTCTTCGATTTCCGCGGCAGCGCCGACGTCAAAGAACTGTCGATGTACGTGCAGGACACCATCACGAAAGGCGCTTGGTCGTTCAACCTCGGCATTCGCGGCGATCTCTACAACGGTCTCTCGACCGCGCGCCAGGCCGAACCGCGCGTCGGCATCGCCTACAACATCAAACCGACCAACACCGTTCTGCGCGTTTCGTACGCGCGCACTCTCGAAACTCCATTCAACGAAAACCTGATCATCGCCACAGAAGGTTGCAACGTGCCGGTGATCGCTGCCCTTATTCCATGCGTGCCAGCGAATTCGCCGGCCGGCTTTCGCAATGAGTTCCACGCCGGCTTGCAGCAAGCCTTCGGCAAACATCTCGTCATCGACGGCGAGTACATCTGGAAGTACACGCACAACGCCTACGATTTCAGCGTGCTCGGCAACACTCCGATCACGTTCCCGATCGATTGGCACAATTCCAAGATTCCGGGATTCCTGCTGCGCGCCAGCGTGCCCAACTGGCACGGCTTCAGCGCTCTCGTCGTGATGTCGAGCGTCGCCGCGCGCTATTTCCCGCCGCAGGTTGGCGGGCTCGGCGTCACCGTCGGTCAAAGCGGCGGCGTCTTCCGCATCGACCACGACGAGAAATTCAACCAGACCACGCACCTGCAATATCAACCCCTCAAGCGCGGCCCGTGGATCGGCTTCAATTGGCGCTATGACAGCGGCCTCGTCGCCGGCGCCGTCACCGACTACGCCACCGCACTAACGTTCGATGCCGATCAGCAAGCCGCGATCGGATTGTTCTGCGGCTCGACGTTCGCCACGCCGACCAGCGCGATTTTGAGCTGCCCCACCGGCACGCCGCGAGGCGCCACCCGCGTCGACATCCCCGCCGACGGCACCGAAAACGACGACAAGAATCCGCCGCGCATCGCTTCGCGCAACCTCTTCGACATGGCGGTCGGCCACGACAACCTCTTCAGCGGCGACCGCTACAAGTGGAGCCTTCGCTTCACCGTCGTCAACCTGACCGACAAAGACGCGCTCTATAACTTCCTCTCCACCTTCAGCGGCACACACTTCGTCACCCCGCGCGCCGAAACCGTCGAGCTCGGCTTCCACTTCTAACACCAGCGTTCCGATCCAAAACGTAGAACTTGATCGGCGTTCAGCCCCGCGAATTCATTTTCGCGGGGCTTTTCATTTCCGCGTCTCGTTCGCCGTCTTCGCCGCTCATGTTATGGGACGCATCGCTGTTCCAGCCGGACTACGTCATCCATCGCTTATTGCCGTTGACTTCAACGATACTGCCATATATAAGCCCCGCAACGTCCTCCGGAACGGTCGGAAGACAACCGCACTGACTTCGCGTCGACGCCTCAACACAATTCGACGCCCTCCGCATTCATGGAGCAACCATGGCCACATTCGATCAAGTCCTGAAAGAAGAGCGAGAGTATCTCTGGGGCCAGGACAAAATCATCGTTGAGCCCGAGGGCGTTGGCCTCGCGTTTTCCGGCGGCGGAATCCGGAGCGCGACGTTCAATCTTGGAATCCTCCAAGGCCTCGCCAAGGCCAAGCTCCTCGACAAGATCCATTACCTCTCCACCGTCTCTGGCGGCGGTTACATCGGCGGCTGGCTCATCAGTTGGATTCTGCGCGATCCAGGAGGCATTGCCGGCGTTCAGAATCAACTTGGAGAATATCCAAAGTTTCGCCCGCAGGACGAAACCAACGTCGAACCGAAGCAAGTCAATTTCCTGCGCGACTACAGCAACTATATGACGCCGCGCCTCGGCATCTTTGGCGCCGACACCTGGGCCGGCATCGCGACCTACCTCCGCAACGTGATGCTGAATCAACTGATCCTGATCGCATTGCTCGGCACCGTCGTTTTGTTGCCCTGGTGCGTCTTGGCGACTTGCCACGCCCTGTCTCCGATCGTTAACCGGAATTGCCTGGCGTGGATTTCTGGAGTCGTCGCGGGCCTCTTGCTGATTGGCGCAGTCAGCTGGACTTCGGCTCAGTGCACTCGCTGTTCTTACACCAAAATCCCTCCCCCGGAGCACGCCGGGCAAAAATGGGTTCTGTACTTTGCGGTTTTGCCCCTCTTTTGCAGTGCGATCTTGACCCTCTTCGCTTTATGGCTGGCGCCAAGTCGCGACCTCGTCGAATGGCACCAGTGGCGTTGGATACTGATCGGTGCGACCTATGGAGTCGCCCACGTGTGCGGAGTCGTTTGCCGTTACTTCGCGATCTCGAATTTGAAAGCGTCGTACCCACACAAGCTGTCCGATCCTCCGTTACACCTGACCTTCTATCAATGGACACTGATCCCGGGCACGGCCTTCGTTGCAGGCGCCGTAGCCGGGCTGTTACTCGAACTCCTGAACAAGCTGTTCATCCTCTGGAAATTCTACGGACATGGTTTCGCGCATGCCCTGACGTGGGGGCCGCTCTTGTTCGTGTCCACGTTTCTGTTCATTGGAGGGTTGCATATCGGTTTGCTGAAGATTCTCATCCAGAACGAAGAACAAGAGTGGTGGGGTCGCGCCGGCGGTTTGCTTTTGGTCATCAGCATCGCGTGGACTGGGCTTTTCGCTCTGACGATCTTCGTCCCTTGGCTGTTCGCGACGGAAGGGAAATGGGTCAAGACGAAGATCGGCGCCTTACTCGCCTGGGCCGCTACCACCGCTTTCGGCGTGCTAAGCGGCAAGAGTTCCAAGACGTCCGGCAAAGGCGATGGCAATCCGGGCCTGGAGATCGTTGCGCTGATCTCGCCATACATATTCATCCTCGGCATGATGATTCTTCTCTCCTCGGGCGCGTTTTGGCTCGCGACATATAAAGCCGAGGCAACGTCAGCGTGCTCGAACTGCTCGGCGATCTCTGCACTCGCGTCCTCCGATCATCCAGAAGGCGCAGAAGTTCTGCTCAAAGAGGATAGATTTTGGAAGGACGCTGCCGCATTGGGTCCTGGTTGGGTGTGGAGTGTTACTGTCGCTCTCTTTCTTATCGCCGTCCTTCTGGCCTGGCGCGTGGACATCAACATCTTTTCCATGAATCTTCTCTATCGAAATCGCCTGGTCCGCTGCTACCTGGGCGCCAGCCGAAAAGACTGCACGGACCAGGGATCGGAATGTGTTGGACGCCGTCCAAATCCCTTCACCGGTTTTGATCCGAATGATGATGTGCCGCTCGCTTTATTTCGAAATCGCCCGACCCAGCTCGAATACGCACAACGCACCATGACGCGATCGCTCTCGAATGTATTGCAGGAGGTCGACCAGCAACCGTATACAGGGCCATTTCCCATTCTTTGTGGCGCGTTGAATGTGACCCACGGAGAAAAGCTAGGTTGGCAGGAGCGCAAAGCAGAGTCGTTCGCCTTCACACCGCTCTATTGCGGGTACGATTTTCAGGAAATGCACAGGAGTGAGCGTGAAGGCTTTGGCGGCTATCAGCCGACCGAAGAATACGCCTTTCCCAAGGACGCCAATGATCCTTCGCATCCAGAAATTGGAGGCGTGCGCTTGGGCACTGCGATCTCCATCTCTGGCGCGGCAGCGAGCCCCAACATGGGCTATCACACCTCGCCGCCGCTGGCTTTCCTCATGACGATGTTCGACGTCCGTCTCGGCTGGTGGCTCGCGAATTCCCGTTACCAGAACAAGTACGTCTCGTGGTTCAAACCGAAGGGCGCGCCGCGGTGGTCGCTCGTGTATCTGTTGAAAGAGCTGTTCGCATCGACGACTGACGAATCGAGATATGTCTATCTATCCGACGGGGGCCACTTCGAGAATCTCGCCGTGTATGAGCTCGTCCGAAGAAGATGCAAATTCATCATCGCCTGCGACGCCGACGCCGACGAAAGCGTTTTGTTCGGCGATTTGGGGAACACGATTCGCAAGTGCCGCAGCGACTTCGGCGTCGAAATCTCCCTGAATCCCTCTGCAATGCAGCCCAACAAGAAGAAATTCGCGAAGTTACACGCCGTGATCGGAACGATTGATTACCCGCCCGACGAGAAGGGTGCGCAACGAGATCGTGGTTACATCCTGTACATCAAACCAACGATCACAAAGGACGTTCCGCGTGACGTCCTGGCGTATAGCGACACCCACGCCCCGTTTCCAAATCAGACGACCGCCGACCAATGGTTCGACGAGTCGCAGTTCGAAAGCTACCGCAGACTCGGCCTGTTTACGATGCAAACCCTCGCCGGCATGCTGGATGATCCTCCCAAGGCCCCGCCTGTCTCGATTGAAGACCTTTTTGTCCGAGTCCGAGACGCGAACATCGCTCGCGAAAACGCGCATCCCTCCTGACGCGGTTTGGCCGGTGCCCGATGGCCACGCTACAATACTTGGCGAGCGGCACTTCGAAGCAGGTGAGGGGACGAAAGCTGTTTGAACCAATGCAGAATCTCTGAGGAGCTGCGGATAGCCAGCCTGTGTGCACGGCCTGTCCCTTTGGCTTCCCGGCCATTCGTCAAAGCCGGACCTCGCGCGAACCGCGTGGACGGAGCAACGGGGAGCGAAAGGGGCAGGAAAGCCTAACGGTTGGCTCGTGGCGCCCACTTAGTCCAGAGGTTCACGGCCTAGTCTCCCACGGCCAAGCAGTCCGCTCTCTTTTTTGCCCAGGGCTCGCAATCGCGCGCCCGCGCAACTCAGTAGTCGGTCGCGTGTTCGAAACTACTTAGCCATTAAGATCAGGTGGACGGCGGCGAGAGCCGCCAACAGCAGTTGAACTCTCTTCATCCAACTATGCGCATACTCTTCATTGGTGACATCGTCGGCTCGCCCGGTCGCCAGATCGTCCGCGATCGGCTCTCGGACCTCGTCACGCACCGCCAGATCGACCTCGTCATCGCCAATGGCGAAAATTCCGCTTCCGGCTTCGGCATCACCCCCAAAATCGCCGACGACCTGCTGTCTAATGGGGTCGACGTAGTCACAGGTGGCAACCACAGCTGGGATCGCAAAGAAATCCTCGAGTACATGCCGCACCAGCCACGGCTCCTCAGGCCGGGCAATTTCCCCGAGGGCAGCCCAGGTAGCGGTACGTACGTAGGAACCGCAAAGAATGGCGTCAAATTCGCCGTCCTCAATCTTCAGGGCCGCGTCTTCCTCCCCGCGATCGACGACCCATTCCGCAAAGTCGATTCCGAATTGGGAAAGCTCCCCGACGACGTCGCCTTCGTCATCGTCGACATGCATGCCGAGACCACCAGCGAAAAGATCGCCCTCGGCTGGTATCTCGACGGCCGCGTCTCGGTCGTCGTCGGCACCCACACCCACGTCACCACCGCCGACGAACGCGTCCTCCCCCAGGGCACCGCCTATATCACCGACGTCGGCATGACCGGCCCGCACGACGGCGTCATCGGCATGGACAGAAATGGGATTATCAAGCGCTTCCTCGACGGCCTGCCCGCGCGTTTCGACGTCGCGCCCGGAGATATCCAGATGAACTGTGTCCTGATCGAGACGGATGACGCCGGCCCACGCAACCCCGCTGGCCGGTTGAAGGCTAAGTCCATCGAACGCCTACGCTTACGCGCCGACTAGCACCGGTGGGAACCGCCCCACGTTCGCGCGGGAATAGCCCTTGGGAACGATTTATGGTTGCTGCAACGTAGGGCAACCTTCCGCCGTCCAAACACGATCTGAGGACTGATGCAAAAAAGGAAGGCCCAGCTTCTGACAATTGCAGCCTCGTTGTGTCTCCCGGTGGGGTTTTCCGTCCGCTCGGCCCACGCGAACCCTCCCTCGCCCCACACGGCACCTAACAGCAAGTCCGCCATCCGCCGTGACGATCCACAAGATCGCAGTTTCGTTCAGACCGAAGGGGATATGACGGCCAAGACGCGCCTCTTTGGCCCGATCGGTCCGGGCCTGCGCGCCGTACACCGTTCGGCCGACGGTCGCACCTATGTCCTGGCGTCTCCATCCCCCGGCCTGGTCGTCTACGACGCTAAGGGCAAGCAACTCTTCACCGTCGCAGAGACCGCCGCAACTCCCGGCGCTAAGCCAACCACTGCCGGCATCACCTTCGGCGAAGACTGCGATATCGACTCCGAGGGCCACACTTACATCGCTGACCGCGGCTCCAACATGATCGACATCATCGGTCCGGATGGCACCTTCGCAAATTCCTTCGCCGCCCCAGGTCCCGTCTCCATCGCCTGGCTGGGTGACGGCGAAGTCGCTGTCGCAACCTTCAACCAAGACCACTTGGTCATCGTCTACGACAAGCGCGGCCACGTCACCCGCGACTTCGGCGATCCCGAGCAAATCTCAGATCGCGACGACCTCAACCGCTTCCTCAATATCGGCGTGCTGGCAACCGACGCCGCGCACCACCTCTACTACGGTTTCAGCTACATGCCTGAGCCGACCGTCCGCCAGTTCGACCGGGCCGGCTACAGCGTCGGCTCCGACGTGCAATACGTGGCCGTCGAAGCTGCTCCGCAAGCGCAAGCGATTCGCCGCGAAATCGTAAAGCAGGAAAAGGCCCGCAAGGCTCCCTCATTCAAGCGCATACTGACCGGCGTCGGCGTCGACCCGATAACCGGCGACGTATGGATGGCGATCGGCAACACGCTGCTTCACTTCGACAAAGACGGCAACCGCCGCGCCAGCTATCAGATGTACACTCCGGAAGGCGCGCGGCTAGAAGCGAATACGATTCTGATCGAGCCCGATCGCATGATCATCGGTGGCGATCCCATCGGCATCTACGAATTTCAGCGCCCTGACAAGAAGAATCTCGGCGCGAAATAAAATTTTTTCGGTTTTCCTCAAGAGATTTCGAGCCGTCGCGCGTCGCAATTAGGTCCGTGGAGCAATTTTGTCGTAAAATTCCCTTTCGAATCATCACGTCGCAAGTTCGTCGCGCTAGAATTTGTGTTGTGGAAAAACTGTGAACCGTGTGTGAAACGTGTTCGGCTTGGCGATTCGGCTTCGTACACTTTTCGCTTGCAGGGCACGCTTCAATCAGAGACAATCCCGCGCTGTCTTAGAACGATGGTGACTCGGCCTGAGGGCATGCCGATGTCGTTCAAACAGCATCAGGGGCACGGCAGTACATTCCACCGAGGGTTGAACCCCGAAGTCTAAAGAAGGACGTAGACGGCCCGCTTTCCCACAGCATATTCACATCTGTGGAAATAGCACAGGCCTCTTATTCTCTCCGCAAATGTCGACAGCTACTCAACCCGGGCGCGAGCCGATCAACTCTTGGGATAAATTCCTGGAGCGCGTAAAGTCCAGAGTCAGCATCAACACATTCAACACTTGGTTTGCGCCAACGCGCCTCAATCGCGTCGAAGGCGATACGCTTTTCGTTCAGATTCCGAGCACGGTCTTTCGCAACGTGCTGACACGCACGTATGGCGAGATCGTGAAGGCCGTTTTCCACGAGCTCAGCACTCCGAATACCCGCGTGCAATATGTTTGCACCGAAGAAGAGCAAGCGGCGGCGACATCAGTCACCCCTGCGTCCGCCACGATTCCGCAGAAACAGTCGAAGCTCGATTTTGAGAGCAGCGATCACCAGCTCAACACGCGCTATACATTCGATTCCTTCGTTGTCGGCAAGTCCAATGAGTTTGCGCACGCCGCGGCACGCGCGGTGGCCGAGCAGCCGTCGAAGGCCTATAACCCGCTGTTCCTCTACGGCGGCGTGGGCATGGGCAAGACGCACTTGATGCACGCCATCGGGCACACCATCAAGAAGCGCAACCCGGCCATGCGGCTGAGCTACGTCAGCGCCGAAAAATTCACCATCGAAGTCATCAACTCGCTGCGCTTCGATCGCATGATCAGCTTCCGCGACCGTTTCCACACTGTCGACGTTTTGCTCGTCGATGATATTCAGTTCATCGCCGGCAAAGAGCGCACGCAGGAAGAGTTCTTCCACACCTTCAATGCGCTTTACGAGCAGCAGAAGCAGATCGTCATTTCGTCGGATTGCCTGCCCAAAGATATCAACTCGATCGAAGAGCGGCTGCGCTCGCGTTTCGAGTGGGGTCTGATCGCGGATATTCAGCCGCCCGATCTCGAAACCAAGATCGCGATCTTGCAAAAGAAGGCGGAGAACGACCGATTCCCGCTTCCTGATGATGTCGCCGAGTACATCGCGCGTGCAATTAAATCGAACGTGCGCGAACTCGAAGGCGCTCTAACGCGCCTAATGGCTTACGCCTCGCTGACCGGCGCGACCGTTTCGCTCGCCACCGCCCAGCAGGTTCTGCGCAACATCATCGCGTCTCAGGAAAAGCGCGTCACCATCGATCTGATTCAGAAGCGCGTCAGCGAGCACTTTAATCTGCGCGAGCAGGACCTGAAGGTTCGCAGCAATACCCGCGCGATCGCCTTCCCGAGGCAAGTCGCGATGTACATCGTCAAGCAGCTCACCACTGCTTCATTGCCCGAGATCGGGCGGCAATTCGGCGGCAAACATCACACCACGGTGCTCCACTCGATCCACAAGATCGAAGAGATGCGCCGCTCCGACAAAGACCTCAACCGCACCATCACGCGGCTGATGGACGCACTCCAGTAGCTCTCACGAATTTTCCGGCCTTGCAGTAAATCCAACGATGCGACCCGATCCTCCCGTCGGGTCGCGAAGGCGACACGCGTCCAGGAGGGCCGATTCTCAGCGGTGGGAACCTCAGTCCAATGAAATTACTTCGGTGGCGGTTGAATCGCTTGGCCGGTCGACCCATCGTGCGGATCCAAGCGCGGACGATACCCATTGCTTCGGCTTGAAATTTTCGCGCCACCGCGTGTTGCGTCTAGCAATTCCCCGATCAATTCGTCGACCGTCGCCGACGGCAAACTTGCCGCAAGCGTCTTCGATCCATCTTCTTTTTTCACCGCCGGAGTCGCTTCTCCTCCAAGCCGGGCAATTGCAAGCTCTACCACTTCGACTTGCTTGGCCGGCACCGTGATGAGCACAAGCGACATTGCTTCCAGAATCATCGAGCCTGCTTGCTCCATCGCTTGCAACGTCGCTTTGTGCGTCATCTCGCGAAACACGGCTTCGCTGGAATTCACGTCGTGGTGGCTGCCGGTTTCGACGTTCACGACGATGTCGGTGACCTCCAGCCCGTTAATACCCGCCTGAAGCGCGTCGTCAATTCCTCGCAAGACGGACGAAGAAAAAAAAGCCGGAATATTTGCGCCGGCGTTCCACTCCAGAATTGCGCCTCGGCCGCGATCCCCTGGCCGGACGCTCACGAGCACGTGGGCATACTCGTTCCGCATACCGCGGCGCCGCGCGATTTTTGTTTCGCTTCGGCCCGGCCCCTGTATCGTCTCGCGGAAAAATACTCTGTTCAGTTCGTTCGTCATCGGCTTGCCTGTGCGAACTTACTCTACCTCACGACCTACCCACACGCAGTCGGATTGTGCCGCGTCGTCGTAAGTTTTGCCGATCGACGTCGTCGATCGATGTGGACAACGCTTGCGTAACGTGCGGAATTTGTGTGGAAGACTGTGAACGAATTCCCGACTCTCTGGCGAACGTCGCCCGGCCGCGCCGCGTTTTCCTCTGTTCCCACAATTCGCCACTCGATCACAATCCGTTATTCCGCGCCAAAACAAAGGCTACAAAATCTTTTCCACGTTTCCACACCGATCATCACAACAACAAGGCCCCAAAACTTTTTTAAATCAAGAAATCCTTGCCTTGATGAGTGATTGTTCTTGCTTGTGAAAAATCCGGCGTTCGTCATCTTCGCGACACGCGCGCCGTCGATAACATCCGCCGTTACACGCCATCGTCAGTCGGATATCCTCACATTTCCTCAAGCCTGCCCGCTTGGCCA
>Ga0206939_10189_pt1 | contig 16839 bp, 14 predicted proteins | sample Alteio_BWOrgHeat_10_FD_152921 | JGI IMG/M metagenome (GOLD analysis project Ga0206939, IMG submission 152921) | Enriched cells from forest soil in Barre Woods Harvard Forest LTER site, Petersham, Massachusetts, United States -... | ecosystem: Environmental > Terrestrial > Soil > Temperate forest >... | reverse complement strand
CCGTTTAACACCAGGACAGATCGCGGGCACGATTCGCACCGGCAAAGGGCGGATGAATGGATTCCCCGGGCTTTCGAAAGATGAAGTGCAGGCGCTCGTGGATTTCTTGACCGGTGCGCCGGAAAAAGAAGTGACGAGCGAAGGGGCGGCGCCGACAGATATGAAATATCGCTTCACGGGGTATCGGCGATTTCTCGATCCAGATGGCTATCCGGCGATTGCGCCGCCGTGGGGGACGCTCAACGCGATTAATTTGAACACGGGCGAGTACGCTTGGAAGATTCATTTCGGCGAGTATCCGGCGCTGGTTGCGCAGGGTATGACGAATACGGGCAGCGAGAATTATGGCGGGCCGATTGTGACCGCAGGCGGGATTGTTTTTATCGGGGCGACGAACTTCGATCGGAAATTTCACGCGTTTGATAAGGCGACGGGAAAATTGCTGTGGGAGACGACGCTGCCGTTCGCGGGGAATGCGACGCCGGCGACGTATATGGTCGGCGGAAAGCAGTATGTGGTGATCGCGGCGGGCGGCGGGAAGGATCCGAAGCATGCGAGCGGCGGAGTTTATGTGGCGTTTGCGTTGCCGGATGGCGGCGCGACAAACTCTGCGGGACATCAGCAGTAGCGCTCGGGCGGAGCATGCCCCTCGATACAAGAAAAACAACAACTTCGAGCCGGCAAGATGCCGGCGCTACCACACCCGGGCGTAGATTATTTGCGCTTCAGCGTTTCCAGCTCTTCGAGCGTGCGAGGCCAGTCGTCGCCGAGGAGGCGCGAAAGGCTGCGGTCGGCGAGGAGTTTTCCGCCGGTCTGGCACTTGGCGCAGTAGTTGGTTTCTTTGTCGGCGTAGCGGATACGCTGGATTTTTTCGCCGCAGCGCGGGCAGGGCTTGCCGAATTTTCCGTGGGTGGCCATCTCGGGTCGGAACGCGGTCACTTTTTCCGGGAAATCTTTTTTCGCTTCGGTACTTAGTCGATCCATCCATAACTTTAGCGTTTCGCGTGTTGCCGCGTACAGGCGATTCCAATGCTCGCCGGTCATTTTTTGCGTCTGGAGAATCGGCGAGAGTTGCGCGGCGTGGAGAATTTCGTCGGAGTAGGCGTTGCCGATGCCGCTGAGGTAGCGCGGGTCGGTGAGAGCGCGCTTGATGGTGTGATTTTCGGCGGTGAGAGCTGCGCGAAATGCCGCGAGATCGCTGGTGAAAACGTCGATGCCGCCGGCGTCGAAGGCTGGGAGATTTTTGGCGCCTTTGATGACGTGGAGCGAGGCGCGATGCTTCGCGCCGGCTTCGGTGAGGACGAGCGAGCCATCGGCGAAATCGAACGCGGCAAGCATGTTTTTGCCGGCGAGCTTCGCGCCGGGAGCGCGCCAGTGGAGGCGGCCGGCGATCATCAGGTGAAGGACGAGCCACAAGTCGGCGTCGAGGCCGATAGCGATACGTTTGCCGATGCGGCGCAGTTCGCGCACAGTGCGGGCTTCGGCGTCGGTGAGCGGGGGGACGGCGGTGCGGAGGAGGAATGGCGTGCCGAGGCGCACGCGTTCGAGGCGCTTGCCGATGATGCGCGGCTCGAGCGCGACGATGTACGCAGTGATGTCGGGGAGCTCAGGCATGTGATCACAATGCAGGCGAGGGAGCGCGTTTGCAACTTGGCGCATTCGCGGACCGGCGCTGCGTGCGGCGTTTACTCTTTGCGGAGCGTGGCTTCGATCGCGCCTTGCGGTTCCTCGGTCGGCAGAAAAACGAAGGACGGATTGTCCATGCCGAGCGGATCGAGGTCGATCAGGTCGAAATGCTTGTTGGGTAGCGAGAGATGGATTTCGCGCACGTTGTCGAAATTGTTGAGGACGGTTTCGCCCATGGCGTAGAGCGTATGTTGGAGCGACAGGCTTTTGTGCTCGGCGAAGGTTTCGAGGAGCATCTGGCGAACGCCGTGCCACATGGGGCCAAACTGTACGTCTTCGTCGTCGTTCGGGTATAGCCAGTCGGCTTCGATTACCGTGGCGAGAATCTGATTTTTGTCGTCTTTCAGCGTGGTGAACGGATCACGCATGAATTTTTCGAATTGTGCGTTCGATGTTTTTAGCACGACGAGATTGCGGATGCCAGAGCGAATCGTCGTGCCTTCGCGCGTACCGACGAGCATCGCGGTTCGGCGTTCGTCGCCGTCGCGCGTGAATGCGCTGGCGTGCGGTTTTCCGCCGAGCGGGAGGCGCGACCAGGGCGTCTCTTCGATCGAAATGTGCACGCGCGAGACCTGCGCGTTGTAGGTGACGAACTGATCCATCAAATGGAGGCCGAATTCCTCGACGGGCTCGACGGAATGCTGGCGGGCGAGCGCGTAGACAGCGTTCTTCATCGTGTCGGCGGGAAGGATTTTGGAGTTGTCGCCCTTGGTGTGCGCGGACTCGAAATCGCCCTCGAAGCGAATCGAGACATTCAGCTCGCGAATGTCGTGGCGGCCTTCCTGGCGCGCGACGCGCAGGAGGCGAACGCGCGATTCACCGTAACTGTTTTGGCCGAGATGAATCGCCATGCGATCTCCATGTGAGGCGAAGTGAGGCGCGGGTAATTCCAGCGCGTCAATTCTAGCGCAGCTTGCGCAGGTGCTGGTGATTAGACGATCAGATGCGCTCGGGCGTTAGTTCGGCAGTGAGGCGGAGGACGCGCGCGTAATAATCGTGGTGTTTGAGGTTCGCGCCGGCTTCCTGATCGACGATGAAGGTGACGTCGGGATGATGCTGTAACGCGGAAGCGGTGACGCTGGCGGTGACCGGGCCTTCGATGGCTTGCGCGATGGAGGTGGCTTTCGACGAGCCGCTGGCGAGCAGCAGAATGCGGCGCGCTTCGAGAATCGTGCCGATACCCATGGTGATGGCGCACTCGGGGACTTTTTCGCCGGGCTTGAAGGATTTACGATTGTCGTCGATGGTTTCTGTCGTCAAAACTTTGATGCGGGTGCGAGAACCGAGGCTCGAGGTCGGCTCGTTAAATCCAACGTGGCCGTTGCGGCCGATGCCGAGGATTTGCAGATCGATTCCGCCGGCGTCGCGAATTGCCTGCTCATAGGCGGCGCAATATCGATCGTAATTTTCGGAGACCGTGCCGTCGGGGATGTGGATGTTTTCGGGCTTGGCGTTGACGTGGCGGAACAAATTTTCGTGCATGAAGTAATGGAAGCTCTCGGGGTGCGCCGCGGGGAGGCCGAGATATTCGTCGAGGTTGAAGCTGACGATGCCGGAGAAATCGAGTTTTTCTTCACGATGGAGACGAACGAGCTCTTTGTAAAACGTGAGCATCGTGCTGCCGGTGGCGAGGCCGAGGCGAATTTTTGGATTGCGGCGAATGGCGCCAGCGACGATGCGCGCGCCTTCGCGGCCGAGTTGTTCTTTGTCGGGTTTGAGAATGAGGAGCATGTTTGCGATTTTGCGGGTAATAGATTAAACCGATTTAAACGTATAATTCCAGCCGCGTTGCAAGGTTCAACACCGTAAGCCGGGAGAACACCGTAATTACGAAGCATTTTCTGACGGACCGCCAAATTCTCGCGCGCCCGGAAAGATTTCTGGCCACGCAACACATTATTGGGTCTACACTTCCGGGTCAACCGTTTTGGAATTTTCGGATTTGGGGTTGGGGTGATTCCTAAAAAATGGCACTGAATTCGACCGACTGGATTGTCATTGCCGCGTATCTGCTTCTAAATCTGGCGATCAGCCTCTATTACCGGCGGCGCTCCTCGGGCAGTACCGAGGAGTTTTTCGTTTCGGGGCGCAACGTTTCGTGGTGGCTGGCCGGAACGTCGATGGTGGCGACGACGTTTGCCGCGGATACGCCGCTGTTCGTCACCGGCGTTGTGGCGAAGCAAGGAATTTCGGGCAACTGGATCTGGTGGTCGCAGTGCCTGTCGGGAATGATGACGGTTTTCTTTTTCGCGCGGTATTGGCGGCGCGCGGGGATTCTAACCGACGTTGAGTTTGTCGAATTGCGCTACGAAGGCAAAGCCGCTGCGTTTTTGCGCGGGTTTCGCGCGATTTATCTTGGCGGGCTGATGAACTGCCTGATTCTCGGCTGGGTCATCAAGGCGATGATCAGCATCACGACGGTGTTGCTGGGCGATGCGATCGCGCAAGGGCGAGTGCTGTCGATCGGAATCGGCGGGCACACATTGTTTTCGTACACGCTCGGCACGCCGGCTCACACCGGTTTGCTGATCTGCGTTTTGCTGCTGGTGCCATTTACGGGGATTTACACATTCATCGGCGGACTTTGGGGCGTGCTGGTCACTGATCTGTTCCAGTTCGTTTTGAAGATGACGATGATCATCGTGCTGGCGTGGGTCGCGGTTTCAAAAATTGGCGGCATGACGTTGCTAAAGCTGCAGCTCTCGCACGTGAACGACGCGGTGCGCGCAACGGGCCAACCGACGAGCGATGTCACTGCGTTCTTCCCGAATTTCCATCTGGGCTGGACGACGGATGCGATCTGGACGCTGCCGGTGATCACGTTTGTGTTGTATCTCGGCGTGCAGTGGTGGGCGAGCTGGTATCCAGGGGCCGAGCCCGGAGGCGGCGGATACGTTGCGCAGCGCATGTTCAGTGCGAAGGACGAAAAGAATTCGCTCGGCGCGACGCTGTGGTTCAACATCGCGAACTACGCGATGCGTTCTTGGCCCTGGATAGTCACGGGGCTCGTAGCGGTAGCGGTCTACTCGACGCATGGCGGACTGCATCCGAGCGCGGAATTCGCAGCCGAGCCGGAAAAAGGCTACGTGATGGTGCTGCGCGATTTTCTTCCGCCGGCGTTGCGGGGGCTGATGATCGCGGCGTTTCTGGCGGCGTTCATGTCCACAGTGGGCACGCAGCTCAACTGGGGCACTTCGTACTTCATCAACGACTTCTATCGGCGCTTTGTCGTTCGCAACGGCACGGAAAAGCACTACGTGACGGTCAGCAAATTGTTCATCGTGCTGCTCGTGATTTTGAGCGGCTACACGGCGGCACACATCACTTCGATTCAATCGGCGTGGCAGCTCCTGCTCGGCATGGGCGCGGGCACGGGTGGCGTGCTGATGCTGCGGTGGTATTGGTGGCGCGTCAATGCGTGGAGCGAGATTTCCGCGATGGTAGCGGCATTTGTCGTTTCGATTTCGCTGGCGCAGATGTCGTTCAGTGGAAACACGACCGTGGTGTTCGCCAAGACGGCGCTGATCACAACGGCAGTAACGACAATCGTGTGGCTGGTCGTAACGCTAGTCACTCCGCCGGAATCCGACGAGCGATTGCTGAAATTTTATCGGCGCGTGCATCCGACGGTTCATGGGTGGAAGCGCGTCGCGGCGCTGGCTCCGGAGATCAAGCCAGTGCGCGATTTCAAAGCCAATGCCTTCGACTGGATCATGGGCTGCACGCTCGTCTATTGCTGCATGTTCGGAATCGGCGAACTGGTGCTACAGGAATGGCTGACGGGCGTGATTTTGCTGGTGGTGGCCGCGGTGGCTGGATATTTCATCTACTGGAGCTTGTCGCGCCGCGGGTGGGAGACTCTTTCAGGCGCATCGGACGGCGCGGATTAGAGGTAGCGCCGGCATCTTGCCGGCGGGTTTACCCAGCGTCGAGCTAGATCCAAACGAGTTCAAGGTCACTCTGTTTTGCCCGCGTGTGTAACCTCGCTCATCACTCGGTCCGTAATGCTCGAGTTCAAAATTCAAAAACGCCGGCAAGATGCCGGCGCTACCAAAACAAAAAGGGCGGAGATTTCTCTCCGCCCTTCTCATCCAGGTTTGTTGAACCTCGCTCAGGGCTTCAGGTGCGGCGAAGCCTTTTCCAAACGCGCAAGCAGCTTATGCGCCGAATCCGGAGCATGCAGCCGCGATTCGGTGATGATGTCTTCTGGCACAACCGCGCGGCCGTAAACGCGCTTGTTGGCATCGTTGTCCGGACGAACCGTCGAGCCTTCGAGCGAGATACCCGCGAAAACGCCGCGAGCGCGTGAATAGCTCAACATTTCGGCGCGCATAGTGACGTCAGTTTCGGCTGAAGCATCGCGACCCTTCGGTCCCGCTGCGATAGAAGCATCGCCGCCGAGCTTCACTTTGCTGTGCAGCACGCTGTCTGCGCCGCGGTTGTTCATCACGAGAATGACGAAGTCAGTGGCCTGGCCGCCGATCTGGAAGCCAACGCTGCCGCCTTCGAGGGCCATCATCGTCGGTGCGCCCCACGGTCCGGTGTAATCTTTGTGGGTGCGGCAAGTCATCACGCCGCGGCCGTAGCTGCCGCCAACGATGAACGCCGCTTTGACGACCGACGGGAAGATGATCACGCAGCGCGCTTTGTCGAGCAGGTCCTGCGGGATGTCATCCGGGATGTCAACGATTTCACTGAAAACCGTTCCGGCGTTTTCGATGCGATCATTGTCCTTCGTGTCGTCATCCTTGGCTTTCGCCTTGGACACTGGCGCGAGCGCAAGCCCTGCAACGACAAAGGCGCCGGCCAAAAATGTAGTGAAAATTCTCTTATGCAACTCCCTCATGAACGCTTCTCCTTTTTTCTTTCGTGCCCTTTTGATGCGCTAGACAGATTTTGGTTTTGTTACCGTAACAGCAAAATTCGATGAATGATATTCCTTCGAGTGTCAGCCCTTGCGGTCCGAAACCAGTATCACGACGCCGCCGATCAACGCAAGCGCTCCCAGGACCGGGGGCAACGGCACACTGTGATGCTCTTCCTTGGTCGCCTGGATGGGGCCAACATCCAAAACTTTCTTGTGGGTGGTGTAGGTAAAGCCCTGATACATCAGGGCAATCACGCCGAGAACAATCAAGATCAGTCCGAGTGGCTTCATAGTTTCGATTCCTCCTGGTTGCTTAATGCTGTAGCGAGCAAGACCGGTCGCCCGCTACCCTCCGTTAACGCTCCGTGGTCCGTTTCTTGAGTCCTGCTCCGGATACGTGATTAGGTCCTGCGAAGCAAGTGCCCGACCAGCGTGACCAAAAACAGGATCAAGAAGATGAAGAACAAAATCTTCGCGATGCCCGCCGCCGCTACGGCTACGCCCGTGAATCCAAGCAGCGCTGCTACCAGTGCCACAATGAAAAACGCCAATGCCCATCGCAACATCGCAACCTCCTGACAGGTGCTACCTGATTTGACAATCTTTCAAACGTGCAAAAGGGGCCCTGAACCGGGCTGAACGACGGCACTGCCTGACATGGGCCACGATTCCCTAAGTTTGTACAACTCGTGTATCTCATGCTCCATACGGTATCGACCTTAGTGCTTTTGGAACCATCGTGTAGCGACGAGGGGCGCCAAAGGCGGTTGCAAAACAAACCAAGGAGCCGAGTTGCGCCGGAAAACGTACTTCTTCGCGGTAGAACTTGAACACAGGGTCGGGAACTCTCGTAGGACGTTACGTTGAGTGCAAGTAACGTCGGGCTTACCAAGAATGTTGAGTAGGAAAAAGATTGCCCACGAGTTTTTCGGCGGTCGGTGTAAAAAATGCGGCACCTTTTGGCCGTTCGTTGAAACGTACTAGGACGGCGCGACAACTTAAGCTCCATCATGTGTGTGTGTTCTGGCACGCGTAAATCAATGTACTGATTGGCGCACAAGATGCACCTAAGGGATCGGTGGTTACTACATAGATTGCTGCAACCGCTTTGGACCCTTGTGTCGTCTTACGTGATGTCAGAGTTTAGGCATCGGTAACGAAGTGCGATACCTCGGCAGCGTCACGCTGCACGCAGCCGGTGCCGGTCGGAAATCCCAGGAGGTAAAGATGGAACCCATACGATTATTGGTAGCAGATGACCACGAGATCGTTCGCAGAGGCATTCGGTCGCTGCTCGAGGCTCAGCCGGGCTGGCAGGTCACTGGGGAGGCGAGCGACGGCCGTGAAGCCGTCGAAAAGGCGCGCGACTTGAAGCCCGACGTAACAGTACTCGACATCAGCATGCCGTCTCTGAACGGATTGGAAGCGGCGCGGCAAATGATCAAGAACGATGCTCGCGCAAAAATTCTCATTTTGACGCAGCACGAATCGGATCCGCTGATCCGCGAAGTGCTCGACGCCGGGGCGCGTGGGTATGTGTTGAAGTCCGACGCGAGCCGCGACCTGATTACGGCAGTCAACGCCGTGCGCAGCAATAAGACGTTTTTCACGGCGAAGGTCGCTCAGATCGTCTTGGACGGCTATTTGGACAAGAAGCCGAAGAAGTCGGCGACGCCCGAAGAACGCAAGGACGACGCGCGCAGCCGGCTGACACCGCGCCAGCGCGAGATCGTACAGCTCCTGGCAGAGGGCAAGAGCAGCAAGGAAGTGGCCGTCGCGCTTGGATTGAGCGTGAAGACGGCGGAAACGCACCGGGCGAACATCATGCGCCGGCTGGATTGCCACTCGATCAGCGAATTGGTGCGCTACGCGGTTAGGAACAACATTATCCAGGCCTGAGCGGCTGTTGGCGCTGACTGCAAAAAATTGATGTCCCGAAGGGGCGCGGAGTTTGCGCCCCTTTTATTTTGCCCGGCTATTTTGCTCGGCGCTTATTTGCGCGAAAGATCGTAGTACTAAGAATCCGTACAACATGCGTCGCCGAGGGCTTGCATGATTCGCGGTATTTCATCGTGAATTTTCGGGTGGTCTTCTGAAGTTGCATCACGGTAGTCCATAGGAGGTTTCATGAACTGGGATCAAGTGGAAGGAAAATGGAAACAAGCCTCAGGAAAAGCGAAAGAAAAATGGGGCAAGTTGACAGACGACGATCTCCAGCGCATCAGTGGAAAACGTGATCAACTTATCGGCCGCATTCAGGAGCGCTATGGCATCGCGAAGGAAGATGCCGAGCGCCAGGTGGATGAGTTCTCTCGCACCTACGGGACGGATGAAACCGTCACCCATGCAAAGGTGCGGAGCACGAGTAGCTAGGTAGGCCCCAGTTGAACTGAGGTCCGGCACTCGTGCATTACGAGCATCGATTGCAGTGAAGCAGAGGCGAGTTCTTGGTTCCGAGAGCTCGCCTTCTTTTTTCTCGTTCTGCGCTCTCTGTGAACTCTGCGGTGAACGCTTAGTCCGTGCCCATTTCGAACGGGCGGTCATATCCGGTCATTTCGAGATAGCCCGCACCACGAATTTCCGCTCCGCCTCGCGTGCCGTCGTAAGTGACTGAGCCTTCCCAATAAGATGGGGTCAGTGTTCCGTTGGTGGGACCGCCGATTAATTCCTGCGACGGGAGCGAGGTTCTCACTTCCAGATCGAGGGCAAGTTTTGGCACGTTGATTTTCCACTGAATAGGGTACGTGGCTTTTGTGGCGGAGCTTGTCCACGTGGCCCCGCCGGGTCGCAATGAGAATTCTGCGGCGCGCAGATGTGTGCTTTTTCCGCTCGCATCGACGAATGTCGCTGCGGAGTAAGGATCAACCGATCCATCCTTTCGGCGAATGCGAAAAAGCATCAGCTCGGTGTTGTCGGCCAGCTGCACACTGAACCAATCCCATCCGATTTGATCGCGGTCGAGTTGATACGTGAAAAATTCGTGGTCCATCCAGGCGAGGCCAGTGACTTTAAACTCTTTGCCGCCTGACGTGATCGTTCCGTTTGCCGCAAGCCGAGTGAGCGAAATGTAGTGCGAAGCATGGCCCGCGCCGGCGGCTTTCTGGCTGACGCCGTTTTCGCCTTGAATCACGGGCGGTTTTTCCGATTTCAAGCTCAGGTGTAAATCGAAACGTGGATCGACTGCCTCAAGCGTCTGTTTGTCGCCGCTCCATTGGATCTGCCAGTTGCCGTTCCAGATGCGCGCGTCCTTCACACTTATTCCGGCGATGCCAGGGCCGGCTCGATTCGTGCGCTCGGCGTGGTAGAAGTGGCCGCCGTCGAGATCGCTAAGCGCGAGGTGGGCGAGATAGAGGTCACGTACGTCCCACGCGTTCTTTCTCGCTTCCCAGTTTGCGCTCTGGCGAAAAAATGTGAGCTCGAAACCGAAACGGCGTCCGTCCGACGATGTGACGTTGCCCGTGTAATACCACCACTCGGTTTGATATTCGGGGTGATCGAAGTGATCGCGTGGAAATTCGTAGCGGTAGCCGGGTAGAGCGACGGCGTATTGTGAGCCCGTCTGTGCGCGAGTCGCGAGCGTGAACAGAGGCTGCGACGCAATCAGCAGGGCCAACGCGATGCGCGGGATGCTGCTACTCCTCATGCACAACCTCAATTGGATTCAGCCGGATGGCAACGTCCGCGGGATAGAGTCCAGCAAGCACCGTGGCGATGTAAACCACGCCCAACGCGGCGAGCAAAATCGCAACCGGCCAGTGAAATCGAATTGTCCAACCGAACGACTGCTTGTTGATCACGAAAACCAGAATCAGCGAAAGCGCGAATCCTTGCACCACCCCGGCCATTGTGGAGAGCAAGCCGAGTAGCCCGGCCTCGACCAAGATCAATTTGCGAATCTGCCACGAAGCCGCACCGAGAAATCGCAGCAGCCCGAGTTCGCGGCGACGATCGATCACAACGGCGAGCAGTGCGCCCGCGACACCGATCACTGCGACGATCACGGCTACCGCTTCCAGCGCGTAAGTAATCGCGAAAGTGCGATCGAAAATCATCAACGCCTGGGTGCGCAGATCGCGGTTGGAAAAAATCATGATGCGACTATCGCTGGCGGCCGCAGCACCTTCGATTTCGCGTCGCACGTCGATCAGCGACGCGCCAGGTGCCAGATAAATCGCCAGGCTCGCGGGCGCAGGGTCGGGCAAATACTTGAGGGCGGTGGAGCGATCCATTACGACGGTGCCGCGCTCGCTCGAATAATCATAAAAGACGTCAACGACGCGGAACGTCGGCTTTGAGGCGCCCAGCGACAACGTGATCGAATCGCCGCGCTTCACGCGGTGTTTGTTCGCGAACGGCTCGCTGACGACCACCGCGTTCTTGTCCCGCAATTCCGCGAGGACATCTTGCGTCGAACGCCCTGAAAGAAACTCCGATTGATGATACGCACGGCGCGTATCGATTTCGGCGGAGGCGAGTCCGGCCGGCATGCCTTCGTAGCTGATTTCGTAGTCGCGCAGCCGATCGACTGTTGCGACCCCAGGTAGACGCGCGATTTTGTCGGCAAATTCCAGACTGAGGCTCGGGTGGCGATCCGCAGCGGGCACACCGGCGGCGCGCAAATATAAGTCGGCGGGGACCTGATCGTTCATCCACAACCGCACCGTTTCGCGAAAACTTCCGACCATGATGCCGACCGCGGTCATCATTGCGATCGCGGTCGAGAGCGCGCCGACGAGCACCGAGGTGCGCCGCAGCGACGCCGACAGACTTTGCGATGCGAGCGAGGCTTCGACGCCTAAAATTGCACCTAGCGCGCGCGTCAGAAGTCGCGTCGTGAGATCGACCGCCGCGGGAATCGCCAACGCTGACGCGGCGATCACGAGCAGCGTCGCGAGATAGCCAAACAGAGGCTTGCCAGCAATGGCAGGCGCGCGCGATGCAGCGAACGCGCACAAAGCGAGCCCGACGGCGATCACCAGGTCGCGCAACTTGTGCACGCGCGCTACGTATTCGCGCCGCCCGCGCGCCATCGCTTCGATCGGCGCAACGAGTGATGCTTCTCGTGCCGGCGAAAACGCCGACGCCACAGCCACGCCGACGCCGACAATCAGCGCCAGCAAAACTGAATCGGCGCCGAGCGCAATCGCTCCCGGACGGCTGCTGACGTAAAGCGCCTCCACCGTCGCTGACATCAATTTCACCGCGCCGCTCGCCATCAATCGCCCGAGCGGCAGCCCGATCAACGCGCCGATGAGTCCGAGGCTCGCAGCTTCACCGATGAACGCTGCGAGAACCGTCGAGCGGCTCGCCCCGAGCGCGCGAACGATGCCGATTTCCGCGCGGCGCCGCACAACCGAAACCGAAATCGTGTTGTAAATGAGAAATGCGCCGACGACCAGCGCGATGTAGCTCAGCAGCTTCAGATTCCACCGAAACGCGGCGAGCATTTTGCGATTCTCGCTGGTTCCGGTCCCGGCGGCGCGAAGCTCGACTCCTTCTGGCAGAACCGCCGCAGCGATCGTCGCGGAATCGGCCCCGTCGATGACGCTTCTCGTCGAAGGTCCGCGAAGGCGCCGCTCCCATTCGGCGGCACTTGCAACGTGACTCGAGCCGCCGTCATCCTTCTCCGGAACTTTCACGAGAATGCGATCGACATGTCCGACGCGTCCGAGAGCGCGCTGCGCCTCGGCAAGATCCATCACGATCGCCGCCGCGTTTCCCTCATCGTCGGGAAAAACTCCGCGCACGATGTAATTGTGCATCCGATCGTTGATCAGGAGCGGAATGCGATCGCCGGTGTGGTAGCGGAGGCTCTGCCCGATCCACACGCTTTCGTCGTCGGCAAGATATTTGAGAGCCTCTGTGGGATTTTCGAACGCCGACGCCGCTTCGGAATGATTCTGCCCTTCCGCAACCAAATCGAGTCCCAACAGCGGGACTGTGCGTTTGCCATCGATCGCGGCGTAATCTTCAATCCGCGCCGAGATTCGGAGCGAATACGGGAGCTGTGCAAGTTTACCGACGACGTCTTCCGGCACTCCACCCGCTGCGACGATTTCGTAATCGTTGTTCCCCGCCAGCGTCTCCATCGACGAACGAAACGAACCCGCCGCGGCGAAACCCGCGAGATCGATCGCGAGCACCACCGCAACACCAAGCGCGATCGCCAGCACGGTGAGCGACGTGCGCACGGGCTCGTCCAGCAGCGGTCGCACCATCAGCCGATAAAAGAGAATGAGCCGCGCCACTATCGACGCTCCACACTTTCGATTTTTCCGTCGCGTAATCGCACGACAACGTCAGCGAGGGCGGCGGCTTCGGCGCTATGCGTTGCCATCACTGTGGCGGTGTTCTGTTCGCGTGAAAGACGCTGTAGCAATTCGAGGATCACGTTCCCGGTGGTCGAGTCGAGATTCCCCGTCGGCTCGTCGGCAAGCAACAACTTCGGCCCATGAATTAACGCTCGCGCAATTCCGACGCGCTGCATCTGCCCGCCCGACAGTTGATGTGGATAGCGCTCGCCGAGCCCTTCCAGCTCGACCCATCGCAATCGCTCGCGCGCCGACTCTCGCGCATTTGTGTTACCCGCGAGCAGTAACGGCAGCTCAACATTTCCTAATACGGTCAGCGTGTGCAACAACTGAAACGACTGAAAAATGAAGCCGACTTTCTCCCGCCGCAGCTTTGTCAGCTCCGCATCTTTCAGCGACGATGTCGCCACGCCATCGAGAAGCACACTCCCCGACGTCGGAAAATCCATCGCACCCGCAAGATTGAGCAGCGTCGATTTGCCGCATCCGCTGCGCCCAACGAGTGCGACAAACTGCCCCGCTTCGACATCGAGCGACACTCCGTCCAGCGCCCGGACTGGTTGTCCGTCGGTCGAATACTCCTTATGCACATTTTGCAGGGAAAGAATCGGCATAGAAATGAAGGGCGCAGTCACCCTGAGACGCCATTACAGCAGGTCAGAGGGTTCCCGCGCCCATTTTCTCAATACATTTATGTTACGTGGCCAAACAAGATTCGGATGTGAGTGCTATCCGTCGAAACCGAGACGCCCGCACCCAAACAACCTACTTCGTCGCCAACGCCTTCTCGATCGCCGCCGTCACTTCCGGCGAATCCGGCGTGACCTTCGGCTCAAACCGCGCAACGATCTGCCCGTCGCGCCCAATCAAAAACTTGGTAAAGTTCCACTGGATGTCGCCGCCCGTCGAAGGATTCGCCGACTTGTCAGTCAAATATTGATACAGCGGCGTCGTGTCGTCGCCCTTCACCGAAACTTTCGACATCATCGGAAACGTCACGTTGTATTTGGACGAGCAGAACGTCTTGATCTCCGCGTTCGTCCCCGGTTCCTGCCCGCCAAAATTATTCGCCGGGATTCCGACGATCACGAATCCCTTGTCCTTGAACTTCTCGTACGTCGATTCCAGCGCGGTGTATTGCGGAGTGAATCCGCAGCGGCTGGCAACGTTGACGAGCATCACGACCTTGCCCTTGTATGACGCGAGCGACGTCGGCTGCCCATCAATCGAATTCAAGGTGAAATCGTAAATCGACTTTCCGCCCGCGATCACCGCAGCAGCGCAAAATAACAAACCAAACACCAACGGCGCGATCATTTTCATCTTCACTTCCTCCCAGTTAGCTTGCGAGTTCGATCTGCTCCGATGCATCCTCGGCGGCGCGTCAATTCGGAGCGAACCCTGCGTGCCCGCAAACAGATCGCCGGGACGCCGCTGCGTCCCTCCATTCTACGACATCCTCAAGCCTCCGCGTCCTCGGCGTTCTCCGCGCCTCCGCGTTGGATTTTCTTCCTTGGCCGTGCTTTTCACCACCCATTGAGCCAGCCCACCCGCTGGTATAGACTTCGCCGCGCGCGATTTTGGCATCCTAGCCCTTACCGCTCGCAATCAGGGGACGCGGTACGCGCTGGTCGTCGTCGCTCTCTAAATTTCTAGCTCGTCGTCACGCCGATTCACGGAGGCTCGATGCTCCTCGCAGCGGGAGTCGCAGTCACGCACCGGACGCTCGCCCCGGTCGATCTCGTCATCATCGCGGTCTATTTCGTCCTGGTCTTCGGCATCGGCTTTTATTTCTCGCGCAAAGAGCGTACCTCCGAAGATTACTTCCTCGCCGGACGCAACATCGGCTGGTTCGCCATCGGAGCGTCGCTCTTCGTCTCCAATATTTCCACCGAACATTTCATCGGCCTCGCCGGGTCGGGCGCCACCTCCGGCCTCGCCGGCGGAAATTTTGAGTGGCAAGCCTCCTGCATCCTCCTGCTGCTCGGCTGGGTCTTCGTTCCCTTCTATTTGCGTTCCAACGTTTTCACCATGCCCGAATTTCTCGAGCGCCGCTTCAACCGCAATTGCGCCACGTATCTCGCCGGAATTTCCATCATCGCCTATATCTTCACCAAAATTTCCGTCCATCTCTACGCCGCGGCCATCGTGCTCGAACGCGTCGTTGGCTGGAACCAATGGACCGCCGCGATCATCCTCGTCGTCGCGACCGGCATTTACACCGTCGCCGGTGGACTCGCCGCCGTCATCTACACCGACCTCGTGCAGACGCTGATCCTGCTCGCCGGCGCGATCGCGCTCACATTCATCGGCCTCGACAAAGTCGGGGGCTTCAGCGCTTTGCGAGCTGCCGTGCCCGCCAGCTATTTCCACATGGTGAAGCCGATCAGCGATCCCGACTTTCCCTGGACCGGAATTTTCTTTGGCGCGCCAATCATCGGCATCTGGTATTGGTGCACCGATCAGGTGATCGTCCAGCGCGTGCTTTCCGCGAAAGACGAAGGCCACGCAAAAGCCGGCACGATTTTTGCTGGATTCCTGAAAATCCTTCCCGTTTTTCTGTTAGTGATTCCCGGCGTAATCGCGTTCGCGCTCTATCCGCAACTTTTTCACATCGAAAACGGCGCCGTCACCAACGGCGACATCGCGTTCCCGACCGCCGTCGTCAACTTGCTGCCAACCGGCTTCGTCGGATTGATGGTCGCCGCGCTGCTCGCCGCGTTGATGGGCGCCATGAGTTCGGTTTTCAACTCCACATCGACGATGGTCACGCTCGACTTCTATAAAAAATTTCGCCCTGCCGCGACCGAGAAGCAACTCGTCACCTTCGGCCGCATCGCCACAGCCGCGATGGTCGTACTCGGCTTGCTTTGGGTGCCGTTCATTCATCTGCTCAGCGCGCAGCTGTGGGTTTATCTGCAAAGCGTGCAGGGATATATCAGCCCGCCAATCGCGGTCTGCTTCATTTTTGGAATTTTGTGGCCGCGTCTCAACGGAACTGGAGCGATTTGCACTCTCTTGGCCGGCTTCGTGATGGGCGCAGGCCGCTTCATCTTCGAAGTGCTCGACAAATCCGCGCACTACCAATCGGGTTTCCTGCGCTGGCTCGTCGACATGAATTTTCTGCACTACAGCATCCTGATGTTCGTCGCCTGCACCATCGTTTTGATCGTCGTCAGTCTGATGACGCCCGCGCCCGAGCGCAGCAAACTCGCCGGCCTCACCTTCGCCACCGTCGACGACAAAATCGACACCATCGACGTCCACAAACCGAACTTGGCAAGAGAAACGCGCACTGAACACCGGATCAACGTCACGTTGACCTACGTATTGCTGGCAACCGTCCTAATCCTGTGGATCTACTTCCGCTAACAATGGCCACCAACTTCAACTTCGACCACGCTCGTGTAGGGGCACAGCACGCTGTGCCCCAGCTTGCCCAGGCGTCAAAAGCTGCGCGTGGTGTTTGTGCGTCGATCCAAACGCTCAAACCTAAAGTCTCGCAATCCGACGCCCTGCGAAAATTTTCTGCCCCCGGCCCACTTGCGCTGCTCCGCAATCTTCGCCTAGGCCCACTCCAACGCATTGCCGAAGTCCACGTCCCCTTCCATCTCTACCGTGTCGACTACGACCTCGGCCGCGAACACCAATCGCGCCTCTTTGCCATCGACGCAGTCGAAGGCTCTCTCGACCTTTTTGAATTCCCTGCCCCGCCAACGCGAGACGAGCTCGCTCAAGTCGAAACCAGGAACGCATTGCCAACAAATCTGACAGATGGCGCCTCGCAAGAACTCTTGCGCGAAAAAGTTCTCCGCGTAATCTTCCAGCAAGGCTTCTTCAAATTGCGTGATGCCAATCTGACGATGAATTGCATTCAGCTCGATCTGCATCTTGCCTATTGGCTAGCGTTCTATGGGAAGGACACCGTACGCTGCCGAGTTCTCGACGCAACGCGCAACCGCATCGAAGGCGCAA
>Ga0206939_10012_pt1 | contig 16860 bp, 5 predicted proteins | sample Alteio_BWOrgHeat_10_FD_152921 | JGI IMG/M metagenome (GOLD analysis project Ga0206939, IMG submission 152921) | Enriched cells from forest soil in Barre Woods Harvard Forest LTER site, Petersham, Massachusetts, United States -... | ecosystem: Environmental > Terrestrial > Soil > Temperate forest >... | reverse complement strand
GCCGATCCGACCACCGTTCCGTCCACTTTGACCTGCACATTGTTGATCGCGGTGCCCACCGCAGCGGCGTTATCGATCGCCCATCCGGAAACCGTTACCGTGCCTGATACGGCCGACCCTTGCGCCGGCCCATCAATGTAAACGGTCGGTGAGGGGCTCTGGACGGTTACGATCACCGACGAAGAGCCCGAGTCGGGAATTCCGTCGCTGTCAGTCGCCGTGACCGTGATGTTGTGAGACCCGGCGCTCAGCGTGGAGGTGTTCAAGGAAAACGAAAAACCCACGTTGGGACAGCCAGGCCTACTGGGATATATTGCACAAACATCTGGACGGCTGGAGCCGTAGGTGGCCGTGCCCACAACGGTCCCATCTACCTTGACCTGCACGCTGCTGACGCCCGTGCCCACCACAGCGGCGTTGTCCACCGCCCACCCGGAAACCGTCACTGTGCCTGATACCGCCGACCCTTGCGCCGGCGCATCAATGTAAACGGTTGGCAGCGGGGCCTGCACATCCCCCGCATTGGTCCAAAGAACTACCTCACGCGCCGTTCCCCCGCTCGCCACAGCGACCGTTGCGAATCCGCCAGTCCCGTCCGAAGACAGAACCGGGGACACGGCTGAAAGAGTGCCTACGCCTGTTCCGGGTACCGTGTCGCCGGCTGCGATGATTTTGAAAATTGTTCCTGCGGCAGTCACGCCAAATTGGCCGGCCTCAATAACGCTACCGCTGGTCACGAAGCGGTTTGCGAATACGATCGTACCGTCCGGCCCGAGCGCAAAGTCTATGCCCTGTCCGTTGGGTGCCGGGATTACGTTGAACGTACCCAATCCGCCGGGCACGGCCCCCCCTTGAAGCACAATGGCTCTTAGCGTCTGATCCGATTGCAATATCCGGAAGTAACCCGAACTCGTGGTCCCTACGCCCGAGCGAAACGCGACATCGCCTTCGTCGTTGATCTGCACGGCTCCAGAAGTCGGACCGAATAACTGAGTGGCAAAGGTGCCTCCCCCGGGAGCAGCCGTTCCATCTAATGCCAGAGTCGAAATGGCGCCGCCTGCCGCTCCATCGAACACACCGTTAATGGCGGTCGTAGCTGGCGGGATGGTCACCGAGCCCGCGAAGGCTACGATTCCGAAGTTATTGAAGCTGGAAAGGCCAAGCAGCCCGGTCACAGTGCCACCCGCTAAGCTATCGCCTGTCGCCACAAGCTTTTGGGGCGTGCTGCTCGCCGAACCCACAAAAATTCCGCTTCCCGCGCTTGTGTCTGCAGCGAATGCAACCTGGCCGCCCGCATTGATGGCTATGTGCCCACCTTGGGTGGAGCTATCAGCGAGCGCCGAAAAGACGGCTCCGCCGGGTGCCGGGTCGCCCGAAGCCACGATTTTCGTGATGCCTCCGCCGACGCCCGGAGTGAACAAGAAGATACCTTCGCCATTGCTCGTCGATGCCAGGAAAGCCGCCTGACCCGAATCATTGAGCATCGACGGTGCCGGTACAAGGCTAAAGCCCGGCTGCGGGAAAACGAATATCGAACTGGCAGAGGCTGAATCGCCGGTTGCGACTACTTTCGCGAGCGCGCTCGATGGCGATCCCGTGAACATCCCCTGCCCTGCGCCGGCGCCCATCAGTGACGATCCAAAAAAGACCTGCCCTGACGAATTCACAAACATCTCCGTGAATCCTCCACGTGTGCCCAAGACGCCAGTCAGACCCGATGGTGCGTTATCGCCCTCGCTCGCGAGCTTGGTGGTCGTGCTGCTGGTACGGTCCGTAACGAATGCGCTGATTAATCCGCCTGCGTTTTGCGCGGTGAATGCGACAAAGTGGCCGGCGGCCAGCACGTCGGAATCACCAAAAAAAGTGGCCGCCGCCCCGGTGGGCAGCGTGTCCGCCGTGCTCATCAGGTTTTGAATGCTGCCGGACGAACCAAGGAATTCGCCGTAAAACGCGCCACTAGTGTTCCCGGCCACGCTCGAAGTGAAATAAACGGAGCCGTTGTTCAGTGTCAGTTGGGGCGGTGCAGTAGCGAAGAGAACAGGGGCCCCACCGCCGGGAACGGGGAACGTGTGCGAGAGGTTAAAGGTGCCACCGCCGGAAAGGGACGTAGCCTGCCCGTCGGCGACGATAAGTGCTGGAGCGCCGGCCCCACTCTGTGTGTAGAAACCCAATCCGCCCGTAGTGAACTGTTCAGCGAAACCGGCTGTACCGTTGTTCGCTATCGTTGCGAAGTACACGAGCTGAAAAGTCTTGCTGCTTACCGTCTCGCCGTTATACGCCACGAGATCTGGCGCCGTCGCACTGGCCGTGTGATAGCGAAGGAGCGCGCGGGTGGTCGTCCCGCCTGTAATCACCGAGTTGATCAGGATTTCCCCCGTGTCGTCGATGCCCTGCGGAAGGGGACCCGCTAGTGTCCCACCGCCTGGAACCGAGGCCGGGGCTGCGTTGCCGCTGGCGGCCACGAGTGTGAAGGTAGATGGAGCGGTCCAGAGCCACGTCTCGAGGGATGGGGAGACGATCGCCGAGAAGGCAACCTTGCCACTGTTATTGAGAAATACGCTCGCCCCTCCTATCCCGGTAAAGTTGCCCCCCCCGGGTGCAGGGTCGCCTCCTGCGACGACTTTCTGGAAACCGCTCACTGAGCCCACTAAGAACGCTCCGACTGATACCCCTCCTGTTTGCTGGATTCGGCAATGAATGAGAACCTGGCCGAGAGCATTGATTGCGCTAGGAATCTGGATGTTGCTGACGGTGCCGGCGGGTGCTGCAACCGCATCGCCCACACCCACTACGCGAATCACAGACCCGCCCGCCGCCGGCACAATGAACAGCGTCCTTTGTGGAACACCTTGGCCTGCGCCGGGCGTGAGCTCGGCAACGAAAGCGACATCGCCGTTGTCATCGATTCCGATCGGGCTGATTTGTGGGCCATAAGCCTTGCCGCCGCTAAGTGGCGCTATGTCCGTGGAGTGCAACACAGGATGGAGGGTGGTTCCGTCGTAAGCCAGGAGGGCCGCATGTCCCGCGTCGCCGTTCAAGCCATAGTGAGCCGCAAAAACAACATGTCCGGAAGAATTTATGCCGCCGCCGTTGGAAAAAAAGATCACTTGGCTCCCGGGGACTCCCGGGACAGCATCGCCTACCTGGATGACCCGCACAGTTGAGGAGCCCGCGTGTCGGTAGAAGGCTGCAGTTGCACCGTCTCCTAGGAACGCATAGTCGCCACTCTGATCGACGACGCCACCAAACGGGACGCCAAAGTGGTTGGACAAGTTGAGGGCAGTCTGATCGGTGACGACGGCCACTGGCGAACCCTGTGCACGACCCGAAGCACACACCAGCAGCGTCGTACACAGCAATACCAGATTGGCGAATCTTACCTGGCCGACTGAGGCAGACAGGACTCTTGGAAACTGGCTTGAGCGTGAGAGCTGGGTTGTAGTCACAGAATCCTCCCTGGGCAACGCCCATTCGTCATGGATATGGCTGAACGCCTCACCGGGTTGAGGGCAGAAGAAGGGTAAGTGCCGCTCACTGGAGCCTCCAGAGTTAAGAAGAAAAGTAAATCAAGGGGCCCAGACGGCTTTGGTTCTGTCGCGAAACCACACCCACACGGCGTAATTCAAAGCAAGTAAATCGCCAAGCCAGTAGCGGCCTAACCGACTTCATTTCAATATCGGGTAGAGAAAAGAGATTAATGGAGGTGAATTGATTCTAGCTATTCTGCAAAATGTTGCAGACGTTAATCTTTTCGCTTTGGATCTGCACAGAGGGTCGCGCCAATGACCTTGAAATTAATAACCGACGTTTGGGACAGCCGGGTCTGCCGGGATAGACGGCACAGACATCGGAACGGCTTGAGCCGTAGGTGGCGGCTTCCACGACCGGTCCTTCGCAGGTGGACGCCTAAAAAGCCAGAGGCCGGGGAAGCGGCCTGTTCGATCTGTCGCTAGGCGCAAGGCCTTCGCATCACCCTGGCGACTAAGTCAACGAGTGATGGTAACAGAAGCCGAGCCGGTGTCGGGAGTTCCGTCGCTGTCGGTCGCCGTCACCATGATGGTGTGAGACCCTGCGCTCAATGCGGACGTGTTCAGTGCATAGGAAAAACCCACGTTCGGACAGCCGGGCCTGCCGGGATAAACCGCGCAGACATCGGAACGGCTTATTCCGTAAGTCGCAGTTCCCACAACCGTCCCGTCCACCTTGACCTGCACGCTGCTGATCGCGGTTCCCGCTACAGAGGCGTTGTCCACCGCCCACCCGGAGACCGTCACCGTGCCTGATACCGCTGACCCTTGCGCCGGAGCATCAATGTAAACGGTCGGCGGCGGGGCCTGCACATTCACCGTGACGCTAGAAGAGCCAGTGTCGGGAGTTCCGTCGCTATCGGTCGCCGTCACCATGATGGTGTGAGATCCCGCGCTCAATGAGGACGTGTTGAGGGAATAGGAAAAGCCCACGTTCGGACAGCCCGGCCGACCGGGATAGACCGCACAGACATCAGGACGGCTGATGCCGTAAGTCGCCGTGCCCACGACCGTTCCATCCACCCTGACCTGCACGCTGCTGATCGCGGTGCCCACCACGGAGGCGTTGTCCACCGCCCACCCGGAAACGGTAACGGTGCCTGATACCGCCGACCCTGACGCCGGCGCATCAATGAAAACGGTCGGCGGCGGGGTCTGCACATTCACCGTGACGCTAGAAGAGCCAGTGTCGGGAGTCCCGTCGCTGTCGGTTGCGGTTACAGTGATGGTGTGAGTGCCCGTGCTCAATGTGGGCGTGCTCAGCGAATAGGAATAACCCACGTTCGGACATCCGGGCCGACCGGGATAAACCGCACAGACGTCGGGACGGCTTGACCCGTAGGTCGCGGTCCCCACGACCGACCCGTCCACCTTGACCTGCACGCTGCTGATGGCGGTTCCCACCACAGAGGAGTTGTCCACCGCCCAACCGGAAACAGTCACCGTGCCTGATACCGCCGACCCTTGCGCCGGCCCATCAATGTAAATGGTTGGCGGCTTGGGCGCGCGGCCGGTCCCAGCAAGATTGACGGTTTGGGTTCCGGCATTGTCGGTGATCGTGACGGATCCAGAGGCAGAACCAACCACGGTCGGCGCGAACAATACCTGAATCGTACACGACGCTCCGGGTTCAATGCTCCCGCTGCAATTATTCATCTGACTAAACGGCGGCGTGGCGACAACGCTCGAGACCTGCAACGGTCCCGTCCCCGTGCTCTGTAGAGTAATGCTCCTTGCTGCGCTGGTCGTGTCGACAACTTGTGATGAGAAGGACAGCGTCGTTGGAGTCACCGACGCGGCCGGCGCGGTTCCCGTGCCGTTAAGCGTCACGACCTGCGTCGAGCCTAGGTTTCCCGAGTCATCGCTCACATTTAGCGTCCCGCTCACTGAACCAGGGGCAGGCGGCGTAAATGTGACGGAGACTGGGCAGTTTGATCCTGGAACCAGTACCGCCAGGCAGTTGTTTGCTTCTGAGAATCCGCCGCTTGCGGATAGATTCAATTCGTTCAGCGGGCTGCCCCCGAAGTTGGCAATCGTGATGGTCTGAGCGCGGCTGGTGGTTCCGACGTTCTGCGAAAACGTCAATGTTGGAGGCGAAAAACTGATCGCGGACGGGCGCGGAGTCGGCAATAGTAGGGGAGTCGCTCCGAATACGTAATAGGGACCGTAATACTGGGTCAACGTGTTGGACGAGGTGAGAACCCCCAACATGTTGTCCACAATTTGCGCTCCGCCCCCTCCTACAAGGACCATTCCGCTCGAATCGACGGCAATGTTGTGCGGCGTTGAACTGGGACCCAAGTATATGGACGTCCAATTGGCTCCCGTCAAATCATCGACGCGAACTACCGCAGGCTGATAATACTCCGCATCGGCAATGTAGATCTTGCCGGCCGCGTCCACTGCTACCCCAATGGGAGATTGCAAGGAATAGATGTAGGTGTTGATCACCGGGGACTGTGTCAACGTAGTCCAATTGGTGCCGTTCATATCGTCCATACGAACGATCCGTTTGTTGCCGGTGTCCGCCACATAGATCCGTCCACTCGCGTCAAACGCAACGGGCGCTGCGTACTGCGCGAATTGTCCGACGCCGGACCCGATCCCGCTCATGGCAGTCCAGTTCGTGCCGTTCATGTCGTCGATGCGGACCAGCCGGTTGTTGCCTGTGTCCATCAGATAGATCCTGCCGGCAGAATCCACGCTAATGCCTGATAGATCCGTGAACTGACCGATGTCGGAACCCCACGTGCCAAAGCTCGTCCAGTTCGTGCCGTTCATATCGTCAATGCGGACGACGCGGCCGTTGTAAGTATCGGCGATGTAAATTCTGCCTGCGGAATCCAGCGCAATGCCGTAGGCGCCGTAAAACTGCCCGACACCACTGCCTTGCGTTCCAAACGAGATCAGGTTGGTGCCGTTCAGGTCGTCCGAGCGGAGAATCTGGCCGCTATTAGAGAAGTAGAACGGCGTGTATGCGGAATTGTAGCCGGTAGTCCCGGTGACGACCACGCCGTTTGTTCCGTAGACTTGGTACGTGGAGCCGTTGATCGCTTGAGTTGATCCATTCGCAGTCAAGGTGCCGCTGAAGGTGCCTTTGAAGATAAAACTACATGTCACATGGCCGCCTCTGCCGCCGCCGGAACAGCTTTCCACAGTGGAACTGTTCGAAAAGGTGGCGTGAATCGCCGTGCTCCCGTCGTTGGATAGGAAGGTTAGGGTTCCGCCGGAAATGGCCAGCGTACCCGGCGGGTTCGCCACAGTTGTCCCTGCCGACAACGAACCGCCCGAATTAGTCAAACCAGCCTGATCAGCGTACGCCACGGGAATCAAAACGGCGAAAAGAACCAGAGCGAGCACCTTATTTATTTTCATTCTGTCACCGGATCTTTGCTATTCGAGCGCGCACCAAACCCAATATCGAGGAGCATCGCACTGAGCCGAATCTCCGATTTCAATTTCTGCGCAAGACCATATCCTTGTCGCGCTCTCGGGTCAACCTCAACTCGCCTTAGCCGCAGTTGCGCGGCAAGCGCGTCTCGTTTCGCGGTTCGAGAACCGCACGGGAAGGACGAGTGTGATTGTCGTACCGGGAGCCACCTTTCGCGCACTTGATCGACCAGAGAGCGAACTTACTCGCGTCTAGAGTGTTTTATTGGGCCCGAATGGCCGTTTGCGGCAGCGGTCTCGCGTCCGTTGCTGCGCGCATCACTGCTGTTCGGGCCCTCCCTTGAACAAGCTGTCGCAACTTACTCCAGGCGAGAGGACAGTGTTGCAGCGCTATTCACCTAGTGGCGAAAATGCCAGCAAGCGCAGCGCAGCTTGGACTGAGTCAATCCAGATCGGGCTCGGCCTGACAGCCCTCGCCAGCTGTAGAGCTCGATCTGAGCATCATGGTGGGGAAGCCCGATCAAGAACCACGCTCCCATTCCTTCGGAGAAATCCTCAGACAGCTCAACTCAGTAACTAGGTCAATGCGTGACGGTGACAGAAGCCGAGCCAGTGTCGGGAGTGCCGTCGCTGTCGGTCGCCGTTACGGTGATGGTGTGAGCGCCCACGCTCAACGTGGACGTATCCAGGGAATAGGAATAACCCACGTTGGGACAGCCAGGCCTTCCGGGATAAACCGCACAGACATCGGAACGGCTCGAGCCGTAAGTCGCGGTCCCCACGACCGTCCCGTCCACCTTAACCTGCACGTTGCTGATCGCGGTTCCAACCTTAGAGGCGTTGTCCACCGCCCATCCTGAAACCATCACGATGCCCGATACGGTTGCGCCTGACGCGGGCGCATCAATGTAAACGGTTGGCGGCGGGGTCTGCACAGTCACTGTGACGCTAGAAGAACCAGAATCGGGAGTCCCGTCGCTGTCGGTCGCCGTTACGGTGATGGTGTGAGTGCCCGCGCTCAAGGTGGATGTGTTCAGGGAAAAGGAATAACCCACATTCGGACAGCCGGGTCTGCCGGGATAGGCCGCACAGACATCGGAACGGCTTGACCCGTAGGTCGCGGTTCCCACAACCGACCCATCGACCTTCACCTGCACGCTGTTGATCGCGGTCCCCACCACCGAGGCGTTGTCCACCGCCCATCCTGAAACCGTAACGATGCCCGATACCGTCGCCCCTGACGCGGGCGCATCAATGTAGACGGTCGGTGGCGGGGTCTGCACATTCACGGTGACACTAGAAGAGCCTAAGTCGGGAGTCCCGTCGCTGTCGGTCGCGGTTACGGTGATGGTGTGAGACCCGACGCTCAATGTGGAGGTGTTCAGGGAATAGGAATAACCCACGTTGGGACAGCCGGGCCTGCCAGGATACACTGCACATACATCGGAACGGCTTGACCCGTAGGTCGCAGTTCCCACGACCGACCCATCCACCTTGACCTGCACGCTGCTGATCGCGGTCCCAACCGTAGAGGCGTTGTCCAGCGCCCATCCTGAAATCGCCACGATGCCCGATACCGTCGCCCCTGACGCCGGCGCATCAATGTAAACAGTTGGCGGCGGGGTCTGCACATTTACCGTGACGCTAGAAGAGCCGATGTCAGGAGTCCCATCGCTGTCGGTCGCGGTTACGGTGATGGTGTGAGCACCAGCGCTCAGCGTGGATGTATTCAGGGAAAAGGAATAACCCACGTTGGGGCAGCCGGGTCTGCCGGGATAGGCCGCACAGACATCGGGACGGCTTGACCCGTAGGTCGCAGTCCCCACGACCGACCCATCGACCTTGACCTGCACGCTGCTGATGGCAGTCCCCACCGCAGAGGCGTTGTCCACCGCCCATCCTGAAATCGCTACGATGCCCGATACCGTTGCCCCTGACGCCGGCGCATCAATGTAAACAGTTGGCGGCGAAGGCGGTTGATTGCTGGAACCACCCACGAACGTCACGATTTCCATGCCGTAATTTTCCGCTATGCTTGCAGTGACGGAGGCCTGATAGGATCCCGTAGCCGACACGATCAGGTCCAAGGAGCAAACCGTCGCTCCTCCCGAATTGGTTTGGGACTCAATCGTCCATCCACTTCCAGGAATTGAACAGATTAGGTTAGAGGCCTCAGTGGCAGCCCAGGAGAATAGATATTCATTGGCTGCCGTTGTGGTGACTGCGGTCGAGGACCAGGACGGCGTTGCGGTTAACGACTCGTTGTATGCCGTTTGATCGAGAGGTGCTGCGGAGTCCAGTCCTGCAACCTCCGCCACAGCGACCAACAAATAAGTACTGCCGCCACTAAAATTCAGCGTGAACGAGTTGGCGCCTCCCGCAGTGTACGCGTAGTAGAAGTTGTTGTAAGTCGGGCTGCCGGAGACATTGTGATAGATCGAGGTTGGCAGGCCTCGCTTGAACGTATCTCCGGAGCCATCGGTCACACTGCTCACATCGAGCGGCCAGAAGCTCACGCCTACGATGAGTGTGTGTCCTGCCGCGGTGGGCTGCGGAAGGGTCAAGGTGACCGTTCCTGAGGAAGAAGGCTCGAGACTAAAGGTGGCTTCTTGAATCAGCAAGATGGTTGAAGGCGTCACTGAAAAGCCGCCCTTCAACGTGCCACTCGAATTATCGGGATTGGTCACGGTAACATCCCGTGGTCCCAGGCTGGCCGTGGCGCGAATGGAAACCTGGGCTGTGAGTTGTGACGTTGAGTTGAACGCACACGAGTTCACAGTCGTCCCGGCTCCAAAGCTACACGCTGCACCACTTTGAAAATTGCTCCCGTTGATGATGACGGTAATTAGTTGGCCCTGACCGCCACTGCTGGGGCTGAGAGAACTCACACTTGGGGGAGGATTCACTAAGAAACCACCAACCAAGGTGCCGCTCTGTAAATCAGGATTGACTACTGTCACGTCGTGCGGGCCGAGCGGTGCGTCTGGATTAATTGTCAAAATCGCAATCAACTGGCTCGTGGAGTTGAAGGCACAAGAACTCACGTTAATTCCAGAACCAAAGCCACACGCTGCGCCGCTTTGGAAATTGCTCCCATTGATAGCAATACTTAACGTTGCCCCCTGCGTGCCACTGCTCGGGTTGACTGATGCCGGCAGCGGCGGCGGAGGATGAGCTACTGTTGCCGTAATCAGTAGCGTTTGGCTTGCCGTCGATCCCGCATTGTCTGTTACTGTTAAAGTCACGGTGTAAGTTGCGGCGGACGTATACGTATGGTTAGGGCTCGGTTGCGTCGAGAGTTGCCCGTCACCAAAATCCCATAAATAACCAACCACCGTTCCATCTGGGTCTGTGCTCCCTGTTCCAGAGAACGCGACGCTCAAAGGAATAGGGCCGCTCGTGGGTTTTGCTGTTGCGACGGCTTTCGGCGGCAGATCGGAAGTAAGTTGAATAATTTGCGCAACCGATGGAACGCCATTGCCGTTGAGTATAAACAGCATGTAGGGACCCGGGGGGGCCAGATTTCCATTTGCTGGAGATGTTACGTTGAGAGTTCCTGAACCTACTGTGAAACTCAAGCTATTGATGCGCTGATCCTGATTGAACGAGTGCGTAACTGAGCTCAACCGTATCAGGTTGACCTGCGCAATGTTCGCCGAATCCGGCGTCGCAAGAGAAAAGGTTTGACCATACGATATCAGCGTCGGTCCACTCGAGATCGTAGGACGCGCTCCATTGAATAAATAAGGCGGAGAGAAAATCTCCGCAGTCGCTCCGCTTACATCTCCTCCCGCAGAAAGAACCCGCCCGTCCGGCAACAACACCGCGGTGGAGTGATAGCCCCGATACTGCGTAATGCTCGCCATCGGCGTGAAAGTTTCCGTGGCGGGGTCCCACATCTCGGTGAGGTAAACAGGTGCGGATGCATTGTCGAATCCCGATCCGCTGCTGCCTCCGGTGATTAAAATCCTTCCATCGGCGAGTATTGTTCCATTCAGTTGTCGACGGGCTATAGCCATCGATCCCACATATCTCCAGGCCGGCGAACCCGCATTCAGATCGATTACTTCTGCAGTGGCGGTCGGCGGATCAGAACCGCCTACCGTAAGGATCTTCCCTGGGGCATACATAACTGCGGTGTCGTAATCGCGGGAATTGAAATTTAGGTCGGCGACCGCGGTCCAGCTCCCCGTTCCCGATGTATCTAGATAGCGCGACGGCGAGTCTGGTGTCGCGTAGAACACCTTTCCATTCGGCGCCAGGAACATCCGCGGATATAAAGCAAGGGCAAGCTGAGCTGTCGTAAGGTCCCGCCATGATTGCTGAGCCGCTTGCCAGACTTGAGGCAGGGTATCCACTCCAGCCGAGCTATTCATGTCGCCGGAGGTCACTAGGACATCTCCGTTAGATAGCGTTGTATTAGTCGGATACCAGCGTGGTGCGTTCATGTCAGATACGCGGGTCCACGTGTTAGACCCCGGATCGTAGAGGCTCGCGTTGGGTACACCATCGAAGTCGCCAAGGTTACCGCCAGTTACCAATATTTGGTTGTCCGCAAGAAAAGAGTGCCCCGCGCAAAACAGCTGGTAGCCGGGAAGTGGTGTGGGGGTAACTGTACCCGTAGCTGGATCCCAAATTTGCGGATTCAAAGATGCACTCTGAAGGGCCCAGAAAAGTACTTTGCCGCTGGGTAGTACCATCACGTGTATAGGTTCGTAGCTCGTACTGAAGACCGAAGACCACTGCCCTACGGTCGCAGGGCCGCTTTGAGCACTTAGCGCGATAGAAAAATAGATGACGATTGTAATTACTGAGACGAACCGGAGAACTGAGCTCCCGCGTGCGCAAGACGCTGCGCTGGGGCGGAAGAGAAGACGTTGTGGTAGTGACATCTGAGATTTACTCGTGTGTGAGAAGGAACATTCGAATGGGAGAGGAATGATGGACCTGGGCTCCGGTGCGGTTTTGCCCAGGCATGTTCATGATGTTACCGATTGCTATGATCTGACCCTGGTCGTTGATACCGAAGCCACCTTCCAGAACCACCGGAAAATTCTTTGGCACGAGAGCGTTGAGGTCCTGAATTCCAGCAGTCCTGCTCCACAGGAAGCCACGCACGTTGACCTTATCACCGGAAGTTCCAACTACGTCTCCACCTTTGTTGATCGCAAGGGCCTCGGTCTCACTCATCCCGGCCAGTGCACCTAAATCGTGCATCCCTTGCGAGCGGGTCCAAATGAAGGCGCGGCTTCCGTAGGGTCCGACGGAAGCGCCAACAACTTCGCCAGCATCATTGATTGCATTCGCCGCGCTGCTTGCATCGTTCGGCAAAACTCCGAGATCCTCTATTCCTCCGGTGGAACTCCAAAGAACGGCATGTCGGATTTGCGAGGTTCCGGAGGTACCTACAACATCGCCAAGGTTATTAACGCCGAGTGCTTCGGTATAAGTCGCTCCCGGTAGCGGAACTAACTCCTGCATACCTCCGCCTTCGGTCCAAATGAAGGCACGAATGCCCCGGGGTCCACTCGAGGATCCGACAACTTGTCCCGCGTCGTTTATCGCGTTAGCCTTGCTGCCGAAATCTCCCGCTAGAAGTCCCAAATCCTGAATTCCGCCCTGTCGCGTCCATATGAATGCATGTAGCGATGTCTGGGTGTTTGAGAAACCAACGACTTGCCCGTGAGTGTTGATCGAGACTGCCCGGCTATCTTCGCCGCCCGGCAGCACACGGATGTCTTCCGAGTTGCGGTCTGGCGTCCAAACAAACGCGTGAGTGCCCGACCCGTGGAGAGATCCGGAACGCCCCGCCACCTCGCCGTTATTGCTCAGCCCCCGCGCAACTCCGCTGCCACCTGGAAGTGTTCCGAGTTCAACCCACTTGTAACCGCCAGCGGCGAGTGTTCGATCGGCTGTTAGGTGGCTAGCAATCGCCAATACGCAAGCAATAAGCTGCCACTTACGAGAGTTGTACGCTGGCATTAGCTCTACCTTTAGCGCTGTATTTTCCGAGGATCTTCTGGGTGCAAACACCCTCAGGCGATTGCCTAGGGGAAAGCGATATTCGGGTACGAACGAAGAGGTAGACAATAGGTGAGAAGCCCGACCGTCTAAGGGTTTTTCCAGTAGACCTGCGGCCCCACGGACATCTAGGGCCTAAAATCTCAGAATTTCGCGAGGGGGAAAGTTACCTGCTACGAATCTCGCAGTCACAGGCCGGGGTAGGTCTTACTGAAAGGCTACCGACGTAGCGGCCCATCCGTCCGGAAAGTCGTCGGCAGTCCAGATATACTGACGCGGGAGTGTGTTTACGGCATTGTCGTGTGCGAAGCCATTATTTTGATCTACCCGGCTGTCTTGGATCATCGGGGTAACCGTGGCCGAATCGAGATAGCCGGGAGTAATTCCGATCACCGTATTAGTCGCTCTGGCCATCTGCAGGAAAATCAACCCGACCGCTGAACATGGAGTAATCGTAGTTCCGTCTGTAGTCGTATCGGAGGTTTGATCATCAGACGCAGTAGATCGAGCACCGCAATAGGGAGATATAGGATCTGCTCCGGTAATGTCATAGAGCACGAGGTTGCTTTGGTCCGCCGCACCCTGATTTGAGTAGTTCGTATCGACGTCAATGGTGAGCGTTGTGGAGGTCGCAGCTCCAGCTGCATAGTAAAGCTGGATGTCCCCGGATTGGTTTCCATCGCTGAATGCGGATCCGGTTGATAGCCATGACCCGCCGTTGGCTAGATTCGAGAGGTCATATCCGGGCGCTCCGATCCAGGCTCCAACAAGCATTCCTTCCGTCGATGGAAATTGCAGTGTTACGGAAGACAGTGTACCGACTCCGGAACCGACCGTGCGCCAGCTATTGTGCTGCTCATGCACAATTCTCATTCCAGGAGTAGGTGGAGTACCAACAGAGTCAGCCTGGAAGGCAATGGCGACACTATTAAAATTTCCTGCTGGCGACATGGACAGAGATGGATTGATCGACGCGGCCGTCGATTGAACTTGATATTGTGCCACTTGACCGTCTAATCGATCTGCACTCAACAACGCCCAAGGACTCGAGCCCTGAATCCACGACTGCACATAGCCGATGCTGTTTTCGATAGCGTACTGATAGATCAGATCGCCATTGGCAGTTGGGGTCAATGCGCCTGCTGACACCGTCGTAGTATGCGAAGCAATGTTCTGGGACGCAGCGTCATGTGGCGCGACCGAAACATTGTAGAATTCACTCGCTGCTGCGCTTATGTAATTAGGGACTGGATCTGTAAATGATATCGTGACAGCGCGAGCGCCTGGATTCGACGCGGTGCTGTAATAGATCGACGCTACCTGATTGCCGTCATCTTGAGAGACTCCCAGTCGATAGTTGTTCCCCGCATCGTCCGTAACGGAAGCAGAAGTCGCGGATGAACTGTACGTGACACCAAAGACAATCAGATTATTGCTTAAGGTCGCGTTCGGTAGTCTGCATGTGTAGCTACTTTGAGCATCGCCTCCCGTAGTGGAGCAACTTACGTGCTGAGATACGGTCGGCTGCGGGGTCTGCACATTCACCGTGACGCTAGAAGAGCCGGTGTCGGGAGTTCCGTCGCTGTCGGTCGCCGTCACCGTGATGGTGTGAGCACCTGCGCTCAATGCCGACGTGTCCAGCGCATAGGTAAACCCCACGTTCGGGCACCCCGGCCTGCCGGGATACGCCGCACAAACATCGGGACGGCTTGACCCGTAGGTCGCGGTCCCGACGACCGACCCGTCCACGTTGACCTGCACGCTGCTGATGGCGGTCCCCACCACCGAGGCGTTGTCCACCGCCCACCCAGAAACCGTCACCGTGCCTGATACCGCCGCCCCTTGCGCCGGCGCATCAATGTAAACGGTCGGCAGGGGGGTCTGCACATTCACCGTGACACTGAAGGAGCCAGTGTCGGGAGTTCCGTCGCTGTCGGTCGCCGTCACCATGATGGTGTGAGACCCCACACTCAATGCGGACGTGTTCAGCGAATAGGAATAACCCACGTTCGGACAGCCGAGCCGACCGGGATAGACTGCACAAACATCGGCGCGGCTTACCCCGTAGGTCGCGGTTCCCACGACCGTCCCATCCACCTTGACCTGCACGCTGCTGATCGCGGTTCCCACCACGGAGGCGTTGTCCAGCGCCCACCCGGAAACCGTCACCGTGCCTGATACCGCCGACCCTTGCGCCGGCGCATCAATGTAAACGGTCGGCAGCGGGGCCTGCACATTCACCGTGACACTGGAAGAGCCGGTGTCGGGAGTTCCGTCGCTGTCGGTCGCCGTCACCATGATGGTGTGGGACCCCACACTCAATGCGGAGGTGTTCAGGGAATAGGAAAAACCCACGTTCGGACAGCCCGGCCTGCCGGGGTAGGCGGCGCATACATCGGAACGGCTTAACCCATAGGTCGCGGTTCCCACGACCGACCCATCCACCTTGACCTGCACGCTGCTGATCGCGGTTCCCACTACCGAGGCGTTGTCCAGCGCCCACCCGGAAACCGTCACCGTGCCTGATACCGCCGACCCTTGCGCCGGCGCATCAATGTAAACGGTCGGCAGCGGGGTCTGCACATTCACCGTGACACTCGAGGAGCCGGTGTCGGGAGTTCCGTCGCTGTCGGTCGCCGTCACCATGATGGTGTGAGACCCTACACTCAATGCGGAGGTGTTCAGCGCATAGGAAAAACCCACGTTCGGACAGCCGGGCCGACCGGGATAGACCGCACAAACATCGGCGCGGCTTATCCCGTAGGTCGCAGTTCCCACAACTGTCCCGTCCACCTTGACCTGCACGCTGCTGATGGCAGTCCCCACCGTAGAGGCATTGTCCAACGCCCACCCAGAAACTGTCACTGTGCCTGATACTGCCGACCCTTGCGCCGGCGCATCAATGTAAACGGTCGGCAGCGGGGCCTGCACATTCACCGTGACGCTAGAAGAGCCAGCGTCGGGAGTTCCGTCGCTGTCGGTCGCCGTCACCATGATGGTGTGAGACCCCACACTCAATGCGGACGTGTTCAGCGCATAGGAAAAACCCACGTTCGGACAGCCGGGTCTGCCGGGATAGACTGCACAGACATCGGCGCGGCTGATGCCGTAAGTCGCGGTGCCCACAACGGTCCCATCCACCTTGACCTGCACGCTGCTGATCGCGGTTCCCACCACAGAGGCGTTGTCCACCGCCCACCCGGAAACCGTGACGGTGCCTGATACCGCCGCCCCTTGCGCCGGCACATCAATGTAAACGGTTGGTGGGTAGGTCGGCAGCTGGATCAGCCACGCTCCGCGGCCATGCGTGGCTGCACCTAGCAGGTGCGGCGTTTGGGTGCGCACCAACTCAAGATCCACTGCCTGCGCGTGAGGCAAACCCGTACCATAAGCAGCCCAGACTGTGTAGGGGCTACTCGAAAAGTAAACGCCCAACTCGTTGGAAACGTACACAGTATGATTTGGGTCCGTGTCTACCTTCAGGGACCAGGTCGGCACCTGCGGAAGATTACCGCTGATGTTGGCCCACGCTGCCCCGCCATTGCTCGTTCTATAGACCACGCCATTTGCCCCGTTAAACCCGTTGATCACGGCGTACACGGTCTGGCCTGAAGAGTCGTTCGGGTCAACGTCGAGTTCGTTAACCCTGGCACTCGCTGGCAAGTCCCGTTCCGTCCACGGCGCCCCGCCCGTTGTAGTCACAAAAATTTTGCTGCTGAGTGCGAACGTTCCGCCCGTGGAAGCGTAGATCGTGCCGGTTGCAGGGGCGAGAGCCACCGAATCTACGTTTCCGGCAGGGTTGAATCCGCCCGAACCTGGTGTGCTGATCGCAGTCCAGCTGTCAGCCGCATTAGTCGTTTGGTATACCCGGTCTAAGCCAATTAAGAGGTGGTTCCCGTTAGTCGGATCGACGGTGAAGGGC